>Ga0209979_1000250_pt1 | contig 81789 bp, 67 predicted proteins | sample AnhtaG_FD_183114 | JGI IMG/M metagenome (GOLD analysis project Ga0209979, IMG submission 183114) | Deep subsurface microbial communities from Anholt, Denmark to uncover new lineages of life (NeLLi) - Anholt_01485 metaG (SPAdes) (version 2) | ecosystem: Environmental > Aquatic > Marine > Oceanic...
ATCAATGAAAGTATATTGGCCAAAATTTAAGGGCGAGTTGAAATCGATCCCAACCATTTTTTCTCACAACCTATTATATTTATTCGTCTTACAACAATTTACTAAAAAGTTAATGGGACAGTAGTGATCCATTATATGCCATTTACTCCATCTACCTGTATAGACGCTTATTGTAGCCAAACGGTTGACAGATAATAAGTAAATTTTTTGTAAAATTTTGACCTTTTCGATGTCCCGCTCTGTGCCCATAACGACGAATCAGCCGTTTTCACCCTCACTGTGACAGGAAAATTACGAAAAAACCGCGGTTAATTAAAAATCCTGAAATCTGTGTTCGTCTGTCGCCTTTCTGGTACCAGTTTCTATTATGTATTATGCGCGCAAAAACCAAATTGCTCACACATTTTTAATATTTCCCAACGCAACCCGCATCATTTCAACCGCCAATCATACGGGCAATAATAGAGCCATTCAGCAACAAAGCGCTTTAAGTCGGCAAAGTCAACCTTATCATCCCCGCTTAAATCAGCTTCAAGGCCGACGCCGCGATAAAGCCATTGTTCGGCAAATCTTGCAAAGCTGTAAAAGTCAACAAAGCATAATGGCCCACCCGGCCGGAACCCGCCTAACAGTTCATAGTCCCCGCCGGCCGAGTAGGCTGCGTCCGGCTGACCTATTGTGCCGGTAAGCGTGTACGGCCCGCCGCTGCTCGTTCCGCCGCCGCCGTCAATCGTAGACCAATCCAGCACGTAGGCACTTTCGCCGCTGGCAGCCGGAGCTACCAAGACCACCAAAAGCATCATCAAAACGGCCAATCGAGCTATGGTTTCTATTGCTTTGTGCTTCTTCATTGCTATCTCCTGATTCTCTTACTGGTTCCGTAAAGCTCCGCTGTTAATTGCCGATGTACACAGTGCCCACCGGGGCTACAAGTGTCATTTTCTTACCGTCCTCACCAGCGGTAAATGTGTTGCCGGCCGCCTTGTAATACGAGCCGGCAACGATACTCACCATCCCGTTATTGAGTGCCGCAGTGATTGCTTCGGCCACCGTATGGTAGGGCCTCAGCACCGTACCGTCCTCCGAGGTCGCAGGATGACCGGAGTCGGCATAGACCACGTTAGAGCCGGGAAACGTCTCTATCGCATTTTCCAGGTTATTATGCTCAAAGCCGGTTCCCTGGTTGCCGTCAGGTGGGTCGCAACCGGCGTTGGTATGGATGCCAATCGTCGTTGTCGTGCCGTAGATGATTACCGGGCTACCGGAGCTGCCGCCCGTTGTGTCAACGATATACTCGATAATCACATCTTCGTTGGTCTGGACCGTCTCGCCCACGTAGGTGCCCCAATGCGTCTGCAGTGTCTGATTATCGGAGTTCCAGCCACCGGTACTGCCGGGCGGCATATCATCCTGGCCACACCCGGTAACACGAACATTGGCCGGATTACTGTCACGTGACATACGGTAAAAAGCATTCTGCGCCTGCACCGGGAGCAGGCCCGTGTTGGAATTGGCATTACAGCCGAATACTGCCCAGTCATTACCGATGTAACCCGCACCATCATCGTGGAAGACAATACTGCCTGCATCGATGGGGTACTGGTCTTCCGGACCCGGGTGCTGGATGGTCCCGTTAGCTAACGAATCCGGGATATTGAACTCCAGGGTTTGCATATCTGTGCCGGTTCCATCGGTGCAATGGCCGGCTGTCAGGTGCGCGCCGTTAGAAACAATCCACCCAGTGCAGCCCGCCGGTACAATCCGGCCTACTCGCGGGTCAGTGGAGCGGACCCGGTCGTCATCGCCTCCGCATATACTTTCGATCCCCACATCTCCACCAGCGCTCCAAACGTCTCCGCCATCAGCCCATTCACCAACGGTGATTTCTTGAATCTTAATAAAGACATCCGTTTCTCCCGGTGCCACGTAGAGTTCTACTTCCACCGCGTCACCATTGAAAAAGGCACTGTTGTTATACCACTGCGCAAGACTATCGGAGTCGAGAACCTGTTGAGCGCCGTCGGCCAGTGAAGTAATCCTTATGAAACTCTGTGTGCCCAGCTCGTAATCGTCAAAGTGCAGCCTCAGCCACGGGACCCCGGATACCTGGACCGTTTCGCGGAAAAGCAGAGCAGTCTCGGCTTTAAGTGCTTTGTGCGCACCTGATTCCAGCCGATAGGGCTCCAGGTGATGCGGAATTGGGGCCGGCTGCGCCCAAAGAGGCAGAGCACCTGCACCGGCCAGCACAACCAGGGCCAGACCACTTATCATTATTTTCTGAAACAATCGCATATCGCTTATCTCCTTAAATATCGGTTGAAACTCATTATCAAATATCCTCTTTGCGTATCGTCTCTTTACTTACTGCAGCGAAACGAGCACCAGAACCAGACCTTTACCTTTTTCCAGCGATGTCATCGCCTTACCGATGATGGCGCCCAAGGCCCTGCTGTGTTCGGACACCTTCATCGCATGTCCGGGAACGCTCGAAGTGGTCAGCAGGTCGCCGGGTTGAATCGCACCCGTTGACGCATCCGCCCAGCAGTACACCCGGCCGGTCAGAGCCACGGGGTAAACGCCGTCGGCCACAGAACCTTTCTGGCCCATCATCATCCCCGGCTTGATGCCACCTGCGCCGCTGATGATACCGGCTACTTTATTATCATAGGCCGCCTTACTTATCAGCAGTTTCCCGGGTCGCTTCGGGTCAATGCTTACCAGCATTCCGGGTTTGACTGCATCTTTAGCGCCTTCGATATCAAACTGCTCGGACAGGTCGCTGCCGCCGGTAATTTGCAGTTCTTGGGTGATAATCCGCCCGTCACCGCCGTAGTCGGCATCGAGCGTGATGACTTGTGTACCGTCGGCTTTTCTAAGGGCAATGTAACCACCGGTGCCGGCAAAATCGGCGTCAAGCTCGATGGTGGTGGTGCCATACCCATCTTTCAAAGCCAATCCTGCACCCTGGGTGCTGATCTCCGCAGCAACAAGTCGGACAGTCTCGGTCCCGTCAGTGTCATACATTGAAATCTGCCCTGCCGACCCCATGCCGTCAGCTTTTATGACCACTGCATTATTGCCGCTGGTGTCGGCCAGTTTCACATTCCCGACTACGTGCAGCTTTTCACCTGGAGTCAACGTCCCGATGCCGACATTGCCAGCAGATTCATAGATTGCCGAATTGCCAAGTGTATTAGCACTTGTGAATTTGGCGATATAATTGGCTGTGCCACTTCCACTGATACCGCCCGGCGTACCGCCTGCGGTCTCGGCATAAATCGCATAAGGCGTGGGTGTCACTTCCTGCCGCGGACTGAGGATGGTATATTCGCAGGGGTCTCCCGGCCGAACGCCAATCTCAAGCCACCGGGCATCGCCGGCGAATACGTTGGCACCAAAGTCCAGTGCTGCTGTAAAGTAGCCGTCAATGACATCGAGGTTTGGCTCGTTGACGGGGCCGGCTATCAGGCTGCCGGTGCAGGGATCATCGAACAGCTTAAACTGAAAGTCGTACAGCCCGTTCGCTGCGCTGTTAGCGTCTATGAGCCGTCCCTGATAGGTAAACGCCGTACCCATTGACGTTGCTTCGCTGACCTTGGCCGGGCAGATTATCAGACCCAAAGCCAAAACCAGTGCTACTCTGCGAAGTAGCTCGCTACGTAGCACGAGAATTGTTAACATATTTCTACTTTTCATCTTTTTATCCTTTCAAAGCTTGTTCCTGCGCAAGCAGGGAACTGTTAATATTTCGAAGCGCACACCGTGCGCACCAATACTTACTCGTCAAATTTCCCTCATAGAATTGCATTTTTCCATCACATCCTTCTCTCGGAAAACCACTGAGAACAACACAATTGTACCCTTTTGCGCACCTCGCTGTCAAGGATATTCACGCCAGACCCGGCAATGGCTAACTGGGTGGCAGCCTCAAGCGCAGCTTGGGGATGGCTCCGCCGGCGAACTCAGCACCTCCTCCCCCATCACGCAATGCGACTTCCTAACCGAAGGTCTTTCGCAGCAGGGCCAGACTTTTTGGCAGGGCGGTTTGGTAGTCTTCGTTTCCTTCGAATTCCAGCGACACATAGCCACGATAGTTGTGTTTGCGCATAATCCCGGCGATGCGGCCATAATCTAAATCCAGCGTGTACCAGGTGCCGCCCCCATAGTAGGTTTTGGCCTGCATAAAGACGGCCTGCGCAGCGCACCGGTCCAGTTTATCATACGGCTCTTCCAGGAAATTGCCCGTGTCGAGCAGGACTTTTAGCCAGGCCGAGTCGATAGCATTTACGATTTTCAGCAGCCCTTCAGGAGTGCGGGACAGGCCCCAGTGGTTTTCCAGACCGAGCACCACCCCACACTCTTCAGCTTTCGGCAGGCATTTCTCAATACTGTCAATGACCCATTTGAAGCCGTCGTCATCGGTGTATCCCGGCAGGGGCGGCTCGATACCCCGATTTTTCATCAGCTCGTCGAAGCTCCTGGACGTGCCCCATCTTCCCGTGTTGATGCGTATTACAGGTATGCCGAGCCGGTACGCCAGTTCGATGCACTTGATAGTGTGGTCGATGTTTTTCTGCCTTTTTATTTTGTCGGGCGAGACGAAGCCCTGATGGGTGGACAGACCGCACAGGTCCATCCCGTTGATAAGCGCACGCCGTTTGAGGCCTTGCAGGTACTCGTTCGATTCTTTCTCCATTTGAATATGGAGTATCTCGACGCCGTCGAAGCCCATCTCCGCCGCTTTGTCGATGCACGTTTCAATCGGCAGCTTCAATCCCTTTTTGAAACGCCAGAACGAATACGTGGACACGGCAATACGGTTGGCCCGGCGTGATTTTGGAGTTGAACTGGCCTTTCCCACAGCGGCTTGTTCGTTCGCTATACCGCTATATGAGCAGGAAGTCAGACCGAGGACTGATGCCGCCGCGGCGGCAGACCGGGCCAGAAAAGTTCTCCGCTTCATCGATTCCATAACATTGCTCCTCTGAATACATCGTTCTTTTACAACAGAATGCAACTGATTGTCAGTATAACAATGTCAGCGTTTTTTGCAAACCATTACCCCCCACGCCTGCCGCGGCGTAGCTAACGCGAAGCCGGGCCATTACGAGCGCAGTAGGGGCAGACCTATGTGTCTGCCCTGCTTTTTAACGTTGGTCGTGTGGAACCGTAACGCCTGGGTGGCACCCTCTTGTGCTTCGCAGCGAAGCGCTGCTTCGCAGAGTAGTACAAACTTGTTTGGGGGTGCTTAACTCCAAATCGTAAATCGCAAATCGTAAATCGTCAATTGAATCACCCCTTGCCTGCCCCGCACCAAATGAGCCGCGACCGTAAGGGAGCGGACAAAAATCTAATCGACCAATCAACTAATCAACCAATTAACCAATCAACTAATCAACTAATCAACCGGGTGGCACCCTCTTGTGCTTCGCAGCGAAGCGCTGCTTCGCAGAGTAGTACAAACTTGTTTGGGGGTGCTTAACTCCAAATTGTAAACCGTAACCCCCCAACTCAACACTCAAAACTCAAAACTCAAAACTAACGACTAATCCCCCACGCCTGCCGCGGCGTAGCTAACGCGAAGCCGGGTCATTCCGAGCTGTAGGGTGGGGCTTGCCCCACCGAGGTGATGTAGGTAGCTGCTTCGCAGAGCAGTGCAATCTCAACCCTCAATCATAAATCGTCAATCGGAAATAGTCAATTGAATCGTCCCCTACGCCGAGGAATCTATTAGCAAAAACCCCCCACGCAGTAACACACTCTCCCCATTCCAGCGTTTACTTCTATCTCTAATTTTACTCTACACCAACTATATGAACTATTTTTTGAACGCAATTTATCTTTAAGCATTATTTTTACTCAAAGACAATCGCCTCGTCTTTAGTAACTTCTTCCTTCGTAACCACCTGATTCACAAGGTCAATACTGTGTTTATAAAATTTCCCTGTTTCAGTATCAAACTCATATCCTTCCTTTAATCTCCAGCTCTTTGCATCCACCGTTTGCAGTTCCCTGACTTCTCCTGTTCTTGTATCTAAATGGTATCTTCTTGTCTTGAATGTAGTTGCGACAAGGGGTTCTGGCATAGAGAAAATTAGATTCCCCTGTAAATCGTAGAATTTTCCTTCGCTTTGGACATAAATTTCCAATCTCTTTCTCTCTTTATTAAAGAACAATGCAGCACCATCTTGTTTATTTGGAGGTATTGTGGCTTTAGCCAGCTCTATTATTCCCTGCCTTGTTTCACTGTCGTATAAAACAAAAGAAGGATCGACAGGATCTCCTGTTATCTTTCCAAGAGCAGTAATATCCCCATCGCAGGAAATATCCCCACTTACGTCAAGAGTGTCAGAATATAACTTTATAAAATGTCCATATCTTTTAGGATTTCTATAAAGTTGTCTAATTTCCCAATCTTCTAAAACCCTGTCGAAAATCATTAAATCGTCGATTAAGCCCTCCCAAAGAAGCCCTCCTCCATCACCCTCAGCACCTATGCCGAGAGGTCCATCATTACTGTGTATAGTTGTGGTCCCTAAAGTATCATCGTCAGCAAAATCTCCATTTTTATAAATTCTTATATCTCCATCGCTAAATGTTCCAACCACATGCGTCCATTGGTTCAGAGGTACTGCTGCGAATGGGTATTTAAAATCAGTATCGTTACTGTTTCTAACATAAAAACGAACTACACCATTACCGGGAATACAAAGAATACTATATGCTCCGCCAGCAGAATATGCTCCAACATTTCCCTTACAAATGAGCAGGCCTGGGGAAGTATCAGTTATGTAAATCCATGCCGAAATTGAAAAATTATTTGTCAGACTCAAACTACTATCATTCCCACAGTCAACATAATCCCCCACGCCATCAAGTTCTAAAACACCGTTTTCTGCATGGGCACCACCTTCGAAAGTTCCATCATTTTCATTCTTCCAACTATCCATCGCAGTTCCATTAAAGTGCCAATATCCGACAAGAGATCTATCCTTAAATACATCTGCTGTTATTGTTCCTTCTTTAACTACGACATCCTCTGCAAGAGCAGTCCCTGAATAAAGTGCAATCAAAATCAAGACGCCCGCCGTTAACCTGCTTTTTAGTACCTTCTTCATTTTAAGCTCCTTTCACTTTCATTTTTCTCATTTATCTTTTTTCTTTACTTTACTACTCTGGATTCTCAACCAATATTCCCTTCAGATACAGGTCGCCGGTCTTACTAATATATGCAACATCGTTTCCACCACTGTTTTGGATACGAAAATTATCATCACCGTCAGTAGGTGCTACCCAGTTACCCTGTGAATCTAACTTTAATGTTCCATCAATGTACATCTCGCCGTCAGTCGTATCAATTATCGCAACAATAACGTTGCTCGAATCTTTTACCACGAACTCATCATGACCTGTTGGTGGATCAAAGTCTGAGTTTTCTTCCAAACTTCCCTCCAAGAAAAGATTTCCATAATCATCAAACCAGGCTACAGTTTCATCCGAACTGTTCTTTATGCGAAATCTGGATGTATCGCCGGACATCGCGTCCCAGATCTCGAATAAGTCCAGCGCCCAGTTGTACACGCGCACATCGTCGATTTTGCCGTCGAAATTCCAACCAATATAGGTATCAGTATGAACACCAGTTTCACCGGACAAATCTTCGCTAGTGTTTTTAAGAACTCCATCGACATATATTCTCAAGTTAGAACCATCATACGTTCCGGCAATATGATGCCAATCCGGCTCCTGCGTATCAATTGCATCTTCTGATTCTGCTTCGGAACCCTCAAGGTAAAGTGCTGGCCTATCATTTTTCACATAAAAATAGTAGCCCTCGTGACTTGCGTTATATTGTGTGAGAATAGTATGGGCACCGACAGGCAGATTATCTGCATATATCCACGCTGATATGGTTACGGTGTCAGTTACTAAAGCACCGATTGGAGAAAGAGAGACATAATCGATTTCGTCAACGTCAACGTCAAAATCTAGGCACCACCCGCGAATCGGATCCTCCAACCAGGCTGGGTCTTCCGGGGCTTCCCTAAGCGTTCCATCATTATCGCCAGCCGAATCGTATGCTGTTGTTTCTTCCCCTTCGTCAAACTTCCACCAGCCGACAAGAGTATCATCGGTAGGAAACTCAACCGCCTCAAGCAGTGCTCTCTCATTATTTATTCTTCCCCAACCGTATTCTTCGTCCCAACCACCACTCTCATCTACATCATCGGCAGTTGACTCGATAATGAACTGAACTTCATCAGCCGTAAGGTCGGGATTAACGGAAAGAATCAGACCCGCCAGTCCTGCCACCTCAGGTGTAGCAGCAGAAGTACCACCGAACCATTTATAATAATCTCCATCGATATCACCGCGAGACTCATCCCCTCCTGCGTTATACCCGTCGCCCCCGCTAATATCTGTGGTCCACATTATTGCATCATCCCACAAGTCCCACCCGGTTGGTGCTACAACGTCCAAAGGAGGCCCAAAGTTGCTTCCGTTACCTGGACCGATTGCCCATCTTTCATCATTATCATCAGTTGCTCCAACCGCTATTACCTCCGGGTACGCTGAAGGAAATCTAAGACCCCTGTTATAATTGTGAGCGGCGATTACTATTACGCATCCTCTTCCCTCTCTGCCATCATTTTTTGCGCGTCTAATAGCATCCTGAACCGCGGGGTTAGGGTTATCCCCAAGTTCTGGCACGCTGCAACTTAATACATCTGCTCCGTTATCAGTCGCCCAATCAATACCTCTTATAAAACTCTCAGGTGAGAACCACCACATACCGTTATCGTCCGAATGATCAACTCTAATCGGCATCAGCCTACAATCCCAACCAACACCGGCGATTCCTATTAAATTATCTGTTTCTGCAGCAGCTAAACCCGCACATGCCGTCCCATGAGCATTTGCCCAGTGAGCTCCGGGGCTCGGATCTTCATCTTCGTCGAAAGCATCATAACCATCCACCAATTTGTTAACCAAATCTTCATGAGCTAAATCTACTCCCGTATCTAAAACAGCAATAACTATATCAGAGCTGCCGGTACTTATTTCCCACCCTTTAGGTGCATCTATATCAGCATCTAACGTTCCTGGTGTCTCACCGCTATTAAAGCCTGTATTATCCAGAGGCCACTGCTCCTCGAAGTATCCGTCATTAGGAACTGCCGGCGCGTCTTTAGTCCTTACAATATAGTTAAAAACACTAAATATCGTAATTGGATTTTCAGAATACAGATTTGCCATTTTTAACGTATTTATATTTTTTGGATCTTTTACTCTAAGTATATAATGCTCTATCCCTTCTATTTTATCTTCAATTTCGACTCCGTTTAATGTATTAAAAGCATCAATGTCCGCTTTCGAAACGTCCGGGGCAAACTTAACAATGAATTCGTCCGTCGAGACTATTTCACTATGAGGAATAACGAAGACTGGAAAAGCACCCTCTACTTCTGCTCTGCTGTTTAATCTCTTTATTGTTTGAATGACATATTCTTCTGTTGCCCCCTTTAGTAAAGGCAAAATAACCAGCCTGAAAGTCGGACATTCCTCTCGTTGAGAAAACAATTCTAAACCCTGTTCGGATTCTACGACTGCTTTTTGTTCTTCTATTGTTAATCCTTCATTAAATCTGACTGCGAGCTTCTCTGTTGATAATGTCAGCGGAATCTTACGCGCACAGTAATAATAGTAGAAATCAGGATCCGCGGGTTCCGCACTTACCGACCCAAGACTTGCAATACAAATGAGAAAACCAAGAACTGTTAAACAGACAAATATTACAACTATATTCCTTATTTGAACTCCAGTTTCCATTTTACAAGACCCCTTCCATTGAAGAATTTCGTCTATTTAACCCCTTCTTCTCCTGTTAATATAATCCACGATGGGCAGACCGACCACAAACAGAATGAGCGAGCATGGCTCTGGGACTATAGTAACATCTACAGCAACATTGGTATCTGTTGGCCTTAGACGTGCTGTAATGCTATATATCCCTGGAGGAACCTGAGTGTCATCTCCAGGGTCAACCGGTGTCCCCTGCATGTCAATTTGCGGCCAAACGGCAGTAACCTCTACAGACCCGTTTGGTTGTAATGTAAATCCATTAGTACCTGGAGGAGCAGGCTCGAACCACTCCCAAATAGCATCGAACCATTCTGCCCCCTTCGGTGCAACATAGATAAACCGTAGAGAACCTACATCGATAACGGTCCATTCCTGATCTGTCAAATTACTGATTCTGTAAAGTATCTCAACATCTTCGCCTAAATTATAAACAGCTTTGTCTGTCTGTATATAATATTCTATACCATCTTCAACTATAGAATTAGAATTAACGAGATTTGCCTTTGCACATCCTGCTATGGCTAATATAACTATTCCAGCACAAACGAGCTTCTTCAGGTTTTCGTTCTGTTTCCCGCCCATTTTTCTAACCTCCTTTTTTGCCGTTCATTCTTCATTAACGCTATACCAAGCGCATACATTCTTCTTTTCCTGACTTTCTTGAACCGATAGAATAAGATTTGCTCGAATAAAATATGCTCTTGGGCGTGCATCACTTTATTCCTCTAAGAGTAAATTGTACTTCCTCATTATCCCAAACTCACTCGACCTTTGCAATAGAAAATATCGAAAAAAACCAAAAAAAATTTGTGTCAACTTGTGCCGGCGACAGCGGGTATTCGTGGCTATATTTCTCTGCGCTCTCGCCTGTCCCCACGGTTCCGTCTTTAGACGGAGTGGGGAGCGTTCTCCGCGGTAATATTCTTTTTTGTGTTAATTTAGGCAAGATTTTTGCGGTTTTTCGACCAAAAGTGCAGCACCCTAAAACCTAAAATCGGAAAATTGCAAAAAATTTTTACTCCTTTTCTCACATCGAGTTACGAAAATCAGGAATCGAGAATCGAGCACTATTTTCGACTCAAACGTGCATGTTCGCCCAATTATAGAGGCGCGTCTTTTTGTGCCCCCGGCCGAAAACAGGCCAAGCCAATAACCAACTTGTGCCCGCGAAGGCGGGTATCCAGATTAGTCGTTCGTAAATAGTCTTGGAGCGAAACGGAAGTAGTCGAATGGGAATAAACTCGTTTTACATTTTGAGCTTTGGTTTTACATTTTCCACTTTAAACTTTAAATTCTCTTCGTGTCTTGGTGTCTTTGTGGCAAAATTTTTTCAATTTTTTTTATTTTCCCCCTTGACTTTTCGACCCTCATTTTTGGCCTGAAAACAAAGGTGTGTCAATTTTTGCTCAAAAAGCGCACTTTTTCGCACTTTTTTTGAACGTTTTCGCACGTTTTTGCATTTTTTAGCAATTTTTACCGTTTTTTATCGAACGGCCGAAGTGGCTGTAAGTCTCTACAAAATAACTGCTTACGCCATTTTTTCCTCATTTTCCCACAAACCAAATGTCCATTTTCACCATCTTGCTCTCGATAAGATTTTAAGAATCCCGGTTCAGTTAATTTGGGCGATTTTTTTCTTGACCAATTGCCGGAAACACTTTATCATAATGTCTTAGTTTACCGATGATGAACAAGATTGTGGATTGTCCCGCATCATTCTTGGTAATTTATTGTTACTTTGTAAAGGGACGCGCAAGACGAGAAAAGATTGTAAGCCTTTTCTCGAACGGTAGTTAAGTTGCAAAGACACTTTTAGCGCTTGTTGTGGACGGCAAACTCGGACCTTGATACAGCGTTGAAAAGTGAAGTTAGTGGGAAACGAAATCTGTTTGAAAAGAGCGTTCGCTTACCAGCGAAGGAGTGCCGGTATTGAGCATAAAATCAGTCAATTACGTGAAAAAAATGAACCTGTCAACGCCAAGAATCCCGCAATTACGCGTAATTTTGGCCTCGTGTAGTTGATTGTACGCTCTGGCGAAAAGGATTTCGTTCTTTACAGACCATTTCTTTGGAGCTTTCCTGCCGGAAAATCCCGCAATCTGTGTGGGTTTCCATTTTGTCCCGCACCAATTAGCAGTGAGGCTAAGCTCAATTGGTGTGGGGTCGCAAAATGGGGTCCCTCCTCCATTGAGCGATGTTTTTTAAACTCTTTGGTAACTGCAAGGGAAAGGTAGGAATTATGGATACCGTAATGATGGGAATTGGCGTCCCGGAGGTGCTTGTTCCAATTATCACCTTTATTCTGGGAATCTGCCTGGTTGCCATTGTCCAGCAGATGATTTCCAGAGCAAGGGCCAAAACCTTCGAGCAGGACCTGCAGCGGCAGATTCAAGGTGCCAAAAGGGAAGCGGAGAACATAATTAAGTCCGCTCAGATTGATGCCGCTGCAGAAACCATCAAGAAAAAAGAGCAATTCGCAACTGAGTCCAATCAAATTCGCGCCGAGCTGCGCGAAGCCGAGATGAGGTTAAGCAAACGCGAGGATGCCCTTGACCGCCAGGCCGAACTGCTCCGGCAGCGGGAAAAGACATTTAAACAGCGGGAGAAAGAGGTTGATAAGAGATTGCACAATATCGGCCTCAAGGAAAAGCAGCTTTCGGTCTTGATGGCACAGCAAAAGAATCAACTGCTTAAAATCACCGTAATGGACATTGAAGCGGCCAAGGATCTACTCTTAAAACGCCTCGAAGACGAGTGCGAGCACGAGATGTCTGCTTTGATTCAACGCAAGGTCGAAGAAACCACCGAAGCTGCCAACGAAAAAAGCCGGGAAATAATCAGCGCCGCCATTCAGCGCTATGCCGCTGAGCAGACCTGCGAGGTAACTGTCTCGACAGTGGATATTCCCAATGATGATATGAAAGGGCGAATTATCGGTAGAGAAGGGCGCAATATTCGAGCGTTTGAAAAAGCTACCGGCGTAGATGTCATCGTCGATGACACCCCTGCAATGATCGTTGTAAGCGGCTTCAGTCCTGTCAGGCGTGAAGTTGCTCGCCTTTCGATGGAACGGCTCATACAGGACGGACGAATACATCCGTCTCGAATCGAGGAGCTCGTCGCTCAGACCAAAAAGGATGTCAACCATAAGCTCTTACAGCTCGGCAAAGACGCCGCCGTCGAGACCAACGTAAGAGGATTGAGCAACAAAGTACTCAGTCTTATCGGGGCTTTGAGCTTTAGAACAAGTTACGGTCAAAACGTGCTTCGCCACAGCGTTGAAGTTGCTTTTCTGACGCAGGTTATGGCCGATGAGCTCGGCCTGGACGGCTCAATAGCAAGACGTGCGGGACTGCTGCACGACATCGGCAAGGCCATTGACCACGATGTTGAAGGGAGCCACCCCGCCATAGGCGCAAATTACCTCAAGCGTTTTAGCGAATCGCCTGTCATCTTAAATGCCGTCGAGGGTCATCATGGTGATATCCCGGCGGAGAACCCTTATACTCCGCTGGTTGCCGCCGCTGATGCAATTAGCGCTTCCCGCCCCGGTGCCAGGAGAGAAACGCTCGAAAGGTATATCAAACGACTGGAAAAACTCGAAGATATTGCCAGCGGCTTTAAGGGAGTTGAAAACGCATACGCAATTCAGGCCGGGCGCGAAATCCGCGTCATTGTCAATGCGGAAAAAGTGGACGATGAAGCAGCTATGAAAATTGCGAGGGATATTGCCAACAAGATTGAAGGTGAAATGACCTATCCCGGTGAAATCCAGGTAACGCTCCTGCGTGAGGTCCGCTGCATTGAATATGCCAAATAGCGGATGGTGAATTCGGTGAGTTTGAGTAAATTTAATATGATTTGCTGTGAACATATGGTATAGTCAGAGCCGGAGGTGATAGATTATGGTCTATAGAGTCATTATTGAAAAAGGGCAAGATTTTGGTTATGTGGTGCATTGTCCGGCGATTCCTGGTTGTCATTCGCAGGGAAGCACTATTGAAGAAGCAATCGAAAATATCAAGGACGCAATAAGAGGATGCCTGTCGGTATTAGATGAGGAGGTTTCTGTATCTGCTAAAGAAATCGGTGCTATGGAAGTAGAGGTGTAGCTGGTGAGACTGCCGGTAATTTCAGGCAAAGAGGCAATTCGTGCTTTTGAAAAGGCAGGGTAGTATATTGATCGCCGGGCAAAAAGCAGGCACATAATTATGAAAAAGTCAGGTATGAAAACCACTCTATCTATCCCAGAACACAAGACGCTTGACAGGGGGCTTTTGCGTGCTTTGATAAGAGATGCTTTTATTTCGGTTGCTGATTTTAATGAAGTGTTAAAGAAGTAAGGGCGTGGTGAGGTCTGCTGCTTCGAGTATGCTAAATAGCAATAATCGTGAATCGTGAGTCGTATCCCGGACGAGATACGAATTATGAAGCTGAACATTCTTTGTATTGGTGACATAGTAGGTCGGCCCGGTAGACGTATTGTTGCCGATAAGCTAAAGCGGCTGGTTAAAGAGCTGAGTATCGATTGCGTAATAGCCAACGCTGAGAACGCCGCCGGCGGCTCCGGCCTGACACCGCAAATTTACGACAAGTTACTGCGGTACGGCGTGAACCTGATTACATTAGGCGACCATGCTTACCGCAAAAGAGATATTATCAAGACCCTCGAAATAGCCGACAATATTGCCCGACCCGCGAATTTATCCGAATTCGCTGCCGGCAGGGGGGTCGGGGTTTATAAGACCAATAAAGGGCCAACCGTAGCGGTCGTCTCTTTGATAGGTCGCCTTTTTATGAAGCCGGCCGACTGCCCCTATAATGCTATTGATAGAATCCTGCCGCAGCTTCAGCAGCAAGCCGACATCGTAATCGTTGACTTCCACGCCGAAGCCACCAGCGAAAAGGTTGCAATGGGTTATCATCTCGACGGCAGGGTCAGCTTATGTTTCGGCACTCATACCCACGTCGAAACCGCCGACGAGAGAATCCTGCTTAAAGGCACAGCTTATATTACCGATATCGGTATGACCGGTGCATACGATTCGGTGCTCGGCCGGGGGGCCGAGAGCGTCTTAAAGTCGTTTAGAACCCAGATGCCGGTCCCGTTTGAAATAGCAACCGGCGATGTGAAAATAAATGCAATTCTGGTTACCGTTGACAGCAGCACAAAGAAGGCTGAGCGTATTGAGCGAATCAAAATTGACGCAGAGTCACAAGAGGAGGCGAGTTACGACAGTGACGACGGCAAGCCGGAATACTTCAATAACAACTTCTAATAGTGTATTTTATCCGCCGACGAAGTTATTTGAAGGTTCATTCTTCGCTGGTCGCGGCCAACGGTACTCTTTACGTCGTGTCAAGTAAGGGCTGGATATGGGCGATCCACACACGCTCTCTGGTCAATCAACCCTCATCGCCTTGATGGGGTCGCTGTCGAACGCTTTTGCGCAGAACTCCGCAAGAAGCGCCCGATCGTCCAAGGTGTACGTTGCATCTCCCGAAACGCTGCCGGTCGCATAGCAGTTGGCAATCCTGCCTTCATTCTCGCCAGATAGCCCGCCAACGTATGTATCTGTTCCTATGGCCACTGCTGTGCTAACACTGGCTTTCAGAAAGTCGCGTCGCTTTGTCTTATGCATTGGTTCCTCATTCCTCTTACGTTGTTACGAATCCGCCCAATTCATACGCCAACGATGGCGAGCCTTACCGTTCGAGATGGAGCGTCACCAGCGGTTTGAATGGGTCAAACGACTCGTTCATCGCCCACGCCATTGCCCGCAACAGAATGATCCGAAAATAGGGGTCGTTGAACGTGAAATAGTTGTGGCCGGCAACCGTGACGAAAACTTTGCCCCGGCCTACCTCCCTTGTCCACATGACCGGCCACTCCTTGCCGTCCAGATCTTCGATCTTAGGGGGACCGTTTAATGCTTTGTTTGCTATGGCCGGGCCAGCGGGCGAAGTCATGAGGGTAGTGACACCCGCCGGGTCTCCCCTCAAATGCCAATAGAACTCGTCGGCCAGATCAAACTTTGCGGGAAAACGCTTGAAGATGGGAAATTTTATTGCGGCATCGGTAAGAGTCACCGGCGTGGGCAACACGCCCCATTTGGTGGCGCCCTTCCTGTGGTCCCATGCCATCCCAATGCGCTTCGACAGCTCTTGGCCCGAACCTTCCATCAGGGCCATGTGAATAAATATCAATCCACCGCCGCGTTTCTGATAGGCGTCGATGAGATCGTAATCCCATTGCTCACGCGGCCACAAATAGAAAACGACCAGGTCGGCCTTTTCCCATAGTTCCTTCTTAGGGAAATACATGGAGGGAACGACCGTGACGCGCGGGACCTGAGGCAGAAGCCCATTCACGTAGGTGTCCATAACCCAGGCGTATTCGTGGGTCCCTTTCTCGTGGAGTTTGTCGATGCCCCAGACCCAGACAATGTTAAGGTCGCGCGACGGTTCTTTCTGGGTAGTCGGACCCAAGATGTTCGCGACCGCCTTCTTGCTCCTGGGTAGTGGTTTCTGCCAGGGGAACTGCGCGCTGGATGTCGAAGAAATGGTCAGCAAAAGCAGAACTATACAGGCTGTTCGATATCTCATAACATGACTCCTTAAGCAAGCGGACTACTTCTCGCCCTTCAGGTACTTGTCGAACCAGGCGATCTCGAGCTTCATTACGTCATCCAGGGGTTGTCCCGTGTAAACGTCGTAATGCTTTTTCCCTTTGAGGACGTGATACTCCGTCGGCACGCCGTTCTTCTTAAGAATCTCATGTACCCGTCCCGAATTCTCTTTAATTTTGAAGTAATGCTCCTTCTCGGCATCGATCAGAAGGGTCGGCACTGTGACCCGGTCGGCATACTGGCCTGGATTGAATAGAGCGATACGCTCGGAATAGGGCGTGCCCCTCAATACACCCGGCGAACCTCCGCCTTGAGGCACCGGGTCGACGAGACCGCGAGCACGGTCGGATTTCTGCTTGTAGACACCGTTTAGCCCGGCGGGGAATCGTTTTGTCCAGTCATCGGGCATGGACCCGACTTGCGCGACCACGCATGCGATGCGACTATCGTGCGCGGCCCGGTAAATGACATGCCCGCCGCCGAAACTCGTACCCCAGATGCCGATGCGGTCCTTGTCCACCATGGGCTCACCGTAGACATACGACACCGCGGCATCGATATCTTCCTGTTGGTCGAACGGATCGACCACTTCGCGGATGGCCTGGGCCTTGACGGTCACGTAGCCATCCTTGTCGGGCTCGGGCATCTCGCCTCGAACCACGAGCCGGCTGTCGCTATCGCCCCAGTTGCGGTAGTCATAGTTGATGACCACATAGCCCGCCGCAGCGAAACGTGGAGCGATACCGGATCGCATCAAGAAAGCCTTCGTACCGCCCCACCCATTGCATAGCACGATAGCCGGAAGCTTCTCGCCTTCTTTGCGGTCCTTGGGGTAGAGCAAGGCGCCGGACAACCGTGTGCCGTCACTCCACAGGGTTATGTTGCGTTGGAGGACGGTAGGGAAATTCTCGACCGCCTTCTCTTCTTTCGCCATTGCGTCAGGAGACATCAACGCGCCCGACAGAATCGCCACAACGGCGAAAAGGGCCGGCACGCGTGTCCAACTCAAGCTTCTCAACACCTTCATGTTAGTTCTCCTTTCAATCGACATTTCCCATATAGACGCACCGGCGACCACCGCCGATGAGTTAGAAGCACTGTAGCTGATAAGACTCTTCTCATGGTGCACTTCCAGACAGATTCTCCAGACGCCACTTTCCCGCCAGAGGGCTTTGCAGCCGGCCACGACACGGCGTTTCACTCTTACCGGTCAATCAACCCTCATCTTCTTGATTGCGTCGCTATCGAACGCTTTTGCGCAGAACTCCGCAAGAAGCGCCCGATCGTCCAAGGTGTACGTAACATCATCCGAGAGCGTCTTGATGTTGGCATCGACCTCTTCCTTCAGACGCATGCCGATAGTGAGCAGATGAATCCGCTTGTCTTGCAGCACATAGCGAATTGCGGCCGCGGGCAGTTGCTCGAGGCGTTTCTTGTCGAATCCCGGCACAACGTATCCGGACCATGCACCAAGAACGCCGCCGCCCACAACTTTCATGGCGACGATACCCATGCCGAGTTCATGGGCTTTCGCCACGCACGCATTGCGCAGCTCGACCATTCTGGCGGACAACACTTGATCGTGCCCTCTCGGGAGATAGCCGTACGACAGCATGCACTGGTCGAACCCGCCGGAGGAAATCAAGGCCAGCACCTTGTCGAAGTAGGAGTGGGCGCTGAATCCGATGAACCGGACGATATGTTCATTGCGAAGTTTGACCAGCTCATCGTGAATCTTCATCGCTTGCTCGACGGTCATTTGCTCGATACCCGGCGTGCCGTGGATCAGGATGGCGTCGAGATAATCGGTCTGCAGTTCTTTGAGCGATTTCTCAACCGCCATGCGCACCCAGCCCGGAACGGTCGTCTCGACCTTCGAGACCAGATAGACGTTGTCGCGTACGTCCTTCAGCGCCTTGCCGAGAATCGCCTGGCTTTCCATGTAGTTGCCCGCCGTATCGTAGTAGCGCACACCTCGATCGTAGGCGTAGCGAACCAGCTTCACACGGTCCTCAGGCGAAAGAGGACTGCCCCAAACCTTGACAAGCCCGGCGCCGCCGTAGCCGAGGATCGGCAGTTTCACTCCGGTTTTGCCGAAGACGCGGGTTGGAATCGTATCGGCCAGATCGATCTTCTTTTCCTTCGGCACGGCCCCGGATGCAATGCCCGTAGAAAGCACACCGGCCGCCGCGGCTTGCGCAGCCCGCTTGAGAAACTCGCGCCGCCCCAGTTCATTGTTCAGTCCGTTCATTACAATGGCTCCTTTACAATGTTTTCTACTGCCCATGGTCTCCTACTTCGGCGTTGCCTCGCCGTGGGGGTACCGGTAGTCGGCACCCGCGTTCGTCGACACTTGCTTGGTGGACCCGTCCTTCAATGTGTACAGGTAGAGCGCGCCCTTACCCGTCTTGTTGGCGTGGTACACCACCGCCGTCTCGTCTTTGGTCCAGCGCGGGTAGGCATACCAGGGAGACGGCTTCGCCTCCTCATTGGCAATCGCCTTGACGTTTGTAATGCTGCGTTTCTTCGCGTCGAAGTCGGCGATGTAGAGCGTGCGTCCCGTGTCTTTGTGCTTGAATCCCGTCTGGTACTCGAAGCAAACCCTTTTCTCGCTCGGCGAGACACTGACACGATCCAGCAGCCCCTTCTTCGCCAGCTCGCAGTCGATGCGTTCGAAGCGGGGTTTCCCGCTGGCCTTGCGCGTCATCAGGAAATAGCCGTACCCTTGCTTCGGGTGTGCGGACTGTACGAGAATTCTGCCGTCCTTGAGGCACGTGTATGCCCAGGTGTGAAAGCGCTTGTCGGTGAGGGCGACCTCCTGCCCGGGGCTGTTGCCAACCTTGCTCTGCATCACGTAGAAGCTGCCCGTCTCCGGGTTCTTCCGGTTCCAGATGGGCGTGTTGGATCCGTCACGCGTCCAGGTTTGATTGAAATCAGTGTGTGTACCGTCGGTCAGCTTGTGAAAGCCCGTGCCGTCAACATTGATAACACAGATCGCGGTTTTCCACTTCACCGTGATGGGGTGATTCTTCAATCGGCGAAAGAAGACGAGCATGTCGCCGGTCTTCGACCAGGACGGCTTGAAGTCCGAGTGGCCGGTTGTCAGGGGCTTACCTTCCGGGGTGCCATAAGTGTTAACGTGAATTTCGCCGTTAACGTAATAAGATCCCCTAAAGGTGGTCGCCGCGGTCGCCTTTAACTCACTGCCGGTCTTGCCATGGGATTTGCGCAGGAGGGCGGCGATTTTCGGTCTGGCAGCCTTTATTCTTTCAATATCCAGTTGAAGCTGCAGAATCTCCGCTATCCACTTGTAAATTCCTTCCAACTCCGGGCCCCACTCGCCCGCCACTGTGTCCAGCGGCGTCTCCGCCCTGATGTTTTTCGCATTCACATCTGCGCCTTTGTCCAGGAGCAGCTTCACGGTCCTGGTATGGCAGAAGAATGCCGCTGCATGCAGAGCCGTCCCTCCATCGTTGTTTCGGGCGTTTAGATTCGCCCCGTTTTCGATTAACAGTCTGGCGGCTTCGGTTTGGCCGAAAAGTGCCGCCACCATCAAGGGCGTGCTGCCCCCTGCCGGCTCCTTGGCATTTAGGTCTGTGCCGGCTGAGACGTGCTGCTTGATGGCTTCAATGTTACCCTCCGCGGCAGCCGTCCATATATCGACCGTTTGCTCCTCAGCCGTCGATTGTGCAGTCTGCCCACACACTACGAGCAATGCGATTACTAAAATAAATGCGTTAACTTTTTTCATTGTAAGTCTCCTGATTCGATAAGTACCCCAATTCTGGGAATCAAAGGTGTCCGCTACATTTTTCTTGTTATTTAATGTAAGCAAATTGACTCTGCACAATGATCTCCATAAGCTCTATACTATCAAATTACAGCGCATTTGTCACCCACTACTTGGGAAATCAGGGCTAATAATCGCTGACCGCTGCCTATACTTTGCCGGTTCAGTTCACGGATTTGCCTTCGGCACCGGATATGTCCACCGCAACGCATGCAACCAAAAACCGCAGCGCCGACTCTGTGTCGTTTGTGAGGTTGTTAAGCTCATTTGCCAATGGCTCTTTAATCAGACCAGGCCATCCCGCCGCAAAATCTTCTCCCACCAAAGCGCGAAGCTCCGCAATCGGCTCTACCTGGCCAGGTGGACCAGCGTCCTGGTCGTCCCGCCTCACAGCCAGAAACAAAATCCCCATCAGCACAATCAAAGCCACACAAGCGGCCGCCACCGTACGTCGCCTCCTCAATCCCACGCTGTATGTCTCTGTCCGTCGGCGGGGCATCCTTTTCAGAACACTAACGCTCAGCCGCTCGGAAACCTCCTGGTTCGAGATTGCCGCCTCGCGCGTTAAGCCCTCAGCCAACGACAGGCACGTCTTGTAAAATTCCCGACAGCTCGCACAGTGACGAATATGCTTTTCCGTTGTCCCGGCCAACTGGCTATCACTGTCCACAGCGTGTGAAATCATCAATCTAAAAATCGGACAGAACATTATGCACCTTCAACTTTCATAAAAGATAATGTTTCCTTCGACGACATTTGGTCCGCCGCTTCATCTTCTGTGGCCGCATCCCGCAGTCGTTGCGCCAGATTTACGCGGGCCCTGTAGAGAATCACCTTCACATTGACCTGCGACTTTCTTAAAACCTGCGCGATTTCCTTTATCGACATATCTTCCGCGTATCTCAGCCGCAATGCCTGGTACTGGTTCTTTGACAAACCCCTGGCCATCGCCCACAAGCTCTGCCGTGCTTCTTCCTGTGTAACCATCTCCCCCGGCTCAAGGCTGTCGCCCTCAACCTCCGCAGCGCTCTGCGAACAACGTAAGCTGCGATAATGACTGCTGGCCAAACGCCTCGCTATCGTGAAAAGCCAGGTTGAGAATTTCCATGAGCCGCTGTACCGGTGAATGTTCTGATAGGCCCTGACAAACGTATCCTGAACCAGGTCTTCTGCGTCCTGCGCGTTGCCTGTCTTATGGTGCAGAAAATGGAACAGCCGAGTCCCATAGCGCTCCGCCAGTTCCGCAAAAGACACCTCGCAGCCCTGCTGTGCCTGGCGGGCTAACTCTTCGTCACTCAATACCTGGGGCGCAGGTTGCTGCGGCAAGGTGCCTGGTTTTACTAACTCTGCTCTTGGGCGGCCTTTTCTTGCTTTATCTTCCATTGCTCTTTCAGAAACGAGAAAACCGTTTCGGAGCTTGCCTTAAAGCGGATCTGAATCGTGTTCTGGACACAAGACAACTCCACCTTCTTGGCCAACTCCGCCAGCTTCGGCTGCTCTTCGCCCGCCAGAGTCGCAAAGGCAATAATGCCATCCAGTATCTTGCTGATAGCTTGGGCTGCTTCCTCCGACTTAGCCTTCAAGTCCAGATCAACATAAAAATTATTCTCGAATTCGCCAATGGCCAGACTAAGTTCGCTCGTTTGTTTAAGCGCAGCCGCCTCGGGCTCCTCTCCCACTACCTCACCGACATTATTCGCCGCCACCTGGAAAAAGGCTCCCTTCGCATTTAGTGAGGCCTGGTTAAAGACATCACTGGCTGCATTCTCTGCCGAACCATTGAGAACATCTACTGCCTGCTTTACCGCTTCCAGGCCGGCTCCCATCACTACCAGCTCATCATTGTAGAAGCACCCATACATCCTTCCGACGTTGCTATCATTCGGGTCTTGTTTTTTTTCGTCGACCCAGCTATGTATCACAATATCGCCGTATTTGGTTTCTTCATAGCTGGGATTAAAACGCAAAACCGTCAGCAGCCGCTCTTTATCGAACTTGGCCTCAATCAGAACCACAGCTTTTTCGGGTTTTTGGTCCTGGCCGTAAATCGTAACGTTCCGGACATCGTCGAGCGGATGGAAGGAAAATACGTTGGCAAAATTTGTCAGATTCTCCTCCATCCCCTGATTTCTCAGTTCCTCTCGGATAAGCCGCCCTATCTGTGTACTGTTGAACCGCTCGATGTCCACGTGGGCCACCCAGTTGGCACTTCCGCTGACCCGGCTTTTCACCAGGGGTCCGCCGAGCACAGGCACCGCCGCCAACAATACGCTCATCATCAACACCATCATTAACTTTTTCATAGCTTCAGCTCCTTTCTAAGTAACAACATTATAACATAGTCCGACCCGAAAGTCTCCATCACTTTATCTTTTATACGCCTTGCGCAAATAAAAGGTTACACCTTTTTTTCGCGACCGTGCCGGGAACCGCCCGTTTTTCACGCTTACAGGGGCAAAAAACTACGCCAACGCCAAACAAACAGCGCGATTTATTGGAATATGTTTTCAGGAAAGAGCATTCAGCAGTCTTTTCTCTTCTTTAGAGAAATCATCACTTTAGAATTCAAGGCTTCCGGTTGTAGGTTTTTGCAAAATAACGGGAGGCCGTTATTGAAAGAACGGGTTATGTGCTTTTTCCTGCGTTATTGTTGTTGGTTGCCCCCGCGTCTTCTTGGTGAAGACAAGAGCGGGGGTAAGTGCTGCTGGGCCCAGATGGCAAGGGCGGAACCGGCCAGCAGAACGACCCCAAAAAACCACTGAAGCTCATTTAAGGATTCCTCAAAGAATACATTGGAAATTGCAAACACGGTAAACGGCTGCGCCAATATCACAAGCCCCGGAATAGTCGCCCCGATGCGTCTTATCGCCACATAGTAGAGCACGTGGCCCAATGCTATGGCCGTAACAGCCGAAATCACAACACACGCCCACACCCACAGGTCCATCTTCACACAATCCTGCGGGCTGCCAAAGACAAAAGCAAGCACACAAAGTGCGCCAGCCGTGTAAATGCTTATCACAGAAAAGGCGCTGCGAGAATCAATATCTTTGAAAGCAAGTTTTACCGAAATCGTGTACACTGCCCACATAAAAGCCGTCGCAAGGGCGATAACTATGCCGGTTATTGTCTTAGTCGCGGCGAAATCTTCCTTATAATACATCACGCCAATTACCCCGATTGCGGAAAGCCCGACGCCCAGCCAGAAGCGTTTACTTCTCACCAGCGCCCTTTCATCGACAAAGAATATTAGCGAAAAACCGGCTATCCAGATAATAGAAGATTTCGTCAGCAGAACCATAAAAGCCGGGTCGATGTAGTAAAAACCCCCGGCCCATAAACTCTGCATAACTATATTTGCTGCAGCCGGTAAAAGGGCCCGTCGCCACACGTGCTTGTCAATTCGTTTTTTCTTGAGAGCAAACAGTAGAAACGGCAGCCAGAACAGACAAGCCGCCAGGTAGCGCAGCATGTTTTGCGTCCACGAGTCGAGATGGCCGGCAAGAAATTTTATAAAATTCGGCCCCACCGACCAGAAAAGAAGCACACCGATGCAGGCCAGAGTGGCTGAGGTATCGAATTTTCGAATCTTCACAGCGTTCATTTACTAAATTTCTGTGTACCTTAAAATTAGGGACAGTCATAAAAGACGTTGACAGTCCCGAATTTTGAATTTTCGAATCTTCACAGCGTTCATTTACTAAATTTCTGTGTACCTTAAAATTAGGGACAGTCATAAAAGACGTTGACAGTCCCGAATTTTCCGTTTGCTGTTTTGCCGATGCTGTTGTCAAATCGCAAATAGTTCTTACGCAGTCAAAGGACAGAAGACAGAAGACAGAAGACAGAAGACAGAAGACAGAAGACAGAAGACAGAAGACAGAAGACAGAAGACAGAAGACAGAAGACAGAAGACAGAAGACAGAAGACAGAAGACAGACAATCTGACTTCTGAAATCGTTATACCTTATGATTGCTGATTCTGTCTCTTACGAAGCGGCTATTGCAGGAACGGGTTACTCTTTTTTTCCTGTGCTACTGTTGTTGTTGGCCCGTGCCCGGGATAAACGGCAGTCTCATCCGGCAGGATAAAGAGCTTCTCCTTTATACTTTTTATCAGTTGCTCCATATTGCCGCCTAAGTCTGTTCGCCCGACCCCGTTGGCAAACAGCGTATCGTCCGTAAAGACAATCCCCTCACCCTTTGAATACAGGCAGATGCCGCCCGGCGTATGGCCGGGAGTGTGAAGTACCTGTAGCTTTATGCCGGCCTGCTTGATTATGCTTGCCTTTTCGATAAGAAAATCAGTCCCGATGATATCGAGAGTGCTGGGCTGTCGCCCTATCCGAGCGGATACATTGCTCGCGGTTTCTCTGAGCATTTCGGCATCGAGCTTATGGATATAAACCTTTATCTTAGGGTAGTTCTTGCGCAATACCCCTACGCCTGCAATGTGGTCTACGTGGCCGTGAGTGAGAACCACCGCGGCCGGATTTAATTTATGCTCGCCGAGAAAATCAATCAGTTTGCCCGCCTCAAGGCCGGCGTCGATAACAACGCAGTCCCTGGCTTTCTCGCTCTTACGCAGGATATAGCAGTTGGTTTCATACGCACCCAGAATTAATTGGTCGATTTTCATTTAGCTATTCTCCTTAAAGACCGATTACACTAACAGAAATGCCCTTTGCCGTCAACAATCTTTGGACTTGACCGGTAGGGGCGGGCTTGGTAGTGTGTTTGGCCAATATCTCGGGAAGAGTCAAGCGAACAAAAAACGAGATACGGTTTTGTCATTCTGAGCGTGAGCGAAGGATCTGGCCGACGAAGAGGAGATTCTTCACTTCGCTACGCTCCGTTCAGAATGACGGGGATAGGAAATGTGAGATACGAGAAATGAAGGATTTTAGGCGAGTATTCAAGTATGTTTGGCCTCAGTGGCACCGGCTCGTAACGATTTGTTGCAGCGTGTTTTTGATAAGCGTTCTTTATGGGTTGAGCTTCGGGACTATCTCTCCGCTTCTGACGGTGATGATGGGCTCAGAGGGGCTGCACGGCTGGGTCAACAGGAATATCAGTGAGCACCGATATGGCGTCAGCTTTTACGTGCCCGATAGCACTGAACTTTCAGACCCCAACAATCCTGACATCGCATATTTTTTGCGGATTGCCAGGGTTAAGAACAATAGCCTGGCTGAGCGCGCCGGGCTTAAACCGGAAGATTTGATTGTGGGAGCGGGCAGCAGTTTAATCAGCGAAAAGACAAAGAGGATACCGTCCGGCAAACTGCTTTGGGAACTGGCGATGGTGGACAAAGTCAAATCGATAGTAATTCAGTATCGCCGGTCCGACGAATTCAGACAGTTGCCAATCGAACCAATAGAAAAGGAACTTCAGTGCGGCAAAGAGCCTTTTTATGCTGATTATGCACAAAGGCTTCTTAGCTTCGTGCCGCAGGAGCAGACCAGAGAGAGCAAGAAAAATGCTGTAATATTTATCATACTTTTGATGGCGGTCGTAACAGCGGTCAGATGTATGGCCCGATTCTACCAGGATTACACGGCACGAAAGGTTATGCATACATCCCTGGCCCATCTGCGGGAAGATGCTTTTCAACACTCCCTCGAGATTCCGGTAGGATTTTTCGCCGGCCAGGGCCCGAGCGACACCGTCAGTCGATTGGTGCGGGATACTGAGGCAATTGGTAACGGGGTCAAGGTTTTGCTCGGCAAGGCGCTTCGAGAGCCTTTGAAGGCATTGGGCCTTATCGGGATGGCCATGCTGATAGACCGCAATCTGACATTGATATTTTTGTGCGGGGCGCCGATATCCCTGTTTGTTTTAGGCAAGTTGGGCAGGAAAATAAGGCGCGCTACAAAGAGGTCTCTCGAGAGCTGGGCGAAGATGTTAGTCAAGCTCGGAGAGGCAATCGCAGCGATACAGATCGTGAAGGTATATAACCGTCAGCAGTATGAACATGGGATTTTTCACGCCATCAACCGGAAATTATTGAAGCAGCAATTCAGAATTGCCAAGGCCGATGCCGCCACAGGGCCGATATTGGAGACGCTTGGAATGATAGCCGGCTCCGTTGGACTGATATTTGGGGCACAGTGGGTCCTTGGGGGTACGATGCAATGGCCCGACTTTTGCGCTTTGTTGTTTTGTCTCGGTGGGGCAGCGGAGTCTGTACGACGCACCAGCGGTGTCTGGAACAGGATTCAGCAGGCCGGGGCCGCCGCCGAGCGGGTCTATTCCATCATCGACCAATGTCCGGAAGTGGAAAGGCCGGCGGCTTTCGAACTTGCACCCTTGAAAGATAAAATTGAATTCAGGGACGTTGTATTCACTTATCCGGGCTCAGAGACGCCCGTATTAAAGGGAATAAATCTTTCCGTACAAGCAGGGCATAATGTTGCTATCGTAGGACCTAACGGCTCAGGCAAAACAACGCTGGCAAATTTGATGCCGAGGTTTTATGACCCCGATAGTGGCCGGGTATTGATAGACGGCCAAGACATTCGCGACGCAACACTCTTTAGTTTGCGAAGCCAGATTGGAATGGTTACGCAGAATGTGGTGACATTCAACGATACTATAGCGGCCAATATAGCGTATGGTAGACCCGGCGTCACCACAGAAGAAATAATTGCTGCTGCCAGGCGTTCGTTTGCCCACGAGTTTATTTCCCCCTTGCCCGATGGCTATGATACAATCATCGGCGAACAGGGCGTCGGCCTTAGCGGCGGCCAGTTGCAGAGAATTGTCATAGCCAGGGCGATTGTGAAGAACCCTGCAATCCTGATTTTCGATGAGGCCACAAGTCAGGTTGATGCCGACAGCGAAGCCAAAATTCACAACGCCATCGAGGAAATTATGCAGGATAGAACCAGTTTTATAATCGCCCACAGATTCAGCACCATCATTACTGCTGATGTGATAGTGGTAATGGATGACGGCCAAATTATCGCTCAGGGTCAGCACGATGAGCTGATGCAAACCTGCCCATTGTATCAAAGTTTATACGAAACGCAGTTGGTAAAAGCATAGGAGTCTGATGCGAGCAGCAGGCAACGAGCAGCAAAATTTGTATAGTCGTACCTAAAATTCGTACTTTGATTTACAGTAAATTGCTCATCTTGCCGATTTAATTAGGTGGTCCAGGATGGACCACCTTTGCGACCCCGCACCAATCAGGCGTGAGCCTGAGCTCGATTGGTGCGGGGCAAAATGCGAACCCGGACCAGTGTCACAGTGTCCCTTGGTATTTGGGGCTTAAAACTATGACAGATTTTTCACGGCAAAAAAAGGCTCACGAACTCTTCGAGAGATACGAAGGCAATCCGATAATAACGCCGGAAGATTGGCCTTATCCGGCAAATGCCGTCTTTAATCCCGCCGCGGTTAAGTTAAATGCAGAGACACTTCTGCTGATTCGCGTCGAGGATATGCGAGGCTTCTCACATCTGACCGTTGCACGCAGTGCCGACGGCTTCACAAACTGGCAAATCGACTCTGCTCCGACTCTCGAGGCCGACCAGAGCTCTCGCGAGGAAAAGTGGGGGCTGGAAGACCCCCGCATTATCTGGCTCGAGGAGCAAAAACAATTTGCCATTACGTATGTTTCCTTCAGTGAAGGCGGCCCCGTAGTTTCGCTGGCCATTACCAAAAATTTCAGAACTTTTGCCCGCCTCGGTGCTCTTTTGCCGCCGGAGGATAAGGATGCCTGCCTGTTTCCCTGCAGATTCAGGGGACGATTTGCATTGATTCACCGCCCCATCGTTCGAGGCGAGGCTCATATCTGGATAAGTTTCTCACCCGACCTGAAGCATTGGGGCGACCATAGACTGCTGATTAGAACAAGGTCTGCCTATTGGGACTGCCATAGAGTTGGGCTGGCTTGTCAGCCCATAGAAACACCACAGGGCTGGATGCTATTCTATCACGGCGTGCGTGCTACTTCGGCCGGGGGAATATACCGGCTCGGACTGGCTCTTTTGGACCTCGAAGAGCCCTGGAAAGTCTTGCGCCGAAGTGATGAATGGATCCTGGGGCCGCGCGCTCCTTACGAGCGCGTCGGTGACGTCAGTGGTGTCGTGTTCCCCACCGGTGCCATTGTGCGCAAAGAAACCGATCAGCTTAATCTCTATTACGGTGCCGCCGACTGCGTCGTCGCCGTCGCAACGGCTAATTTCAGCGATATCCTGACCTACATTACCTCCTGCCCCGAAGCAAACGAATAAACTTCCCGTCCAGTTTAAACACCGCTGCTCTAACTCTCTGCTATCCCGACTCAGCCACACTTGACATTCGATATTCACTCCACATCTTTAAAAAAACCCTTGAATAAAACCGACAGTTAGGATAAAATATTATCGGAACAAAACTTCCAATTACAAAGGGGAAAAAATGAAAAAGACAGCCGCGTTTGTTCTGGCAATTCTTGCGAGCTTGGCTTTTCTGGTTAATCCCGGCTTTGGAGCACTTCCCAGGTACGAAATCACTGACCTCGGCACACTCGGCGGTGGATATGGCTATGCAGGCGCCATTGACAATGCTGCAGCGCTGGCGGGCGACTCTTGTATTATCGATTCGGTCAACGCCGACGAGATTCAAGTACCTAACGCCTTCTGGAGTGCCAGCGAGCTCGGCTGGCTTTACACACCCGGCTTTAGCTACATCCTGACCGGCGTCCTAACCAATTTAGGCAATAGCCATATCGATGGTACTTCTCCTTTAGTCACCCTCGAAGTCTACGATGGCCTTCCTGTTGAGGACGCCAATCTGCTGCGCTCGGCCCAATTCCACCCGGCAGACCGCTCATGGGCTGGAGGTCACTTCGACCCATTGGTCCTGACCGCTGGTGAACACTACTTCATCGGCTTTCGTAATGTGAAAGACCTCTGGGCCAGTCATTCCTATGACGGTGTACCACTGCCTATTTACTATGGATATGATAACGATGGAACATATCCTTTCACCGAGAACGGCGACGTTGAGTATGCAATGCTCAAGTTTCAAGGTACCCACATACACCCCCTCCGTGTTCCTGTTGATTACCCAACGATTCAAGCTGCGATTGATGCCGCCGTCGATGGCGATACAGTCCTGGTTGCTGACGGGACCTACACCGGCGAGGGCAACCGAGATATTGACTTTCTCGGCAAGGCGATTACGGTGCGCAGCGAAAATGGCCCAGAAAACTGCATCATCGACTGTCAGGCAAGCCGGCAAAACCCACACCGCGGATTTCGTTTTTCCAGTCATGAAACGCCGGAATCTATAGTTGACGGCTTTATGATTGTCAATGGATACGCCCCCATTGAGAGGGTTCGGGGGTATGACTATGAGGTCGGAGGCGCGATTTTCTGCCATTGGAGCAGCCCAACAATACGTAACTGTATAATAAGCAACAATGACGCCGATTACTGGGGGGGCGGCGGGATTTATTGTACGTATGGTAGTCTGATTATCAGCAACACGATTTTTGAGGGCAATAGTGGACATCATGGAGGGGGGATTCTTTGCGATTATTCCGACATACTGATTGATGGCTGTATTGTCAATGGCAATGGTGCTTACAGCGGCGGAGGTATCTATATTAGATATAATTGCAGTGCCACAATCGTTAACAGTGAAATAACTGGAAACCATAGAACAGGAATTAACTGTTATGAAAGCAAACTCACGTTGGACCGATGTGTCATTGCGAACAATCGTGGAGGGGGCGGCGGCGGCGTGTGGGCGAGCAAGAGTGACGTGAACTTTATGAACTGTCTCATCGCCGAGAACTATTCAACATACTATGGAGGCGGAATGGAATTTGTGGGGGACTGGAGAGAGGAACACGCTTTGACTATCACTAACTGTACAGTGGTTGGTAATGAAGCAGGCGAAAGAGGCGGAGGAGTGCTTGCGACCAAATACGTTGATGTAATCATCTCGAATTCGATTCTGTGGAACAACACCGCCCGCGAAGGCGAACAAATATCTCTTTACGCTACTATCCACGTTAACGGAGCTTCCACTGCGGAGATTTATTACAGTGTTCTTGAGGGAGGTATCGAAGGAATCTATTATCCACATTATTATGGAGGCTATGAGGTAATAGCAGAAAACTGCATTGATACCGATCCCATGTTTACTGACGGTTATCATCTACAGGCAGGTTCGCCTTGTATTGATGCCGGCGACCCGAATTACATAGCTGACCCTAATGAAACGGATTTAGACGGCAACCCTCGTGTAATCGGCGGCCGAATCGATATGGGTGCTTTCGAGTACAGGCCCGTTGTACCGGCCAAGGTTAGGATTGTCCCACGCAGCATCAATCTGGCAAGCAAGGGTAAATGGATTACCTGTTATATCTCGCTTCCCGAAGATTACAACGTCGCTGACATCGACACCAACAGCGTTCTTCTTGAGGACGAAATTCAAGCTCAGTCGCTCTGGCTGGACGAAGAAGAGCAAGTTGCGATAGCCAAATTCGGCCGCTCAGCGGTTCAGGGTATTCTCAACATTGGCTGGGTCGAACTGACAATCACCGGCCAATTGGCGGATGGAACCGTCTTCAAGGGCACAGATGTAATTAGAGTGATAGATAAAGGCGGCCGAAAATCAGCTAAGTAGCCGTAGCGGGTGGCTTGGCGGTCCAAATAAGAAATGTTATCTCCCACTGTTTCCCAGCTTAACACAGGTAATATCCTTGCGGTTACCTATTTTGATGAGTATAAGAACAAAAAAAGCCAGATTCTAACAAGACAGAATCTGGCTTCGGAGGAGGGTGATGAAAAGCTATATAAAAAGGCCCCTTAAAAAATTCCGAATCATCTGGTTTTAATTCCCCTTATAATTATCTAATCGAATAGATAGCAAAAATTTCTTTAGGGAAAGTTTCAAAAAAACTATACTTTTTTTACCAGAAATCAAGCTTTTAGTTGTAAAAATCTTAATTTTTTTGTGGTTTTTTTGAAAATAGCCAAATTTAGCCCAATAATCAAATTTGTTTACGCTTGATAAACCAATTTTGTTCTCATATTCTAACTAATAAGCTGTTATTTTATTTCTCTTTCTCTATATTTTCCGAAAGACTGAAATGGATACCAAAATTACGATTGCCGACTTGCTGGCGGCCAAACGCCAGAATCGCAAAATTGTTGCGGTTAGCTGCTATGACTATACCACAGCCAAACTCATCTCTCAAACCGAGGTGCAGATGATATTGGTGGGGGATTCCGCTGCCCAGGTTGTGCTGGGCTTCGATTCGACTCTGCCGGCGACGATGGATTTTATGGTTGCCATAACCGCTGCGGTGCGGCGAGGGGCGCCGAATGTGTATTTGGTTGCTGATATGCCGTTTTTGTCGTACCAAGTTGGGAAAGCCGAGGCGGTGAAGAACGCCGGTCGATTCGCTGCTGAGGCGGGGGCGCAGATGATAAAAATCGAGGCGAGCGGGGCGTATCTCGATGTGATTAAAGCAGTTAGCGATGCGGGTATGGCTGTTATGGCCCATATTGGCATAAGGCCGCAGAGTATCAGTAAGATTGGGCGATTCAAGGCCGAGGCCACCACCGCAGAGATGGCTCTGGAGCTGATAACCCTTGCTGAGCAAATGGTTTATGCTGGTGCCGGTTCGCTGCTGCTGGAAGGGACGGCTGCGGAGGTGGCGGAGATTATCACAAAACGCTTTGAGGTGCCGGTGATAGGGTGTGGTTCCGGGCCGGGCTGCGATGGACAGATATTGATTGCGCCTGATATTCTGGGGCTGACGCAAGGGCCAAGTCCAAAGTTTGCAAAGAGTTACGGCAATTTGGCTGACGGTACAATCGAGGCATTCGCGGAGTACAGCAGGGAGATTCAAGCTGGCCAATATCCGGACAAGGAGCATAGCTACCATATGAAAGTGGGGGAGCTTGAGAGGCTGGAGGAGCTGCTTCAGAGGGGTTAAGAGAGTTGGTTTGGGGGATTTGGGTAAGAGAGAAATTGGGTTTGATTGGGTTTGTTTTGGGTTTGTTTTTTTGGACTGCGAAAGCGTCGTTTTTTCTGTAATCCTTTGTTAATACTTTATTTACGTTCATTTGGGCATCCAGCAAATTGGCTTTGTTTGGGTTTGAATTGGCTTTGTTTTCCGGGACTGCGAAAATGTCATTTCTTTCATAATCCTTTGTTAATATTGAATTTACGTTCATTTGGGCATCCAGCAAATTGGCTTTGTTTTGCATAAAAAGGGTCGATTTGTAAAGCGCTCTCTACAGTTGTAGTGCCTTATAGGCACGTAAATAACTGGATTATCGATACTCGTAAATGGTTAAATGGTTAATTGGCGACGTGAATTTCAAATCTCAAATCTCAAATTTCAAATTGTACTGTCTCTCTACTATTGGGCGAACATGCACGTTTGAGTCGAAAATAGTGCTCGATTCTCGATTCCTGATTTTCGTAACTCGATGTGAGAAAAGGAGATAAAATTTTTTTCGATTTTTCGATTTTTACTTCCAGCTACCCGCAGATTTGATTGATTTTTAACCGCGGATTCCTTCGACACTTCGACAAGCTCAGTGTAAACAAGCTCAGGACAAGTTTTTTGTTTTCAGTTTGACAATTGCAACAATACTATATAAGTATATGCATATATACTTATGGACTGCTTTAAGAATCGTGGTTTTTGGAAGAGGGATTTATGGTTTTTGTACAGAGATATAAGTATATGCATATATACTTATGGACTGCTTTAAGAATCGTGGTTTTTGAAAGAGGGATTTGTGGTTTTTGTACAGAGATATAAGTATATGCATATATACTTATGGACTGCTTTAAGAATCGTGGTTTTTGAAAGAGGGATTTGTGGTTTTTGTAAGAGGGATTTGTGGTTTTTGTACAGAGATATAAGTATATGCATATATACTTATGGACTGCTTTAAGAATCGTGGTTTTTGAAAGAGGGCTTTGTGGTGGAGATTTTTTTATTTTTAGCCACGGATTTGTTAATGGTGATTGGTGAGTAGTGAGCTAAAGTGCCTACCAGCCGTGCCAGAGCCACGGCTCGGCAGGAAGTGCCTAAAGTTAAAAAATAGTCAATTTCGTATCTCGTATTGCGTGATGCGTATTGCGTATGTCGTTAGAGGAATTTATTAGCCACCTAAGTCACGAATAAACACGAATAATTTTGGCCGCAGAGGGCGCAGAGAAAAATTTATCCACGAAGACACGAAGAAAAATTGGCCACAGAGAGCACAGAGGACGCAGAGTTTATTAAATTTAACCACGAAGACACAAAGACACCAAGAAAAGTCAGCCACAGATTTCACTGATTGCACGGATTTATTGCCACGAAAAAGGCACAAAAAGCACAAACATTTTTTAGACCACGAAGAACACGAAGAAAGACTAAAAAACAAGTTCATTGTTCGTAGAAATATGGGCACGGATTTAACCAACAAAAAAATGGCCAAAAAAGTGCTTTATAAGCACATAAATATCTGGATCCCTGCCTAAAGCATGCAGGGACTCGGGCAGGCGGCGGAAGACAGAAATTGTTTTTGGCGACAAGTGCGGGTTTGGGTAGTATAACTCGTAGCCCGGGGCACGTGCCCCGAAAAACAAAATATGGCCGGACACCTTTAATTTGCCTTTCTGTTTTTATTTTCCGAACGACACGGGGCAACAAACGTTTACTTTATTAATTAACATTCAGTAACTTTTGATTTGCCGTTAGAATTGAAACCCCCGTGTCCAGTTCTGCAAAATCAGCATCATTCGTGACAATCAGCAGATTATCCAATTTGGCAAGGTGATGATAGTAACAGTCATTAAAGTCGATCTTGTCTAATCCACTTAGGACATCTGGCAGGGATGTTTCTGTTGCTCGATCATCTAAGGGCGTTGAAATCTTCAACAGTTGAGTATTAAAAACTGTTTGAATATCTTTGACGGCACTGTGATAATACAAACTGCCTCGATAATGCTGTTTATAGTCATTCTTGACAGCTTTTTTACGTTGCAAAATGTTAAAATCCAATTTTAGCCAGACATTAATAACTTCAGATGCGATCAACGAAGAAACATAAATGGTCGTATTGCTATTGATTGCCTTTTTAAGAAAACCGTCATATTTGCTGATGATTGTTTTCTTGTAGTTGCTTATGCTTATCACAGGGCAATAAAAATACAGCCATATGTTTGTGTCAAAAAAATATCTGTCTCCATTTTGAGGCACATAGGTCTCGACATCCATCACCTTATTCATCATCTAACGCCTCCCGAATACTATCTTCGACATTACCTTTATCTTTTTCTTCGAAGTATTCCTTAGCGCGTTCAATAGTGTTTACCATACGCTCTCTGTCTTCCGGCTGGAGGCCTCTGACACTTAAATGTTCGCGCAAAAATGGACTGTCATATTTGCTATAAAGCTGGCCAATTGCGGCATTTAGAAAAGTTGTAATTAGCGTTTCAATGTTTACAAAATCAAGAACAACTTCAAAGTCTTTTTCTAAAAAAGCACTTATTGTCTCAAACAGTCTCTCTCCATCTTCTGTAGAGACAGCCGCTTTGCCCCCTACAACATCAAAAACGTTTATTATTTTCTGTTCCATAAACTTTTTTCCTTTAGAAAGGTATATCCGTATCTTCTATCTCAGATGTTAGATAATACGAACTCTGATCATTCACATTAAATTCTAAGTTAACCGCAGTCCCTCTAAAAAACACATTTAAATCTTTCGAATGTGAGGTACGCCCCCTTTCGTACCAATATCCATCCGCGGATGCAATCTGCATTTTCCCGTTATTTTTGCACAAAAAATCCCGGATCAAGGCAAAGCCAAGCCCACCAGGTATATTATCTTTTCTTGTAGTTGTGTTCTTTTGTACAGCCCAGTCAAGAGCCTTTTTGCCAGAAACGTTTTTGTGTAAATAATCGCGAACATTTTTCCTGATCGTTCGGCCAATATCAACAACGGTAAAATCCAATCGTCCCTTTCGTGGATAATATTGTCCGCACGAAAAGATAAACTTACATTTTCCGTGTGTCCGTGCATTATCGAAGATTTCAAGAATGCTTTCTTTGATCTTTTTTCTTAAAAGAGCAGACATGCTCGGTATTTCTGGATGAGCTAACAGCTTCTTCTCAAGATATTTCTCAAATGAACCTATTTCGCTTACTTTGGATTTACGATATTCCACCGTTGTTTGATAACGATCCGGCAAGGATTCACCACCAAAATAACTATAGCGAGTCTTCTTAAATATTTTTTCCTGTTCTGGCCTAAGGTTAACAATGTCAAAGTCATTTGTCCATCCAGACTCCATAATAGCTCCCAGCATGGCAAGCATATTAGCGTCAAACCAGGTAGTATTTTGAAAATCAAGCTGAATCGTTTCAAATTCGCACCGCTTCACCTGTTGATAAATGTTTGCCAATGATGCAAAGCCTTGCTGATTACTAGCTATACTCTGTGGCAACTGTATTGTCAACATTGGTCTATTCCAATAACCTTTAAACTCTTAATGCAGCGGTCATTAATAATTTTGACGGCCACACGCTGGTTGTCGCCCATAAAATAATCAAAATTGCTCTTGCCGTCAAACGAAAAGAAGAAACTTTCAAAAAATGAAGCCAGCAATCGCATGGGCTAACTGACTTTCGGAGGCTGGGAAAAGAATATCGAATGATGAAGTTGAGATTGCACTGCTCTGCGGAGTTAAGCACCCCCAAACAAGTTTGTACTACTCTGCGAAGCAGCGCTTCGCTGCGAAGCACAAGAGGGTGCCACCCGGTTGATTGGTTAATTAGTGAATTAGTTGATTGGTTAATTGGTTGCTTAGGTTATCAGGTGATCAGGAAATCAGGTTGTAGGATACCAGGAATCAGGATATCAGGATTATAGTGAATTAGTGAATTGGTTAATTAGTTGATTGGTTGATTGGATCTTTGTCCGCTCCCTTACAGTCGCGGCTCATTTGGTGCGAGGCAGGCAAGGGATAACAGCAAGGAATATCGAATATCGAGCAAGGAATGTCGAATGTTGAAGGGAGGAGACAGAGGACGGTTGTAATTTACGATTTGCGATTTACGATTTACGATTGAGGGTTGAGATTCTTCACTTCGCTTTGCTCCGTTCAGAATGACAATTTTTAATAGATTCCTCGGCGGCGCTCAGGATGACAGTGGGTGGGGGCTGCGCTGCGCTCAGGATGACAAAGGGGAGATGATGAAGGGAGAAGGGAAAAGGGAGAAGGGGAGAGGGAGAAGGGAAAAAGGGAGAAGGGAAAAAGGGGAAAAAGAATATCGAATATCGAATCCGAATGTCCAATGTCGAAGTGCAGATGTGCGTTAGAATAGGCAAGATTTTTGGGATGGTCAACAGGATGCTTTTGCGGTAATATATCGTGTATCTATCCTGTTAGCCGGGTTGGGTGACGTCCCGATATGAATGCACAACATCAAAAAGCGTTTAAGGTAAGCAGATGAACGAAGAGCAAAGCGATTTGACATCACAAGGTGCGGAGAGGAAGTTGGTTCGGCCGGCTTTGATTGTATCAGAACGTACAGTCTCTGAGTATTCGCTGCTCTTAGAGCGTCTATTTGTTGGTCTGGCGGACGAGTCGATTCCTGCGGCCCTGGTTTGTCCGGTGGGCTGTGATGTGGATTCTGCTATCTCCGGCGCGGTTGAGGTTATGAGGTACCCGGCATTAAAGCTGCCGGTGCTATGGCGTCAGGAGAAGAAGAGACTCATTGAGCAGCTTGTGAGGTTTAAGCCTACTGTTCTGCACTGTTTGTGCGAAAGCAAGGCGGCTCTTACACGGCAATTAGCCCGTCAATTGGATTTGCCTTACGTGCTGACAGTTAATTCGCTGCAGAAGCGATGGAGGCACTTTGTCTATCAGAAGCGCATGCATCCACTTTCTATTTCGTCGAAGCATTGTGCGAAAATCATTGTGCCGGCCAAAAGTATCGCGGCTAATATTGCAGAAGTTTACCCGCGGTTTGCCGGGCGAATTGAGCAGATAAATGTCGGGACTTTTGTGGGAGAAAGCAGCGGTTGTTTTTGCGAGGTTTCCCGGCTGGCGAGTATGGTAACGGCCCTTGCTCTGGATGATGTGGATGAGTTTGAGGATTTGTTTAGCGCGGTGAGGCATCTGGTGATTGACAGGTATGAATTTATGTTCGTGGTGATAGGCGGGGGGCGTGCGGAGAGGCAGCTGCGGAGATTGTTAGCTGCACTGGACCTTTTGAAGATTGTTACTATTGTTCCGAGATTGAAACCCTGGCGTTCGGTTCTTGCGGCTGGTGATATTTTCATACAGCCGGTGGCCAGTTCAGCCTTTAACCCTTTGTTGTTGGAGGCGATGAGCGTTGGGGCGGCGGTTGCGGGCTGTAAGGGCGGGGTCGATGATTTGATTATCGAGGACCAGACAGCCGTTGTGTTTGACCCTGACGATGAGCTCAGTATATATGGGAGCTTGCAGCAGTTGTTTAACAGGCGGGAGTGGGCGCGGCAATTAGCCAGAGGAGCGCAGGAATATTTGAGAGAAAATCACACGGTCAGCCAAATGATTTCTTCTACGCTGCGAACATATCGCGAGGCCGAGCAGTGGTACAGGCGTTAAAGGCGAATATTTGACGTTTTTTTGGTTTGAGGGGGTTTTTTAGCTTGAGGAAGGGGCCGTTAAAAGATAAAATAATGGGTAGGGGAGCAATTTCTTGAATAATCTCCAGCTTCAGAACGACTTATTTATGAGTGATTAAAAAAGTCGAATACTGAAAGGAGATATAAGATGTTGGAGAACGAAGTTATTTTGTTGCACCGGTTTGCCAAGACCGGCGATGCGGAAGCATTTTCAGAGGTTGTGCGGCGGCATGCGGGGCTGGTATATGGTGCTTGTTTGCGGATTCTGGCGGACAGGGACAGGGCAGCGGATGCGGTGCAGGACACGTTTTTCCAGTTGCTTCGGAATGCAGGGAATATTACCGGCTCAGTACCGGCGTGGCTGCATAGGGTGGCGACGCGCAGAGCCATTGATGTTGTTCGCAGGGATTCTTCAATAAGGCGGCGAGAGAGAGAATATGCAGCCAATAAACCCCGGGAAGCGAGAAAGTGGCAGGACATATCAGGGTATGTTGATGAAGGACTGAGCGAGCTCGATGAGCAAACACAAGAGATTCTGATACAGCACTTTTTCGAAGGTCGGTCTATGGTAGATATTGCAGCCGATAAGGAGGTGTCGCAGCCGACCGTGTCCCGGCGGATTGAATCGGGGGTTGCGAAACTGCGAGAGCGACTAGGAAAGCGGGGGATAATAGTAGCCGTAGCTACATTGGGTGGTCTGTTAGGGGAAAATGTTGTCGAAGCAGCGCCGGCATTGGTGTTGAAAGAATTGGGCAAGATGGCACTTGTGGGGGGAACGGCTGCGGCGGGGTCCGGAGTCGGCAGCGCTGCAGCAGCTTCGGGTACCGGGGCCAAGGCGGCGGCCGGCGTGCTGGCCGGGGTCAAGGCAAAGGTCGTCACCGCTGCTGTGGTAACGGTGGTGGGTGTTGGTGGAGTCGTTACTTATAACGAAGTTACCCGGCCGGTTGAACCGGTTGATAAGCGGGTTACTCAAAAAGCTGAATACCCTGAGCTGCGAAGGCCGGCCAATACTTCGCTGACACGGCAGTCTTCCCAAAAAAGCCCGGTTGTGCGCGTCCCCGGAAAGGTGACGGCTGATGCTGATGGTGTAAAGCAGTACGGCAATATCACAAGTTCAGTTCCTGCTGAGCCAACAGGCGGTACGGGTGGCCGGGAGGAAGCGAGCAGCGATAGTTTTTGGGACCGCTTCGCCGATGGCCAGGGCGGCGCCCCGACAGGCGGCCGGCCCGCGGGAGGTGGAGGAACCGGCGGTGCGGAAGGTGACAGCCCCGACGCAGATACGGAAGAGCCCAAGGGCTATGGCGGCTATTATGGCGGTGGCTATGGCGGCAGCTACCGAGCTGAGGAACCAGAAGACCCCAATAGTCCGGATGCTAATTCGCCCGAGAACAGACCGTGACCGATTTGAAGTGCCGGCCTGGTTTTTTTAACGCCGTGACCGTCATATAAGGAGGCGGCGATGTGTAGCGCTAAACGAACAATTGTAATTTTTGTCCTGGTTTGTGCAGGTTGCGTGCCGGTCTGTTTGGCGGTGACCGCCACCGAAACGGCTCGACAAAAGCGTCCGAGCGCGTGGGAATTGCTTCTCAGATATGCAGAGCAACAGGCGAAAGTCACTGTGCCTCGGAGCAAAGAACGCGTTGTTCATTTTCCCGAAGACAAAGACTTGGGCCTCCTGAAAACAATCGAAGACTCACCGGCGCATCCGACCATACTGAATACTGACTTCGACTATAGAAACCTCGGTCTGGCAAAAGGCGACGTTAGCGTGCCTGCGGGCAAGCGTCTGATACTGTTTGTCGGACAAGATGCCTGGAAGGACCTCTCACATTTGGCGGAGCTTGAGCCGGACGACCTTTATTGGGTGACCCTGAGCGGTTCTTATCACGGCGGTGCGAAGCCGGGTGATTACTACCTCAGGCACTTCGCCGGCCTGACCGGCCTAAAGGTGCTGCACCTGAGCAATACCAACATTACCTACAAAGGGCTGCGGCACCTTAAGCAGCTTCAGTCGCTGAACTACCTGGAGCTTTCCTCAGGAAGGCTTGATGACCGGGCGCTTCCTCATATCGCCGAACTGACCTCTCTGGAGACTCTTGTCTTCGGCTTCCGAGTTACCGACGACGGGTTAAGACATCTTGCGCCCTTGAACAACCTCAAGGAGCTTTTTCTTTGGGTCAATGACATCGGCGGGCCGGGCCTGAGGCATCTGGCTGAGCTGCCCAATCTGCACTATCTCTGTCTAAACGGCACAAACTATGGTGGCAAGTGCAAATTCACAGATTCATCGCTGGAGTACCTCGAAGATGTCAAATCCCTCAGGAAAATAAGATTGGCACGAGGCCTTCAAATCACTGATGCCGGAGTAGCACATCTGGCCAATCTCGCCGGACTGGAGGGGCTGAACCTTTATGGGCACCCAATTACCAATGCGGGCCTGGCCCATCTGAAGTCTCTAAATTCGCTCAAGGAATTGGACCTTAGAAAGACAAAAATATCGTCCGGCGCGCTGATGCAGCTAAGACAGATGAAGTCGCTCGAATATCTAAAGCTGCCTTCAAGCGTGACAGATAGCGTGACAGATGCGGATATGGCTTACCTGGGCGAACTCGATAAGCTTAAGTGTCTGCATGTTGGTATTGGCGATGGCAGGATAACCGATGCCGGTCTAAGTCACGTGGCCAAGCTACATCGCCTTGAAGAACTCTCCATCAGTGGTAAAGATATCACCGATGCAGGGATGTCCCACATTGCAAAGCTTACTAACTTAAAGTTTCTGAAGCTCTGGACCGACCAGGTAACCAACGCGGGCCTTGCCAAGCTTACTACACTGAAGTCTTTGAAAAAGCTATACATATACCAGGGCAGCCTAACAACCTCCGGTCTAGCGCACCTCAATGAACTACCTAACCTAACGGAGCTAATTGTCAGAGATATTAAACAGGATAGTAAGCCCTTGAACATTGCGGGATTAACCAACCTTGAAAAGCTTTCCATCCGTTTCGAGCGAAAATCGGAATTTCGTGACCAGGACCTCGCCTGCTTAGCAAAACTCACACATCTCAAAAGTCTGGGGATTTCACACAAGAGCATTAGCGACGCCGGCCTTAAACACCTTGCCGGCCTGACCTCTCTTGAACGACTTTCCGTTGGCGGTAAGTTCGTGACCGACGACGGCCTTGCATACCTGGCGAACATGAAGGTACTCACATATATCTCGCTGAGCGGCAACTTTACCGATAAGGGCCTGCGTCATCTCGAAAAGCTCGAGGTCTTGGCCGTGCTGGATTTTTTTAGCGGCGCCAATTTCACCCCTCGGGCTTTGAATCAGTTTCGCAAAAAGATGCCGCATCTTAGCTTGTTAAGGGATTATGGAAAGAGCCAGAAGCAGCGGCCTAAATCAAGGAGATGACATTAAGATGATTACACCGGGCTTAATCAAAAGAATTTTGGTTGTCCTGTTGTTTTGTGCAGGTTTGGTGCCGGTCTGTCCGGCGGTGACCGCGCGAACCAGGGGCAAATCGAAGCATCCCACCGCCCTTGAATTGCTCGACAAGTACGCAGAGACGCAAGACAGACTTCAGTCTTTCCGTCTTAAAAGCAAAGATATGATCAATGCCAGTTCATCGTTCAAAGGGGCACGAAATAGACCGGAATACAGGGAAACTGATTTCCGATTCGACGGCCACCGAAGCAGTTGTCGCACCCACATTTGGGGTGATGTTGGGAAAAGGAGTTTAACGAGGAACCAAGCCATGTACTATAGTACATTATGGAATGGAAAATCTTTTATCCGGCATTCAAGAAGGTCTGATCTAAGCAATTTGGGCAGAGCTGTGATCCACAACGACAAAAAGCGTGGGGAAAAACTGGGTAAGGAGACAGTTTCGAGGACTTATCAAGGCCATTCTCTGATGGGCTATTTCTATGGTGATGACGAAAGGGTAGACTCAATTCTTCGACAGGCTGCCTCAATATCAGTTCGAAGAGAGAATGAGAAGGTAAACGGTATTGATTGCTTCGTTGTCGATGCAACTACTTTAGAACACGGCAGATATACCCTTTGGATAGACCCTGAACATGGTTATAACATTGCCAAGGCAGAGCTCCGAAGAGATGGAAAGCACCGGCATAAGTTCTACGGGCGTCCCATGCGGGAAGACGAGAAGATATTGGCTTCTTTAGAGAACGTTCGTTTTAAAAAGATTGACAACGTGTGGGTTCCAATGGAGGCCGATGATAGCGTTAATAGGACTTGGGATAAAGACCAAGATTTCTACAGATACAAGAACCATCATGAAAGGGTCGAGTTCGTTCTAAACCCTGACCATGAAGCACTCAATTCTTTTGCCTCTGACGACATTCCTAATGGCGCTAAAGTGTACATATCTGGTTGGCAAATTAATTACACCTGGCAGAATGGCAAGGTTGTGGACAAAGATGGCCGGGAGGTGGATGTGGACAAGCTAATAAAGGCTGAAAGTGAAAAGGTGAAAAAGCGTAAGCCGAAAAGAAAATAATGAGAAAAGCAAAGAGAACAATTTTGATTGCAATGCTGATTTGTGTGGGTTGCGTGCCGGTCTGTCCGGCGGTGATTGCCGCCGAAACGGCTCAACAAAAGCGCCCGAGCGCATGGGAATTGCTTCGCAAATATGCAGAGCAACAGGCGAAAGTTACTACGCCTCGGAGCAAAGAACGCATTGTTCACTTTCCCCCGGATCGCTCCCTGGGTAAGCTTATGATTCAGGATATAGCCGCAAAAAGACAAATCAAGACATTCCAATACTGGATAGATGGAACGACCTGGGAATTCTTTGACCAAGCTAAGGGTGATATTCGGATTCCTGAAGGTAAGCGATTAGCGTTAGTTATTTCAAATCCCAAAATCTGGAGAGATTTATCACCACTTACAGAACTGAGACCTGATGATTTATATATGCTCACAATCTCGGGCAATTTTCAAGGCGGCCTAAAACCTGGGGATAGATGTATGAGGCACATCGCCCACCTGACCGAGCTGAAGGTCTTAAATTTCTATAGTACAAACATTACAAGCAAGGGCTTGCAATTTCTTAAAAACTTCACCTCTCTCGAACGTTTGATTTTGGATGGTCCGGTTAATAGCTCAGGATTGGCTATAATAGCTCGATTAAAGACTTTGAAAGGATTATTCATAAGGAAAAGTAATATCACTAATAACGGTCTTCAGTACCTTGAAAGGTTTACATCACTTGAAGAGTTGGCTATTGCCAGCGATCGCATCAGCGATGATGGGTTAATATATTTGCAGAAAGTACCTTCTTTAAAATATCTCATGATATCAGGCAAGAACTTCACTGATGACGGTTTAATACATCTCAAGAATATCCCTTCACTTAAGATACTCAACCTTGGATGGCTGCCAATTACAGGTTCCGGCTTCGAGCATTTATCAAATCTTTCAAACCTCGAGAATCTTGCCCTTTATCATACTCCGGTTAATGACAAAGCAATGGTTTTTATTAAGCGGTTACCCTCACTTGTGAAACTCAATCTGGGCCATACAAAAGTTACAGATAAAGGAGTGGCTCATCTGGCCGAGATAAAGCCACTCAAACACTTGACGCTACCTCATGGAATAACCGACAAAGGGCTACAATACCTGCAGGCGTTAAAGAATCTAAAGGTCCTCGAGCTTGGAGCTGTTGGCTCAGGTGGACCCATTAGCGATAAAGGCCTCGGATATATTTCCGAACTTCAAGAACTTGAGCAATTTACTGTCGGCGGAAAGGATATAACCGATGAAGGACTTTCTTACATTACAAAACTAAAAAACCTTAAGGAGCTTATGCTCTTTGGCTGTCCCCAAGTAACCAATCAAGGACTTGCCAGGTTGACTGAATTGAGCTCTTTGAGGACTCTTAATTTGTACTATATAAACATAACTATCTCCGGTTTATCCACCCTTAATGCATTGCATAATTTGACCACACTAAATGTTCACAACATCAGGCAGGATAATTTGGGTTTGGATATACAGGGATTAACTAATCTTGAAAAGCTAACAATTTCTACTAAAGGAACTCTTAAAGGGAAACAATTTGTTAAAGACCGAATTCGTGATGAAGACCTGGCCTGCCTGGCGAAACTTAAAAACCTCCAGTCGTTGCAGGGCGTAAATGGCATCGGCGATACCGGTCTTAAACACTTATCAGGACTGACCAACATGGAACATCTCGGCGTCACTGGCCTGAATTTGACCGATGACGGCCTCTTGCACCTTGCCAAAATGAAAAAATTGAACCATTTGACCATCATCGATGGAAAAATAACTGACCAGGGCCTGCGACATCTCGAAGGCCTCGAAGCACTCGGAAACCTCCACATTATCTCAAGTCACCGCATCAGCGCAGCAGCCAAACGCCGCCTGCGAGAGAAACTGCCGAATCTTCACTTTTTCCAAATCCAGCTAAAGGATGTCTCTCCCCGCACGCCGCAGGGTACACGTCCCACTCGCCCGAAGTCAAGGAGATAATCTTGAAATGGAGATGCCATACTCTATAAGACAAGTTTTGGCCATGATGCTGATTTGTGTGGGTCTCGTGCCGGTCTGTTCGGCGAGAAGTGACACCGAAACGGCTCGACAAAAGCGTCCGAGCGCGTGGGAATTGCTTCGCAAATATGCAGAGCAACAGGCGAAAGTTACTGTGCCTCAGAGCAAAGAACGCGTTGTACATTTTCCCAAGGATCGGTCGGTTGGGCGTCTTTTTCTGGCGAAAGGGCCATTACCAGGAGATATCTGGTTTAATCGTGTGTTTAGCTGGGAAAGGATTCTGGGTGAAGCTCAAGGTGATGTGAGGGTGCCAGCAAATAAAATATTGAGACTGGACGTTCGTGCTGGGGCATGGAATGGTGGTAACCCGTTTGCGAGGTTAAAACCGGATGACATTCAGATTCTGACTTTTTACGAGTACAAGGATACTCGTAATACAATGATGATAGATCTGGCGAAACTAACGGGTTTAGAGGTGCTCTTTTTGGGAGGTCATAGAAGAAAAGGGCTTCAATACCTTCCTCAGTTAAAGCGACTAAAGGCCCTGCAGCTACCCGCAGACGTTAGTAGTAAAGAACTTGCCTACCTTTCGGAGTTACCTTTACTCAAATATTTGTGTCTAGCCAGGGGAAAGCCAACTGATGCCAAGATGGCTCAAATAGGTAAATTAACGTCATTAACCCAATTAGAGATTGGAGGCAGCGAAGTAGGCAGGGGACTTGCATATCTTAAGAATCTGAAATCACTGCGTTTCTTAGGTCTGGGAGTCAATCAACATCCTGATATTGACAAACATCTGGTTCATCTTGCTGAGCTTACCAACATCGAAGAACTAATCCTTGCAGACACGCTGGTCAGCGATGCGGGTTTGGAACATCTTAAAGGTATGATAAAACTGAAAAAGCTCGATCTCGGTAATCGCTATTATCCAACTTCGAACAAAATCACAGATGTTGGAATGGTTCATCTTAAGCATCTGAAATCGTTGGAAGAACTCAAATTGCCTTCTGCGGGTGTAACCGACATTGGTCTTGCTCAACTTGCCGGACTGAACGCACTCAAGAAGCTAAATGTGGGCAGAGGTGTAACTGACGAAGGGATGGCCGCGTTGGCAAAAATGAAATCTTTAGAGGACCTGGATATCAGCAGCCCCCATGTAACCGATGCCGGGATGGAAAAGCTGGCCCAGTGTCCCCATCTTAAGTTTCTGAATCTGGGAAGGTGCCCTGTAACCGATAGAGGTTTGGCCCGCCTGGCAAAACTTAAAACACTGACTAAACTCAGTCTCAGGAGAACTCAGGTAACCGGGAGCGGGTTGACCGTTCTAAAAGAGCTGCCTTTACTGACGGAGCTCAACGTTCACTACATAGATTTTGGCGAAGCCGGCATGGCTCATCTGGCCGGTTTGAAGTCGCTGGAGCGCTTATGGATATATGCGCCTGAAGGAAAAATCACGGATGACGACCTGGCGGATTTGTCACGCGTAACATCCTTGAAGAATCTGCAAATTAGTGTCCACGATAGTTCGCAATCGTTGATTACGGACCAAGGGTTGGCCCATCTGGCGAATCTGAAGGCCCTGGAGTCTTTGAATATACACTCATGCCAAAAGGTTACCGATGCCGGACTGAGGCATTTTGAAGGTCTTGCTTCCCTTAAGAGACTGCGCTTGGACTTCTCTCGAATCACCAAAGCAGGAATCGCTCGTCTGAAAGCAAGAATACCAGGCGTTGAAGTAATTGTGCAACGTGCTGTCCCACGCTGAAATGCTCGGCCTGAGCTGCAAAAGAGGCCGACAATGCAGAACGATAAAAGAACATTTCTAATCGTACTATTGTTTTGTTCGATTTTGGCCTGTGTGAGTTCGGCGGTGAGTGCCAAATGAACGCCGAAAATAGCGAGTTCCGTGCGCGCGCACCTGCCTTCGCAGGCCGGCAGGACAGTTCCAAAACCGCCTGTCCCAAGGCCATTGATTCAAACGCAATAGATAAATCCCGGAGACGATAATCTCAATTGAACTTCGGCAGGCCGTTGTTATAATGGTCGTGAGACATTGAATATGGAAGAACCAATTCAAATTCATGGTAAATGGGAATCCCCAATTAGTGAAGGAGATATATTATGAAACTGAAGTCAGGTTGGCTTGGCGCAATTTTAGTCGCTGTCGGGTTGTCCACGATGCTGGTGGTCATAGGTTGTGCGTCTGAGGCTGCCGCGCAAGAGAGGAAGGTCTCTGTCCTACGGTCGGAGCTGCCAGCTGTCATAAGAAAAGCTATTGAGGAGGCCTTTCCAAAGGGCCAGATCATAAGAATTGAAAAGGAGGTTGAGGGGAAGGACCCGGGCCAGTATGACGTGGACATACGTCTGGGCGCAAAAGAGTACGAAGTTGAGATCTCCCCGGAAGGCAACGTCATTGAGATCAAGGAGATGACGGCTGCAAGAGGAGACCTGGGCCCCGAGCAAGGCAAGAAATGGACCGACTTTTTCGGTCAGGAGAACTGCACGTTCTCTTCGGTCGGCAGGAACCGGTTCTTTATTCTGGAGCCCGGTCATCAACTGGTGCTGGAAAGTCGCACGGAAAAAGTAGTTATTACCGTCCTTGATAAAACAAAGAAGATTGGCGATGTAAATACGAGAGTCGTGGAGGAACGGGAAGAAGTGAATGGAGAGCTGAAGGAGGTATCGAGGAACTTTTTCGCCATTTGCAGAGAGCACGCCGATGTATTCTATTTCGGAGAGGAGGTGGACGATTACGAGGACGGCAAGATAGTTGCGCACTCGGGGGCGTGGAGAGCGGACGAGAAGAATTCCAGAGCTGGTATCATCATGCCGGGGACGATTTTGCTTGGAGCCAGGCATTATCAGGAGGTCGCCCCGAACGCCATGGACAGGGCTGAGATAATAAGCGATGACGTAACGATGAAGACGCCGGCGGGGACATTCAGTAACTGCATAAGAGTAGAAGAGACGTCCGGAATAGACGCAGGCGAAAAATGCTATAAAACGTATGCACCGGGTGTGGGCCTCATTCAGGATGAAGACCTGGTGCTGACTAAATACAGCTCGGCCGGGGGGAAAATCACAGAAATTGAAAAGGAGACGGCTGACGTTCTGATCGCTTACGACTCCCTGACGGGGAATACCGAACGAATGGCACAAGCAGTGGCCGAAGGAGTCAAGCGAGTGCCCGGTGTGGTCGCGGCGGTCAAGAGGGTCAGTGAAGTGACCAGAGAGGACCTGGAAGCCGCAGATGCGATTGTTCTGGGATGCCCCGCCTATTACGCCAATATACCCGGCAGAATGAAAACTGTGATCGATGATTGGTCCTGGAGGATGAAAGTGGATTTTACGGACAAGGTAGGAGGGGCGTTCGCCACAGGTGGTGGTCAGATGGGAGGTAAGGAACACGTGGTCATCTCGCTTCTGCTGTTTATGATTAACAATCGGATGGTCGTGGCAGGCCCGCTGTATCAAGATGAAGAAGGGCAAGACATTTGGGCCGAAGCGGGCGCCGGTGCAATGACCGGACCAATCGACCCTGGGGTCGGCCCCAGGGAGCTCGACAGCGCCAGCCGCCTCGGAGAGCGGGTGGCGCGCCTGGCCGTGAAGCTGGAATAGCTCCAATCCCTGCAAACTGCCTCAAAATTGCGGCTTGACGGAATTTTTCTGGTGGACAATATCAACGTAAAAAATGTTTACCAATATCATTAGTGAGAACCTTATTTTTAGACATAACTGCTCAACATCCTACCACCAAATCATTGGCGGCAAAACCCAAACAACTCGCAAAACTGACAGCCACTGCGGTGGTGTCCCGTACAGTTCTCCAGTATTCCGATTCTGGACAATGCAAAATCATACTTTATGGGGTCGGCGGGTTCAATTTCTGCAAAACTTTTCGTTATTTTTACAGCGGTTGATAAAGAAACCGTTTTTCGGTTATAAAGCCCTAAGATTCTGCATAATCTGGCCATATGCACATCAACCGGCACAATGAGCCTGGTTTTATCAATCGATTTCCATAATCCCGCATCGACGTCATCATTACGTACCATCCAGCGCAGAAAAAGATTGAGCCGCTTACAGGCGCTGCCGGATGCCGGCCTGGGGAGTAAATAGCTCAGTCCCTTTGGAATGTGACCATTGTGGGTTTCAGCATACATTTCCAAAAGCGAATCACAAAATTTCGACAATGCGGGAATGATATTCTTATCGCCGGGGTTGTAGCCCTGAACAAAGAATTTTTCGATACTGCCGAATTCGTCAAGAATGCCTCGTAATAACTCCAGCAAATCCGATATATCATCGCCGGCTGTGAACCGATGTCTAAAGTCTTTTAGCTTCGCTCTTTTTTGCTCATCAAAGTCCTGCACAAACTCATACGGACTTTTTCCCATACGTCCGAACAGATTGGTCAGGCTTTTTTGGATATGCTGTACTCTGCCGTATGCGAGAGCGGCTGCCAGAAAGCCGGCGACTTCCATATCCGGCCAATTGGAATGTTGATATATGAATTGCAGCGGGTCCGGCTTGATGAAACGGCGATGGTTATACTTCACATACAATTTTTCCAGTACATCTTTTATTTTTGCCCGCCGTTTATTCACCCAGCACCGCTGATTCGAACTCGTCAAAACCTATCTTCTCTATCAAGGCCCCCAACCTTTGACGCGGCTTTGCGTTGGCTTTGTAGTATTCGATAATCCTGTCTATTAACTCAAGTGCCTGTTCTTCTGAGAGGTCTCTGACAAGCTCGCGTGACAGTCTGGCTTTGGCGCCGCCGTTTCCACCGACCAGCACTCTCCAGCCGTTCTTCATACCCACAAGGCCGATGTCCTTTATACAGGTTTCGGCGCATTGATTCGGGCAGCCGCTTACACCAAATTTAAGCTTGCCGGGCAATTGCAAGCCGTGGTATTTCTCGTCCAGCTTAAGACCCAGGCCGAGGCTGTCTTGTACGCCTCGTTTGCAAAATGTTGTTCCCGGACAGGCCTTGACGCTGCGCACACAAAGCCCGACCGCATAGCCCGGCAACATCCCAAGCTCCGACCAGATAGCGTCAACATCTTTTTCATTTATTCCAACAATTGCGATTCTTGCGGCACTGGTAATCTTCAATGCTGCTGCATTGTACTTCTCCGCAACATCGGCCAGTTTGCGGAGAGTCTGCGGCTTGACGACCCCGCACGGAATATGTGGAGCCACCGCATAGGTCTGTTTGTCCCGCTGGATAATTACTCCCTTTTCGCCATCCTGCAACATTTTGCCTCCTTTCAAACTGCGGTTTTGAATTTCGCGATTCAAAAATAGGATAGTCAGCTATTTTGTTGCTTTTTCAAAGAGCCGGAATTTAGTATATCAAGTTTTCGGCCGGTGAACAAGTACGGATTTCCGTAGTGCGGCTGCTGGGTTTGAAGCAGTTCGAAATTCGGCTCGCGGGAAGCAAAACGCTTAATCGATTGGTACGCTTCGTCCCTGTTTTTTGTATCTTTCCAGCATCGCTGTTAGGCGTTTGACGATTGCAGGGCGTTTGTCGAAGAGGTTGTTCTGCTCTGCGGGGTCTTCATTTAGGTTGTACAACTGTCCGGGGCTGCCCGGTTTGGGCCTGCTTCCGCCCGGCCGGACCCAGCCGCCCGAGTCCCGGTTTTCAAGAATCAATTTCCAGGGGCCCTGACGGACAGCAAATACGCCGTATACAGAGTGAGATACAATCGCTTCACGGATGGGCTTGTCGAGCTTCTCACCCAAGAGGGCAGGCAGAATGTTATAGCTGTCCTGGCCGGCGTTCTCAGGCAGCTTAGCACCAAGAATCGCCGCACAAGTTGCCATCAGGTCTGTGAGGCATATCGGCTCATTGCTGGTAGTGTCGGGTTTAATCTTATCCGGCCATCGCGCAATAAACGGGATGCGGTGACCGCCTTCCCAGGTGTGAGACTTGTAGCCGTGGAGATTGCCGGCAGACTTGTGACCATTCACGCCCCTTCTCGGTCCGTTGTCACTCGTGGCGATGAGCAGCGTGTTATCAGTGAGGCGCATCTGTTTCAACGCCTTGACAATCTGTCCCACACACCAATCGACCAGAACGACCTGGTCACCTCGAGGCCCGGCCTGGCTTTTTCCCTGAACGAATGCCGGCGGCAGCCACGGTGCGTGGGGCGCTGAAAGCGCCAGATACACAAAGAAAGGCTGGTCAGGATTCTTCTTGCTGCTCCTTTCAATGAATTCAATGGCTTTGCTGGTGAATGTCGGGTCCACGTCCTCCAGCACAAATCCCGGAGCGACCCAGCCCGGACGCGGACGATAGTCCGGATGCTTGTTCTTGTCGATGACAATCGGCTTATTGGGAATACCTACGGTGTGCCTGTTCTCGATATAACAAAATGGGCCATCGATGGTTGAACAGGCGGCTGTGTAGTAGGCATAATCAAAGCCGAGAGCCGTTGGTCCGCCGTGAATCGGTTTGGTGAAATCGACGTTCATTCCTTTGTTGGGGTCACCGTCCTGCCACGAGCCGTTGAAGTGGGCCTTTGCATCCTTCCAGGTGCCTACATATCCATTATGCCTTGTCCAGCCCAGGCCGAGATGCCACTTACCAATGCATGCCGTCGAGTAGCCGTGTTTCCTTAAAAACGAGGCAACGGTCGTCCGGCCGGGCTCGATTAAGGGATTGGTATAGCCGCCCACGACGCTGCTTTTCAGCCACGTTCGCCAGCAGTAGCGCCCGGTCAGAATGCCGTAACGTGTGGGCGTGCAGACCGCCGACGGTGAATGCGCATCGGTGAATCGGATGCCCTGTTTAGCCAGGCGGTTTATGTGCGGCGTGGGGATTTTCGAATCAGGGTTGTAACAGCTCACATCGCCGTAGCCCATATCGTCGGCGAGGATGTAAACAATGTTGGGTTTTCTTACAGCGCGTTCTGCCGGTGCGCTGTGCGGCACGGCCAGCGCTGCGGCACCAAGGCCTATAGTTCTCAAAAACCGACGTCGATTGATATTCCTGTCTTTCATAATGGGAAGTCCCAACATTGTAACCTGCCGCTCATTACCGGTCAACAGTATGTGTACATCAGAGCCTTCTTGAGATTTCTGAGGACATTACCAGGGACATGACCACTTTTACGAAAGACCCAACCCCCACTAAATAAATTGTGAGCTTATGGTTATCGCGAGGTTTCTTCCCGTCTTACGCCGTGATAGGTTGTCAGGATGTATTCAAATTTTTTCTTTGACCTCGGCTCCAAGATAAGCGTGAACTTGACCGTATCCAGGTCAACCTTCTCGAATTTGTCAAACTCGCCGCTTTTCTCCAGGTCCCAGTATTGCGTATTGAAGTTGCGCTGAATCTCGACCTTGACGCTAATCTCGCGAGTGTTCCTGACTTCAATCTTGAATTTGCGAATCTCGTCCCAGCCGGATATGTTACGTGAGCTGCTAAACCGGTAGTTCTCCGTCCTGTAATCCATAAGCGTCGGCTCGACAACGACATTGGCGACCGGGCCAAGGTTAAGCTCCACGTCCTCATCCACAGGGATATACTTAAAAGAAGATTGTCCCGTATAAGATAAGTGTCCCTTGTCGTCAACGCCCCTATAAACCTTCAGCATCCCGCCGGGGATTGGCGTTTCGCCAAGCTTATGCTCTTTATCATTTTTGAAGCTGAGGAACCGGACCACGGAATTGCCGTAGCGCTCTTGCTCGTATTTATACAGATTTACCACCGGCACCTCGTCAACATCAAAACTCAGCAGCCTTTTCGACCAGCCGGTAGGTATCGTTTCCGTCCCTTCAATCGTGTAAAGGAAGTACTCGCTGAGGCCCTCTTTCTTGACCTCTTTGCGTTTCATGCCCCTGTACGATGACCATGTGCTCAACCGGTCCTCGATCTCATTTTTTAGTACCATACCGTGCATGTACACCGCACCCGCCTTATCGGGCACCACGATCTCACCGGGCCTGTTGTACGGATATTGCCTTCGTGCAAGCTCAGCGATTTGGTCAAGGATATGTACTTTGCCGACAATTAGCCGCGTCTGCGCATTCTCATAGTCTTCGCCGCTATTGTTGGTTACTCTGACGTAGCCCTGCAGGTGCATCGTCTTTTCATTCTCGGTGAGCGTCCCCATATAAAACGCCCGCCAGGAAAGGCCGCTGGTCAGATACGTAATCTCTACCGGCACCTTGCCGCTCACGCCGCTTTTGATATTCCACAGGCCAAGGTTCCTCACCCTCGGCGGATAGGTCAGATCAGCGATGTCGATTTTATCTGCATTGGCTTTAGGCAGCATCTCCAAGCTGGTCGGGTCGATGAGCGTATTGGCCCACGAAAATTGCAGCTTGTTTTTCCCATTTTTCAGCGTTAGGTCTCTGCTCTCACGCACTAACGTCATATCCGCTGAGTTATAAATCGTAAGCTGTACCGTCTTCCGCTTCGGCAGTGTAACCAGATCAACCTTGGCCTGTGCAGCACTCGTGATTGCAGCGATTATAAGTAACGTAAATATTATACGCTTCATTTTACAGCTCCTTTTTCTGTCATTCCTGCGAAAGCAGGAATCTGCCTATCACTATAGACGGTTATCGTAGCCAAACGGTTGACAGATAATAAGTAAATTTTTTGGAAAATTTGGCCTTCTCGATGCCCCCCTACGCCCATAACGACGCATCAGCCATTTTCACCCTCACAGTTGCTTAAGTAGCCGCCGAGGTGGGGGGGCTGTCCTGCTGCACAATTGCTTGTGGCGCTCTCACCTGCGGCCTTCATCCCACTTTAGCTTGACGCCGGCATGTTGCAGCCTTTCGAGCGTGGTAGGGTATGGAGCAACTATTTCCTCCTCGATGTTGTCCGCCAGAGCAGGGTGTATCGATGCAAGCCGCTCCAAAAGGGTTTGGCGCTCCTGTTTGGTAACGATTCTGGGGTCTGCGGTCATAGCCGCAACATGAAAACTCGCCCCCGCTTTCAACAGATTCATAATGCCGTGGAAAGGCAGCTCAAAGCTTTCCGGTCTAGCGCCGGTCTTGCTGGTAAACGCCTCAGGCGTTCCTGCCTTGAGTGAGACGCGTGTGTGGACCTTTTTGAAGCGGGCAATCTGCCGCGCGTAGTCGGGGTCGGCCCCGATGAGGATGCCGTTGGTTTCGAGAATAAGCAAACGAAACGGTGAGCTCTCCACCTTTGCCAGCAGGCCCAGAAGATGGGACTTGCCCAGGGTCGGCTCGGCGCCGGAGATACGCAGTTGATTGACTCCTGCCTTGCGTGCGACGCGGCTAAGCTGATAGAAAGCTTCCGCCGGAGAGCGGAAAGAACCATATTTTTCTGGAAAATCCCGGCTCCAATTCACCCAGCAAAAGACACAGCGCAAGCAGCACCCGCAGGCAAAGCCGGTCGCGATTCCGCCGTACACACCCGTGCAGTAGAATTTCGTGTATTTGCGATGGTCGCCGCGACAGACAATCTCTTCTGTTTGCTTAGCAAGCTCCAGTGGGTCAAAGGGAGCAAATCCCGGCTTTAAATATCGCTGGTAGTCTTCACAAAGGGCGCTCATTCTGCTCTTTCCTGCTTTAATTTTCGGGTGCCCCTCACTCAGGCATTTTTAAGACCCCTGCTCCCTGGATTTTTCCCTGCTTAAGCAAAATTAGAGCCGTGTTAGCTTCTTCTAAGCTAAATTCCTGGACTTCAGGCGTAATCGGGATTTCAGCCGCCAGGGGCAGAAAATCCCGGGCGTCACTTCTGGTAATGTTGGCTACACTTTTTAGCTCTTTTTCCAGCCAGAGATGGGTCGGATAGTCTAATTTTAGCAGGGTTTCTTTATCTGTTTCTTCCTTTCGAATTGCGTTTATGACCACCCGTCCCGCCTTTTCTAACACTCTCAGGGCTTCGACTACCGGCTTCCAGGCAGGTGTAAAATCAATTGCACAATTGAGTTTTGCCGGCGGAGTGTCTCCGGTCGCTCCGACCCAATCGGCCCCCAGTTTTCCGGCTAAGTCCTGGTGTTTTTGCTGCCGGGGCCTGGTGAAAACAAAGACGCTGGAATTCGGATATTTGTGTTTGACTATCTGAATAACGATATGAGCCGAAGCTCCAAAACCGAATAGGCCGAGAGTTTGACCGTCTCGAAGGCCGGTTAGTTTTAAGGCCCGGTAGCCGATTGCTCCGGCACATAAAAGAGGTGCTGCCTGTGAGCAGGAAAATCTATCGGGAATCGGGTAGGCAAAATCCTCTAAGACGGTGGTGTATTCGGCATAGCCGCCATTTGCATGACAGCCGGTGCCCTGAAACTCTGCGCACAGGTTTTCATTTCCCTGCCGGCAAAAATGGCATTTTCCGCAGGCATAATTTATCCAGCCGATTCCCACCCGGTCCCCTGATTTAAATTTGGTTACATCAGGGCCTGAGTTTTCCACGCTGCCGACAATCTCGTGACCCAGAATTATCGGTAAGCTCGGCTGAAGTCTCCCCTCAATTTCATCGAGCTCGGTATGACAAACTCCGCAAGCTGAAATTTTTACTAAAATCTGTTTCGGCCCGGGTGCCGGAATTGGCCAGTCCTCTAACTCTAAAGGTTTTTCTTCAATCGGCGCAACCTTCTTAAGGACCATTGCCTTCATTTCTCAGGCCTCCTTCGGATTGACTAATTACATCAATTATTCCCTTGTCCCAATATCCAGCCAGATCATCAACTGGGATACAACCTATAGCTGAAAATAGAAAGAGTGCAGCGACTACACTCGCGTGCAAGAAGCTTCTCGAAATCACGGTACTTTCCTTTCCAAACGGTATTTGTTAAATTTATGGATTCAACTCGGTGCAACGAACCTTTGAGACGGTCAACTCATCGTCCTTATTGTCCGGGCATGCACGCCCTGTGGCTTACTGCCTACTCGATTCGCGCCGCCGCGTAGCTCGTTCCCACTTGGCATCATAGCCACTCCACAGATAGACCACGTAAAGTTGGCTATCGGAAGTGTCGATATACACTGTCCCGCCCTCGGGCCCAGGGCGGGGCCCAGGGCCCTTCCGGCTTGGCAGAAAGATATCTCCCATTATACCTTCGGTGATGGGCTCCATGTACCATTCCGGCGCGCAGAACTCGGTTTGTATGCCATCCTCATCCTTGGCCCCGGGAACATACGGTCTGCGGTCCTCGAGCTCGAATAAACCATTCACAATGTCTGGATCCGCCTTGAACTTGAGAACAAAGGTAACGCCACCATCCCATTGGGATGGTGTCGCCGCAGCTTTTACGTCTGTGATCTCTTGTGGGAAGTCAATTTCGAACATCCGCTCCAGGGCCGCAATCATCTTATCGGAGTCGCGTTCCACATACTGTACGTCACTGTATATGAGCGCAATCCCGGCGAAGCCAATGAAAAGGAACAAAACAATCGACACTGCGCCAGCAGCGATTACCCCAATTACTATTTTGGCCCATTTCGGAATTGCCATTGTGGAAATCCTCTTTATACTACTGACATTGTGGGAACGGCTTCAGTCTCCCTTCGACTATGTCCATTCTGGCATCGTGCTGCAACCTGTAACCTTTAGCCCATTTTATCATTATTGAATGTTTGCCTGTAATCTTAAAATACTTCGCCAGGCCATGCCAGTTTAGAGCCCACATTGTGGGATCCTTCAATTCAAAGTTGTAAATATCACTAAAATGTACAGTCCAGATCATAGTATAACAACAACTTTGACGTCCTTTACCTTCGTAACATACCCTCTATCCATGTATCGAAGGTTTGGGTTGTGTGTTGTAAGTCTAAATTAGCAGCACTGATACTTCATTAGTCAAACTCACTCTCGTAATCACCCGCGAGATAAACAACGTGATTTTTATCATCCGTAGTGTCAATATACACATATATTGTGAAGCCAACATTCTGAATACCAGGAACTTCAACGTTTATATAACCCTTTTTCCCCTCTTTAATCGGTTCTGCATACCACTGAGTGTCTCTGGAGACATCATAAAGCCTAGTATCTTCCCTAGGATTGTAAGGGTACAGTTTGTATGCACCCCCTGGGACTGATTCTAAGAATTTGCTCACATCATTCGGTTCGGCGATAAACTTTAATATAAAATATCTGGAACTATCCCGATCTGGCCAAGTCTTGGCAGCTTTGACCTCTTTAATATTGTCAGGAAAATCAATGTTATATCTTTTCTCCAGATAAGCAACCATTTTCTCAGGGTCATATTCTCTATATTGATAAACTTCTTGCGCCAAGTATTCACTTAGCTTAGCCAAACTCACCACTGCTAAAACCGTCAAAAGAATACCAGCTACCAGAATCGCCAGGACCAACATCGTAATTTTGACAAATTTATGTTTCATATACGCAACTATAAGAATTCTTACTATTGACATTGTGGGAAGGGCTTTTGCCTTCCCTCAATCACAGCCAGCGGCCTAAATACGTGGAGTAATACCTGTACGGCCAATACATCAATTCTAAACCACCATTATTTAAAAGGTCAAGTCGTTTTCCCTGGAACAAGTACGGATTTCCATAGTCGCTTTTTCCATCAGGGTCGGGGGCAAAGTTCGGCTCAAGAATGCTGCAATTGCCGTAGGCATCGTATTCGCAGCGTTCAAGGACTGTGCCGTTTGTGTAAACAAGGGCTACCGGGCCAGTTGCTGCACCGTCTCTGCCCCGTTGACTCAGCACGGGTCATTGTATCTTGACCAACGGTGGCAACTGTCCGGCGAGTCCGACCCGGTCGTTCTTGATAATCATCACACCCTCAATGCCTTCAATGGCGGCGATGCGCTCCAGAGCTGAGTCCACGTCCTCAATGGTCCTGACAAGGTTCGCGGCCTGGGTAGCGGCTGCGTCTGCCAGCGCGGCATCTCTCGCCACAGCCGTGGCAAGGTTGCACTCACCCAGACTCTTTGAGTGCCCCATCTGTCCCGATGAGGAGCATATTGAGATGGGGGTATCGTGCGCCTGCAGCGAAAATGCAAGCCGATCGGCTAACTCGACCGTACCTGTGCCGAGACCGATGAACACCGGTTCGGCGGCTCGAAGATAGATGTCCCCTCCGTTTTCCACGATGACCTCCCGGGCCCCGGCCTCCAGACCTGCCTCGCCCGCACACTGGGCCATAGCGCCCGCGACGGCAGCCATGGGCCCAACACCCACAAGCCGGGCAGCCCGGGCCATGCGTTGTGCGACTTCTGGTGCGTTGGTGCGCAGCTCAACCGGCTCGAAAGAATGTCGAAAATCGGGATGGCGGTCGATATAATCCTCCAGGATATGTCGCTGCCGCACAATTTCCGCAGTGACGGCATCAAACCGGCTGCAACAGATGCGGAAGACCGCCTCTCGATGGGTGAAAGTTCGGTAGGTTCGTTTCTGACTCATGGACGTGTACCGACCGACACGGGAAATGCTCCTTAAAACGCGGACGCGCATTCGCCGAAGGGGCAGACGCGAATGCATGCCAGGCACTCGATGCATTTTGCCTCGCTGTAAGCCACCTCTCGCGTCGCCCTGTCAGTTATATGCAAGGCCCCGGTGGGACAGTGGGTAACGCAGTGGCCGCAGTGTGTACAGTGGTCCTCGTCCCATGTAACTCCCTTACCGGTGTAGTTGATGGAAACATTAAACGTTTTTACGAAGGTCATACCTCGCTCAATATCCTCTTCAGTCCCGGTCACATCCAGCACGAGATAACCTTCTTCCTCCGGAGTGACCTTCGCACGATACACATTGACGATGAGATTGTGGTCTTTAACCAAATGGTAGACGATTGGTTTGTCGCACTCGCATCGTGGAAAGAACAGCATCAGTTTCTTTGTTACGGTTTGGCTCATGACGGTTTCTCCCTTGTCACAAGCGGTTTCATTGTGGTGTCTTTTGGAAGATACGCAATGGGCTCGGCAAGCTGGAAATCCCCGCGTTTGATCTCGTCGGCGAGCAGATGAGCGATTTCCAACGCCTTATAGTAGGAGGAGAGCGAGCCGACCGCCACCTTCCTGCCCTCCACTTTGATCTCGCCGCTTCGCAACTGCTCGTAGCTGACGTGGCATAAGACTTTGCCGGTATTCTGTGGATAGTCGACGCTGTAGTCAACCACAGGCGCCAGAATTTCGCGGTCGCTTACACAGGTTCGCTTCAAGATATCTTCATTCAATATAGGAATAGGTATTCCGACTCCCAGTGCCAGCGACACACCGTATCCGCGAAAACTCATTCCTCGTACGAACTCCTGACGCATTTGCTTCATATCGGCGGTCAATGCGAGCGTCCCTGCCCCTGCTTTGGGGATTCCGTCAGGTGTTCTCGCAACGCCACCGGCGTGTTGGGTTCCCTCGGCGTAGACGTGCCCGTGAGCGCCCGCCATCCACACTCTGGTTCCTACGCCGATTGTTTCGTAATAAGGGTCGTTAAGCAGCGGTGACAGTTGGCCTGCGGAGCAGTAGTTCGCGTTTTTGCGATCGGGCTCCAGGGTCCCCATGTAGGTGTATATCGAACGTTGCGAATCATTGATTGCCACGTTATAGTTCTGATAGCAGTTTCGAGGGTTGAGCATTATGGCCTGATTCAGGTCGCCAATAGTGAAGTATGTGCGGATCTCGCGCAACGGGTAGCAGTCGGTCCCGTAAGACAGCGCAAAGAGCTGAAGCGTCTTGCCCGCGACGAGCTCCTCCATCACGTGGCCGCCACCATAGCGAAATTCACCCGGGTGGTCCATATTCTCCGGATCTCTGTGGCGCAGTTGAGTCGCACCGAGGTAAACATCAACAGCCGCAAGGCCCGTATATACAAGAACATCCTGGACCCAGGCCTCTGACATGCGAATCTTCGGTTTGGAATGCCCGAAGTTAAGGACGCATCCCGAGGAGCACATCGGGCCAAATGTGGCGGTGGTGACGACGTCCACCTCTTTTGCGGCTGTCGCTAATCCCTTCCTGCCTACGTAATCGATGATCTCGTCAGCAGTCAGCACAACGGCCTTGCCTGACTCGATGCGATTGTTGATTTGTTCGTACGTCTTCATAATTCATTCCATTGTACGTCTTCAGCAAAAGCAGTTCCGAAACTGTTCACAAATGGGCGATACTGGACTTGAACCAGTGACCTCCTGCGTGTAAAGCAGGCGCTCTGGCCAACTGAGCTAATCGCCCGAGATTTGATTGTAAAAATACAGATTTTTAGGCCTTGCGTCAATACTCTTGATATTTTATATTCTTGCCGGGTCAGCTTTTGTTTGCCTGGCCGGGGAAGCAATCGAAATTTGAGGTGTTCTTATGACAGTACTCGAAGCCATACGCAGGCGATATTCCTGCCGGGCATATCAGGACAGGGCAGTAGAGCAGGAAAAGCTCGACAGCATTTTTGAGGCGGCCCGGCTGGCGCCGTCGGCTATGAATACGCAGGATTGGCGTTTTGTGGTAGTTGCAGATAAAGACAAAAAACAGCGGGTTGCCGAGACTACCAACAGGCCGGAAGTCTTTGGCAAGGCGGGGGTTATCATAGCCGCCTGCAGCAATAGCGACCATGTGATGCGATGCGGCCAGGCGATTGGGCCTATCGATGTTGCTATTGCCCTTGAACATATCGCCTTGCAGGCAGCGGACTTAGGGCTGGCGACGTGCTGGATTGGCTCGTTCTATGCGGACAAAGTAAGAGCAATACTGGATATTCCGGCTGATATCGCTGTAATCGAGCTGATGGCACTCGGTTATCCGGCTGACGAGCCGAAGAAGCCGGAGCGCGAGCCGATAGAGAAGATACTCTGCTACGACAAGTGGAAGTTCTAAGTTGTTGGTTTGACGTGATTTAAAATCTTTTGAATTTTGGCCGGCCATTCTATAAAATAGCTTTTGAAGGTAATTTTGGGGACGTAGTGTAACGGGAACACGCCGCGGTCGCATCGCGGAAATGAGGGTTCGATTCCCTTCGTCTCCATTTTTTTTAGGTGGTTGTGTGAATCTGGGGGATTTGGGCACGTTTGAAATTGGCTTTGATTGGGTTTGTATCTCGTATTGCGTATTGCGTATCGCGTATCGCGCTGGGGGATTGGGTTTGTTTGGGTTTGTATTGGGTTTGTTTTCACCACATGACCAATTGGATTTATTTTCATAATCCTTTGTTATAACAGCATTTACGTTCATTTTGGCCTTTCGGAAATTGGGTTTGTTTTGCATAAAAAGGGGTGATTTGTAGAGCGTTCTCTACAGTTGTAGAGGGCAAGTTAGTTAAGAGTGAGCTAAAGTGCCTAAAGTGAGCTAAAGTTGGATTCTCGATGCTCATGATTGGTAATTCCCCTAAGGGGTTTTCGCCCCCCTAATCAGGTAGGGGGCAGGCTTCGCTCCAAGGTTCATGGTTAATTGGCGACGTGAATTTCAAATCTCAAATCTCAAATTGTACTGTCTCTCTACTATTGGGCGAACATGCACGTTTGAGTCGAAAATAGTGCTCGATTCTCGATTTCTGATTCTCGTAACTCGATGTGAGAAAAGGAGATAAAAAAATTTTAGATTTTTCAATTTTAGGTTTTAGGGTGCTGCACTTTTGGTCGAAAAACCGCAAAAATCTTGCCTAAATTAACACAAAAAAGAATATTACCGCGGAGGGCGCAGAGAAAAATTTAGGCACAAAGACACAAAGGAACATTAGCCACAGAGAGCACAGAGAACGCAGAGTTTATTAAATTTAACCACGAAGGCACCTGCGGGTAAAAAATACTGAACCAGACAGCAGCGAAACAAATGATGATAAGGCAAAAAAAAGTGTTGACCGGCTCCGGTTCATAGGATTTCGCAGATTACACGGATTTTGTTTTGGCCACGAAAGGCCGCAAAAAAGTTTTTATTTAGTCGTTAGTATTTGACGTGTCTCTCTTGTCGTTGTTTGGGTCGTTTTCTTGCCGCAGTTCCTCACAAACCTTGTAGCCCTTTGCGGTAAGGGCCCAATAGTCAAGTTCCTCACGCATTATACTTATTTGGACGAATTTGTTCAACATCTCACGATATATTTCCGTGTCCCTACCTGAAAACGCTGATAGCAATTTATGATAAATCTTTCCCTCTTGGTCGGCAATTTTTAAAAGGTAGTTTATTTCTTCTTTTGTGAGGTTGAGTTCGTCTTCCTGCCGGTTTGGCCGGGTTGTCTTTACCGTCCATCGGCCCAAAGCGCCCTTTGGCGTTTTAGTGTGTTCGAGGTTACTTATAATAGAAATTGGTGTTTCGGCTCCAACCGGATGCATCTTTACCTCCACTTGTATATCACCAAAAGCAAGGGATTCTTGTTCTGAAGACACGGAAAGTTTGGTTGTTTTAATAGTTGCCATACCTGGGCCAGTAATAATTATCTCAGACGGTGTGCAATCAATTGTAGGCGAAGGTGAAGGTGCGCCCATAAGCCGAATACCACTACGTGAAAATTCAAACCAAACACTGTCGACATCAAGAGTCAATCCGGAGTCAACGAATTTCAATCTCGCTTGGCATTTATGGTAAGGAATTATAACACGATGATCACTGGTTGGAACAATATAGACGTCAAGAGATAGCACACTGGGACAAATATCATGGCCCAAATATTTTTCTCCTGTTGATATATCCAATTTCCCTCCTATTACTTCGAATGTGGGGTTTTTAGTCACCGGAGAAAGTATTTTTAAAAGATCCGTCCGATTTGCGGTTCTCGTAGACCCTGCATCCCGCCATGGTACTTCCAAAGAAATGGGGCCACCTTTGGGGTTCTTAACTAAGAATGGTCTCCTCCCGGTCTCCCAAAGGAGAGCAACAACGGTTTTGCTTTTATAACGAATGTTAATGTGGGTTAAGCTTGGTGGTAGTTCATTAAACTTTGCCTCAACAGATTGTTTCCAATTGGATATTTCCTCATAATTGACACCGGTGACGCCTTGTTTTTCATCAACACCCAAAAGCCAAAGAATTGGCTCGCCACGGGCTGCATTTCCATGTCCAGCTATTTGGCGGGCAGTTTTATTGTGGTCTTTAGGCCATTGTGATTTTAGTTCAACTCGCGAATCCTCAACAGGCTGTTTAGATTCAACGCGTTCGATTATCTGGAGAGACCAGTTTTCAATATCATTGAGCCTCATGAGAAGACCCCTCAATTATTTTGATTTCTTCGCTGGTGACTAGGAAAAGAAGTCGCCGGTTATAGAACTTTTTCTGCCTATAGTGGGTAAAACTTCCAAACGATAGGTTCCATTTTTATCAGGAGTCGTATCTTCAGGAACAGGAAAAGACACGGTGCAATCGACACATTCATGTGGCTCCAAGCGTATTTTATCTTTGGGTTCGTCATATTTGAAGGTGCGGCAGTCATTAACAGTAACAAAAATATCCTTAATATAAATGATGGAATTGGCGCGGTTTGTAAGCCGGAGGTCTGCGAAATAATTTGATAGGTGCGCACAAACAACGATGACCGAGTCGCCGGGCCTGTTTTCAATCAAACTATAGCGAAAGCGGGTAACCTCTACGGCCACAGGTGGGATGGCCAGTTTAATAAGAGATTCTAATATTTTAGGAATATCTGACATTGTGATATTGTCCTTTCTAATCAGTGTCTTCGACAATTTTTATTTCTTCGGCGGTGAGGTTGTAGAGGTCGTAGGTGAGTTTGTCGATTTGTTTGTCGGTGGTGCTGATTTGTCGTTGGATTCGGGTTTTTTCGGCTGGGACTTTTACTTTCGACAGCCGTTTGTGTAAATCCAGCATCCGGTCAACAAGCTTTACCATTTTGTCATGCTTGGCTATCTGAGCTTTGTTCTTCATATTTATTTTAGGTATGGGAATTTTGCCCTGTGCTCCGGGGGTAGCGTGAACTAGACCTCCGCCAAGGGAGTAGTCGATGATCGTAGTTTTATAATAGAAGCTTGCGAGTTTGCTGTTCAAAATGCCGAGAGCGAATTCGAGTGGCGGGGGTGTGATACGAGACGGCGGAGTCAATATACCGTGGGGGATCACACAAAGTAGACTTTGCTCCACGTAGAAACGATCTGTGTCCAAGGTTGCGACTAGCTCCATTCTCGAAAGCATCGTTTGCGAGACTATTTTTTTAGTCTCGAAGAGTTTGGGATCTCTGGGACTGTACATCTCCTCTGGTATGTATTTTATAAAACGGCCAGATGGGGCAATAGAGTATCGACGGATTTCTCGACCCTCAAGGTAGGGCTTGGCAAAAGATTCTCGGGGGTTAGTTGTGACTAGCCTATCTTTACCGCCTCGGCCTTTTCCTTTTGCGCAGGATCTCAGTCCAAAAGTGACGTAGAAAAGTTCCCCTAATGTGTGACTTGACTGAGCTATTTTTTCGCAGAGGCAACTCTTAACAGATAGGAGGTCTGTCTTAAGACTATAACCGTTGGGTTGAGTTATGGAGTCTTGCGGCCATAACCTGTCAAATGGGATTTCTGCCAAATCTGTTGGCTCGCGTGGTTCAAAAACTGCGATCGCATTGTTTTCCTTATGTGGTTTTTGGGCTACTATAATACAGTTCTTTACGATAGCTTTTTGGAAAACCTTTAGTTGCGAGAGATTAGCTATGGCCACGATGGCGGTTTCGTTGACAAGGATGTTGCGCAGACTTTCGCAGTTTGGCTGGTGGAGCGTTTGGATTGGCACGATGTATGATACGGAACCATGGCTAGCTATTAGAGATAGGGCTTTCTCGAAAAAGAGCAGGTATACGTCCCAAACGTGGGTCGCGCACCTATATTTGGTTTCTAAGTGTGCTGCGAGGGCCGGATTATCAGTTTTCAACTGTCTCACACGTACGTAGGGCGGGTTTCCGATGACGGCGTTGAAGCCGGGGGTTTTGGTTTTGAAGATTTGGGGGAATTCGGTTTTGTAGTCGAAGGGGTTTATTCTGCGATATTCTTCGGGGTCAATTGTGTCGGGGTCCCTATCTTCATAAAAGTCGGGGCCGATGAGAGAATTGCCGCACTTTATATTATTGCCTAAATCGGGCAGTGCTCGTTCGTGGAATAGGCGCAGCGTTTCCTGGCTTTCGTTCTCAAGGACTTTTAACAGCAGCGAGAGTTTTGTTACCTCGACGGCCTGAGAGTCGATATCTACGCCGAAGATGTTATTTAATAGGATTTGCTTTTTCTCTGCGATGGTAAGGAACCATTGGCCTCCTTTGCCCTGATAGATTTTCTTTGTGTATTTTTCGGGGCTATTTTCAACGTACCAGTCTCGATGGTAATTGAGTAGATATGTATATGCTCCCAAGAGGAATGAGCCGGAGCCGCAGGCGGGGTCTAATATGCGCAGTTTTGAGATTTGTTTGGGGGTTAAGGGTTTGCGATTTACGATTTTCGATTTACGATTGTCGATTGAGGGTTGAGATTGCCGCGTCGCCTGCAAAGCAGTCTCCTCGCAATGACATTCTAAAAGTCTGCCGACTGTATTTTTGACGATGTAATCGACGATATAGGAAGGTGTATAATAGACTCCGCCGGCTTTTTTTACTTCGGGTTTTGGTACAACATTAGCCCGATGGGCACCTGAGATTGTTATGACACTTCCAAGAAACTGCTCATAAACATTGCCGAGGATTTCGGGGGGCAGGACTGAGAACTCGTATGGGCACAAGGGGTAGTAAAGACTGTGTAGGATATATTTTAGGTCTTTATCGTCGATGGTTATATTTGGCGTTAGGTCATCGGGGGGTGTGGCGCGGCCGGGTTCCTTTTGAAAGTAGAACAAGCCGGAGTTATATTTATGGTCTGCTTTTTCGAAGAGCTCGCAAAGTCGGGGATAGGTACGGTCGCCGGTGCTTATTTTCAGTAACTGGCCATAGTCCTCGATTGCTCGGTCCTCGCACATACGTAGAAAGAGGATTCTGTCTATGGTTCGCTGAACGGCAAAGTTTATTTCATTTTTGGTTAGAGTTCTGTTTCTCAATGCAATGATTCCGGCCAGCATTTTTCGCCATTTTTCGATTTCGGCGAGTAATTCAATATCGACGGTTGTTGTGCCGCGTTTTCCTTTTGTAGAGACGGCGAATTTATCGAAGGAGCCCTTGTAAATTGCATCTTTTGAGAAGATGCTTTCGATATCGCTCCAACGTTTAATGTATTCTTTGTAGTTGAGGTACATAATCCTCGCGGTGCCGGCTCTATCGTGTTGTTTTGGGCGGGTCTGGCAGTCGTAGACGGCGAATTCTTCAAAATCGGTGAGGATGGACAGAGGCAGTTTTGCGCTCCAGGCGTAACGGCGGAGTTGATAAGCTGGATGCGGGTCGCCTTTTATGTCGATGGACGGTTTCTTTGCTTCGAGGAAGAATTTTCGAGTTCCGCCGATGCGGAAGCTGTAATCCGGCGCCTTGGTTGCACTGCCGACCTTTATGGCATCTTCGTGTATGACGTCCTTGTAGGCCTGGGCGTTGCCAGCTATGTTTGTTACGTCCCAGCCTAATTGTTCGAAAAACGGGTCGATGAATTCTCTGCGAAGCTGGGTCTCATTATATTGTTGCGAACGGTAGGCGTCGATGTTGCGGTCAAACGTCTCGATAAGTTCTGCAACTCTTGGCGGTACGTTAGCCATTTAGGTGTTTCCCCATAGTCATTATTATATACAGATTCAGGACAATATTAGCATCAAGAGTGGGAAAAGGCAAGGATTTTAGATTTACTATTTCCAATTGACGATTTGCGATTTTGGGGTTGAGATTGCCGCCCCAGTGAGATAACGCTTCGCTATCTCGCGGGGCAAGCAGATTTGTTTTTGCCGCGAAAAGGCACAGAATAGGTGGTTATCAGGATATCAGGGAATCAGGGTGTAGGGTATCAGGGAATTAGGGGATCAGGTAAACGGATTGACGCGGATTTTGTTTGGCCGTGAAAAGGCACAGAAAGAAATTAGACGTGGATTTGGATGGATTTTTTTTGGAAATTTGGCTTGACGGCTTCAGGGAATTAGTTACATTTGTACCTGAATCGCGGTTAGTAACTCCACGAGACAATCATCTCGGAATTTGCGGATAACAGCCAGGACGGAGGAAGATGCAAAAGAATAACGGCTGTAAACCATTATTTGCTATAAAGTTATGTATTTTACAGAAAGGCTCTATTCTTAACACGAAACTGCAAAATCCCGTAGTTTCCACGATTGATTTATAAACGAAAAGGTGGTAGAAAAAGTGAGGCAAAATAACGTCGTAAGGCGTTTTTTTTAGAAATAGTTGCGTTTTTTGCAGAAGTTTTTTTTTGACGGAAAGGAGAGCACAGAAATGAGAACAAATTATTGGAAGAAAGTTTTGGTACTTATGGTGGTGGGGGCGATGGCCTGTGTAGGTGTGGCGCAAGCGGAGACCCACACCGAAGGTTTCGAATTGGATTATAACCTCGGCGAAAAGATTGGGACTCATTCAGATTGGTACGACGGCGGTAACGGTCCCACTGTAAATAGCGGTATTGGTGTTGTAGGTTCGGTCGGTCTGAGCCCAGCAAGCGCCATTTTCAACTGGGTGGCCCATCCGTTCAACTGGAACGATGTTACCAAGGTCATCATCAGGATGGACTTCCAGACCGACGGCAGCGGCCACTTCGACGACGACCGGTGCGGTTGGACCATAAATAGTGGCAGTGTCAATTCCGCGGACTTTTTCGGGACCCAACTGGACCACCCTGACGGTGGCATCGTAACGTACTGGCGAAACGACAGCGGCAGCCGCGTTCAGACGCCAATTGTGGTTTTCGGAGACCTTAAGGCCGGTACGTGGTATCGTTTCCGCAATGAAATGACAAAACTTACGGCCACATCGGCCCGTCTCGACGTGAGTCTCGACGAGTTGGATGCCGCCGGCAACCCTATCGGAAGCCCCTTGACCGGCACCGTTGAGGACACCAGCGCATGGCCTGGCGGCGCACCAGATACCAAGTATTTTACGGCGTCGACTATATGGCCTGCCTACAAGAACTACACGACGGCGGCTGCGGCTGCGGACAACGCCTACTTCGAGATAGTTCCGGCAGGCCCCGTCCCAACCGTGACGCTTGTGTCGCCAGATGACGAAAGTTTAGTCAAAACTACCGAGGTTTCGTTTACGTGCTCGGCTACCTCGGAGGATGGGCTGCAAGACGCAGCGCTTTATGTGGGCGAGGTGCCTGTAACAGTAACCTTCAGCGGGGCGGACGATACTGATGACGCACAGCTTTATGCAACGGATGATTCTGCTACTCCGGAAGTCGAAGGGCCTGATACGAATGCAGGGACTGCCGCCACTATCAATGTCGATGGTGTGAACCCACACTCCCATGCCGTGATTAAGTTCCTCAACGTATTCGGTGACGAGGATGGCCAAGTGCCATTAGGCTCAACCATTATTTCTGCGACTTTGAAGGTCAACTGCTTCAATTTCGGCGCACTGATGCAGGTGTATCGGGTGACGAGCGACTGGTCGGAGAGTACGGTTACCTGGAACAGCCCCTGGACCAGCCCGGGCGGCGATTATGATGATACAGTCGTGGTGGACGGAGACTGCACGGCAACCGGGCTGCGGACGATTGATATAACGGAATTTGTTCAGGCATGGAGCGATTGGGCTGCAAACTTTGGGATTGTCCTTACGGATTCGGGAGGAAACGACGGCATTGATTTCTACAGCAGCGAGTCGGGCAGTCCGCCGGTTCTGACAGTAACCTATGGGTCGGATTTTGAGCTGAAAGAGACGCGGCTGATGTCGGGCACGAGCGATACAGTGACATTTGGCCCTATTACACTTGCTGATGAGCAAGACCATGTTTGGAACTGCCTGGTTACAAATGTGTCGAGTGAGCAGAGTTGGGCACCGGCTGACTTTCACCTGACGGTGAACACGCAGTGCCCTGACGAGCCGGTAGTGGTCCAGCCGGCTGACGATGCGACAGATGTTTCCACGTCGCCGGAGCTGGTGGTAACCGTAAGCGACCCTCAAGGCGATTTAATGGATGTAACGTTCTATGGCCGGGGTGGTGCTTTGGGGGACGAGTTTACGATTGTTGTCCTGCCGGATACGCAGAATTACTGTGAATTCCCGGAAAACGCACATATCTTCACAGAGCAGACTCAGTGGATTGTGGACAACATAGGTACGCGTAACATCGTTTTCGTAACCCATGAGGGTGATATCGTCGAACACCCGAGTAGCATGACGGAGTATGACCGTGCGAGGAGCAGTATGAGCGTGCTGGATCCCGGTTTAGCTGATCTTTCTGATCCGATGTTGCCGGATCCTTATGTGCTCTATGGAGTGTGTCCTGGAAATCATGACCAGCCAACCGGGCCACCGCCATCGGGTTACTACAATGAATATTTCCCGTACACTCACTATGAGAGTCGAGAGCTTGACTGGTATGGCGGTCACTGGCCGGCTACAGGCAACGACAACAACTATCAGCTTTTCTCAGCCGGCGGTATGGACTTTGTTATCCTGCATCTCGAGTACAATCCCGGCAGTGATGTCATTACCTGGGCTGACCAGGCTCTATACGACCACGCTGACCGTATGGCTATCATCACGACGCACGCCTACCTGAACGGGGACGGCAGCCGGCGGGCTGAGGGGAGCGCTATCTGGGACACTCTGGTGCAGCAAAATGACAACGTCTACTTTGTCCTGTGCGGGCATATGCAGGAGGAGGCCAGACGCACGGATGTGGTGAACGGTCGCGAGGTCCATCAGATTCTGGCTGACTACCAGGGCCGGGCCAACGGGGGGGATGGGTGGCTGCGAATCATGCGATTCGTGCCGGCGGAGGATACGGTTTATGTTGATACATACTCGCCGTCGCTGGAGCAGTATGAAACAGATGGCGACAGCCAATTCACGCTCAATTTGCCGATGAACTTCTATGAGGAAATCGGCACAAATACCGGCGTTGCGAGCGGCTCGAATGCCTCTGTTGTCTGGTCTGATTTGTTACTTGGGAAAGAGTATGAGTGGTTTGTCGAGGTTACGGACACAGCAGAACATACGCAAGTGGGGCCCACCTGGAGCTTTACAACGATTGACAATCCGCAGCAGGCCAGTAATCCCAGTCCGGCAGATGGAGTTGTGGATGTTGCCGTAGATGTCGATTTGAGCTGGACGGCCGGAGAGGGTGCGACATCGCACGATGTGTACTTCAGCGCGTTTACACCTCCGCTGCTTGTTTCTGAAAACCTGCCGGAGGTGGAGACTACCTACGATCCGGGCACACTTGAGGAAGGCGTCACGTACTACTGGCGGATTGACGAGGTTAACGATACTACGACATACGCAGGCAATGTATGGAGCTTTACGACATCTATAGAGGCCCCAGGGATAGCAACGCTGGACACCCCACCTGATGGCGCAATTGGCGTAGGAGTTGGCGTTAGTCTTCGCTGGTTATCCGGCGAAAGGGCGGCTTCGCACGATGTCTATTTCGGAGTCAGTTACGGCCAGGTAGACGAAGCTACCAATGACTCTCCAGAGTTCCAATGTAATATCCTTCAGGAGGCCGGCGTTCCTGGGGCAGGTGGTGTGACCGTCTTTAGCTGGAATCCCCTCGGTACCGAAGACCTGCCGTATGATAGCAGCTACTGGTGGCGGATTGATGAGATTAATCCCGGCGGCACAACCAAGGGCGATATCTGGAGCTTTACTACCGAAAGTGATACCTCTCCGCCCATATTTACGTATCTCTGGGTTAGCTTTATAACTGCTCATGAAGCGACGATAACCTGGACGACCAACGAGCTGTCCGACTCAAAAGTGGATTATGGTCTGGTGGATGGATCCTACACAGAGTCAGTTTACGACGGTGATGAGGTGACGTCGCACAGCGTTACTCTTACAGGTTTGGAACCGGGCACGGCGTATTATTATATGGTGACATCAACGGACCAAGCAGAACCACCGAATTCGGCCTCAGAAGTAGGCTTGCCCTTCACGACGCTGGCGAACACTCCGCCTGTTGCGGTTAATGACAGTGCAACGACCACTGAAGGCGTGGCTGTGGTGATCGATGTACTGGTCAATGACAGCGATGAAAACGGCGACACACTGACGGTGGAGTCTGTAACTTTTGACCCTGCCAAAGCAACGGTTGAAACTGACGGCGACACTGTTACTTACACGCCTATTCTGGCGGCGCCTTACATCGATACGTTCACCTACACGGTCAATGATGGTTACCTCGGCACTGATACCGCCACGGTTACAGTGGAAGTGAGCGAGCCTTATGTTGATTATACAGCCGATGCTGAGATTGCTGTATTCGGGACAGTTACCGGCAGCTATACCGACACGGAAGCTAAAGACGACTCCTACGAAGTAATTGAAGAAGGTCTCGATAAGCCGAATAAAAACGCTGCCAGCATTTTAGAGCACAAGTGGTTGATTAGTGTTCCCGGCACCGGCCCACAAAGCTTCCACGTAAACGCATACAGGGATGACTACGACTCTGCCGACGATTTCGTCTTTGCGTATTCTACGAATGATTCGACCTACACGGAAATGCTGACAGTCACAAAGACCGCCGATGATGGGATGTACCAGACGTACGCTCTGCCCGGTTCGGTCAGCGGAACAGTCTATATCCGTGTATCAGACACCCATCACGTAAATGGAGAGCTGGTGACAGGCCAAGTTCATGTGGACCATATGTTTATCAGATGTGAAAGTGCAGGCGAACCGGATACCACTGCTCCTACGCCGGACCCGATGACATGGGCGGAGGCACCGCAAGCGACGGGCAGCACTTCCATTTCGATGACAGCCACGACGGCATCTGATTCCAGCGGTGTGGAGTACTACTTCGCGTGCATAACCGATGCAGCTCATGACAGCGGCTGGCAGGACAGTCCCATCTATGAGGACACCGGACTGACTTCAGGTACTGAGTATACTTATCAGGTCCAGGCACGCGATAAATCGCCCAACCAGAATGATACCGGCTGGTCGAGCCCGGCTTCGGCGACGCCGACGGACGTTCCGCCCGCAGCACCGACCGGACTCGCTGCAACACCGGGTGACTCGCAGATAAGTCTGGACTGGAACGACAATACGGAACCGGACCTTGATGGATATAACGTCTATCGCAGTGAGACTTCGGGTTCTTACGGTGCACCGTTGGCATTCGTCACTGAGAGCGCTTATGTTGACAACGATGTCGTGAACGGGACGACATACTACTATGTGGTTACTGCCGTGGACCAGACTTCTAATGAAAGCGGCAACAGCAATGAGGCATCTGCTACTCCGGGTAGTCAGCAGACGGTTTACGTCGAAAATATCAACATGAGTCTTGTCTCGGCAGGCCAGAACACAAAGGCCGTCGCAGGAGTCCATATTAGTCCGGGACAGTCGGGAGCTACCGTTGTCGGAGACTGGTACTTTAGTGGCGAGGTAATCCAGACAGGCGCCAGCGGCATCACGGACGGCACCGGATATACCGAGTTTACTTCGGCCCCGAAGAAGGCAAAAAGCGGCGATGTCTTTGAATTTGTAGTTACAGACGTAGTCTTGAGCGGGTACATCTATGATCCGGGCCAAGGCGTGACGTCCGGTTCAATTGCGGTTCCGTGAGAAGGATAAGAGCAGCCCGGCTTCAGATTTATTTGGTTGAAGCTTGAGTTATAGATTACGAGGTGCGTGGCGGTCATAAAGGCCGCCACGTATTTTTTACAGGTCATACGTCTTATTGAAATTTGAAAACAAACGAAACGAACACTTAGCCCAAACACTCGAATAAGGCATTTTTAACACCCCCAAACAAGTTTGTACTACTCTGCGAAGCAGCGCTTCGCTGCGAAGCACGAGAGGGTGCCACCCACAGATTTTCAACAGCCCCAAACAAGTTTGTACTACTCTGCGAAGCAGCGCTTCGCTGCGAAGCACGAGAGGGTGCCACCCAAGTTTCATTAGTAATTCAAAGGTCAATAAGAATATCGGCCTGGCATTCCACTTTAAAATCTGCGTTCCGGAGGACTGGTGAGTTAACTATTATATCGTCAGGGGGTCAAGCTCTTGCTGTGCTTCAGATTCGGTTTTGCCTTCGGCTTGTTCGCCGGGTCTGAAAGGCAGCGGTTCGGCGAACTGAACGGCAACACGGCGTGAGAGGCTATTTACTTCATCGACGCGGCAGATATGCCCTGAACGGGTGAAATTTGCCATATCGAAGGAGTCGTCAGGGCCAAAACACGGAACACTAAAACGAGCGGTTATTTCCTGGCCGAGGTAGGGACAAGTGTCGTCGGCGGGGCAGGTAAACGCTGCTGCCCTGCTGGAAATATCGAGCATCTGGCCCTGTGAAAGTGCATCGTTGAAGTCCTCGGCGAACCAGATGGGCCAATAATAACGCAGTCTTTGCTCACTTCTTCGCTCGTCATTTTTGTCCATTTTTAATACCTCAGAAACCTTGTGCTTTACTGTTTTGGAAATCGACAGATTTAAGGGGTGACTTTACAAAGGATTGCCGAAAAAATCACTGCTGACTGAGTTGATAAGGCAGATTGGCTTATTCCGGGTTCAGCAATGATAGAATGGGCCGATTGGCTTTTTTGCAAGTTTTTTGGTTTTCCGGCTTATGGGCAAAGATATTCCTATAATCAACCGCTGACCTGGAGTAAAAGCTGGCAGAAAAAATAATTTTATTTAGACTAAAAGGGTCTGTTCGATTGTATTACAAGTGACGAGCGGCCGTTCAAAGATAACGCATGCGGGATATAGATGATAGAAGACAAGCTGCTTATATGGAAATTTAAGCGCGGCAGCAGCGATGCTCTCCGTCGTATCTATGAAAAGTACAAAGATAATCTGCTGCGGTTGGCAACTGCTCTCTTAAATGACACAACCGCTGCGGAAGACGTTGTGCATGATTGCTTCGTATCTTTCGCGCAATCGCCGGAGATATTAAAACTTAGCGGCAATCTGAAAAGTTATTTGGCGACCTGTGTTGTTAATCGTGTACACAATTGGAACAGTGCAAGGCGGCGACAGGAAACTGCCAACCGAAGTGAAGCCGAATCAGCCATATCGAATTTAAAAAGGCCGGAACAATGGATTATCTGCAGCGAAGAATTGAGACGATTGAATAGTGCTCTTGCGCAGCTTCCATATCAGCAGCGAGAAGTAATAATCCTGCATCTCCAGGGCGGGATGAAATTTAAGGCAATTGCCGAATCGCAGGGCGTTTCAATTAACACCGTCCAGAGCAGGTACCGCTATGGACTGGATAAACTGCGGTCACTTTTAGATAACGAGGCCAAATTATGAAACCAGAAGAAAATATAGAGGAGCTAATCAAAAACATAGATATCGATACCAACGCCGAGATGGACAAAGCCGTGCTTGACGATGTCCTCAAAACGTTTGAAAACTCAAAAAATAAAAAGCTGGCTATTCCACAACCGAGTATCTGGAGAACAATTATGAAAAGCAGAATAACAAAATTAGCCGCCGCCGCAGCGGTGATAATTATAGCTGTCTTAATTGCAATTAGTTCCCTGAATGGCACATCAGCCTGGGCTAAGGTTATCAAAGCTATTAAGGAAACGATTTATACAGTAGAAGATAGGGTGGCCATGGAGAAGATTAACCGCCCGGATTTGAAAGACAAACCCTCCGGACCAGAGCGAATAAGGGCACACCACAAAACACTCCAGATTCCAGACGAGGAGCTGACAAAACTATCCACTGAAGAGTTGGTCGATAAAGTTACCTCATCATCCCTTTTCGTGATGATGATAGCGTTTCCAGACCCAGACGGCGGCCTGAGTCGCTACGCAAAAAGCTATAACGGTGTGAAGGAGTTTCTCGAACGCCCAGACGCTGCAAAGGTACTACTACAGACATATAGGACACTATCCAAGCAGGTCTCTGAGGTTGAACGAGACAATATGTATACCTTTCGTTTTGCAATTATGGAAGTGTTGATGTCTTCGGAACAAGTGATGAATCAGTTGAATGACGACGGACAGCGGGAGGAACTTATTGCTGCGATAATAAAATCGCTTGATGCTCGAGCACAATATGACATTTCCCAACCTGAACCCGTGTACGGCGAGTCTACGCTGGGATATTCGGCCTTGGCGATTGCAAGATATTTGGACCTTTTGGGCGACCCCCAATACAAGAACTGGTATGTCCAAAAACGCGAGACCGGTTTGTTTGTCAAGAGGGCTGCGAAATATGCGGAATCAAAAGAGATTGTTAGTATGGCCCGCAAGTATATCCAGAAGCAGGAAACAGAGCGAAAAACGCCAAGTCCATAAGAGACAAAAAGTTGACCGTATTGTATTCGCTTGTCGGGCCGTCCGCTTTAGGCAGATTGAACGTTGAAAGGCTAGGCTTAACTTCGCTCGGCCTTTTTTGTGCGCTCTTGTGAGTATGCTTTTATAATCAGCCATCCATGTGCCGCACGAGTCCGCAAAATTGTCGGCCGCGGTGCTGGAAATTGTCGAACATATCGTAGCTTGCGCAAGCAGGGCTTAACAAAACGACGTCACCTCTGACAGCGAGGCGGCTGGCTAAGTCGACGGCTTGTGAGAGCGAATCAACGATTTCGATTTTTATTGCTCTCCCTGTGTCCTCTGTGACTAATTCCTTTTCAATCGCATCTGCGATTTTTTGGGCGGTCTGGCCGAGCAGGATAGCCGCTTTAGCATTTCGGGCTATTTTTTCGCCGAGTTCGTCGAAAGGTAGGTTCTTATCATATCCGCCGGCAATGATAATCCTGGGCTGGTCAAACGCCCCCAGCGACGCAATCGCACTTTGCGGCGTGGTGGCTTTCGAATCGTCGTACCAGCAGACGCCATTTATCTGCGCGACCAATTCGAGCCGATGAGGCAATGGCTTGAATTCCGGCAGGGAACTTTTAATCCGGTCATCGTCGGTGCCAAAGTGCCTGGCGATGGCAACAGCGGCGGCGAGGTTTGAAAGATTAGCCCGGCCTGGCAAGGAGAAACTTTTGCGAATTTCTTCGCTTACATTATCTGTTGAAAATTTGATGCAAACTCTGCCGGCATCTTCCTTGTATTTTTCAAACCATTCGGCGCCGATTTTGTCTTCGGCATTGAAAATAGAAACAGCAGGGCAGTTTCTGTCGGGTTTTTGAAATTTGAAGATATTTTCCTTGGCGCTACAGTAATCGTCGAATGTGCCGTAGCGGTCAAGATGGTTTGGTGTAAGGTTTGTCAAGAGTGCAACTTTCGGTGCCTTTTGAATTTGTGCCAATTGCTCAAGCTGAAAACTCGACAACTCCAGCACAACCAAATCATTGGGGCTGATTTGGCCTATCACAGTCAGTAACGGCTCGTTGCCGATATTGCCGCTTAGCCAGACATTCTCGTATTGCGTATTGCGTATTGCGTATTGCGTAGTTTGAGATTGCTTCGCTTCGCTCGCAATGACATTTTTATTGATGCTGGAGTTTTTACTGAGCGCAAGGTTCAGCAGATGGGCGGTGAGGGCGGCTGTTGTGCTTTTGCCGTTTGCTCCCGTTATGCCGATTATCGGCGCAGGACACAGTTCAAAAAAGATGCCTATCTGGGACGTGATGAATTTGTTTGTCCGGCGGGCGAGTTCGAGAAACTCATTATCAAGGGCAACTGCGGGATTGGCTACGATAATGTCGGCTTGTTCAAAATCGGACGCGTTGTGTGAGCCGAGATGGAATTCAATATCAGGAAATTTTTGGAGCTGACTTATAGAATCGCTTAGCTGCTCGGCTGAAGCTAAATCCGTTATTATTACTTTTGCGCCGGCGTTTGCGGCAAATTCAGCGACATCAACTCCGCCGCCGAACCGCCCCAGGCCCATAACTAAAACCTTTTTGCCGGCGAAAAATTCCTTTTTCATATCAAAGTCTGCATTGCACTTGCCAGGTCCAGCTTCGCATCGATAACGGCGTGCTCGATGCACCTTTTCCAGTCATCGCCGAAATGCTCTTTGTATTGCGGCTTTTCATAGGCATAAATTATCGAGCGTGATGCGTTAATTAAAGCACCGGTGCCGTCGGGCTTGCAGAACCGGACACAGTCGGCAGCGGAGGCGCCCTGTGAGCCGTAGCCCGGCACAAGAAACCATACCTTATCATACTTTTGGCGCAGAGCGGTTGAGACCTCCGGTGTAGTACCGCCGACTATCATTCCTATGTTACTATAGCCGTGGTTTCCGATTCGTTCGGGTTCGTTGGCGATTTGGGCGATGATTTCAGCGAGCTTTTCGTACATTGTTTTGCCGTCGGCGTCGGCAAAATCCTGAATGGCTGCGGCTGAAGGGTTGCTCGAGCGGACCCAGACGAAGATACCTTTTCCCTGCCGGTCAGCCATACGTGCAAAAGGCTCGATGCCGTCAAGGCCTGCAAAACCATTTACGGTTATAGCGTCGGGGGCAAGGGTGTCCTCCAGTCCGGTCAATTCCGGATTTTCCAGATGAGCAGCGGCGTAAAGCTCCGCGGTGTGGCCTATGTCGCCGCGTTTTACGTCGCCGATTATTTCCAGGCCCAAATCATCGGCCTCGGAAATCAACGCATAGTAAGTCTCCATGCCCTCCCAGAGATACTTTTCGAAAAAGGCGATATTTATCTTCACTGCCGGCACCATCGGTGCGATAATTCGCATCGCCTGTGTGCAAAAATCGAAGATTGCATCCACCGCAGCAGCGGCATCAAACTCATCGTTCATATCGCGATGGCTCTTTATCACCGAAGGGAGCCGGCTGTAAACAGGGTCTAACCCGACAATCAAAGAAGTTTTCTTGCTTTTTACGGCATCGAAGAGCCGGTCGGCAAAATGACTTGACATTAGTTAATTCCTTTCATAAAAGCCCACAAATGTGCTGGAAAAACCTTTTTACCAAACGTCTAAATCACTATAATCACATAAGCGGTTTCGGGCAAGACAGAAATCGAAGCACGATGCGAAGATTCCCGAAGTCTGGCAAAAGAGGGATGTTTTGCCTCGGAAATTGATAATTGATTGCCGATTAATCGAGGTGCAGGAGCAGATTTGAAAAAACGCAAAAAAAGAAAATTCAAAAAAAGATACTGGCTTTTGATTGACCTGGCTATAGCGATTGTCATCTTTGCCTTACTTCTACACAAGCCAGCTCGTTATAAGCCGGCGGCAGTTGGCCCTGCCGGCAACAAGCAGGGGCAGGTCAGCCCATACCTGACGCACGAATTATTGCCCCAACTTCATAACGGTGCACAGCGTGACGAGCCGTTCGACCTGGTTGTCACTCAGAAGGGGATAAACGAAATAATCACCTGGTCTGAATGGCCAAAGGAGTCCGAGGACGTCAGGTTTTCGGCGCCTGTGGTGTTTTTTGCACCAGAGAGCATAGAACTGATGGGAACGGCAAATATGAAAGGTGTGGATCTTGTAATTAGTATTATGGCCGAGCCCAGGCTTAACGAGGAGGGACTGCTGAACCTGCGTGTGGCGAAAGTGAAAATCGGCGCTATGAATATCACGCCTCTTGCCAGGATGATAGCCAAAAGAATGTATGCAGAGAGACTTGCGACGATGCCCATCGACACAGAAGATTTGGGGGCAAAGATTGCAGCGTCATTACTAAACGATGAGCCGTTCGAGCCGGTTTTTGATATCGCGGATATTTTTGAAAGTGAGAACAAGGAACTGCGAATAGAGAAAATAACAATACAGCAGGAGAAACTAATACTGCGTCTGGCTCCAGCTTCATAGCGGACAGCGTATCTGGTATCTCGGAGTTAGTTTTGTTTTTAGTCCGGACTGTTCGGAAGGGGGGTGGCGGAGTTTGTCGGCCATTCCAAATCGATATTTCTCGCAAATTTTGTTGATTTTCAGCCACAAGAAGTGTAAAATCGTGTTGTTTAAGCAGCTTTGTTAGATGCAGGAGGTTGATGATAAATGCAGCTCTATAACCCGAATTTGGCGAAATTTTACAAATAGGTGCCGATGCGCACAGGGTTTGCCAAGAAATATTAACCATTTTTGAAAGGGTAAAAAAAATGAAAAGTACAAAAATGTTAACAATTCTCGTTCTGGCTTTGGGCCTGATGGTCTGGCCAGCTAAGGTTATCGAGGCAGCGCCGATGGGAACGGCGTTTACATACCAGGGCCGACTCATAGACGCCAACAACCCGGCAGACGGTGAGTATGACTTCCAGTTCAAGCTTTACGATGATGCCAACACCATCACCGGCAATCAACTGGGAGATGCGATCGATATAAACGAGCTCAATGTAATAGATGGGTACTTTACGGTGGAGCTGAACTTCGGCAGCGGCATCTTCACTGGTAATGCCCGCTGGCTGGAAATCGGTGTGCGCCCGGGCGACAGCACCGGTGGTTTCACCACGCTGAGTCCGCGGCAGGAAGTAACGCCCACACCGTATGCGATTTACGCCGCTTATGGCCCTGAGGTTGAAGCTCCACTGACCTTAAGTGGGTCAAGTTCTGAGCCAATTATTAAGGCCACTAATACTGGTAGCGGTTATGGAGTCCACGGCGAGGCCTGGGGCAAGGGCGTCTACGGCGAGACCTTAGGCAGCTACGGCTGGGGCGTCTATGGCTATGCCCCATACTCGAGCAGCCAGGGTGTCTACGGCTATGCCACGGGTAACTATGGCACGGGCGTCTACGGCAAGGCTACATGGAGCAATGGCATAGGCGTCTGCGGAGAGGGCGGTCAATATGACTTTTATGCCACAGGCATTGGGACTACTCCTTATGGTACCGCCTCTTCTGTCCGCTGGAAGAGCGACATTCGGCCCATCGATGACCCACTGGAGAAGATTCTTCGTCTGCGGGGTGTCTATTTCAATTGGGACGCCGAGCACGGCGGAGAGCACGATGTTGGTATGGTCGCCGAAGAGGTAGGAGAGGTGCTGCCGGAGATTGTGGGGTACGAAGAAAACGGCATAGATGCCACCGGTATGGACTACAGCAAGCTGACGCCGCTTCTCGTTGAAGCCATCAAGGCGCTTAAGATAGAAGGTGATGAGCGACAAAAAGAGCTGGCGGAAAAAGAGGTCGAAATTGTAGAACTCAAGGCACGTCTGGCAGCTCTCGAAACCTGCGTCGACAGACGACAGATGACAGATGACAGAGGACAGAGGACAGATGACAGAGGACAGAGGACAGACGACAGACGACAGAGGACAGATGACAGATGACAGAGGACAGAGGACAGAGGACAGAGGACAGATGACAGAGGACAGAGGACAGAGGACAGAGGACAGAGGACAGAGGACAGAGGACAGAGGACAGATGACAGAGGACAGAGGACAGATGACAGAGGACAGAGGACAGAGGACAGAGGACAGAGGACAGAGGACAGAGGACAGAGGACAGAGGACAGAGGACAGAGGACAGAGGACAGAGGACAGAGGACAGAGGACAGAGGACAGATGACAGACGACAGAGGACAGATGACAGATGACAGATGACAGAGGACAGAGGACAGAGGACAGAGGACAGAGGACGGATAGCGTCGCCGTGGCGACGGCCAAGCGGGAAAAATACTTACTTGTCGAATAGGAAATAAGGTATAATGTCTCGTATTGCGTATATCGTATTGCGTATATCGTATATCGTATTGCGTATTTCGTATTAAAAGCGTTTTTTGTTGGGAGCAGGTATGTCAGGTCATTCACACTGGGCGGGGATAAAATATAAAAAGGCGGCCACTGACGCCAAACGCGGCAGGATGTGGAGCAAATTGGCTCGAATGATAATAGTTGCCGCCAAGACCGGCGGGGGCGACCCGGCTGCAAATCTGTCCCTGCGATATGCAATCGACAAGGCCAAGGCGTCCAATATGCCGAAAGATACGATTGAAAAGGCGATCAAGAAGGGAACCGGCGAGATAGAAGGTGCCAGCTATGAGGAGGTCCTCTATGAAGGCTACGGTCCCGCTGGCGTGGCAATAATGGTCGAAGCATTGACGGACAATCGTAATCGGACCACGCCCGAAATTAAGAGACTGTTCGAAAGGCACGGCGGCTCGTTGGGGACAGGCGGGTGCGTTAACTGGATGTTCAGCAAGAAGGGACTTATCACGGTAAGCACTGCGGAGACCGAAGAAGAGCAGCTTTTTGAAATCGCTCTGAACGCCGGCGCAGATGATATGCAAAATACGGGGGAAGTTTTTGAGATAACGTGTGACCCGGCCGCTTACGAGAAGCTAAAAGAGCGACTGCAAGAAAAGGAGATACCTACTGAGGTAGCCGAAATTTCGATGGTGCCGCAGAATACCGTGCCGGTGAACGATGACAAAACCGCCAAAAAGATAATTTCTCTGATGGAAGACTTCGAAGACCACGATGACGTGCAGAACACGTACGCGAACTTTGATATACCTGATGAAATCGTATCTCGGATATCGTAGCTCGTACTTCGTACTTCGTACAAATCCGAATATCGAATATCGAAATCCGAAACAAATTCGAAATTCAAAACGAGATTCTTCGCTGCGCTCAGAATGACAATCAGAGGAGCGTGTTGGTAAAATAGAGCTATGGGGCTGGTTGTTCGGAGAGATGTTTTATTCTCTGTTTAGCGTTCTTGTATTTTTCTTCGCCGAGCCGGCTAACAATCTCCTGCCTTTCCGGATACATTATCTTAAACTGATCGCGATATTTATCTTCGATATCGATTGCTTCTTCGTAGTGCTTGATGGCGACATCGGTTTTGCTCAGCTGCTCGGCGATTTTGGCCAGCTCGATTCGCAGTCGGGCTGAGCCGGGATAACACTCAACCGCATCAGAGGCACTCTCAAAAGCTTTATTCAGCCAAGCGGTCTTTTCTTGCTGTATCGAGGTTTCGGCAAGCAGGTTGTAAACCTCGGCCAATCGTTTGAAATTCTTAAAGTCGGCCCTGTTGCGCTCAATTGCGGCGAGAAAACATTCTTCGGCCTGCTTGAGCAAAAGCGGCTGATTTCTTCCGGTCTCTTTGTAATGCTGTAAATATAGTCTGCCATTCAAATTCAACGCTGCCGGGTCCAATCGGTCATCTTCAGCCGCCTGGTCCAAAAGCTGGTGCGCATGTCCAAGCTCTCGCAGTGCCAGCTCGGTCTTTGCAGCAGCTTTAGCTACGGGGATGAGAGCGTAATTAAAATAGGCCCAAATCAATACTAAGGAGACTACAACCCCTATCACTTTTACAAAAGGAGCAGGTTTTAGTCCGACCTGGGTGCGGGACTTTTGGTGGAAGTCTAATGCGATTAGACAAGCTATTATTGCCCAAAAAGTAGTAAACACGCCCGGCTCAAAAATGGCAAAGTCTATCAAGTTGTGCAAAATGACGCCTAAACAAGCGCAAAAAAGAGCGGCGGCGATATTCGGGTTGCGAGTTGCGGGTTGCGGGTTGCGAGTTGCGGGTTGCGGGTTGCGAGTTGCGGGTTGCGGGTTGCGAGTTGCGGGTTGCGGG
>Ga0209979_1000251_pt1 | contig 81674 bp, 162 predicted proteins | sample AnhtaG_FD_183114 | JGI IMG/M metagenome (GOLD analysis project Ga0209979, IMG submission 183114) | Deep subsurface microbial communities from Anholt, Denmark to uncover new lineages of life (NeLLi) - Anholt_01485 metaG (SPAdes) (version 2) | ecosystem: Environmental > Aquatic > Marine > Oceanic...
AGAAACAAAACAATCAAGAATAAGATTATATATCTTTGCATTTTCTACCCCCTTTTCAATAAATCTCTAATATCCAACAAAACTTCTAAGTTTAACTGTAGTAGTTTCTTCACGCCTTTTATATCCAGTTCATATCTGTCCACTCCCTTGAGGTAGACATCCGAAACTGGGATTCTTTCGCTCTCAATACGCTTGCGGTCTCTCATTTTATCTCCTCGCATATTTCCTTTCAACAAATCTACACCAGAATAACAAGCCCAATACCACCATTCCCTCTATGCCCCACGCTACCAATACAAATCCTAAATATCCCATTATTCATCTCCTTTTCCATATTTTACAATGGCTTCTACATAGTCCTCAAAGTATCTCTCAAATAATCGTGGATATAACCTTATTAAGATGTATAATATAGCTTTGTGGATATAGATTTTCATTTTGGTTCTTCCTCATTTATTCCACACTCTTTTACCATATCCCAAATTAGGGACATTGGAAGTCCTACATCAAAAGCACTTTCCCATTTGCCTCTAATTTCTTTGCCATTTTTAATAGTAACTTTTTGCCACTTCTTTTCTTTATTCAAATCCCAATCACCTTTTTCTAAATAGGCACAATAACCATTTTCGTGTTCTGGTTTATCCTTTCTTTCTGACCAATAAGGGCAGATGCCCATAGTTTTATATTTTCCATTTTTTAACTTTTTTATTAGCTTATAACAATATGAGCCTTGAGGAATTAATCGTTTATTTTTCTTCATCTTAACCTCCTAACAATATATCTTGCCATATTTTTATCATAATTTCGATCTAACAAACAATTAGTATTATCACACTTATCGTTCTTACATTTATCACATAATACTTTATATTTATAAGTCTGTATAAGTTTATATATTTGACCAGTTGTTATTTTTCTAAGTTTATTCATTTTCTCTCCTTATATTGTTGTTCGTAGATTTTATCGTCTACAATTCCCTTACAAAAATAGTAAATCTGCCTTGTAGAATATTTATAGTAATAGCCCTTAACTACGTGTATCGGAATTAGTAATATGTGATACCATTGCTGATTGGCGAGCCAGCACTAGAAGTTGAATAATCTACCACCATTTTTTATCAATCCTCTTTCATAAAGATAACCGAATATCATTTTATTACCAGATACTGCATCCTTTCATCCAAGGTTCGATACCAGAATTTACCCAAATACGATACCAGTTACCCATATAAAAAGAATACCCACTTTTGAAACTACCCAAAAGATTATGTAGTGTAATAACTTTTTTACAATCAGCTCGTTTAACCCAACCATTATCTCCATTATTCAACCTATGTAATCTCCAGCAACCATAGCGAACTCCATTCGCTACAATGTATTTTTTGCCTTGGTAGATAGCCTTATCACCAAGATTAATTTTAAATATCCATTTAATACTTAAACATAATACCATAAAATAAACCAATACTTTATTCATCTTTTAACTCCTCCCTTTTTATAGAGCTTCCTGCTCTATCCTTAAGCACTTCAATAATATTCTCGCAACTATCCTGCAACTCATAATCGTGGGTAATCAGGAATATCTTCTTGAACTGAAATCTCCGCCTCACAAAGTTAATCGCATCCATAATCTTCGCCTTATTTCTGGCATCCAGACTTCCGAAAGGTTCATCCAATATCAGCGTTTCAATTTGAGTTCCGCTTCGCCTTGATAAAATAACCGACAGGGCAATCCTCAAAGCAAAGTCAATCAGCGTTTTCTCGCCACCAGAATAGTTATAATATGACTTGTCCCCGCTTGAATCCGATATGATTATGTCAAGGGTTTCGGATTCCTTTCCGCTTTTGAGCTGTTTCTGTGTCTGCATATTGAGCTGCAAATCCGCAATCCTGCCGATTATGTCGTTGGCTATGTTCTGGATTTCGGGGATGATATTATCTATAATATATGCCTGTATCCCGTTCTTGCCGAAAGCGTTCATCAGAAGTGAATAATCTTTCATTTTATTGAAAATAAGTTTTTTATTTTGAGTGAGGATAGCTCTCTTCTTTTTCATTATGGCAAGTTCCTTGGCAGTTTCTTCAATGGATACTAATTTAACCTTTAGACTGCCTAATTCTTCTCTCAAGTCATTATCTTGTTTTCGTAGTCGTTCTACTTTATCAGATATAGATTTGGGTAATTCTTTAACTTTTTCTTTAATTTGAGTATCAATAATCTTTGCCTGTTTTTGCAGTTTCTTTATCTCTATAAGAGACGCTTTTTTGATACTTATCTTATGAACATTGAAAATTTTCTGGAGGCAGAATGGGCAACTATTTAATTGAACGAATTTTTCTATCTTTTTCTTCAACTGGTCAATCTTTATCTTATAGTGATATTCTTTATTTTTCAGTTCATTCAATTGCTTCTTGATTTCTTCTCTCCTGCTCTCTATTTTTAAATATCTTTTATATTCCTTCTCTATCTTGGAAAGATGTCTCTGGACTGCTCCAACACGACTTTCGGTATCTTTGCGGTTTTCGGTATGTGGCGAAACAGTTGTATTTTCTAATAGAGATAGTTCAAGTTCGGTTTTCTCTTTTCGGAGTGCTACTTCAGCAAAAAGATTTTTAGCCCTCTTATAATAGCCATCATATTTGTCCAACTGCAATATTCGCATTAAAACGCTCTTGGCTTCTGTCGGCGATAATTCGGAAAAGGAACTCATCTTGCCCTGCTCAAATCCGACCGAGTGCCTGAAAGTGTCATAGTCCATTCCAATTATTTTTTCCAATACCGCCTGCGTTTCCTTTATACTGTTGCCACATTTGCCATTTATGGTGAGTTTTGTGGCTTTGCCCTTCGTTCTTTTTCGCAAAACTGTGCTTCGCCTATTATTTTTGATGAAAGTAATCTCAACCGACATCTTGTCTGAAAAATCAGTGATAAGATTATCACCTGCGGTGATACATCGGTTTGAATTGCCAAATAAACAGTATTCTATTGAGTCTACTATTAAGCTTGTCTTACCACTGGCATTTGATAACCCTGTTAATTTATTTTTGCCGAGAATAAGATATAGGCCATCTTTACCAAGATTTAGCTCGGTGTTCTTATGAGAGAGGAACTTATGTAGTTTTATTTCAATTATATTCATTTATCCTCTTTCGTAGCCTACAGATTCTAATGCTTTATCAAATTCTCGTAGAGCATTGAGAAAATTCTCCGCTTTTTCTCCAACTTCTCCTTCAACTTCGCTTGCTACTTCGGCTAATTCTTCATCGTCGTAAGGGGCATAATTGAATTTATCTAAAAATTCTTTATTTGTCATTATTTTTATATCCTCCAATATCTTTATAATATTTTTTATTTTTATTTACTATATTATCTAAATAATCTCTTAATTTTTTTATAGCTAGTAAGTTAGGTAACATTAAATTAGGATTTCCTCTTGGAGTATGGTCATAAATATAAACTGTTTTTTCTCCCAATTCTGTTATTAAAATTTCAGCCCAAATATTTGAATAAATATCTTTACTCATTTTTCTATTATCTCCTTTTCTCCATTTACAATGCCTTCTTGCAAATCTTCATCCGCTAATTTTATTTCTGATACTTTTTTAGCTACATCTTTAACATCATCCCAATTCATATTATTTGATAACCAATCAGTAAGTTCATAATCATCTTCCATTGTTATTTTATATTCTTTTTGAAAAGTTCTATTCCATAATTCAGAAGGAATTGCTCCTTTACCAGCATAATATCTTGCTCTATTCTCTGCAATAAATAAAGCAGGAATATCCCATTTACTTAAATCAGGCATTGTTACTCTAACATATTTCATTTTATTTCTTTCCCGTATTGGTCAACTACTTTTCTTTTTATAATTTGTATAGGATGGTCTCTCCAAATAATTTTGGTTTGTGTGGGTTCTTCAATAATAGCAATTAACATATCTTTTTTCTTTCTCATTTTATTGCCTCCGCTAAATTTAATTTTGCTACCAAACTCCAATCTTTCATAACTTGATAAAGATAGGTAACCCTTATTTCAAATTCCATATCAATTAGTTCTCTGGTCTGATTATAGAAATGATATGTGTAACTAAGCATTAGACTTTCTCCTCTATTATCTCCAATCCTCTTTTAATAACCCTTTGTTCCAATTTTTTCTCTTTGCCATATTGTAAAAATGCTTGCACTGGACTAATCCTCTCATTGATATTCCTGTTCCTCACTCTCTTGTGTTTGATATAATCGTAATGCACGGTGTAGGTATAAGCCCCGTTGAATTTTTGCTGTATCAATTGCCAATCAAACTTGTCCTTGTCCTCTTTTTTGCAGTGGAAAACAACCTTGACAATCGCCTCGCTAACCCCATTAATGTCCACATTTTTCAATTCCTCAACAGTGCGAATGTCAAATTGTTTCATCGGGCGTGTCTTGAGGCGATAAAATTTATACTGATTGTGAAGAATGTTCTCTTTGTCCTTGGTTATGTCAATATATAGCAAGTATTTATGCTCATTTCTTTCGGCAAAATCAATGTGGTCTATTGAGCCGATATAGGTGATTAGGGGATTTTCTTTGTACAAGATTTGAGCCTTGTGAATATGCCCTAAAAGTATGACATCAGCCCCAGAAATACCCTTATTTGTAGCGAGGATTGCCTGTATTGAAATATTCTGGGCAGAAGCGAGGCTGTACCCCAAAGCCCCTAATTTCGCCTCTCTGACCAAAATATGCCATAATTTGACCCTGATATTATCACGGGTAATAAAGATGTCCCCATTGTTAAGCACCTGCACACCCTGTATATTCAGGTTGTTAAACTCATCGACAACCGATATGTTCTTGTCAAAATCGTGCTTGCCCTTAAGCCCTGGTATCATAACGACCTTTATCTTGTTTTCCACGAACCGAAGAACCCAAGTTTCAAATGCGTGCCGTTCAACATTTCTGGGTCGCTTATACTGGTAAATGTCGCCTGCTATCATGAGATAATTCGCCTTCTTGAGGATTGCAAAATCCAGTATCTGCTTCATCACATCTAAAGTGTCCTTGAAGCGTCTGGAATAATCTATGTGCAAATCGGAAATAGCTACAATTCTTGACATTTAAACTCCTAATTAAAGAACAGTATATTTTACCTGTTTTGCTGCTTTTTTCGCTTCTTTCCGAGAAACCTTACTTGAAGATTTGGTTCGGACTTTTCTAACCTTCTTTTTTGTTTTTAATAAGTCCATATTCACCACTGGTGCTTCTTTTATCTCTTCTACTTCAAACTCGGTTGCGAAATGGTGCTTTAGAGCTCGTCTAACATTATCCTTCGTTAAAGTCGAGCCCGAATTCCATGTAACTTTGAAAGTTTTGGTCGCCATTTTTACCTCCTTTTCAAGTTTCTTATAAAATCTCTTATCGTCAAATAAAGTAATTCCCACCAATAATCATGTTGGCACGCATAAGCTCCCATTTTACCACATTTTGTGCAATAAGATTCCAGAGATTTAACTGTATGACACTTTGAACATCTATAATATATTTTGGGCATTTTTTGCCCTCCTCTTAATCCACCTGCTATATTCCTTCATAATCTCCTCAAAAGAAACTGGTCGGAAGCCCCAGCAATCTACACCTACATTGATTAAATCGGTGTGTCCCAATCCCTTATATACTCTCTTGAATTTCCATGCGTTGTGGACATGCCCGCAGAAGTTTATGGAATAGTTCAAATCTGCATGTTCGGGATTATGGACTAAGTTAATCCTATATCCGCCAAACTTAATGACCATCCGCTCTATCGGCGTTTTACAGCCATTGTTACAGCTGTGGTTTCCACGAATGTGGATAATCTTGCCATTTAACCGCTTTTCATAATCGATGGCTTTTGTCATGGTTCCCTCGCCCTTTTTGCCCCCAGCCGAGTTTTTGAAGTTGAAATCGCCGAGTTCGAAAACCAAATCATCGGGCTTAACCCGTTCGTTCCAGTTTCGGATTATGGTTTTGTCCATCTGCTCCAAGGACTTAAATGGGCGAGAGCAGTATTTTATGATATTAGCATGCCCAAAATAACTAGTGGGTGTCAGAAGCGAACCATATTTTCATAATAGTTCACCTCTAACACCCAAGCATCTCTCCTTTACTTTCTTTTTAAGATTATTTCTTTTTATTAATAAAGAAACACCAGACTTGCTCATTCCCAATAATTTTGCTATAGAGGTTTGATTTATATCCTGCTTTAAGAGATCCTTTATTTTTTCTTTTCTTTCAATGCTTCTAACTATCCTACTTTTAAATGAAATATCTATCTTATCCCATTTTCGATTAAGGACTGGTAATCTTAATTCTTTTGTCTTTCTTCTTAAAAAGTTTAGTATAATAGAATTATTGAAGCCCAAAAGTGAATAACCTTTATTATTTATATGAACTTTGTTAGGCATTAGATTAAGTGGCTTACAAATTTTATTACTTAATAACTGTAAATTGTTAAACCAAGAAGAATGTATTTTAATTCTTATAGCACAATCTTTTCTATTTGTTTGATAATTTATACATCCATCGCCATCAATAAAACCAATAAGAAAGGAGATAAAGAAATTCTTATCTACATTATCTAACCAAAACAAATTACAAGCATTGAAAGATTTTCTACTCACAAAACCAAATTTCTTAATTATTTTCGGAATATTATATTTATCTTGAATCGATAGTTCGATAGAATTATTATTACCTTTACGAACATTTGGACAATTAATATAATCTGCAAATCTTAACAAGTGAATTTTATCTCTCATAGATAATCCTATTTTTAATCTATAAGTCTTATAATTTATAGATCCATCTGCCATAAGAAATCCTATCCAATAATAAGCTCTATAAGTATTTTTTAATAACTTTTCTAAATTTCCCCTGACACGACTGTCTTTCATCTTATTTCTTTCTCCGATATTTCATTATCAAAAATACTATAACTCCCATCAGCATAAAGGGAAGCAAATTTGCTATCACCACAGAATAATTCTTTAATAGTGTATTCCCTACGAGAAATAGAATATAGGCAGTCAGACATATTGTAAAGAAAACCAAGCTCAAGCCACGAGTTTCCTTTGTCTTCAGCAATTTGCAAATTTGAGGCAGACATTCAATAGCCCACAAAAATCCTGCTGTGTATATGAAAATGTCTGCTAGTGTTTTCATTATCTCTTCCTTATTATATATTGCATAACTATATTTTCCAAGAACTTCATTCCTAAATCCATTTCTTTAGCAAACGCATCAGAACCCATCAGTTCAAAATCGGCGATTAATTTGGGTTTTTTATATTTTCTGCTTGTCTTTGGATTATGAGTATCGTAAATCCCAATCCATAGTTCAGGTGTGTTTTCTTTCCGTTTCTTTTTAGTTTTAATATTAACAAATTCAATAGTATTGCTATAGTATATTTCTAATAGATGTGTTCCACAAATACACTGAAAAGTCTTTTTCACTTTATAGTTCCTTTTTCTCTTAATTGTTTAATAATTTCCTCTTCCATTAATTTAGAAGCTTGTTTATTAAATTCCATTTCTATTAACTTATCTATATTAGGAGAATAAATCTTAGGAAGAATAAAATAATTGAATACAACCATCAATATTACAGTAATAGAAGTAATTTGAAGAACTTTTTCTAATATATGTAATTTATTCATCTAAAATCTATTTCCTCAATTTTTTTACGCCTATATTTCAAAAAGTCTACTATAAACGCTTTTTCTACTCTTATTTTTCTTAAATCGCAATTAATTTTAACTATATCTGGTAAACTAGAACCATTTGGAATATACCTATCTTGGTCTATAATGCCCCAATCTTTGCCATTAAAGAGGGCAACCACACAATGGTCTACTAATCTTCCTTTCATTTGTGCATAATATTTAGAATCTTCCCTAAATTTTCCTCTCCAAATTATTAAATGAGTTTCATATTTACCTTCAAGAAAATATCTCGAAAGGACAGCCCAATCCTCACAATCTCCTTTTCTCCACTTAAACATTCTTTCTGGAGGTTGAGTATAGCCACTAGAATCTATTGAAGTTTTGATATTTTGTGCCATCCACTGTGTAATTTTATAAGGATTCCCATCAAGCATTTCTTTAGTTTCTTCCATTGTCAATTCTGAAGCAAATATACTGACAATCATTAATAAACTTAATAAAATTCCTACTGAAATACTAACAATCATTGAAAGTTTTTCTATAAATTTTTTCATTACCAGTATCGTCTCCTTATGCCAATTAAAAATTCATCACTCTTTCTATATCTACACACGAAGTCTCTTAGCTATAGCCTCCATAATCTCAAACATTCCTTTGATTATTTTTTGCGTGTCGGCTAACTGGATGCCCAATAAAAAGAGGACATAGACCAATCTCGCCAAAAGAAAAGCGATTAGACCGAGCAATATATTGCGAACAAATGTATTTATTTTGGTGAACACCCCATAAGCCATTATTTTTTTAGCCTCCTTTTAATATGCTTATATAAGGAAATACCAAACACAACTGCCATAAATATAACCAGAAAAATTGCAACAATCTCTTTCATTAGATATCACCTCCTCTTAAATCTTTTTGGTAACTCTTTAATAGTATCTAAAACAAACTGAAGTAGCTTAGGACAGTTCTTATATCGCCTCTTTGCTTTCTTCATCTTATTCTTATATCTTCTATTTCCAGCCCTGTATTTTGTAGCTGCTGGTTGCTTTGAATGTGAACCAGGTCTTGCCATCTATTCCTCCTTAATCCTCGTTTATTTCCCTAACTTTAATCTTCTCATCTTCTCTAATTAAGTGGTATGAATCGCATCCATAATTACCTCTGGATGTATATCTTTCAACCAATTTATGAATATAGGTATCGCCATCTTCAAAAGTAATCTTACTTCCTGTTTGTTTACCAGAATAGAAGTCATCATCAAGAACCACTTGTTCTATCTTGGCTACCTTTTTACCCACGATTTTTTCAAAAACTTCTCTTATAAAAAGAGCATAATCCTTTTTAGATAATCTTTGAGCAAAATCGATTAATCTTTCAATATGATATGTCTGTTCCCAGCTCATTTTAATCCTCCCTTTGGTTTCGGTATTTCTAAAGAATCATTACAATCAGCACAAGCATACCATTTCCTCGATAATCTATGCCATACCCAGCCTTTACCACCGCAGAGACGACAATGCTCTTCTCTTGGATGCCCATCGTGATCTGATAACATTTGTAATAGTTCTTTATTTTGTTCAATTATATATTTAATTGCTTCGTGAAATTCTCGACTAACTATTAATGTCTTTCCTCCAAAAGTTGGGACTTCTAAATAATCTATATGGCACTTAGAACATAGATAATGAGGATATTTCTTTTTATATAATATTCCTAATAAACTTAATTGTGTGCTACATTTGGAACATTTTTTCATTCTTAATCTCCTTAGTCCCAGAGCCTAAAAAATTCGGTTTGGAAAATTTTCCACCCTCTCTCGTAAGCAAGGCTCTCTCGTTTAGTCATTACTCTGTCTTTAAGTTTAAGTTTTTTACTAATTCTTTTCCATCTTTTATATTCTGTCCATTTAAATCCTTTAGAAGGAAGATAAACTAAATCTCCCTCTGAAATTTTCTTTGCGGTATCAAAAGTTTTAGCAATTTGTTTAAAAGCTTTAGAATCGTGGACTCCGTGATTTCCATATTTTATTAAATATTTAACTCCACTAGATATAATATTCGCTAAATAGTAGTCAAATCCCCAAGTATCCATAGGAGACCATCCTTTAAATCCTCTTTTAAAAAAAGATTTAACTCTTAAAGGAAGCATATCAAGGTGCTGATAAACTCTCCAGTATATATCATGAAAGAAGTAATAAACTGGATGTTTTTTTCTATCTTCTTTTAGTTCTTTAAACATATCATCAACATTTTTATATACTTTAAGCTTCTTAATTAACCCTAATTTATCTTTCCTTAAATTCCAATCATCAAATAATTCTTTTTTAGTAGCCTTTATTTTTAACTTAAATACTTTTGTATGCACAGCTTCTTCTCCACCAACTCTCAAATAATCAAATCCTCCATCAATATAAACTTTACCACAACTACAACTTCTACAATCATGTCGTACTCTTGAATAGATAGTATCACTGCATTTTGAACAAGTAATAGCATTTACTTTCATTTTCTTTTCTCCTTTAATTCTGTAACCATCGCTTCCAAATCGTCTTTCAATACCACACAATAATTCTTCTTTCCCATTCTAATCTGTAAATATGGCAATTCCCTATTCTCATATACTGCCTCGTAAAAAACCTTTTCTAAAACTTCTCGTTTAAGGACATAGCTATTCTTATCGGTAAACTTTATCTCAATTAATCGTAGCTCGGATTTGACATCGCCCTTGTGGTAGCCAGCACCGCTCATCGGCTGCCTTCTGCCTCCGACTTCCTCGGCAACTTGGTTTTCCTGTTTAATAGACCTTTTTCTAATCTTCTGTCTCTTTTTCTTATCATAAAATTGTTTGGTGGTAGATTTTCGTTTCCAAGAAGGACAAGCCTTTGGAACTACTTTTGTTTTTACTCTATGTTCTAGACAATAGCCATCTTTGTTAAATTTGCAATTAGAACAGGATTTATTCACAACTAAAATCCTCCCAAGTTATTGTCTCCAAAATTATTAATTTATCCTCGCTATAGGACTTGCCACAATACATACAATATTTATAATAATCACATTTGCATAAATATTCTTTGCAATGAGGACAGCCATATATAACTAATTTATTCTTCTTCATTTCCTCTAAACAGGGCTTTCTTTATGTCTGTCTTGAGTTTGCCTACTAATTTAGGATTAGCTTTTAGATGTTCAATTAAAGCAATCTTGCCCTTAAATTTCTTCTTTTCAAAAGTATAAATCGCCCCAGCTCTCTTAATATACTCATAAAATATCCCATACTGGATGATGCTCGCATAATTATCTATTGAACCGTCTTTAAAATAAATGTTAAAAGTCCCCACTCGAAATGGTTCATAGGTTTTGTTCTTAACTGTTTTGAAGGCGATAACTTGCCCGATAGTCTTTTTATTCACACCAGTTCCTTCTTGAATCCACTCTTTTCTATTTAATCTAATTCGGATTGAGGCACAAAATCCAACACCCTTTCCGCAAGGCGTGGTTTCAGGATTGCCATATAGCACTCCGATTTTCATTCTAATCTGGTTGATAAAGACCACGATACACCTATTATAAGACTCGCCCTTTCCCAAATCAACTGGTTGCAATGCTGACTGGACTTTCCTAACCATTTTATTAGCAAGCCGAGCAGCTACCCCCATTTGCTGGTCTTCTGCTGAGCTCTCAATTTCCACTAATGGAGTCATACTCGCCAAACTGTCAATCACAATAATTCCCAGTTCCCTGCTCCTAACCAATTTGTCAACAGTGTCTATCGCCTGCTCTGCCGAGGAAGGCTGGGAGATAATCAGTTCTTTGGTGTTTACCCCCAATTTTTCGCACCATTCCAAATCAATGGCATTTTCCAAATCGATATAGGCAGCCTTCCTTCCGAGTTTTTGGACTTCGGCAACCAGTTTGAGTGCTGAAAATGTTTTGCCAGATGATAATGGGCCGAACATCTCGATTATGCTTCCTTCGGGGATGCCTCCGCCAGTCGCCATATTAAGTGCAAAAGAGCCAGTAGAAATCCTTTTCTTCTTGGTATAAGCACATTTTCCAAGTCGCATTACTGAACCTGGATATTGTTTGTTTATTTCGTTAATTATTTTTTCCAATTCTCCCATTTATTTCTCCTTATTTTTCTGACAAATTAGAAGGAACTAAAGTTAATATCGCTATTATCCAGCCCAGTACAAATAAAGGTAGAGGCAAATAGTTTTTAAAGTATAAACTTACCCAAATCATTATAGTTAGTTGTGGGCAAAATATAAATCCTAAGAAATACCAGAACCAATGATATAGATAAATATTCATCTTACCTTCTCCTCTTGCTGAATATCCCTCTCTTTTCCTTCTCTCGCACATAAACAGTTCTGTCAATATACTTATTAACTGTTCCTATAACTTCTGGTTTAATATCTTCTGGAGCACATTTAGAACAATAAATATCCTGTTCGACAATCTCCCATCCAGAGGTTTCCTTCACAACTTTTGGGGCGGAAGGAATAAGTTTAGGAATCCCTGTAGCAGAATCAATTTGCCTACTAACATACATATTTCTAAATAAATATTTTATAGTCCTTATTTTTACAGTAACTTTTTGTTGTTTAATTTTTTTAGGAACCTGACCACATTTTTTACATATAAACATTTTTAGCCTCCTATTGTATCCAATCTATTGTGGGCTTGCCTTTATAGGTTTTATCCCATATAAACCAAGCATATGCTATTAAGCCAGAGTTTTTACCCATTTTACCATTTTTATAAATCTTCAATCTTTTACAGTAAGCCAAAACACTTTTGAGTGGCGAATTTTTGAATAGTTTATACCTATTTGAACTTTCCAAAAAGACTAATTTTAATAACATTGCCACCTTACCATTATTAGAAACTACCTCTAATGCTCTGATAACAAATTGTTTTGCACACTTATATGGTGGGTTTGTGATTATGTATCTCGGCCTTTTCTTGCCTTTCAATTCGTAGGTCAAGAAATCTATATTTCCAACTCCATAATTTCTATAAATTAAATCGGATGAATATACATTTTGCTTTCCATATATTTTCATAAGTGGTTTGCTCATTGCTCCATTACCACAAGCAGGTTCCCATATAAGCCCATTGGAAAAATCTTCAAACTTAACTAAATCGTATATAGTATGTTCTGGGGAAGGGTAAAAATCGTTTACCTCTCTGCCAGTTTTCTTGAAGCCTACGATAGATTGCGAGTTTAACATCATTTTTCCTTTAATTTAGAAATTAATGCTCTAGCCAAGACTATCGCATCTGCTGAATGATTGTCTAATCCTGTTTCTTTTGTAAACTCCTCGCTAAACTTCTTATCCGCTCGGTAGTCAAACTGCCCTTTTGTTATTTTCTTGTCTTTATATTGTTGGTACAGATTTCCGATTTTGCCGTGATACTTATAGAAAATCTTATCATCCACCAGTCCATATTCTTTGGCAATTTTTAGCTGGGTCTCTATTTTTTTACAGTTACCCTTTAGTTCTGAATATCCACGTGCCTGCCTTGCCATAATAAAATGTGCCTCTTTATTAAATTTGCGATAACAGAGATATTCAACTGCTCCCGCTAATCTTGATAAATGCTTAAATGTTTTGGGATTTTTTGCCATAAAAGTATCTTCAATAACTACCTCATCAATTTCGCCCTTAATAGAATAGATATAAAAAGCCAATTCAATCATTTTCTGAATTTCCGTCTTGCCAGATAGAGTAAGGAGCTTTCGCTTAATTAAGCGTAGATTGTGGTCTAATATTGCAATGCCACAGTAATTCGTGTCTAAATCAAGTGCTAATACTTTCATTTCTTCTTCTATTTTTGCTTTAGGTGGGGCATCGCTTGGACACCCCACCGATTAAGCATTTTAATTAGAAAGGAAGCTCTTCCTCGCTAATTTCCTCTTCTCGTGGTTCTGCCTGTGTTTCCTTCAAATCATTATCTACAAGTAAAGGTTCCTCTTCCTCCACAGGTCTGCGACGAGTAGTGACTTTGCCCTTTCCCTTGTAAGGCTTGACCTTGGTAACATTCTGGTAAGTATTTTCACCGACTTCTTTATTGTCCAAAGAAATCAGATAAACTTTGCCAGTCAAATCGCCAAGTTTAACGCTCTCGTCAACTTCCAAGGCTCTGCCAAGATGCTCGGATATGGTTACATATAAATCAGCCTTCTCTGTAACAGTCTTATGAAGCGGAACAGAACGATATCCCCTGCGAGTTTCTCCGTCATATTCCTTGACCGTTTCATAGACAAAGTTGGCTCTCTGCCCCTTCTGAGTATTCTTGGATTTTACAGCGATTAATTTTGCTGCTAACCAAGTCCGTTCGGGCAGAAGATAATAGTCGCCACCCTGACCATCACTAACTTTAACCTCGAAGTTGGCAAGGTCGTTATTGTCTTTTCTGTCAGCCATTTTCACACCTCCTTATCATTTATTTTTGTTCGCTTACTTTATTTCTAATTTCTTCCTCTGCATAGCGCATTAAAAGATGAAATCTGTCCTCAAAATCATCATCTTCAAAAGCATGCTGATAATTATATACCTGTCCATTTACTTTGGTTGCTACTCTCAAAGTTTTAGCTCCTTCCCGATAAATAAATGGTTCTATTCTCACTTCTAAATAATATATCTTTTTCACTTTTCTCCTTTCTGTTCTTTGGTATAGACATCATTCTCTTTAGGGACTAATCCAATGCTAAACAAATCAAATTTGTCAATTACATTTATATCTTTGCCATTAACTTTCTGTTTATGGGCTTCCAAAACTCTCCCTTGAACCCTGAATACAAAATCTTTCAAAGGAAATTTTTTATTGGGTTCTATAGTCGCTATTAGTTGATTTTGTTTAGGAGTAATTTCTACAATTCTGCCAACTATTTTTGAACTATTAAAATTGTATGTTACAGGTAAGCCTTTTGCCTTTTTAATATTCTGTAAAGATTGGCTATCCAAAATTTCACCCTGCTTATCTATAACATTAAAGTAAGCGATAATAGCTTTTATCCTTTCAAACATTATTCACCTCCCTATCTTATTTCTGTTCTTGGTTTTTATCCTCCCGCACAAACTTTAATGTTTCCCTGCACATAATAGAAGCATCCCCAAAATCCCTACGCTTGTTCATAAGCCAGTCTACCAGAATTTCTGCATTTACCCTTTCTTCCTGCAAAATCTGCCACTCCTTATTGCCATGTGCTATTCTTAATTTTGCTGCCTCGCTTTTTTCGCCAGACTTGGATGTGAGCAGATTTAGCTTGTTGTTCCTCGTTATCTTGATGTGCTGCTCATACCTCTTAGCTTTCGTTACCAAGTCCGTCAGCTTCATCTTGGCTTGCAGGAATAGCACATGCAATATCATGGCATCGTTCTCTGGGATAATACCATTTCTGGGAATTCGCTGCTCGACCTTTGAAATCCGCTTGATGTCGTCGGTCAGCTTAAGTTCCCTGATAATTCTGTCCAAGGTTTTCATATTAACCTCCTATTCGCTTATTGGGTGTTTTTTACAAACCCAAATTTTTTTATCTTTATATTCTATTACTTTAAAATCTGTTCCAATAGGTTTTTTGCAAAAAGGACATAATCCTTGCTCGCTTCGAGATAATATAATATCTTCTTTTTCCATATTCCAAAGCTCCTATTTAATTTTTATATTTCTTAATATCCTGATTAACGAGATGTTCTACGCCCTTTTGAAGCTGCTTGGAAACTTTCTTGACATCATCGCCATCGTTGACTTCGGCTTCCAATGAGGCAAAGAACCGAGCCGATTCGTAGTTGCCCAGATTTATATTTTTCCCGAACCCACGAACAACTTTGGTTATCTTCATTTTACCCTCCTTTAATTCTCATTTATCTCTTTTACCTCAACTTTTCCAGTAATTCGGATATTAATTTTTGTTCTGCACTAAATAAATTACATTTTTCTTCGTGCATTATCTCAAGAATCCTTTTCTTTAATTCTAATGGAAAAGTAGGACTTGTTAAACATGTTTCCATATTATTACTCCTATATTAACTTATTCTCCTTTAAATATATCAGCATCTTTGCTCTTGCGTTGGCTTCGGTGTCGGCATAAATCCATTCATTTAAAAATGTTTTTTCTATTCCCCCATAGTAATTACAACCCCACCTAATAGGATATTTGTCTGTGGACATTTTCTTTGTTATCATTGGACAGAATAATTCACTACTAGAAAGAAATTCAGGCAACATCTCTCCCAATTCAGCAACGGTGAAGGCGGAGTATTCTTTTTCAATTTGATTGAGGCTAAAACTAATACTACCGTCCGCTAACTGATATTTATAGAGATTAGCTTCGGGGTGATAAATTGCTAATTCATAGTTAGAAAAACGTATAAGTTTTACCCACCACCACAAACTCTCTTGCTTAATGCCTAACTCCTTTAATCGTTTAGCTAATTCTAAACTACAAACTTGGTCTTTAAGTTTCATCTTACTCCTCCTCGTTTTCAACATTATCCGAATCGTGCATAGAACCCCACTGTTCCCCGACCTTAATATCGGTATCCAAAGGAACTCTGAATCCTTCAGGGGCTTTGGTCATTTCCTCTTTTACTATCTTTGAAACTTTTTCAATCTCATTATCAGGGACTTCACTTACAATACTGTCGTGGATGGTCAGCACAATTCTGGATTTGGTATTCGCTTTTAGCCTCTTATACACTTCAACCATTTGCAAGGCGACAATATCTGAAGCGGTTGACTGGACAGCCGAAGCTACAACTTTTCTCTCGTCTTTTTCGCTTAACATCTTATCTCTATCGTTAATATGAAATAATGGTCTTTTTCTCCCAAACCAGCTCTTGACATATTCATGCCTTTTAGCACCGCTCACCGCAGCCCTGTTCCACCTTGAAGCCCTCGGATAAATCTGGTTAAAGTATCTTAACTGTTCCTCTGCCTCTTTTAAGGTTAATTTATATTGTTCGGCAATGGCCTTCGCACCACGACCATAAGGCACGCCGAAAACAAATGGCTTGCTCTTATCACGCTGTTCCTTGGTAATGTCCTCTTCTTTTGTCCTATATAATCTTGAGGCAGTGATGGTATGAATATCCTTTCCACTTTTAATATCGGATATCATTCGCTGGTCTTGGGATAAATGGGCTAAGACCCTAAACTCGATTTGCTTGCTGTCAGCCTCCAATAATCTGCATCCTTTTTTCGCTATAAAGCAGTCCCTAAAGTCTTTGCCATATTCCTTCGGAACATTCTGGAGATTTGGCCTGCTTGACGAAATTCTTCCAGTCCGAGTAATATGCTGATTATATTCTGTGTGTATCCTGTCATTCTCGTCCAAGGATTCGAGAGTTGGGCAGATATAAGTGTTATACATTTTCGTCAGCTTTTTATATTTGAGAATCAGTTTTATAACGGGATGCTTTCCTTCCAACTTTTCCAGTGTCTTTTTATCTGTGGATAAGGCTGTTCCCTTTTTAGTCTTTTCTGGCTTGGGCATTTTTAAAACATCATAGAATAACTCGGCCAATTGTTGATGAGATTTGAAATTGAACTTGGGTCGTTCAACCTTATCCAGATATTCCTTCAGTGTATTCCGCTTCTTAATTATTTTAGAGCTTTTATACTTGGCCTTCTGCTTATTGACAAGTTTCTTGTATTGCCTGTTCCCAACTGTTTTAATCGCTGGCAGAGAGTATAGTTTGGTTTCCGTTTCCTTCAAGTTGCGAGCATACTGTAATTTTAATCGTTCCAATTTTTTCCTGTCAATCTGGACACCATTCAGCTCAATATCTGCCAAGACTATTGATTCTGGAAGCATTATATTATAAAGAACGAAGTCCATTTTTTCTTTTGTAATCTGTGGCGACAATTTATGATAAATCCTGAAAGTGCAATCTGCATCCGCACAGGCATACCACAATATATCGTCGTAATGTTCTTTGATATATTTTGGGTCACTGAATTGTTTCGGGTCAACCTTTTCAGCATAATTACCCATATCTGTGTAAGTCCAAGCCATTTCCTTTAATCCGTGGCTATGTCGGGGCGATTCCATATTCAGGGAGTAGTGAGCCAATTGCGTATCAAACTCTATCGTGCTTTCTATACCGAGATGATATTTGAACCATTGAATATCGTGCTTGCCATTTTGGTATATTTTTTTAAGGTCTTCCCTATCAAAGTATTTGCGAAGTTCATTTAGAATCCAATTATATTGCTGATTGTTCCAAATCCGCTTAAGGTTTCTGTCCAATATGGGCAAGACTATCCCAGTATTCTCCTTCCAGCTAAAAGATATACAAAGCAATTTGCCATTATAAGGTCGCAGGGCGGTAGATTCTGTGTCAATGGAGTTTTCCTTAATCTGCCTTAATCTGTAAAATAACAGTTTAACCTTTTTCATATCATTGCAAACAACATATTTCACAGGGGATGTTTTCCTTTTAATCCGCCCCTTGGTTTTGCTCGCCTCTTTTACAAATTCCAGAGCCTTGATAAACTTATCCCTTATCTCATTATTCTGCGAATTTCTAATAATATAGCTCGGATGAATTAGCGGTATGCAAGTAACCTGAAACTCGTCGCTCCAAAATGGCTGCCCCTGAAATTTGAGGGAGCCAGTTTTGTTCAGCACCTGTTTCATAGCGACATTTCCAAGCAAGCCGATTACATTGGGCTTGATAGTGTTGATTTCGTTGACCAGAAATTCCCTGCAAGCCTTCATCTCTTTAGCCATTGGAGTTCTATTCTGGGGCGGTCGGCAACGGCAACTATTGCTCAAGAATATATCTGCTCTGTTTATACCAGCTTCTTTCAAACATTTATCAAGTTCCTTGCCTGCTTTGCCCACAAATGGCTCTTTCTTAAGTAGCTCGTCGTTTCCAGGAGCCTCACCAATGAGCATAATTTTGGCAGATTTAGAACCACAACCAGAAAGGCAGATTACCTTGTGCCTACCATCGTTGGTCGTGCTTGTCAAATGTAAAGGGCATTTTGTGCAGTATACTGACATTTAATTTCCCTTTATTCTATGTTTCGCTATTTCAGAATATTCTTTGCTCATCTCAATACCAATAAACTTGCGATTAAGTAATTTAGCCGATATACCAGTTGTACCTGAACCCACGAAAGGGTCTAAAATAATATCTCCCTCCCTTGAACCCAAAATAATGAGATAGCTCATAAGTTTAATGGGTTTTACTGTGGGATGATTATTCTTATACTTATAGCCATTTTTCTTTGAAGTAACTTTTTTTTCTGCTGGACAGTGGCATCTCGGCTCTCCACCAATAAATTTTAATCCACAATTTCCACATTTATCTGCCCAAACTCGATTTTTGGCATCTTGATCTTGCGTTTTATCTGTTAAATTTTCACACCCTTTATTCTTCTCACTTTTACTAGCTTTAGGCACTATTAAATAAGGAAATACTTTCTGGACTTCTGGTGGTAATTTTTTAATTCGTTCAGCCCACCACGAATCTAAATCGAAATAACGGGAATATGAACCAGAATCATTATGAGTGATTTGTCTTTGTCCTTTTCCTCCTAATTTATGTTCGACAAATCTTCCTTCTTGTCTCCGAATACAATTCTGTCCAGATTTGCTAATTTTCCCATTATTTAATACATCATTACTTACTATTAAATTAGCAGGGAAACGACCTTTTTGATTAATATGTGCATCACCAGCTTGTTGCTTTGTTTTACTAGGTAGAAGACTTGTGCCACCATATTTTTGAATACCTTCTTTATGTCCAACTTTGCTTTTTTCTTTATCTTTCTCACTTTTATAAGGTATTCTACAATTATCTAACCAAGTAATTCCTTTACCATTCTTTAATGCTTGGTCTACGTAGGTTTTTTCAGATAAAGATTTCATCGCTATTACTATTATTTCAACTGCGGGCTTCATTTGACATCCACCATAGGAACCTTCTAATGCAGATGTTCCTTCAGTTTCAAATATTTCTCTTCTTTTCAGTTTACCATTATGGGCTTGATTTATCGGCATACCTTTTTCTGTTGAGACATAAGAACCTTTACTTTTAATAACTTTTCTTTTTCTTCCTAGTCTCTTATCTATCTTCTTCCCAATGTTACTTGCCTTCGGAAATCCACTAGCATATGCCCAATAAATACTGCTAAACCCAGTTTCAAATCCAGCTTCTTGTAAATTATAAATCATCCTACTTAATACATCTTGTCTTGGTGCAGACATTATAAATGCAAATGCTCCAGGTTTTAATACTCGCAAACATTCTTTCCAATGGGAAACAGGAATAACTACTTTATCCCAATTTTTGCCCATAAAAGAATATCCATAAGGTGGGTCAGTTACTATTAAATCCATATAATCATCTGGCAGTTTCCGCATAACATCCAGACAGTTACCATTATATAGCCTAATCCCATTTTCCGAATAATATAGATAGTCTTTAAGTTTCATTTTTTCTCTTGGTTTGCTTTTTAAATGTGATAACTAATATTCCATTTTTCTCTTCGGTCTCAATAGTATTCAAATCAATCATTCGAGGTAATAATATTTCATCTTTTTCGCCTATTGAAAGAATATCGTCTTTAAGAGCATATTGATTAGTCCCGCTTACTATTATTTTAAATTTATCTTTCTCATTAAATTTATCAATCATAACATTATTCTTTTCAACTTTTACCCTATGGCTTTTAATCTTTCTACGGACTGTTCCTGCTTTAGTCCGATACCTTTTTACACTTCTTATTCCAAAATTAAATGCTTCTGGATTACCTAAATTAAATGAGTTCCCTAAAACACGCCCCCTTATCCCAGTAAGTATTTTTGCTTTTTTAGTTTCTGGTAAAATTTCGGAAAATCTTTTTACTATGTTCACAGGACTTCTCCCTGTGCTGGTTCTAGGTGGTATACTTCTAAGAGCCATTTTTCAAATCCTTCATTATCTGGTTAAATTTTATATCAATCTCATCAGATTTACAATAATCTGGCAATTTTTCTTTTAAGAAATGAGCAAGCCCCTGATTGGCTCTCGCTAAATTTAATATAAGTTCAGACAGTTCATTTCGTCTTTTTCTATTAGTTTCTTCCTTCATAAGCACAGATAAATTTTCTGTGGCTTTAAGGACTATTTTGACACATTCTTTGAGATTGTCAAATCGTTGCAGGCTTTGATTCATCACAATTTTTTCTCTATTCTGCTTAAGTAAGACTTGATTTTGATTAGTTCTTTCAATATTTCCTTTAAGACAGCCTTAAATTCCTTAACCTCTGATATAAACAATCCTAAATTAAACATTATTCTCTCCAAAACTTTCCAATAAACTATTGATTTTCTCTAAATGATTTTTGGCTTCTTCAACTGCTTTTTTCTGCTTTTCGGTATGTGGAAAATTTGCTATAATAGTCTCCAGCATCTTTTTCTGCTCTTTTAATTTTTCAACTACATCCTTAAGATTGTTCATTATTTCCTACCTGTGGTCTCATTCTTGGACTTTTTCTGCTTCTTATCCTTTTCAATTCTTTCCTTCGCCAGCTTATGTTGTTCTAAAAGGTCTACTTTACCTAATGTTGTTCCTTCCTCTTCTTCTTTCTTTTTAATTTTAAACCTTGGAGGATTAAACTTAGGTAAACCATATGCACCCATCTCTTTTAGCCAATTCCGTTCCCTGATGGCCTTTGACAATCTTTCATGTCTTTTTAATACTGAACGAGCCTTCTGTCTTCTTCGTTTTAAGGATTTATGCAAACTCATTTGATATTCTCCATTTAATTTTCATCCCCAATATCCGCCATATCTCATGTCAATTGAGAACCATACTATTTCAAGTGCAACCCAAACAAATTCTAATAAAAGAATAAATGCAGTAGTTATCTTAATGTATCTATCAGTAACTTTTCCATCTAATAAGAAGTAAAGAAATCTTCCTATAAGACCCTTTTTCTGAAGTTTATATTTATTTCTTCTTCGTTTTTTTATTTTTCTTCTTGTTTTTCTTGGCATTGATAATTCCTCGTTTTTTCAAATAACGCATAACATCATCTACAATATACCAACGAATATCTCGCAAGCAATCATCTACAATTTCTGTAAGGTCTTGTTTAGTTTTACGGATATTTGTTAATCTTACTTTTTTTCTTGTCCGTAATTTGGGATGTTTCATTTATTTACCTTTCGCAGTATCATTCTTTTTCCTTCTTTCCAATTCCTTAAGATTTAATATTTTCAAGCCTTCTTCACGAAGATTACCCGCTACTAAATCCACATCTTTATCGGAAGTCCCTAGATGTTTGATTTCGCCTTTCCTCTTTTCTAAAATTTCCTTAAACTCCTCAGTCATCGAATCTCCAGCCTTCTTACCATGCTTCATAGCCAATTCGTATATTTCCATATAGATTTCGGGAGTCATAAGCCATACATCATTTGCCATTATACTCTCCCTTATTCCATTTGTCATAAATCTTCTTCAATTTGGCTTGCAGATAGGTATTGCCTATGTTCTGCATACAGAACTCATCAATTTTATAGAATAGTTTTTGGGCATCTACCAATTGCTTTTTATAGGCTTCTGCTATATCTTTCCAGTAGTCTGGGACTTTACTATTATCAACCATATAAATTGGTCTATGGCAATTTGGACATTTTATTTTATATTCCTGCAAAACTGGCTTTGATAAATCTAAAGATTCGCCCTCAAAAATACTCATCTAATCCTCCTCATAAAATACAATATCGCCAGTTTCTGGGTCATTATATCTTATCGCCTTTGGGTTGTTTATAACATTTTTACCTATGAGCATCCCTATCAAAGATTTGAAAGGCGAGGTTACTATATCTAATTCACTTATTCTTGCTAATATTTTCATTTCGTCCTCTTTTTAACTAAATTCGTAACTAGCAAATTCAAAACCATCTATATCCATTATCGTATCCTTTAAATACTCAAGGTTATAGGGAAAATTCTTTTTCATATAATTATTGTGGCTTCTATTCTTCTTATCTCTTTGGAGTTTTTGAACTAATCTTATAAAACTATTTAAATTAATTTCTTCTCCATACTCATCAAATATTTTTCCGCCCCCTTCAATTTTTTCTTTTAACCATTTTTTCATTTGCTCCCAAGTTGTGTAAAATTTGCCATTATTATATTGCAAGTGAAATACCCAACCAAAACTATGTTTACCTAAATGCAAGGTATCATATCTTCTACATTCTTTACATATAGCAGTTCTCAAATAATAATTCGTTCCCATTACATTTCTCCTTTTACCTTATAAGCAAAATATTTTACTAAATTTTTGAAGTCTTTTCTAACTCTCCAACATCTTCTCAATCCTAATGCTCTATATCTATACCAAAATTGAAAAAATCTAATAGCCTCCATTATATCTCCCGCTTCATTCTATAATTAAAAAACTTGATAAGAATCCTATATGCCAGTTGTTCTGCCAGTTTCGGGTTTCCAGCGAATACAACTTTTATGTTGTGCTTTATCATGAGGCTAATTAAAGTGGCTACTATTAGTTTAACACTTACCTCGCCTGGGACTTTTCTCATCTGGGCTAAATCCCTAAACGAGCCTTCTATCAGAAGAAACTTATATGGAATTTTTTCCATGCGTTCTATTTCTCGCATAAATCGTTCCCTGTCCCCAGCGAAGTTTCCGAAGAGTTCGTTTATCCTTTTTCGCTCAATAATAATCTCGTTTTCAAAACCCTCTAAACTATAATCACCTGTTACCAGTTTTTTCATAACTATTTTTGCTTCTGCCTCTTTACCCTTAAATAAGTAGCCACAATTTTCTCTGGTATCAGTAATTATCACAGGGATATGAATCCCTTTCTTGCGTCGCTTTATCCGCTTAAGCCAGTCCTCGCATTTGTAGCTGGTAACTTTGGTATAAGGGCAGTGCCTCACTCTGTCAAGACCACAGATTTTGCCCTGATTCCAGTATTCGCATAATAGTTTTTCGGTTTTCTTTTTCATTAGAATGGTGAGGTTATCTGTATTTCCTGTAGTTGCTTCCATCGATAGACTCTTCCACATTGGCACTGTAAAAGTTCTCCTGCTACAATAGGAAAGAGTAATAACTCCCTTTTATTAGGTTTGTATCTAATATCCAATAATTTCATTTTTCTTGAATGAGTATGACAAATTGGACATCTATAATTAGATATTGAGACCCATTGAGTTTTCATTTTTATCCCAACCTATTCTGGTCGTTTATCCAAAGGCAAAGATCGTTTCATCTGTTCGACATATTCATCCAGATAGCCCTTCACATAGGTAATCATATCAAAGCCAAGTTGAAAGGTGGCGATTTCTTGATAGTCGTCTTTGACCTTTTCCTCCACTATATACCGCCCATTCTCCTGTGTAATCCTGATGACTTTGCCTATTGTGATGATGTTTTTTTCAGCCATTTTCACACCTCTTTATATCCCTATACATTTTATTAATTTGTAAAATCGTCGATAAGCAAAAACCGCTTTTTCTACTTTCTTTATTAAATATTCTCTTTCACGTTTACTTTTACAATTTTTGACACAAAAACTATTTCCTCGACCATTTAATCTTAAAATTTGAATATTACTCATTTATTCCTCCTTTCTATGGTTTCAAAATAGTTTTCAATAACTCCATAGCCTCTTTTTTCTTGAAGCCTGCTTCTTGATATGCTTTATACATCTCATAAAGACCTTTAGCCATCTCATCTTTTACTTTAAGTAAATTAGCTACAGCTTCCTGCATTTGTCGAAATTGAACATCTGTCATTTTATTATCCTTTCCAAAATTATAGAATTTCCCCATATTCATTTAGCCGAGTTGTATCCTTTGGCTCTTCCACAGGAGCTGATGTTGGGATCGTTTCCAAGCCATCTATTTTGCCCTGCAAAATAACCAGTTCCTGCCTGATTTCCTCATACTTGGCATTGGTCGTTCCGACATCGCCTGCCACCTGCTCAACTTGCTTCTGAACAGAATCATTCAGCCTTCTCAAGAGCTGATGGACTGGGGTGTTACGCATTTCTTCACGATTTTGGGCTGTGTCGTGTTCGGGACACAGTTTCGCTATCGCCTTGTCTTCCACTGCTTCAACTAATGTGCCACAAACAAAACATGGTATCTGTTTAGCCATTCTACACCTCCTTATCCTCACTTAAATAAATTGTTGAAATGGACCGTGTTCCACAAATTTCTTTCTCTTTAAATACTCGAATAACCTCACTACCTGTTCCATTATCGTAAGCTAAATATACAGGTAAGGCACCATCATATTTTTGTAATTCATATATAAGTTCAAGAACTGTCATTCATCCCCCTATCTATAAATAAATTTTTATCTGGTTTTCCCATAGTAGAATAATTATGATAATTGCCACACCTGTTACACCATATTTCTAATAAGTATTGTTGCTCATAACCATATCCTAAATCACAACCATCATTATGACAATTTAATCTTTTAGTCAGAAACCATTTTAGTAGATGAAACATTCGCTAACCTATTCCTCTTTGTCTTCCAAGAAATTATTACATTTCCTGATATGGCTTGTAATCTTTATGATATATTGATTAGGATCTATATTTTCTATCATATCCAAAAGCTTCTTATACTTTGTATAGATTCCACAAGTATTGGCATGCTGGCACTTTTGGCATATACATCTATGAGAATCGATTACCACAGACTTTTTCAGCGACATGGCTACTACCCTATCCTTCTTTATTGACTTTATACTTTCTTCCAGAATCTATCTTGCCTAAACCATGGCATACAGGACAAAGTTTCGTGCCATACATCTTTCTTCCAGCACCCGAAATGGTAACTGTTATCACTCGGCCTTCTTTACATCTTGAGCATTTTATATATACCCTCATGTCGTCATCTGTTATATTAACTTCTTGCTGCTTTTTCGTGCTGTGTATCTGTTCAGCAGGATTTCGTTTCCAGAATTTTCTAAACTTGATGATCATTTACTTTCCTTTACTAACTCCACGAACATTAAATCCCTTGGTAAATTTAGCCCGTAGCAAAACCAAGCTGTTTGGAACCATGCTCCACTTCCCTTTCCAGAAGGGAGTTTCAAAATTGATCCTCTTGTTTGGTATTAGCAGTTGTATTCCATATTTTTTGTATAATTTACCTCTTTTTTTGCCCTCTAAAGCAGTTAGTGGCATAAGCAAAGCAAAAGGTTTTTCCAACTCATAACACCTAGCTAAAAATTTATCTTTAATTGAGTATGGTGGATTTGTAACTATACAATCACACTCTTTATAACTGTTTAAAAAATCAAAATCCTTATCACTCCCTATTACATCAAACCCTTCACTTTTTAAAAAATTAAATAGATTTCCTTTCCCCCACGCACACTCCCATATAATCCACTCCCTTTTCAAATAAGGTAATAAGAAATCTAATGCTATTTTAGGTGTTTGGAAATTATCGGGTCTTCCATTACTCTGAATTTTTAATTTTTTCATCTTTATCCTTATAAAATTTTAGTAATAGGTAACACCAGACAGCAATTTTAATTATATCCCTTTCTCTCCTATCATTCTTGAATCTAATTAATCTTTTTAGTATATCACAAATAATAAAGCTCACATACCCATCTTCTCCCACAACCTGTGGCATAATGTCTATTGTTTCTGCCTTATCTTTTTCTGCTCCAGTATATTTATCTGTCCCTTGAAGTATAATACTTTTCATATGTCCTATGAACTCATCGAAATAAGATAACTTTCTCGGAATATCCTTCTCTTTAGCTTGAATTTTTCTGCTTTTGTCCCTGTCATTTTTTAACATTCTTCAATCTCCTTTTCCAAAGGTTTCACAATATTATCAAACCTGTCCTTATCAACCTCTTTCGGAATCGCCTTTAATAAGTCTATCGAAAATTCTGTGTTTAATCTTTGCTGTCTTACTACATAGTCCATAATCATCTTCTTAAAATCATCTGGCTTATCGTTTTTTATGGTCTCTTATAATTTGCTCGTGAGGGCTGTGTAAGCCTTCTGGAATTTCTGTATCTGCTGGATTTTCTTAAGCCGTTTCATTTACAATTCCTTATCAGCCAACCCATATTTTATGGCTTCTTTGGCAGTCAACCATTTTTCTTTAGCTTTGGCTTCTTCCAATATCTTTTTAGGCAAATCACTCCTATCCAAAACATAATCATCGTATAATTTCTCATATTGTTCAGCATTTAATATCCTTGATTTGACAAAACTTACATAGTCATTTGTACCGATAGAAACAGGATGTATCATAACAAAAGCCCGCTTAGAGATATATCGCCTTCCTTGAGTACCAGCCAATAGAATAGGAAGGGCCATCGAACAGATTTCTCCGACACCGATAGTCTTAATAGAACATCTACATTTTTCCATAACATCGACAAGTGCCCAGCCATCGCCTGTAAATCCACCTGGACTATTAATATAAATAGTAATGGGTCTTCGCTTCCTATCCCTATCGAGTTCAAGAAGCCTCATAATAATCTTTTCAACACTCTCGCTGTTGATTTCCTTGAAAAGATGGAGAACACGGGATTTATCTCTTCGCTGTTTCTTATTTTTCCTCTTCTTGGTCATTTTCTCTGCTTTCTTTTCATTTCTTATCTTTTTGTTTAATTATTTTAATTTGAACATATTTTAATTTTAAAGTTAAATAAATTGCTCCTGCACAAATTGTAGCCAATAAATATTCACCCATTCCACATAAAATTCCGATACCTACAATCGCCCAAAGTGTACTTGCTGTAGTAATACCCTCAATTTTCTTTTTATTAGTTATCATTACCCCACCACCGAGAAAGCCAACGCCTGCAATAGTATAAGCAATTATTCTTCCTAAATCATACTTAATCCCCTCAGAAGTAGGAACATCTCTCAAAATAAGTGAAATAATGGTGAACATAGTAGCACCAAGACAAATTAACATAGCATCTCTTAAACCCGCTGGTTTCTTTTGAGACTCTCGTTCCCACCCAATTAAGGCACTTAAAAGTAGACTTAAACCTATACCTATTAGATGATTAATCATTTTTCACCTTTACCTTCTTTAACAGGCTTGTCTGGTTTTTGCTCGGATTTGAACTCTTCTAATGCTTTTTCAGCTTCTTTTTTGAGTGCTTTAAAATCCTTATAATCCTCTTTAATCGCTTCTAATGCTTGAGTAAAATTGGGATAGATTTTTCTTTGGTCAATAGGTTTGGTTTTGCCTCTACCCATTCTAACTATCCAAGAATTTTTGTCGAAAATAGATTCTTGCACAACTGTATAAATTGGAATACGATGCCTATAAGCATATGAGAGTTCGCTAATTGTCCCACCCATTTGGACTTTTTTGCCCTTACTATCGTGGAACTTTAAAAATACTATGATAAAATCACTTTTTTCAACACAATCCAAATCCATATCTATTATTCTTTCCATCGCTGGGTCAAATTTATCCCAATGTCCCCCCTGTCTCCATCCCTGTAATACTTCTTTAACCTTTTCTAATGGAATATTTGGGTCAACATATCCTTTCAACTTCTCATTCTCCATTCGACAGGGATCTTGAATTACAATTTTAGAACCAAAATATTCAATCAGTTCTGGAGTAATCTTATCCCTCCACTGGACACCCCCATCTGGAATGTCCTCCATCGCCCCACACAAATAGGTAACCAATTTTTCGTCTATCATTTTATATCCTTATTTCTAACTCGCAGATTTAACCGCCAAATTTCTTCCAATAAATATGGGCAATAACCTGCTTCCCTTGACCTGTAAATTAGTGCATTTAGGTCTTTTGGAAAGCAAACTCCACCAAATCCTAATTTACCATCTAAACCTGGCATTTTAATATTCGTTCCTATTCTTTTATCGTAACTTAAAACTTGCTCAATTATTTTATATTCTATTCCTAATCGCCTACAAATTTGATATAACTCGTTGGCGAGTGCTATCTGCCCAGCCAGCATTATATTAGAGGCATATTTAACTATTTCAGCCTCGGCGAAAGTGACTCTGATAATTGGGATGTCTTTGAATACTTCACGATACATTTTTTCGAGTGTCTGAAAGATTTCATTTTTATCTGTGCCAATTACTATTCGTTTGGAATTGAGCATATCTTCATAGGCATATTTAGCCCTTAAAAACTCTGGGTTGTGTGCAAAATTAAATTGTGGAAATCTGCTAGCAAATCGTGTGGTCGTGCCTGGGACTACTGTACTCTTGATAACGATTATCTTATTGGATTTGGTTAATCTTTGTATTTGTATTAGGGAGTCTTTTATATCTCTTAGGCCAATTCTACCGCTTCTCAACATAGGCGTAGGAACTGCGATGAAAATAATCTGACAGTTATCCACCAATTCTTTGTCGGTAGATACTATTTCATCCTTCTTATACTTGTCATAGTAATAGACCCTGTGTGCCTGTTCAAGCACTTTGCCTGTTGCCGAGCCTACTATGCCAGTTCCCCAGATACCTATGTTCATTTTACCACCCTTAAAGAATTTTGTGTAAAACAAATTGGACATATAGTATTACCACTTTCGTTATCTAAAAACCATTCAGTAAAATACTGCACTTTGCAGGCTAAACATTTAAAGAGTTTTCTATATCCTTTGCCAATTTGGAAAACTTTAATCATTTTATTCTCTTTAATGTTAGTTCGTGAATATCCTTAATAAATTTCTTGATTTGATATACCACATACTTTCGTTCATCCCATAATCTAAGTAAAAACCATTTTAAATAATAAATAAATTTCATTTTATCCTCCTAATCTAACCAACCAACTTGTGTCCTTAAAAGTTTCTATTCTTTGTTTCCCAAATATCTCATCAACTGCTTTCGTAACATCTGGTAAATACCCGTAATCGTGTCCACCAATCATTCCATTCGGCTTTATCTTTGGTAGCCAAGTTTCAATATCTTCTTTCACATTTTCATACTGGTGATTACCATCTATATAAACAAAATTAAAAGCCTTGTCCCCAGATTTTTTACTCTCTTTTGCACTCTCGCCTTTTATTTTTATTACATTATTAAATTTCTTCATTCTAATATCAAAAGCCTGTTCTATTAATTCCATAGGATATTGTTGATAAAACGATTTATCATCCCCATCATAGTAATTCTTCCAAGGGTCAATAGCATAAACTCTTTTACATTTCTTGGCGAATAGTTCGGTAGACTCCCCTATGTAACTTCCAACCTCTACCATAACACATTCCTTCGGCAATCCGCTAATCAGTTCTTGTAATCCTTCTTTTCCTCCTACAAAGTTCCTCACATACATCCCTTTTGGAATATCGCTTTCTTTTATTATTTTACTTTTTTCCACAGTCTTATCAGTAACCTCATAAAAATAAGTCAAATTATATGGGTTAAATTGCGCTGTAGATTTATAACCAAAAGATGCTAAATAATTATCTATTCTTTGTTTCAAAATAGCCGATTTCGCTTCTATAAATAAGTATGGATGACATTTCTGCAAAGTCTTTTTAGCACCCTGTAATACATTATACTCATAATCTTCAACATCTATTTTGATAAGTGATATTTCCTCATCTTTCAATACTTCATCAAGGGTAATCATTTTTATAGAGTTTCCCTCTTTTATATAAGTCCTTCCATCATATTCTATTCCTGATCCACTTGGGGATTTTTCTAAATCACAAAAACCTGCTTTCGCTCCCACAGCATAAGGAAAAACTTTAATGTCCCTCAACTTATTCATTTTTATATGATTTTCTAATACTTTTCTAACCTTATCATATGGCTCAAAAGCAAAAATTTTAGAGTGTGGACAAAATAAACTAAAAAATATAGTATGATTTCCTATATTAGCCCCCACATCTACTATAACTTTATTTTTATCAAGCTTTAATTTTCTTGAGAACTCCAATAACTCCTCTTCATAGAAATTCCCATTCCACAAAAACCTCTGATTACTAACATCATTATTCGTAATAGATGTATCTATCCAAATTACCTTGTTGTAATTCTTTAATAGAACTTCTCTTTTTTCAGCTAAGATTGCTTTCCATTTTCCATATTGCTCATTTTTAGTCAATATATTCGGCTTTGTTATATGTCCACCATTTTCGTGTGCCTCTAAAATCTCTCGCATAAATTTATCTTTATCATCTGTCAATAAATCGCTGTTTACGGCCTCTCTCAAAGCACCATAGCCTTTCGTGCAAAGTATATGAGTTCGGCAACCCAATATTTCCGCCAAATAAGGGGATACCCCAAATGTTTCTGGGAAATCGTTGACATAAAACATTCCTACCGAACTTGCTATCTCCCTTATTACATCTTCTAATGTAGAGAGACTCCCTAAAAATACTATCCCAGCTTCCTTTAATTTTTGCTCGTTCACCTTATCATACCCAGGTGTGCAAACATATAACTTTGCACCTATAAATCGACCATCCTTTTTTAGTTCCGACCATAGTTTAATCGTGCTATCTAATCCTTTCACATTAGCACTTGCATAGATATATTTATTCTTATCTTTCTCTGCTTTGTAATTATAAATCCAATCTGGAAGCCACAATTTTATCGTTTCAATATTCTTAACATATTTTTCGAAGAGAGATTTCTGCCAATCTGATACTGTAATAAGAGTAGCGTTATCCTTATTTAAAGCCTCGAATAAATGCTTATGAGCAAGCGGTGGTGCATCGTGTGCCCATACAATAAGTCTTTTATATTTAATTGGAGGCAAACTGCTATATCTAAAAACTATCAGGGTATCGCACTCGTAATTATAACAGTTATTATAGTTTTTCCACAATATTCTATCATGCACCTTTGGTTTATCAGTTCTAGAGAAAGCCAGCACTTTCTTTTCTTTAGCAAGCTCGGTTAGTAAAAGTGATGCTTCTAATATTGAAGCCCCGACCCCTCTCTCTTTCCAAGTTCTTGAGGTAAATGGTGTCGTAACATCATCGTAAAAGATAATATCATATTTTATAGGTTTCTTCTCTTTATAGTTAATCACAGCAAACTTTTTATTTGTAGTATTGTATTCAACATATTTCTTTCTTAATTTCTTTGATACATTTTCGAGTAATTGCTTTTCCATTCCACGATTTGTATCATCGATTAGTATAGGAACTTTGGTATTAAATAATTTGAGATTTTCATAAAAACCCTTTCTTCCTATATACCCAGGTGGGCCATCTACTAATATTATGTCATACTTGGTCGGAAGTTCCTTTTTTAATATATCCACATCATACCAGCCATTTTTTATAGATGCATAAATATATTTAGCCCTATTTGTAAGATTAAGCCACTCTTTATCATGCTCCACAGAATATACTTTGTAGTCCTTCGCCAAATCTATTGTGCTTTTCCCACTTCCAAGTTCTAGTATGGTGCTTCCTCTTGGGATATTCCTTCTTATCCAATTATACATTTCCTTATCCATAGACCACTCTGAAATTTTGTTCAGTGAAAATTCTCGATTCTTTATATTCTGCTCTTTAATAGATTTAGGAATTCCTGTCATAGAATCTATCCTATTACATACCCTAATCGACTCCGCATATTTTCCTACATAATAAAGAGCAATTGAATACTCAAACAACATCAAATAACTGTAGATATTCTGCTCAACGAATAACACATCTAATTTGGGATATTTTATTCCGATTCCTATTCTGGAGAACTCGTATGCCAGTTGCCTCTGTCCAAGATTGCGATATAAAAGTGTCAGTTTAAAAATGGCTTCTGCTCTCGTTGGTCTGTAGTTATATGCCTTTAGATAACTGGTAATAGCTTTATTGTTATCTTTGAGTAATAAATAACAGTTGCCTATCTGATATAAACTGCGATAAACTTCCTCTTGCCAACCTCCGAAATTTACTCGTTTCCGATAATATCTGATAGCCTGCTGGTATCTACCATCTTCCCGCAAAGATTGAGCCAAATAAAATGTATATCTCACCTTATTTTCTGGGTCTGTCTTTATAGCATTTTTCAAAATCTCAATATCCCTCTTTATCTTTGTGGAATAATTCATAGCTCGCTTCCCGTCGTGCAAATCCATAAATCTGATATTATTTAATTGTCCAACAGTTGCTTTATTAGTGGATAAGAAGTTGTGTATAATTCCCTTATACTTACATCCACAATCAGGCTTAAAAATCTTGGGGAAATGGTGCTGCAATGTTGGATATTTTACGATACAGTTATAAATGTCTTTATCCAGTTTATCCTTATCAAAATCCTTATCAACTTCTAAAACTTGGTCGGCATCCATTACCAAGATATAATCTGCTTTGCCCTTTGCTTCCTCGATATAATAGTTTCTGGTTTCGCCAAATCCAGCCCAATCCTTTATGATTATTTCCCCTGGAATATCCTTGAGAACATCACGAATAATCTCCACAGTATTATCAGTAGATTTGGTATCCTCTATTATCACATAGGAGTCAATGATGCCCTTGACGGAATCGAGGCAACGTTTTATCACCCTCGATTCGTTTTTGACTATCATTGCTAATGCTAAAGTTTTCATTATCTTTCTTTCCTAAATATTATTTCTTCTTGCCTTCTACAAATCTGCCAGTACTGGCCGAGTAAGCACTAATTGTGATTCTCTGTTTCCATTTAGGCCATCTTTGGACTATATCATAATCGTCAGAAACAGTTTTCCAAAAGGAACTATTATCCTTATCTCGTCTTTTCATTTCACATCTCCCGATTCTTTTATTTTTTGGTCTTCATATCCCGCTAAAATTCTTCTTTCAATTTCTGTGGCACATTGTCTTAGTTCCCCACAATAATTTTTGTAATTATTATAGGAAGGTTTAACATACCTCTTACAAAAAGCATAAAGGATATAATTCAAATCTCCGTTGGCACAGACTCCCATTTCTCTCATTTTATTTATTACATTGTCCATCCGTTTTCTATTTTCTTGATGTATATAAGGCATCTTAATCCTCCAATTTATTTCTATGTATTAATTTCATAGTTCTTTCTGCATTTCCTATTCCTGCAAATTCTCCATCACAAAAATAAAACTCGATACCCTTTATCCCAGTTTCATGTTCCATCATTTTTTCTAATTCAGCTAATCTCCTATGATATTCTCCTTCAATTCTGCTATGTAATTTAGTGTATACTTTGAGTATTCGTAGTAATTTTCTGGTTATTTTAATTTTTTGCATCTATTCCTCCTTAAATATCGGCTAAATCAACTGCATAACTAAAGGTTAAAATCCTCTCCTTTGAAACGCCCCAGACTAACTGAACTGGGTCTGCCCTCTTAGCCAGCGATTCGGCAAACTCGTCTGCACCGATAGGCGAACCGCCCCTGAACACTCTCGTTCCATTTGCATCGAAAATGCCAAAGTGGTGAAAGTGGCCATAGACGATTGCATCGGCCTCGTGCATGCTCGCCCACCCACCAAATTTTGCTCTGCTAGCAGATGTATCAGATTGCTCTGGTGCAATGTGCCTGATATGGTATTTCCAACCCTGTATCTCAAAGTTAAGATAGTCAAGCGTGGAAAAATGAATCTCTACCTTTTTATTATTGGCATATGCTTGATATTTAAGGACAAGGTATATCATTATATCCCAGTTGGAATTTGGGTCTTTATCCTTGCCAAGACGACCATGATTTCCCTTTACTCCGTAAAACTTGACATTTAGCTTCCTATCAAGAAGAGCCTGAATCAGCTTGGTAAATACTTCCACAACCAGCATTACTTGATAAGGTGGAGCGAGTTCCTGTTCATATGCCTGTGTTGCATATATATCTTCGCCATTAGCATTATCGCCAGTTGAGATAAGAACCACATCATTGATTTTAGTCCCTTTCTTAATATGGTTATCCAACAGCTTTAATATCTGGGCACAGAATTTGTCCATTCTCCGCTTAAACACAGCCTCATTATAGACTATATTGCCCTGCTGGTCTTTAACTACCTTGCCAGCGTGCCAGTCAGATAAGTGGATTACTAATGTTTCCCCAGTAATATGAGAGTGAGTTTTGGCAGCCTGATATGGTTTAATATCCTTTGTAAGTTCCTGCAAGGACTCTACCAAAAGTTTAGAACGAGTTGTTGAGTCAATTATATTGTATTGCTTACATAAGCTCCTCACTTTATCCTCACTTATACCGAGTTTCTTAGCGACTACCGATTTAGTTTCATAAAGAGCAAGTAATTTCAACAATTCTTTCTGTGTTACAGAAGAGTCTTCCTTAATGACCTCTGATTTGGTGATATATTTTTTATAGTTAAGCTCACCTTTTGCTCTTTGTTTGGCTGCAATCCTCTCAACAGTCCTTTCGCTGATACCGTATTTAATGGACAGTTGGGTAGTAGTCAGCCCTTTATTGTAATCCTTATTAAACTGAACTAAATTAGTTTTATTTTTCATTTTAATCATCTCCTATTTTTAATAGTTTCTATTTCTCTATTTCAAAAATATACACTGGAACTTTGCTGCAAATACCAATAATTTCTCCTCGATTATTAAAAACCGCTCCTCCAGAATTACCAAAGGTAGTAAGAGCATCGATTCCAAAATAAGTAGAATCAATATCTGTGTTACTGACTATGCCTTTTGAGAGATTATATTTTCTTCCCAATGGATGCCCCAGAACATAAACTTCATCTCCCACTTTAGGATAAGTTTCAGCCAATTCTAATATCTCAAGTTCCACTCCTTCATTTTTGTATATTCTCAATAATGCAAGATCTAAATCAGGATTGACAAATAAAAATTCGCCAGCCACCATAATAGAATTCTTTATTTGCACAGTTGTATTTACAACATCTTTTTGAGGAGCAAGCAGTTGTAGTGCTTCTTCCTCCAAAAATTGCTGCATCATTTCCAATTTAACAGCCAACCCCATATTCGATTCAGGAACTAGACCTATGTGCTTTGAGGTTTTGTTCTTTTTATCACCAAGTAGATGTTGGACTGTCAAGATATAATAAAAATCCTCATCCTCTTTTATACATACTCCAGCAGCTACATATTTTTCATTATAAATGGTAACCGTTCCATTCATCATTCTTTCAAAATCTGGTTTTACCCACTTTTCAGAAAGAATACTAGCTCTTTTATATAAATCGGTAATAGCTCTGGCTTGGACATCCAAAATATCGGCAATCATTCGAATGGAAAGGTGCAATACAGTTTCATTTCTCTCTACTCTATCTTCTGTTATCACAGATTTCTTAACTTCCACTATATGGATAAAAGCATTAGACAAAACAGCGATTACCAAGATTGTGTATAATATTCGTCTTAATGTCTTTCTCATTTTAATCAATCTCCCCTTTTGGAACAAATCCATGATTGGAATTTGTATGCTTTTTGTATTTCATACTGCAAACTTTGCATTTCTCGTTCCTGCCTATCTTTCTTTCTGGTCTTTGATAAGGTTGTGCTTTTTCATCCAACATCAATCGCCCTTCCAAATGTCCGATTTCGTGCTGTGCCACTATCGCTTCCATCCCACATAAAACATATTTCGCCCTGTCAAACCCATTCTCAATGGTTATCTGCTCGTATCTCTGGGTCGTTATCTCTTTTTTCTGGTCAGGCAAACTTAAACATCCCTCTTTGTAGAATACTATTTCTCCATTATGCTCAACAATTTTGGGATTTACTAGGTCAAGCTTTTCCTTATTAGGAATACGAATGATAGCAACTTTAGCATCAATGCCGATTTGATTTGCTGATAAACCTATTCCATTTTTGTGCTGGGTTAATTCGGCTTCAAGTTTTGAAATGATTTCCTTTACCTGTTCCTGACTAACATCTTTGCAAGGAACTCGTAATTGTTTAACATTAGTGACTATCATTTATTTTCCTTATAAGCTAATGATACGATTTTGAAAGGCTCAGAAACCCCACCACTAAAATAAGAAGCACATTTTAATGCCCTTTGAACTTTAACTTTAGCACAAATTTTCCAACCTTGTAACGCATATATGACTCCGAGAGCGTAGTCCTCTCCACAACCTGTTGCAATATAATCTGTTTCATCACATGCTACCTGAAAATCATTCTCAACAGTATATAAATTATCTTTATAGCCAATTATAAATGTTCCCCCTGTTTCCTGATTATTTTCAACTTTGGTATAGCCATTTTTCTTTAGGCACTTTTTAACAGCATCGATAAAATCTGTTACTAAATATTCGTAATCGCTTTTAGATGATTTTTGCTTCGGAATCTTTAACTTATATCTTAATAGTTGCCCCATTCTAAAAGAGGAAGTGAAACCAAATATCATATTCCCATTCTGAAATACTTTTTCATCTTTCCTAATTCTGACATCTAAACCAGATACTCCAGCCGAGTCTCCACCGATGTAAAGTATTCCAGCCTCTCTATCATTATATCCGACTATACAAGTGGTAGTTTTCATTTTATTCTTTTCCTAATGTTCTTATAAGGAGTTGGTTTATGACCAAGTATCCCACCAGTTTCTGTGTCTATCTTAATCCAATATTTGGCTCTCGGATTAAAAACTTGAACTCTATTTTTAATATTCCTATTTCTCATTTTTATCATCCTTAATCTCTTTCGCCTCGAATAGAACCAAGTGCGCAATCTTATCTAATTTTTCAACTGCTTCAAGTATAATCTGTTTAAAGTGCTTATGAGATTCGTGCCTTAGTTCTATCTCCAAAAGCTCGACTTCCAGTTCTTTGAGTTCGAGATAGATTTTTCCGAGTCTGCGACAATCCGAGTTCATTTTATTTTCTCCCAATCTTTTCCATTCCAAATTTTATTATACTTCTCCTTCATCACAAACGCTAGCCAGAGTTGTTCAAATGATTTGAATTGTAACCAAGGTTTATCTTTTTCATTAAACAATGCTCCTACTCTATTATAAAAATGTAACAGTAAATGCTGAACATCTTCTTTTGGTGCTACCATCTCCTGCAACTGGTCTTGGCGAGGGAGCCAGATTTCTTTATACTTATCATTCAAAAAGTATACACAACTCTCGTCAAAATAAGTTACAGAAGTTTGAGAATAAGCAGTCATTGTTCTACATCTAAAAGGACATAAATTCTGTATCTCCTCCGCCTTCTCGCACATCTTTATGTATTCTTTGGAAGTGTCCATTTTACCTCCCGATAAAATCCTGAAAGTAAGTTTCCATTTCCTCTCTCGAAGCCTCTACTATCTTAGAAAAATTCTTATAAAACTTGTAATATAATTTTCCCTTAAAACCGCCTGTTTTATTCTTGATAACGCTTATCTCGATAACAGGCTGTGATTTCCCATTCTCATCCACAAAATATAAAGTGCTGTCATCCCGCAAATCAAAATCATTATAGAGCAGTGCCGTAAAATCGGAATCGAACTGCAAGTCAACGCACTCCTTTATATCGTCGCCCAGTGGCCTTCGTAGCGAGTTTATTTTCTTGAGTTCGGCTGTAGCCACGACTGGAATGTCATAATCGGTTTTCCACCTTTTCAACGTATCCGATACATACATATATGTTTCCCTTACCGAGCCGAATCTTAATTCGCTTTTTATCCTGTGCAGATTATCAACGATTACAATCAACTGTTTCTTGCCTGCAATTTCCTTATAAATCCTGATGTATTTTTCCATTTCCTCTATGCTACGAATATCGTTTTCCTCTTTTACAGCAAACGAACTCGACAAGGATTTCAAGTTGGTCATCGCTTTTTCACGGACTTTGAGCAATTCTTCGGCTCTTTCGGGTTCGAGTTCCTTATTATATTTAATCTTGAATTTTGGATTTGACACAGTATTTATTTCCAAGTTGGTATCGGCAGCAATTATTCTAGGAAGTATCTGCCTGATATTATCGTCAATAGAAAAGAACAATACAAAAACATCATTATATTTCGTAAGATTTAGGGCTAAATTTAATAAGACTGCCGACTTTCCTATGTTTGTTTGTCCAGCAAGCAAATAGAAAGCATTTTGTAATCCATCTAATTTTTTTGTGAGTATTGGATAACCAGTTTTCAGACCCAAAAGTCCACTGCCCCTTGACCAAGCCCAAGACTCGAATTGGTTTACCTCAGTTTCAAGAGACGATTTTTCTTTCAGTATATCCCGTGAGGTTAATAAATACCTTCCCTGTCCCAACTTCTTATTCCGTTCTACTTCCTTTTTAAGTGCCTCAAAAGTAACATCCAAAACCTCGGCTAAATCCCTTATCATCTGCTCAGTAGTTACATAATCTTCCTCGCTGACTACTAATTGTATCAGGTCATTTTTAAGAAATTCGTTCCCCTTATTATTTTTTAAGTCCTTGAGTTTCCACTCAAAAATGGTAAACTCTGGCAGATTAAGAAAATCCTCTGTGCTATGGCTTTGCAAATATTCATCTGGGTCTTTGTTCCCATTTGGCTCCTTGATAAAAACCTCTATATCCCTTTTCGCTTTTAATTTCTCCTCGATAATTCGGGTGGTCGCCTCTTTTCCCGCCTCATCATTGTCAAGGCAGAGTGTTAATTGTTTAATTCGGTTATATACCAAGAGGTCATATTGTTTGTCGCTAAATCCCAAGCCACCCAAAGCGATAACATTATCTACTCCTCGCAAAGCCAAAGACCACACATCAGCATAGCCTTCAACAAGATAGACTTTGGGATGATTTTTCGCCTCTTTTAAATTATATAATATCTCGGCTTTCTTATACAAATTAGTCGCCCTAAAGTTAATATATTTCTGTTCCCCATTTTTATCGCTTAATCTCCTGCTGGCGAACCCAGTTATCCTGCCATAGCCATCTCTGATAGGAAATACTAATCTGTTATTTAAAACGCCTTTGGCACTATTCTGGTTTTTCTCATTTGCTTTATCTGTTAAACCAGCCATTTCAAGTTGCTCTCTGGTATATCCCCGCTTTAAAAGATTAGCGATTAACTTGTCATAAAGACAGTAGCCAAACTCAAACTTGTCTATGATTTTATCCCATCGCCTTTTTCTGATATAATCCTTGACTTTTTTCAACGATGAGTGTTCTTGTTTTATTACTGCTTTCATCATCTTGTTAGCCACTTCCAAAATTTCCCTTAACTGGCTTGCTTGCTTTTCTCTATCGCTTATATCCTCTACCTCATAAGAGATACCAAATTTTTTTGCCAAGTATAAAACATTGTCGGTAATAAACTCGTTTCCTGTAAGTGGCTTGCCTTCCAAAAAATAAGCACAAGCAAATATATCAGCATTGGATACATCATCGCACACGAAACATTTGATATGCTCATCATCAGGAAAAAATGTTGCTGATGGAGAGTTATCATCATTTCTGTGATTAGAACGACAGGGACAAGTCAGGTGATTTCCCTCAAAATTTGTATCATGTTCTTCTAAATAATCCCGCAGATATGGTCTTATTTTATTTTTAAGTTCTTCTAAATTTTTTATTCGCATAGATTATAATTATCCTCTCCAAAATATCTGCCACAAACCTTTAATAACTGTAGCAACTAAAAATCCCACCAGTCCAATAAGACAGAGCATAAGAAATCCTGCTATTATTTGATAAAGTATTGTCATTTATTTTCTTTCTGGGTAGTTAAATACCCTTCTGTTCCATATAATTCCATACTTATTGTCTTTAAATCATTTAGTTTTGCATAAATAGCAGGAAATGTGGAATGTTCTGATTTATCTGCCGACCAAAAATATAAATCTTTAAATATATTTGACTTTAACCAAGTATTGTGTTTTGCCTTATAACAATGAGGCATCATATTTCTTAGTTCTTCTTTAGACAATACTTTCATTTCTCCACCTTTATATGCAATCGTTCCAAGATAGTGTCCACGACAAAATACTCCCTCGCAACATCGTATTCCTCTCCCGAAGAAAGTATTTTCTCCACAAGGTTAATCAGTTTCCTGTATTTTCGCTTGCTAATATATCTCATACTTTTTTTAAAGTTCTCTTCTTTATTGTCCACTCACTTACCCAAACAAGTGCTCTATCATTTTTAAGTCGGATTTGATATCTAGTCACAGAATTATGTGAACCCATTGGTACTCTCATTCTATCCATAAGTATTCCTGTTTGACCACTATAAAATCCTGCAATAATTTCAACCCTATCTTTATAATGAAACTTTACGATTTTCTTTTTCTTTCGCCCAAACATTCTTATCTGCTCCTTTCATTATTTTTAATAAATTTATCACCATCTATCGTTTCCCGAAACTTGCGATTTCGCTTTATCCGATGAATATCCTTTATCACATACTCGTTTGCAAAAGTCCGCAATAATCCTGTGTGCATAGATAGCCGTCTTTCCTCAGCTTTCTTGAAAGACCAGTCCAGAAAATCTGGGACATCGTTTGCGGTCATATTGTTTTTCTCGAACTGCCTGATGAGGTTATTCATCTTAATACTGTCCATCGCCCAGTTCGGTGTGTATTTCTTCCCATAGGCATTGTTAAATTTGGACAGGAACACTCTCACCAGATAAGGTGCGTTTATCCTTCCCTCTTTGTCGGTAACTTTCTTCCTTGTATTCTTGGAATTTTTTTCAAGTGTGGTTGACAGATTTTTCAGAAACTCGTTTGCTGGAAATCTTCCACCCAAAATTTTAAGTGCTTTTCTCAACTTATACCAGCTCGGATATTTCCAACTGTCCAAAACTGGATTAAAGACATAAATCTTCGTTCCCTCTTTGATAAAAAATCCCACCCTATCAATGGCCTGCTTGACCAGATTTTTCTTTCCCTTCAAGGTCTGCAAGAAATCCTGCTGAAAATGCTGTGCGATTTCCTTCTTGACTATAAACTCTTTCAAGACAACAGAACCCACAATATTATAATCTATCAGGCTATCCAGAGTAAGCGAGCCAACTGTGCTGTCTAATCCGATTTGGAGGCTAAGGTCTTTTAGGCTGACTTTTTCGAAATTTCCCTTATCTGAATAAAAATAATATGTAAATAGCAGAAGCAAAACATTAATCTGCCTCTTGTTCAGTGGTAACAGATTTAGTGCGATGAGTAAATCTTGGAAATCGGTTTTCATTTACTCTCCTCTATGTTATTTAGGGTTTTTTTTACACCAAATTATAAAATGAATAGCTATAGCTATAAAAATTATAACCAGAGCCCAAAAACAGTTCCTTGCTATTCCCTTACATATTGTATAAATTATCTCATAGCCTTCTATCTGTGTCATTTAATCTCCACATCTTTTATTTGGTTGCACCCTGTATAATTAACAAAATCAATATACTTCATAAGTTCATATTCTTGTCTATATTTTATTACCTTCCAAATTTCTATAAACAAACCATAATCTGTTTCCTGTACCAAATTGATTTTATTTGGATTAATCAGAGTTCCATTAGTATCGTTCTCAGCTAAACATTCATGATATATTTGCCTATTTTTTTCTGTGTAAATTCTAACCCTAAAATGTAGAGAAAATAGCCCAATGATAAATACTAAACTAAAAAGTAATAGTATTCCTCTATATAAAAATATTTTTTTCATTTTTTCCTCCTATCTGCCTAAAATTTTAGCCCCGTAAAAAATAAAGAAATTGATAGCCCCAAGCAAATAGTTAATAATACCTGTAGTCAACTGTATCGGTCTGATTAACAAGCAGCAAGTTCCTGATATTATAAAGGCGATTACTGTTATAGGTTGGGCTATTCTTAAAATTATCTCTAACATTTTTTATTCTCCCCGATTAAATTTTAGAATTTTTTGTTTCGCTTTATGTAAATCTTTTAGTTCATGTTCCCAAAAGATTAAAGTCTGATAACCGTAGGCTCCATAAACTATTGATCTTCGCTTATCTCTTTTTTTAGTATCTTTTCTATTGTGCCAATAATCGCCATAGAGTTCTATTATTTTCTTCTGACCATTATAATTTATGAAATCTGGATTTAATCCTCCCAATATAACTTTTCCATTTCCGACATATTTATATTCATTTGGCAAGATTTTCTGAAGAAATTTATCTAATAGTTTCTCTGGTTTATTAGGCTTTATCCTTAAAGATTTCATCCATTTTTTAATTACTCTATTTTTATACTCTTTATTCTGCCATCTCTTTAACATATTTCTTTTAAATTTTCTTTTCGTTTCTAAACTATGTTTATAACCTTCCAACGATTTACTAATTCGATCTTTAATATTTTTGGAGATAATATGACCTTTTAGGGCTTCGCTTTTAGTTCTTATTTTTATACTGTATTTTTTCAAATATTGTCTAATGGTTACATCGCTACAATTAAATATTTTAGCAATTTTCATTGATGATTTTCTATTCTCGATATATTCTTTAATCAAATATTGTTTAGTTATGGGGTATTTTTTGGGCCTTTTTAAAGCCGCTAATCTCATTTTCTGTTTAGTCTCTTTTGTATGTTTTGAGTTCAGCTTCATTTCAAAGTGTCCGCAGAATAGGCATAGCCATCTACGATAAAGAAATAAGTCTTGTCCTTATAAATGCCAGTTCCACCACAAGCCCTACAGTTCTTATCCTTGCCTTTGCAGATATAGCACTTTGCCTTGTTTATTCTGGTTATGACCTCTAATTTCTTTTTCATTTTATCTCCTCTATAACTTTATGTATTTTTATCATTTCATTTGCAAAATTTTCTGCTTCGGTTTTTTCATCTAAATTAATTGTTAAACATTGATTAGGTTCTTCTGTAGGAATATAAGTTACTGTTTTAGTAATTTTAGTTTCAGAATTAGTAGCATAAATCTTAAAAGTATATTTCTTATTTGGTTCAAGTATCATTATAAAGGAATTTTCACCAGATAATCGCATATCATTAGAGAATACTGCATCTATATTATAAGTAAGGCTTGGTTCTATATTTATCTTTACATACACTACATCCAAAGAAGAACAACCCATAACAAATAAACTAATTAAAAATAAGCAAATTAATTTCTTCATTTCATATCTCCTTTCTATCCAGTTTCTCCCTAATCGCTAAAGCCCTATCTATAAGCCTATCCCAGTTCTTTCGCAAATTTCTGGCTGTATCAAAACGAAAGCCCTCTTCCTTCAATTGGTCAAGGGCCATTTTGAATATACTTGGTGGGTTCTGGCGTTCAAAAGCATTGTAGATAAATTCTTCAACCTCTCTGTCTGTAACAGGATAGGTCATTTTTCTATCTTTTCTCAACTTTTTACCCCTCACTATATAGTGTTTTTCAGACATTTTACAAGTACCCCTTAAGAGATTTTTTCAAATTATTTTTAGCACAATTGAGATACTCACTAACAGCTTGTTGACTAATTCCCAAAATTTTCCCTATTTCCTTCTGCTTCTTATTCTTTATGAAGTATAATTTAATACATTGTCTTTGTTTTGGTGTCAAACTTTTTAGGGCCTTTCTAACTACTTTAGCAAGGTGCTCATGCTTCTTCTGAGTAACATCAAACTCGTTTTCCTCCTCCTCAATGAGAATTTCCAAAGGAGTCTTGGGTTCTTGTTCCTCTCTTAACAGTTCCAAAGTTCGAGCAGTCTTACCTCGAAATATTTCCTTGTATTGTTTGGGCATAATTTTCTCCTATCTCACAGTTACATTAACATCAGTCTCTACATCTGTTTCATTAGTATTCTCATTGGTGTTAGTATTATTATTTGTTGTTGTAGCAGTTCCAGACCCACCTGTTGCAGAATTAGTTATAGTTCCTGTATAAGCTGTAGAAGTTATATTGCCCACAGAAGAACTACTTTGAGAAGCAATAGTACCCATATTTACACTTTGATTAAATCTTATTCTTTTAATAGCGTCTGTTACTTCTCGTAATGGCATACCTTGAGCAATTAAGTACTCTCTCATTGCTTGAGCTTTAATAATTTCTATCTTAATTTCGTGTTCTCTTTGTATCTCAGTCTCGACTTGTCTTGTCCTCTCAATCATCCGTTGTTTATAATGCTCCTGCTCGGATAATCTTTCTTTCTCAGTTAAATTTCCCTGCAAATAGATACACCCATCTTTTTCGTAGTACTCACCTTTTAAATCTAATTCATTAGCTTTTGCTCCCCTTCCAAAAATTAGCAGAAAACCTACTATCACCAAAATTGTCACCACCATCCTAATTAAGCCTACTACTTCTTTTCTCATTCTATCCTCTTTCTGCTTGTATTATAGCCAAATTTTTCTCTGGCCTCTATGAGCTATTTCTGAAGTTGCTACTTTACTATTCCATTTACAGTTTTTATTTTGACAATCTTTACAACCATTAAGCCTATCGAGTTCCTTTTTATAAAATTTATCCTTCTTTTCTCCCCTTTTCCAAGCCTCCTTTTCCAGAAAATAAAAAAGCCGAACCACCACAATATTCGGTAGCTCGGCTATCATTTCTGACCCGTAGCTTTGCGCTTCGCTATTTCAGCGAATTGCCTTTATCGTAATCTAAATTGTATATTAAAGTTACACTACTTTAGAGATCCTCCAATTTCTCTCCTAAAATAAAAAGCCGAATTGCCTATCCTTCGGCAACTCGGCTTCGCTTAAAGCGACCTTGAGTTTTGCGCCCCACTAATTCAGTGGGTAGCCCTTTCGGAGATAGTATTAAATTTCAACCTGTAATATTAAGTATACACTATAAAATCTAATTTGTCAAGTCCCTAATTTTTATTTTTTTCAAATCTACTTTTTTCTCGTAATACCTGCAAAAATATATCTACTAATTCTGGATCAAATTGTTTTCCCTTCTCTCGTTCCAATTCTTCTATTGCTTGTTCCTTAGTTTTAGGATTTCCATTATAGGGTCTTTTGTGTATCATTGTATCATAACTATCTAAAATAGCAGTAATACGAGAAAGTAAAGGGATATTCTGACCTCTCAATCCATCAGGATAACCAGTTCCATCCCATCTTTCGTGGTGGCGTAATATGTAATCCGCTATATGAGAAAATTGCCTTACCCCTTTTAAAATGTTATAGCCTAAAATTGGATGAGTTTTCAGCTTTTTCCATTCTTTTTCAGTTAAAGGTTCTTTTTTATGAAGTATTCTGTCTGGAATGCCTATCTTACCTATATCGTGAAATTTAATAGTATAATGTAAATCTCTTATTTCTTGAAGTGATAAATGAAGTCTTTTAGCGAATTTAGCTCCCAATTTTATTAATCTATTATGATGTATTTGAGTTCCCATATCTTTTTGTTTCATAACTTCAATTAAACTATTAATAAATTCTTTCTGAGCAGTGCCTTCTTTATCCATTTTATCTTTATACATTTCTTCATCTGCTTTAGATATATATCTATTTAAATCTTCTTTTTTAAATTCAGTTATTGTAATAGATCCAATAGCATAGTTAATATTAATTTTTTTAACTTCTAAAGAATAAGATTTACATTTTCTATTTAATTTCTTAATAATTTCTTCTGCACGACTTCGGTCTGTTTGTTTAAGAAGGATTGAAAATTCGTCCCCCCCAATTCGTGCTACTACATCGTCTTGTCTTACGCAATTTCTCATAGACTTTCCAAAATATCGAAGTATCTTATCCCCTGCTGGATGTCCCCAAGTATCATTAATAATTTTTAAATGATTTACATCTATTGAGATTATAGAAATGGGATAGTTTCTTTTAGTATTTATTCTTCTCAATTCTTCTTCAAAATAAGTTCTGTTATATAACTCTGTCAACGAGTCGTGATAGGCATTATATTTTATCTGCTCTTGTAATTTTCTGTGCTCAATTCTACTTTTTTGTAATTGCAATTTTATTTGTCGCTTTGTTTGTCTTGCCATATACTCTTGAAAACTTGTTTTTATAACCTCCAGAAAAGTTAATGTGTCATAGGGTTTTATCAAAAGCTTTTTAATTCCTATTTCTAACAATTGTTGTGTTTGTTTTAATGTTAAAATTAAACCAGTTATTACTATAATACAAGTGTCAGGATAATTTAATTTTATATAATAAGCTAAATCTACCCCATTTCCATCAGGTAATTCAATATCAATTATTACTACTCCAATATTATTTTCTTTGAAGATTTTCAACCCTTCCTGAAAAGAATTAGCAATTAAAGTTTTATAACCCTGAGCTTGAAGATTTATAGAAATAGCTTTTGCTAATTCTTTGTCATCTTCTATAATAGCTATTTTAGGAATATTATTCATTTTTTCTCTCTCAAATAAACCATTCGTCTTACACATCCCGCAGGAATTAGTATAGGCTCATCTTCAGGATGACCATTTATTCTCTTCAGAACAACTTTCTCTTTATCCTTATGCCATAAATAACCAACGATTTTTATTTCAGGCAATACTAAATCTTCTATTTTCCATACTCCTTTACCATAAGAAATCATATCTACGAGGGTAATCTCTACTCGCTTGTATTCTCTTTTCCTTTTACCCATCTTTATTCTCCTTTATATTTCCATAATTTTGATAATCAGCCAACAAATTAAAAGAATTAATAATACTGCTAATAACAGCATCTCATTTCCCCTTCTTTCGATACTCATTAAATAATCTATTTCTTTCCAGCGGACAATCCTTACAACTCTTTCTCTTACAAATCCAACAAAGAGGCTCTGTGTTCTTTAAGATATAATCAACATTTTCCTCTAAATGTTTAATTGCCATTGCTTTTTGTAAAAATACTCTTGGATTAATTTTCATTTATGTCCCTTTTTTATACTAAAAATCTTCTTACAACTCATACAAAGACTTACTCGTTGTTCCTGACTATTTGAAAATTTAATGACTACCTTCTGTGTATTCTCACTTTTACAATATGGACAACAATTATTTTTCATTATATCTCCTTTATCTATCTGGTTTATATTCCTCTTTTTCCCGATAAATTAAGTAAGAAACTAGAAACAAGAAAACGATTAATCCTATTCCTATCTTAAGTAAAAACATTTTATAGTCCCCCTTGCTATTTTATATTAAAGATGAAAGAAGACAAGATAAAATCTCTGTTAAGATATAGCCAATCCGTAAAATCAACAAGCCAAAAACTATTGCAAGACTAACAACTGCTACAGTAAATATGTTTTTATAAGTCATTTTATCCTCCTTATTTATAGTTCTACTATTTTGTAATCTTGGGCACAATTCACTCTCGCCCATTGTTCGGCACTATGCCCACTTCCAAAAAAGATAACATCCCCCTCTTCATTTCTATCTATACTACAATTGTCATAAGTATCTTTAACATACTCGATTACGATGTACATTATTTTATTCTCCTATTAAAATTCTTTTTTTACTCCGAGATACTTTGCTATCTTCTCTGCAATTTCTGCTTTCTTCTTAAGGTCAGTCAAATCAATATGAAAATAGTTAGCATACTCTCTTAATTGTTTTGTGGTTAATTCACATCTTAGCATTTGCCAATCGGTTTTTCTCATTCCTTTATGCCTCCATTCCAATATGTTTACAACAAGTTTTACACATTAAAACTACTGCTTCTTCATTATTTTTTTCCAGAACCAAATTAGCTTTTTCATATTTTATCATTAAATCTATTCCGATATCTTTAATAGTAAAAGCAAAGGGTGATTGTTCATTGCCACAAGTCTTACAATTAGGATATAATACATTTTCATCTCTACTATATACTTTTGTGCCTAAGATTAATTTACTCATTTTTTCTTTCCCTTTATTATCTCTACTAATTTAGAACATTCATCCAATATTTGACTTTCGTTTACTTATCCTAGCCCTTCTAAATACAAAGTCTGTATTAACATAATAATAATCATAATATAAATCTGAAGATATAACTAAATTATTATGTCTTCCCTTATCTTTTCCAAGAACTTCTAATAATTTTTGGGTTTCTTCAGGAGATAACCAATCTACCAATGTAAAAGCCTTATCATTCATAGTCCACTTAGCATCCATTATCTTTCTCCAACTTTTGTTAATCTCTATTTTTCTTTACTCCCTTTAATTGCTTTCGACCCGCCATTGATTTAACCTATATCAGGCTGTCCCGTTCTTTCGGTAGCCTACCACTTTTAATCTATATGGTTTCTTGACAGGCAAACAAGACAGCCTATTTTATTCCTTTTCAATATCTAATTCTAATAGTATATCATCTAAAATATCCGAAGCGGAAGGCAACTGTATTTCCTCATTTTCAACATAGATGCCGCTTAAATATTTGTCAATGAGTTTTTCTACTGTTGCATAATCCTGTCTATCAATTTTAATTTTAGGCATTACCTTCCTCCTTTGGTTCTATTGGAGAATTACTACTCCCTCCCTGTGATTGACTATAACAATATATTGTTTGTTTTAATTTATTTGCTATTGGTTGAGCTAATTTTTCGCCCCTGTCAAATTCTCCAATCGTTGGTTTTTCATCTTGATATAATACTTCTATTATTTTGTCAACCCAACCCTGTCTTGTTCTATAAGTTTTTCTTCCCTTGCCTACCACCACAAAAGTTAAATGCTTATCTCTTAAATCAACTCCTGTATTACTATATAAATCATCAGAATTAGTGTGCCAGGGTGCTTTTAATTCTTCTATTGTTCCATCTTCCAAAGTAAAAGATAGTGTTCTTCCACCAAAACCATCGGAATTTTTGCCACCAGATACATAGATATTATCAGCAGGATTATCCTGAATAGCGTATAACCAAATTCTGCCTGACTTTCCAATTACCTTTTTGTATCGTCTTTCCTCTGCTTCAGAATGACCGCATAGCATCGGTTGTCTATCAATTATATAATCCATTTTTCCATCTCCCTTATTCTTGAAAATCAACTTTAGTCCCATTCTCATAATAAGCCTCGTCTGGATGATTTTGGCAGTATCCAAACTCTATCCCAAAGTCATTGTAAGCCCAGAAAGACTTGAGGCACTTCGGGCACCTGCCCCTTGATACCCAGAATTTTGTCCCTAAGTGTTTAATCAAAGCATAACAAATATCTAAAAACCAAATTATTACAAATATAATATATATTAACAAAAATTTATTCATTTTTATTCTCCTAATCCTCATCGTAAATAAATCCGCACTCGCTACAAACAACCTCATAACTGCCCCTACTGCTTCGCATAACTATATCCCCACCGCAGACTATACAAGGTCTTTTCCTGTTGGTATATTCCAGCCTTTCTTCAGAAGATAAATTTCTAAATCTCGCCTCACCATCCAAAAACTGTAACCCTCTGAGGGCATTTTTTATGTTGGCAAGCTCAGTTTCTAAAGTCCGCAATTCTTGGTCTGTTAGGTAGTAATACATTTTATTTCTCTTGCCCCTTTAACTTCTTACTAAAACATTCTTCCGAACAGATAGTATGACAACAGTTCTCTATAAACCATTTTTTGCGATAAGGATTATCAAAATCTTCTTCTTTGCCACATATATCACAAATAATAATTCTTTTTATCCCCATTTTATTTCTCCCAATTTTCTCTCGGTCTCAATTCCTCGACCTTATACTGCCTGCAAGCTGGGCAATAGCAGTCATCATTCAAATCGCATTCACAGTCGATACATCTGCCCGTCTTTATCATTTCCTCTGCTCTCTGTTCCTGATTTATAAAGTAAAGTAAATCGCCTAATTCTCCCATCTTACTCTCCTTTTAATAATTCTGGGCTTTCATATATGTTGCCTATAATCTCTATCATTTTAGTTTGTTTTAATATATTGCTATAACCGCTTTCCTCGAACTTCACAATAAAACTTCTATCTATTATTATATCTTTGCCCTCTTCTGTTTTGACTTTAGGAACAAAAAGTCTAACTATATTTTTTTCATATATTTCTTTACCATTCTTATCCTTAAGGCCAGTATATTGTTGAATATCTATCGCTGTAATAAATCTTAATTCGCATTTAGTAAAAAATCTACTTAAAGTCAGGAACTTATCAGAATAGATAAATCTATTTGCTCTTTTATCCCAAGCCCTAAACTTTATCTCTCTCATCTCAATACTCCTTCCCAGCAACCTTAACTCGTTCTATGGTTTGCAAATTGACAGTTCGGAAAGCATTTTTATTCATATCAAAAACAGTAAGCAATCCCTTGAGAATAGGATAGTATCTCATACCCTTACCAGTAACCCCTTTCTTCACTCCGAGCCGACAATTCATACTTCGCCGAGTCCCGTCCTTCTTGGTAAAGACGATGTTCATTATCCTGCCATTGGAGTCTTGGATTTTCTTCAGCATTTCGGATTGGGTCATTTTAGTTTCCTTTCTTTAGCATACTTATCTATTTTTATATAACTTCCTTTTGCCACCATTCTTTTTGTATAACATTGAGGACATAATTTCATAGCCACTACTTCTGGAGTATATGCTTTTACTCTAAATTTCTTTTTACAATCTTGGCAAGTAAATATTTTATCTTTCATTTAAAATCTCCTTTCCAAGTCTCACTATAAGTATACCATATTTTAGGGTGTTTGTCAAGTTTTATTTTTATATTCTTTTAGCAGAATGCTCGCTATTCTGGATGCGTTTCTTTCTAACTTCTGCCTAACATGGCTATTTATATCCACGACATTCGTTCTCCATTCCTCAAAATATTTTCCAAACCATCTGGGGTATCTATATTTCTGCAAGTAATGAGCGGTTTCGTGTGCTACTATAAAATATAGTCTATCAAAAAACTTCATTGGTGGGACTGCTTCTGCGTATCTATTTATATCCTTAAATTCCTTTAAAAACTTTAATCCATACAATAAAAAATTTTCGTTTTGTTTATAAGTACAATTTGGATATAAAAAGTTAAATTCTATTTCAATAAGAGGCAGTTCAAGCCTCTTCATAATTTCCCAACTCCACTGCCTAATCACATTTTTTAATTGCTCATTCTCATCCATTTTAACATCCTCGATTTTGGGGTTTACTTTTCTAAGTTGCATTTCCCTACTTTTTCACTTTTCGCAATATCAGTTAAGCAACTCATTATTTTTGCTATCATAACCTCGTTCGCATTAAGAAGTTATATCCATTTACTACACAATGTAGTATTACTATAAGATATAGATTTATTATAATCTGAAGCAAGTCTAGTTCTCAAAATCGCCAATTTTTCGCCTATATCCTCCTATCATAAAAAGAGTTATGCCAATCTTCAACAAAATATAGTAGAAATCGTACTATTGTTATATATTATATATGCTCTATATAGTAACTGATAATATAGGATCGGTTTAGGGATTTAGTTTATCATTTACTTGAAATTTCTTATATGCCTTTTCTGCCCGTTCAGCATAAGCAAACCAGTAATCCTTTTTCTTGGTATTGCCAGCTTTTTCAAACTGTTCGGCTTTCTTAAGTGCCTCGTTTACCAGAGTCATATTGTAAGACATTTTAGTTCTCCTTTTTTATATTTCTCATAAACGCAATTAAATCTACAATTCTTTTCTGTAGCTATTAAATTAGTCCATTGTCTCCATTTTTTAACAAATCTATATATTTTACAATAGAAAAACCTAAGACTAAACCACCTAAAGGCTCTCCAATTAATAATGCGATTAATCCTATAACAGAGAAAACAGTAAACCCTACAGTATGAAATATTTTTTTTCGCAATGTAAGTTTAATCATTTTATTCTTCCTTTCAATTATATATACTCGTTATGATAACTTAATTCTCTAACACAATTTTCATAAGTTCCAGTATAAACACAATGGCTAAAGATATAAGCTGAATAAGTCCCATCATTATTTTTAATAATTCTAACTGCTCGCACTTTATTTACTCCTTATATTCTGCATTTGTAGATTTTCTTATAGTAACATTATTTACATTTAATTCTGCATCAATAGCTACTGCTAATCTTTCAGCGTATTTAAAAGCACATTCATATGGTTGTCCTAGTCCTAATTCTAATTTCATTGTTACAGTATAAATTTCTACAACTTCTAAGTCATATCCTCCAGCGTCTCCTAATTTCCATACATTAATTTTTAAACCATTATACATTTTAGCCATTATTTTTTCTCTTTCTCTTTAGTTTCTTTTTCCGTCTTGTTCTTTTCTTAGGCTGTTTCTCAAAGTATTCCCTCTCCTTTTGTTTATGTATCTCAAGCCACCTTAAGTATTTTTGAGCTTGGTTAAGAGCCTTCCTCTGCCTCTCATTCCCTCTTTCTTCAAACTGTCGGCTCAATTCTAAATCTTCGGCTATTACGAGCCAGAAAGTCAAATTTTTTGGCATCTTAGGCTTTTTCATTTTATCTCCTTTAAATATTTTTTAAGACATCTATTACAAGGAACATATCCAAAATGCCTCATATAAAATCTATCTAAAGAAAACTTTTCTTTCCGAGTTTTCCACGAAAGTAAACCATTATACCTTTCCCAGACAAACTGTAAGACACAACATAGAGGGTATCTATATCTAAACACTCCCCCCACAAAATCAGCTAATAAACCTTTGAAAGTTGTTTTTTTATAGCAACAAGCATAATCAATATCTTTCATTTTATTTACCCCATATAAAATACAATATTTTAAGCATTTTTTCCATCAATTTCGGCACAGTATTGTAAGTTTCCTTAATTATATCTTCTGTTCGTTCAAGTCCATTTTTCTTTATAGACTCCCTCACACAGTCATATATTCTAGCCCTGGCCAAAATTTTAATCGCTTCTTCTGGAGTATATCCCTCTTTATTTTTATCAATAAAAGGATAATTCTCTCCCATCTCATCATATTGTCTATCGCTATCGAATATCATTTAATCCTCCTCTAATAGTTCTTCTACCTCACAAAAATTATCTCCAAATTCTTCTTTGAGAAGTTTTACATCTTCTTCGTCATTCAAATCCATACCAGCACTTTGTAAAATATCTTCAGCAATAGTATCTTGCCCATACATTAATACTGTTCTTACTGCTATAAGTATTCCTCTTGTTAAATACTCTTTTTGTATCTTTGTTAAATTACTCATTTTATTCTCCTTTTATAATTAGATTTTCTAACAATAATACTTGCTATCAAAAGAGGGATTAGCAAAACCAATAAAGTGCCGAGTAATATGTTTACAAATTCATTCATTTTATCCTCCTGTATATTTATCCTTTATGCTTTGCTCGTCTCCGATACTTCTTGTTTCTATAGTTCTATTGCAAGTTTTACAAAGGCCAGCATAAACTCTTTTAGTTTCATCATATTGCAATTCTATAATCTCTCTACATTTTGAGCATTTAAAGACTTTGTAGATAATCATTTTAAATCCTTTCCCTCGATTTGGTATTGTAGTGCTTCTGCTATATGCTGGCCTTTGAGTTCTTTGGAGTCGTCTAATTCTGCGATAGTCTTTCCTACCCTAATAGTAGAAGATAACTCTTTACAATTAAGGTTAAGTTCTTTCATAGCAGTTTTCAAAAGTTCTTTTGCTTCCCCATCTATCTTTTCTTCAAAAGTGATATCTTCAAATCTAATATCTGGAGCTTTAACTGTAATATCTGTATAAGGTAAAGCCTTTTGATATTCTTCTATTTCTTTTAGTTCGCAAGAACATTCCCTATTTTTACTCAAATAATTTCCACAGGGGCAAGGTTTGAAGGCAGGAAGAGTAGCCCCCTCGTAAATTTCAGGATTGTTCGTAATAATTTTATAGGTGTGTTTACCTGCTTTTGCTACCTCAATAGCTCTTTCAACTAAAGGGCTAATTTTTACTTTCATTTGATTTTCCTTTCTTTTAAAGTAAGTAGCGGTTTAACCCTATATCCACCGCAAAGGTTTCGGGAAGCAGGAGGCGACCTGCAATATCCTTATTTTATCCTTCAAGTTTTCCAAGTATTAACAAACTTAATATGATTATTGATGTTGTCAAAACAATCCTTAATGTGCTTCTATATATTTTTATTCTCTTATTATCTCTTTCATTTTTTCCTCCCATATATTCTATTATTTCAGCGGTCTTTCCAAATAAATCATACATAAAAGGATGATTTAACAATTTCATTTTACACCCCATTCTTAAAAAGTCAATAAGTATAATCCTATCTTAAGTATACCACATAAAATCCATTTTGTCAAGTGTCTATTTTAAAATTCTTTTTTAACCCTCAAGTATTTCAAGTTTAATTGTTAAGTAAAAAAGTCCCCATATTTCGCTTTTAAGCGATTATTTTATTTTGGCATAGCAAACCACTAAAAAAGTTAGTTCGTTAAAAATTCAAGGGCAAATCTGTCCAGAATAAGAAGACAAAGCAAGTATGGCAACCTTAACCCAGTCATTTCTTTTGGCTCTCTTGTAAGTTCTTTTTCAAGTAATGATTAGCAAATACTCTGGCTGTTTCATTTAACATCATAAAATTGTCAACCTTTTGCCAAAGTTCTAAAGTTTCCTTAATCAAGCCTACCGCATAAAAGTATTTAAAATCTCTGCAATCCTCATTTATAACTTCTGCTAATTCTCTGACTGTCATCATTTTATATCTCCACCTTTTGTTTTTATAGTTCTTCTTTATATAAACAATCAAAATTTTTACAATCATTAGCTTTCTTACATCTAGAACACTTTAATTGCCTTATTTGTTTTTCTTGTCTTTGTATTTGCTTTTTCAAACTTTCATTTTCTTCCTTATACATTTCAAAAATAGTCTTTGGCATTCTATATCACCACCCTTTTTATTCTGGTAAGTTCTTTATAAGCTCTGTCTTTTTAGGATCATCCCTAAGTATAGCCAAAATAGTAATAATATCTCTTAAGTGTTGTCCTTCGTGTAAAGAGTAACCTAAGTCCTTTTGGCCTGTCAAGGCTTTTAATCTCGCCTCAAAGCCTTTTATTGCTCTGCTTCTTAACTGCTGATTAAGTGCCATTTTACTGCCTCCTTCTTTGTTTTTTATTTAGGCTCAAAATAATATGGAGTCCCACCTCTATAAGGATATATTGTAAATGTCCCATCTCCCCATACTCTTAAACAATGTTTACAACGATTGTCTTTCTTTACTTTTAAAACTAAATCGTCTATCCCCTTAAAAAACGGCTCTCTAATACATTTTAAGTAAAGAGACTTTTTAGTATCGGTTGTTATTTTCCAATCCCCTCCATCGTATTCTGTACCACCTCCAGAAACATATACACACTTCAAAAAATCGTTTTTCATTTTATCTTACCAGTTCCTTTACAGTTAGGGCATTTTTTAACTATATTTTTATTGCCTTTTATTCCCAAAAATAAATATCCCCAACCTTTACAGCCTTTACAATATCCTTTAGGATAATTTTTATATTTAGCAATTAACTCTTTATCTGTTAGTCTTTCTGTTTTCATTTTTTAATCCTCCTCTATCTTATAAGTAAAAATAGTGTACATCTTTTGTAATATCATACAATATCAATAAGTTTTTATTCTGGCTATATTCTGCCCGCTTTATTTGTCGATGTAAAGGTATAACATCGGATATATTATAAAAGTCTTTCTTTGATACTCTGCTCGCATTTTCTACAGCTTGAGCCATTTCTGTAGCATCGTTAAAAATCTCTGTGTAATTTATACAATTACAGGTATATTGAGCTTTCATTGTAAAGTCTCCTCCAAAAAAGTTAAGTAAATCTAATCTCTATAAGTATACCATAAAAATCCCGAAAAGTCAAGAGCAAATCTTAAAATAAGCAATCGAGCTACGAGAAGCCAAAGTTAGAAATAATCAAAAAAAGCCACTCAAACAATCTAAACCAATCAAAAAAATTAACAAAGCCAACCTATGCCCCAAATTCCCATAAGTGCCAAACGAGCCTAAAGTATCCAAAACAAACTTTCCGCAACCTTTAACAGTTAATAAAGTTAAGTAAGATACACAAGCCCAAAGTGTAGTAAGTGTATATAAGTGACAAGAGGGCCTGCCCAGCGACTCCACTCATACACTATCATAAAGAGCCATCGTCGGAGAAAGTGCAATCCCACTTTTTTATTTTCTAGCTCATTATAAATTTAGTCTCCATATCCTACGCCCGAATTGTACCCATCTCCAAAGCCATCGTCGTAAATTTTATTTAGTATATCCCGCTTTTCCTCATTAGTCTTGGCCTTGTTTATAGCCTTTAAGTATTTTGTAATGTATTTGTCCATCTTTTCTCACCTCCCCTAAGTTTAAATCCTCGTCGAGCAAATAAGTATTCTCCTTTTATCCTAAGTTAATCATCACAAGAATAAAGCAGATCAAAGCAAGTACAGCATACCCCAGCAATATAATTAGTAGTGGTCTCATTTTTTTATATCCCCAAAGTGTAACAGTTATTTTTAAGTGTTAAGATTATCTACGCCTTTTTTAAGTTTACTCTGCCGATCCATAAGTGTCAAATTCCCCAGTCTCAAGATATCTTTTAAGCTGGGCCTGCGTTTCCTTTTTCGTCTTGTATAGTGCTGATATAAGGTTAGGATACTTTCGCTTGTCCCAGTAAACAGCGAAGTTCCAGCCTTTTTTATCGCCCAGAGTTCCCCTGGCTACTTCTGTTTTGGTAATCATTTTAACACCTCCTCAAAATTTTTTGTAAGTGTAAAGAGTATTTAAGTTCTTTTTGCTGGGATTATAAGTGAATATAAATTATTTCCTAAGTGTAGCTGAAAGTTATGCCAGCCTATTAAGCGATAATAAGCAAAGACTGTTTTATCTCGTCTATTGCTGTAATACCTTTTAGTAAGTTTAGGCCATCTCATTTTTAGTACCTCCATCGAGTTTTATAAAGTGTAAAGTCTATTTAAGCGTTCCCAAGTTCTCTATCTAAGTTTTTAACAAGTTTTCCCTCGCCCTCGAATGTAAAGCCCAGGCGTGCATATTTTTTGCAAAAGGCTTTATCGCTTGCTCTTATAAAGTTCCTAAGCTGTTTTAGCAAGTCCGAATTGTCGAAGGGTAAGCCATACCAGCCATTTAAACCGCCATTGTGTAAGATCGTTTCTCCTTCTTCTGTAAGTATATCGGGGCAGTCTGAGTTTACCCATTCCGCAGAAGCTCTTTTTAAGGTTATGGTATTTTTGCCTCGCCAGTCCTCAAAGTAGTATCTCATTATTTATCACCTCCTCGCCTTTAAAGTTTACCTCAATTTATAGAGTTACTATATTTTATAGCAAGTTTATCAAGTTAAGTTAAAAGTCCGCACTCTGTCAAGTTTTCGCCTTAGCAAGCCTCAATAAGTCCTCGTCTTTAACCCTCTGCACTTGCCCCGTCTTTTTGCAAGTGATAAGTGGCAAGCCATCCCTAAAGCCTGTCAAGGTCCAGTTTCGCTTGTTAAGTTTAAATTTTAGACCGATTTTTATAGTCATTTTTTAAGTCCTCAAGTTTACTTCCTATCTTTTAAAAGAGTCTTTACCGCCTCAAGTCTTTTGTTATCTTCTGGCGTGTTAAGTAGCTGTAATATAGAAAGTGCCTTCCTCATGTTTTTAAGTTCCCAAGTCGCTCGATCTCCGAGGATATTTTTTGCCTCTTGTAAAGTCATCTCAAGTCACCTCCTCAAGTTTTAAGCTCCTGGCAAGTCCTGCAAATTCCCTTCTCCGCCTCCTTGTCATCCAAAGCATAACCGCACTGCTTGCAAGTCCCGAAGCCCTTATAAACCCGAATCTTGCTCGCCAGCTTAGTCTTTCGCCCTGTAAGGTATATTCTGCCCTTCATTTTAGCGTCACCGCCTTTGTGATAGGTTATTTTAGCTAATTATATCAATCTGTCTTTTCTTCTTCTTTGTCTTGCAAATACCTTGCTACCTCTTCAAGTGCGAACCAAGCTAGAGCATTTTTAAAGGTCTCATCATCAACAATACTATCTACACAACCAAAAGAAGATATAACCTCAGTGGGTCTCTGCCCTAATTGCTCTGATACTTCGTTTAGCTGCTCCCATATTTCTGGAGCATATTCATCGTAAAACTCGACAGTATCTTTGTAATAAGTAAATCCCGCATAGCCATCGTTTGCATTTCTAACACCAAGTAAATCCTCTTCTGTCATTCCAGAGTGATTTTTTACTGCTTTGATAAGTTCTGTCATTTTAAAGCACCTCCTATCGCTTTTAGATTTTTAAAGTCCTTTAGTCCTTAACAATAACAAGCTCGCTTTTTATTTTAGCAAGTGCCAAGTTATCACTTTTGCAGTCTGGGCAAGTCAAAACCTTGTCAAGTGGGAGCATAAATAAATCGCCTCTTGTCCCTCCACTCTCCCAGTCGCAATCTTGACAAACTATAAACTCGCCTTGTCTTTTCTTATAGTCTTTGTCTGCAATGTCTACTAAGTCCTTACGCCTTAACATTTTTAGCGCCTCCTTTATCATTTAATTTTGTTAAGCAATCTAATCTTTAATCGCTCCGCTATCGCATAAGATAAAATATGCCAGCCCCGTTCCCCGTCTATCTTTTCAAGTATGCGATATAAGCAAATGTAAAGTAAAATCATTTTAAATATCTCCTAGAGTAGCTTTTTTAGTAACCTATAGCCTATATTCCCATATTGCTTTTTAACAAAACTGTAAGTCGAGACTCCAGATGGGGTCTCTATTAGCTTATCGAATCTTACGGGGTCTATAGTCTTTGTCCCCAGCATCAGCCCGACTCGACAGACTGGGATATCAAAACCGAAGATCTTTTTAAATAGTGGCCTGACCTTGTCAAAAAATATAGTCTGTCTTTGTCTTTTTAGACAGTTATTATATGCTTGAGTAATTTCCTTAGCAGTTTTTGTACTCAAAAACTCTTGAGCCTCCTGGTATACTCCTTTGTATGTTCTAGCCGTTGCTCGGAATAGTGTTATATTTTCCAGTCCCTCAACATAGACTTTTTTACTATTCGCAATATAGAATGTAATCCCAGCTTTTTTAAATTCTCTTTTCATTTTAAAAACCTCCTTTAGTATGTAACATGAGGATATATCTTCCTAAGCTGTAAGGTTACAATATAGAGTCGTCCCTCTTTTCTTATGGTATGCTTAAAATTTTTCTGCAATAATCTGGCCTGGTATCTATCCGAAGTAATAACGCAAGGGTATCCCTGGCTGTAAGCACTAAAATATCTGGGCCTGACTGTCTTAGCATATTCTCTATTATAGTGTAACATTTTAAATCGCCTCCTATTCGTTCCAGTCTGCTCGCCTTGAACGCTTTAGTTTACTCAAAGCATAACTGTCAGCCTGATATTCTCTTCTCCTCTCAGGCCATCTATTATAGTCCTTATTATTAGAGCGGTCTATGCTATGCTTTAGCTCATGATATATTAAGAAGCGGATCTCATTGTGCAAGTTATGCAAGGTATATTTAGCTAATAATTCTTTACGTCCTTGATAGTAACAGTCTGTATATCCTTCTTTTATGCGAATTTTAGCCCCAGCTATGGAGAGAGTTATTTTATAGCTCCCATCAAAGTAGGAGTAGCAATGGGAGAAGGAAGTGCGGTTATCTATACTTACAGATAGTCCTTGTCTGTCTATCTTTTCATTCTTGACTATATTCCAGAATAACTGCTTGACTAATTTCTTTTCTACTTCCTGTCTCTTCATTTTAACCGCCTCCCTTAAAATATACAGAGTACCACTATCACCATCAAACCTAAATAAACTAAACCTACTAAACCTAACAGATTGACTTCGCCTTTGCTTCTCCTTGCCCTTGTATCTTGTTTTATCGTTCTCATCGTCTTTTCCTCCTTCCACTCTATAGCTTACCACAAAATCCCGAAATGTCAAGGGTCTTTTTTAAAATAAATTTTTTGCCTTAACTAATAATATACTATTGTAATATATGTATAGAGAAAAACTGGGATACTCCAGCCCGTAGCATACAATTATAATACAATAGTGAGCGAATAAAATACTGGTATAAATACAAAATAATATAATGAGCAGTAACAGGGAGATAGAGGGAGAGAACCGCTCCGACGCTGGCCGACGACGATGGGCGACAAACGTGCTTGAGCTGGCGGAGGCGATAAAATGTCATAACTGTAATGGCTAACGAAACTTATGAGCGATTTCCGAAAATTAGAGTGAAAATGGTGGTGGGTGGGTATCTATATATGCACATTCATATACTTTTTATGGTGATTGTATTTAACTCTTTTTATTCATTAGAGTTAGGACATTTATTACCTTAGCTCGCTTTGCAGTATTATTCAAAGGTTTGATTTAGCCCAGATTTACTATATCCTGTAGTAAGATTTATGCTTGGTAGAGTCTTACTATATTCTATAGCAACTTTTATCTCTTGTTCTACTGCATAGAACAGTTGTTCTATCTTATAGAACATTTTGATGGTACTGTTCACTTTTCTATATTGTTCACTTAATATTGAACATTAGATATATCTTATAGTAACTCGTTACCTAACAGTATAGCCTCAATGTAATATTTCGTTTGGCAATCATTTTTAGTGACTTAAAGAAATAAGATTATCTAGTTTTATACAGCTCCCTATAGGTTTTCATACAACTTATAAGTAGTAATTGATAGTTCCAGATTTCTGTAGTGCCTGGGATCACATCTTAACTTTCTGCGGAAAAATCAGAAAAGTTCCAAAATTCACAGGTAGAGGTTATAGTATCTCGGCTTTTTGCGAGAGATTCAAAGAAAGCAGCCTCCATAACTGGTTCAAAATACTTGAATTAAATTATTTTAAAATTTTACTTATAATTTTCCGACTTTTTACGTATAATAGTAGTGAGGGGTATTGAACCCCAATATCTTTTTTTGGTCTTAATTTGACAATTTAGGAGTGAATTTGACCTTTCCTTTCTTTAATAGGCATAAGCGAGAAAAAGACAAGCTTATTGCCGAGATACAAGATTTACAGAAAAAAGCAGTTCAAGAACCCAAAATAGACCCAGCATCCTATATTCACGATTATAGTGAAAGTGATGAAACTAAGGGTAGGGATACTCGTGTTAGCTACTCGATGCTGGAGCAGATATACAAGAAAGAATCTTGGGTGAGAGCATGCGTAGATGTTATAGTTAGAACCGCCACCTCAAATGGGTGGCGTTTACTTTCTATAGAGAGTAAAATTGACTTAAAAGGAGCTGAGTTAAGCAAAGCTTTATCCTCAAATTTAAAAATAATGGCTTTAAAGGACTTGCTAGAAGAACCCAATGCGGATGACACATTTTCAGATATAGTCGCTGAAATTATCACAGATTTGCATATTTATGGCGATGCTTATGTTGAGGTTGTAAGAGATAAGGCTACTGATTTGCCAGTAGCCCTTTATAATGTATATTGTCCATCAATGAGAATCAAAGTTGACGAGCATGGTCGGGTGTTGGGTTATGTTCAGGTTTTTGATTGGCAGATAGTTGCCGAGTTTAAACTTAACCAGATTATCCATTTTAGACTAATTAATCCTGGTTCAGAAGTTTATGGCTTATCACCTCTGGAAAGTTTAATCATACCCATTGAAACCGATCTTTATGCTCAAGCATATAACAAAAACTTTTTCAAAAATGATGCGACACCAAGATTGCATGTTGATTTAGGTAATTGTACGCTACCTCAGTTAAAGAGAATGAGGGAATATTGGCGAACTGTTTATAAGGGTAGTGGTAAATCCCATAAAACAATTATAACTGAGGGTGGGGCAAAAATAACTCCCATCGGAACTCCTCCAAAGGATATGGAGTTCTTGAATCAGAGGAAATTTAACCGAGATGAGATTTTGGCTGTTCTCGGTGTGCCTCCGATTATGGTTGGAATAGTTGAAAGTTCAAACAGGGCAAACTCAAAAGAACAAGCAAATGCTTTTAAAACAGAGAAAATTATTCCACTTCAAAAAATGGTAGCAGCCAAATTAAATAAGCTATTGATTTCTGAGTTCACAAATAAATACACTTTCAAATTCGCTGAATTAGATTTGCGAGATGCTTTGGATGCAGCAAGGATAGACCAGATGGATTTGAAAGCTGGAATTCGTGATATTGAGGAAGTTCGCAGAGACAGGGGATTACCTCCCAAGAAGAAACATTCGATTGAGCAAGAAGAAATTGAAGAGCCACAGGAAAAGCCAAAAAAGAAGACCAAAAGAGATAAGAAGTCGAAGAAGATTATCAGATTTTTGAAAGAAGACAAGGAAAGGGAATAGGCGGGTAAATTGAGTTTACTCAGCGAAAAAAAAGATAACTCAATTTAGGGCTGGCACGAAATAAGGTTTGCCCGCCCTCCTAATATTTTAAAAAATATGAAAGAAAATACCAAAAAAGATTTAATAGTTCATCCCAGAAAGATAACTCCTGATATGAAAGCAGTTAAATTATCGGAGGTTGTTTCAGTTGTAGATTCATTTGTAATAAAAAATCCATTTCTATTTTTGACAGGTGGGATAGTTAATCGGAATAAAACGAAGGGCGACTTTGATATTTTGTATCGGGCTGAGTATTTACCAGATAGGATGCTCCAAGAAATTAAAGAAAGACTAATGAATAGACTCAATGACGATTTGAGAAGTCGGAGTCACCTGATGACAGATGCCTACCATGGCCCTTTTACCTCAAATATCCCATTGGGAAAGTTACAAGTAACTAAAGTAGAAGAAAAGGCAGAGAAAAAATCTTATATCCCAGTCGGTTCTTCTGGTGTTGAAATGGGAGAAGATATTCACTTAAATGATATTCTGAAAGGTCTTTCCTCTTTTGTATTTGAAGAAAAGTTTCTATGGTTAGTTGGCGAACTACCAGCAAATGGCGAAACCAAAAAATATATTGATTTTGTTTTTTGCTATCCAAAACTTCCATTATCTATTTCGGTTGCCCTTAAGTTTAGAATATGGAGAGCACTCCCCAAAGAATACTGGCATCGAATTAGGTATCGGTTCGACACGAACTTCGAGCCATCCGATACAGATATTTGTCTTGGGAAATTAGAATTTATTTTAAATCCAGAATTTAATATAGTTGAGATGAGCTTGAAAAATTTAACTGCTAAACAAAGAGCTGCATCACCAGAAATAAGAGCTCAAGCAAAAGCCTCGTCGGAAGAAGACAAAGTTAAACTGTTTAGATTTTATTTACCGCTTAAACCAATTAGAGGATATTTCCCAAGGGAAAGACAGACTATCGGTTTATTTGTATCAATTGTAACAGATGAAAGTAAAGGGCCTTGGTATTCGACAAAGAAGTATGATGGATTAAATCTGGAGTTTCATTACGATAAAGGCAAAGCAACAATTATTAGCGAAGATGGAGAAGACAATACTGGTAGGTTTCCAAAGTTAATTGAAGAATTGAAGGAACTCGGTGCAGATAATTTTTCTTTTATAGCAGAAATAGAGTTATGGAAAACGGTGGATGGAGAATTGAAACATCAACCGAGAGAAGCTGTTATAGGGAGAGTTCACAGGAAAGGCGAACCAGACGAAACTGGTTTGGTCGCAAATGTTTACGATATAACCTATCTGAATGGTAAAGATATTCATAATGAGCCATTTGAAAAACGATTGCAAGCTTTGAAGTCTTTAAAATTTTTACAGGCAACTTGGAGAAAACCAAATTTAAAATATAAACTAAATAGAGCACCAGCAGTCTTGAGCAAGTCAGCAGAAGATATTAGAAAGCATACACAATTTTTAAGAAAACTTGATGGTTCAGAAGGAAATGTAATTAAACTCTCATCTGCCAAATATAGATTGGATGGGAAAAGAAGTAATCAATGGAAATTCCATAACTCTGGAACTGCTAATGTAATTGTTATAGAAGCCATAGAAACAAAAGTGAAAAACATATGGAATTATCTTTTTGGACTTGACCCGCAGGATAAGAAAGTCCCAGAAAAACTTTTGGTTGAAATTGGTGGAAAGAAATATCTCAAGGTGGGAAAAACATTTTCTTCTGCTCGACCAATGAAAAAGGGCGATGTATTTTTGCTAGAATATGAAACTCTTAATTTGGAACGAAATGAAAAAACCGATGAAATAAAGGTAACGGCTTGGGCACCGAGGGAATTGGGAAAAGTTGAAGAAAAAGTTGATACAATAGATAATGCTGTGAGGAAAGCGAAAGCTGGATTAGTATTTCAAGAAAAAATAATTCCAGTGGAAGGAGAAATTATTTACAAGATTGGATTAACTCCAGATTTGGAAAAACAAGTCTTGCTTTATAAGGAAGTTCCAGCCGAGGATAAAGGCCCTTATAAATATATCTGTCATCATCATTGGAGAGGCAAGAGCTGTCATACTGATTTACGTATTGTAGCAAAGCGTGGCGAATATGCAATTGGTTGGACGATAGATGATTTGATAAAGGGTGCTATTAAAGAGCCAGTAGTAACTATGAAGGAAGCGAAAAGAATTGAGAAAGAAGGCAAAGCATTTAAGATAGATTGGAAAACTGGAAAATTCGCTATGCGGAGAACTGCTGCTGGACAAGTAAAACCGACTGAATTACGAGCACACGAAAAAGCCAGAATACCAATTGAATGGATGGAAGTTCAAGGAGTCGCTCCTGCTGGAACAGTTGGGGCAACAAAGGAGTATCCAGCTGTATTTTTAATTATAGATAAGGGTAAGGCACAATACTTGACACAAAAGCCAGCTTTTCACGAATATTGGATGGATGGCACGCTAAAAGGCAGATTGGTTTTTCGCAGATTAGAGCAGAAAGCTTTTAAAAGTTTAGTGGAGAGGGGAATTTTACCAGAGTATATCTTGAATAGTTTTAATGCTTCATTGGCTTATGTAAATAAGGAACTCAATCCAACTGAAATTAATTGGGTTCCATTGACTAAGAATGGTTGTATAGTATTTAGGAAATCTGATTTAAGAAAAATTATTTTGCCACCGTCGGAAATTCCAGAAGGGAAACCTCGTGTAGGAGTTTTCTGGGTTGCGATTCAACCTATTGTGCAAGTTCCTTATGTTATTTCAAGACGAGCAGTAAATAAGAAGTGGGTTCCACCAAAAGGCTTTTCAGCATTACCGTTAAATTTGAAAAAGAAAGTTCCAGAAGAGTTTAAATACTGGACAAAAACAAAAATAGGCGAAAGACGAAAAATTAGGGATGCTTATTTTGAATATTTGAAAAAGCAACCGAAAAAGAAAAAAGTAGTAGAGAAGAAAGTGGGAACATTTCCATTTGCATTACATTGGCATTGGTTTCGTGGTCCAGTAGTTGTTAGGCGAGGACCATCTTCGCAACATTGGGATGTTAGAATAGATAATGGCGAAATGCCTTTCCCACATTTTCAATGCACCGAAAATCCAGCAGTAATTGATAAAACAACCTGTGTGTATAAGCCTTGCAAAGTTAGAGAGGCACTTGAATGGAACGGTTCAATAGCCCCTGCTGGAGTTACTAAAGAACTGATTGAGGTAACTGTAGTAGAAAAAGTCGATGAAACTGCTGAAGGAGAAATTTACACTGTTAAAGATAAAAAAGGCGAAATACATACTTCCAAGCCAGTTCGGTTTCCACGATTGAAAAAGGATGACAAGGTTTGGATGGATCATTTGGAAAGATTATGGACTATTATTAATACCGACGCTAATCCGACAAAGAATACTCCAGCTTATTCAGTTTTGATAGATGATGGGAAAGCGGAAGTATTGGAAGATTCAGATTTATTTAAGAAAGTTAGATTTAGAGGGAAAAGTCTTAAAGGATTATATACATTTACAAGAGAAGATCCGAAAACAGATATATGGGTAATGGAAAAAAGTGGTTTACCAGGAGAGGAAAGATAATGAATAAAATGTTTGATGAACCAACAAAAGACGAAGCTATTGATTTAACGGAATTTGAGCCATCCAAAGCTGGTATCATAGATAAATTTTTAGGAACAAAACCACATAAGAGACGAACATTACATAAGAGTTTTCCAGGGTTTAAGGCAGCATTATTTTTTAAGGCGGTTACAGAAATTTTAAATGGGTATAAGATTTATGCTACTATTAGTATTTCTCGTGGTGAATTAGCTGCTCCAGAATATTCTTATTTGGCGGTTGGCAGAGATAAAAGAGAAGAACTTCTTATTGATGGTTACAGATTAGTTGAGAAAGATGGTAATAGAGTAGTTATTCTTGTAGAGCCAGGGATGAGAAGTATGTATTTAGATATTTATTATCCTGAAGAGAAGTCCGATTTAGCTTTGAATTTTTTAAAATCTGTTGAAAAATATATGTCAGAAAATAATTTTTATAAAGGAGAAAAGATAACTCCTGCTGGTGAGTTTTTGCCTATTCCAAATTTAACATTTGATGATGTGAAATTACCAATGGATAAAAAAGAGGCAATTAGAGTAGGAGCATTGGAGTTTTTTAAGAAAAAAGAAATATATGATAAGAATAATATTCCTTACAAAAGAGGTTTAATTCTTACTGGTCTTCCAGGAACTGGTAAAACTCTAACAGGTAAAATTTTACTGGCTCAAAGTGATTGCACATTTATATGGGTTACACAGGATATGGTTTGTTATAGTGAAGATATCAAATATATGTATGATATGGCAAAGGAATTGGCTCCTTGTATTCTTTTTATGGAAGATTTAGACGACTATTTAGAAAAAAGTTCTGCTGTTGGTGTAGTAAAAACCCAAATGGATGGACTCACTTCTGTAGATGGTATTTGCACAATTCTTTGCACAAATTATCCTGATAGATTGCCAAAAGCTCTTCTTGATAGGCCGAGTCGTTTTGACGAAGTTGTTATATTCAGTTTGCCAGATGAACAACTTAGATATGAAATTTTAAATAAACTTGCACAACCTATGAACATCACTAATAAAGATAAATGCTTAAGAGATATTGCATCGAAGTCCGATGGTCTAACTGGAGCCCATCTAAAGGAAGTTTTAGTTTATGCACTATTACTTTCTGCCGATGATGGTAGAGATATTGTGGAACTTAATGATTTAGAAAAATCACTTAAGAAGGTTTTAAAAACCAGAGAGTTAGTTAATGGTAAAATTGGTTTGAAGTCAATGGAAGAAATTGTTGATATGATTAAGAAAGAACTTGCAAAAGAAGACACAGAGGAAGCTCGGAAAGTTAAAGTTATTATAGTAAATGTTCCAAAGGAAATTTGGGAGTGTCCTTATTGTCACAAAGAAATTGGTGAGAAGGGAATATATTATGATGATGAAGTAGGAAAGCATTATCATAGACCATGCAAAAATCGTGGGAGCATAATTTTACCAGGTGAAGAAGGAGAGGAAACAAAATGAACAATTTATTTGATAATTTGCAGTTTAAAGTCTATACAGATATTCTGAAGAAATCTAAAAAGGATGGTAAGCGTCTTATCAGTGGATATGCTTCTACTGCTGCCCTCGATAGGCAGAACGAAGTTATTACTATAGAAGCATTGCGACAGGCTGCGAATCATCTGCTTGAAAACCATACTGTTTTCTACGAACATGAGCATCAAAAATTTCCCGTCGGAAAAGTTGTTGAAACAGGAATTGATGATAAAGGTTTGAGAGTTATTGTGGAGATTTCACAAACAGCCGACCAACTGTGGACATTAATAGAGGAAGATATTCTTGATAGTTTTAGTATCGGTGGCAGAGTAACATCATCAGAGGAAAAAGTGGGAAAAGATGGTAAATCTTATAATGAGGTTACAGGCATAGAATTATTTGAGGTAAGTGTTGTTGGATTACCAGCTAATCCTGAAGCGAAATTTGCATTAGTAAATAAATCTTTTAACACAGCGATTACAGACGAAATCAAAAAGAGAAAGGAGGGGAAAGAAATGGCAGAAGAAAAGAAAATCGAAACTACTGATTCTGATACTACTAACATTACTGTTTCTGATGGAACTTCTGATGTTGTTGAGACTACAGAACCCAAAGCCGAAGAAAAGAAGGTTGAGGAGATTGTGAAGGAAACAGCAGAGAAAAAAGAAACTACAAAAGTAGAAAAGAAAGAGGATAGTAAAATAGTAGAGAAGGAAGATACTCAGAAAGAGGATTTGGAGAAATATGAAAAAGAGGATAAAGAAGCCTCTGAAAAAATAGAGAAAGAAAAAGTTGAGGGTACAAAGACTGAATCTGCTTCTATAGCCTTAGACGATACTTCTACTATTCAAATTAATCTCTTACCAGATAAAACTGATGATACAGTTTCAGAAGAAAAAGAGGAAAAATCTGAACCAGTGGAAGAAAAGAAGGAAGAACCGAAAGTAGAGGAAAAAAAGGAAGAAGAGGTAGAAGACGATAGTGAAGCAACTTGGGAACTTTTAGTTGATGAAGTTGAAAATGCTAAACAATATCCCTATCCTTATTATCCATATCCTTATGCAAAACTAGGTGAAGAGGTAAAGGAGATTATTTTCTTATTGGATAAACTTATCGCAAAAGAAACCAATGAGGATGTAAAAGCTATATTGCAGGAGATAAAGGCGAAGGTCTCAAAATTGGTTGGTCAGGCATATCCTTATCCTGAGAAATATCCTTATCCGAAAAAGGAAGAAGAAGCTGGGAAGCAATATCCAGCTCCTGAAGCTCCTCTAAAAGAAGTTTTGGCGAGTCTTAAGGATTTAGGTAAGAAGATTGATGAGGTTCTTGCAAGACTTCCTGAAAAAGATGTTGAAGTAAAAGAGCCAGAGAAGAAAAAGGAAGAACCTAAAGTTGAGGAAAAAATTTTAGAGGCTGAAAAGAAAGAAGAGCCAAAAGTTGAAAAGAAAGTTGAGAAAGCGGAAGAAGAAAAACCACAAAGAAAAAGTTTTATAGCAGATGCTCCTTATGCCGATAAGAAAAAGGATGAGGAGAAGAAAGATGTTAAAAAGACAACTGATAAAGGTTGGAACCGAATAGTATTTGGAGAACAAAAATAATATCCTAGAAAAATTGTGCTAGGTTGAATCTGTAAAGACAGGAGGTGTTTTAAAATATGTTAGACGATGCAATTAAAAAAGCTGTTGGAATAGGATTACAGAAAGCTGATGCTGAGGACTTGTTATCATCTGAAATCGGAAACTTCTTACCTACCGAGTATGCTACAGAGTTTGTAGCCTTGGTGAGGGAGAAGAATTATGCCCGTGAACTTTTCAGAACGATAACTATGCCTACAGCTACTTTTGAGATTCCTAGAATCGATGCAGATGCTACGGTGTACTATGTCTCTGGTGAGGCTACTGCCCCTACTGCAAAATCAAGTCTTGATACTGCTTTTGCTGGTAAGGTTACTTTAGTGGCTAAGAAATTGATGGCGTATACTGATATTTCTACCGAAGTGGAAGAGGATTCTAAAGTTGCAATGCTTCCTCTTATAAAGGATGCTTTTGCAGAAGGAGTCGCTACTGCTGAAGAGAAAGCTATGATTCAGGGCGATCCAGCACTTAGTTGGAGCAATGCTCAAGATGTTAGAGAAGCTCTTGAAGGAGTTCTTAAATTGGGTGCTGCTAAAGTTGTGGCTTATGCTACTTCTTTGTTAGCTACTATTGAAGTTGCTAGAGTTGCGATGGGCAAGTATGGTCGTGGTGTTGATAAGCTGATACTTTTAGTTAGTCCTTACACTGCTTCTAAATTACGCCAAGAACAATCTGTTCTGACTGTTGAAAAATATGGTCCGAACGCAACGATTCTTAAAGGTGAATTAGGGCAATATATGGGTATTAAACTCATAGAATCTCCCTATATCCCTGAAGAATTGACAGTTAGCGTAATGGAAGGCGGAGCACTTACAGGAGCTGATTTAGGTGTTGCTATTCTAATGAGAAAGGATGCGGTTATTATCGGTGACAGACGGAAAGTAAAGTTTGAATCTGATAAGATTATCGAAGCAGATGCTCTTAGAGTGGTAATCTCTGAAAGAATTGATTTTAAACAGACCCTTGGAGTTGGGTCAATCGTGAGAATCAGTGGTTTGGAGAATAGCTATGTGGCACCATAATAGGTGATAATTAATCTGGTGGGTTTGGGGCTTATGTAGCCCCAGACCTACTGGTTCTGAAAATTCTGGAGACAAAATAATGAGATATGAAGCCACAATCAAAAGCATAAAGAATATAAATACCTTTGATGCTGAAATCTCATTAGGATTTGGAGTTAGAGTTAGGTCAACCCTTAGACTGAAAGATATCTCATCTCTTAAGGATAAGAATAGCAAGTTTTATGGAGCGATTGAATACCTTAACGCTACTTTAGTAAATAAAAAGGTTTTGATTGATATTAAGTTAGCAAAAGAATATTCACTTGCAATAGTTTATTTTGACAGCAGAAACATAAATCAAGAACTCATAGATAAAGGGTTGGCGAAAGTTTTTAAGAAATAAGGAATAAAATGGCAAAACAGAATCATACAAATATATTGGTTGAACTAAGTAACAAAGTAGGACAGCTTGAGCAGGGGATGAAGGAGTTAAGAATTCATTTTACAAATCACCTTAGCGACCATAAACTTGATAGAATATTTATGTTAGTACAGACATTAATAGTGGTGGGGCTTTTCTGCTTTCTGAAGTGGCATTAAAATTTTTAGTTCAAAGTAGCAAGAACTTTTTTCCGACGAGAAAAATAAAAAATAAAATTGCTGAGTAACAAAAATTAAAAACAAAGGAGTAAAACGATGGCTCGATTATACGCTTCGGTCAAGGATGGAAATCAAGTAAAATTTATCCCTCTTGCAGCAACAATAGATGCCGATGGACTTGGTGTTTTAAAAGTTGATACTGAATTATCTGTAGATTCTTTATCTCTTAATATAGATAATTTAAAAATTGCTTCTACCGATGGAACTGTGGGCAATGCTAAATATCTTAAGGTAGATGCAGATGGAACAATTTATGCAAATGTAACTTTTCCAGATATTTTAGATGTTGATGAAAATCCGTTGAAAAAAGCCAATATTACAGCCGAATACACTTATGTAGTTGCTGGAAACGGAGTTGGCAAGGTTGAGACTATTAAGGAATATGCAACAGGAGCAGGTGCTGGAGATCCAGCGAAATTATCTGTGTACTCCTACAATGCCCAAGATAAAGTATCATTGATTGTCGTCAGTGACACAACTGTTTAAGGAAATAAATGAGTGCAAAAAAAAGATACTATTGTATAGATTGTGGTAAAGAAATCAGTATTTTTTCTGGGTTTTATGGTCAAGGAAGATGTGGTTCTTGTGCTATGAAAAGAAGATTTAAGAATCCAGAGAATCATCCGAGGTTTGGGAAGCACAACACAGCAGAATCTAAAAAGAAAGTAAGTTGCTTGTTAAAAGGAATAAAACGGTCTAGGGAAACAAAGGCAAAGATAAGTAAAGCAAATAGTGGCAAAAAGCCAAGTTTAGAAGCTCGAAAGAAAATGAGCAAAGCCCATAAAGGTCAAAAATCTTGGAACGAAGGGAAGTTGGGTGTTTATTCTGCTAAAACTTTAAAATTAATGTCAAAGAGACAATTGGAAAATCCTATCAGATATTGGCTTGGTAAGAAGCGACCTTCCATAACAGGCAAGAAGAATTATCATTTTGGAAAACCTCTCAGACCTCATTGGGGTATGTATAAAGGAATAAATATGAGAAGTAACTGGGAAATATGGTTTGCCCAATTTTTAGATCTGAGTGGGTGTAAATGGAGATATGAATCTAAAACTTTTGATTTGGGTAAAACTACATACACACCCGATTTTTATATTCCAGAGTGGAATCAGTTTATTGAAATAAAGGGATATTTTTCTCAAAAAGCTATAGATAAAATAGATTTATTTAAAGAACAATACCCTAAAGAGAATTTAAGAATTTTTAAGAGAGAAGATTTGAAAAAAATTGGTGTAATCGTATAACTAATATAAGGGGAAGTCAGTTTAGCCTCTATCTCTTATTATAATAAAAAATTAGGAGGCAATAATAATGGACAGATTTAAACCAACTAAATATGACAAAATTCAGGATGATGAAACAGCTAAAGCAGTAGAACAGACACATATCCAGAACACAGATATCAAATTAGATGAGGGCGGAGCTAGTGAAGTAGCAGTCGCAGACATTAAAGACGCTGTAGATAAGAAACACATTCAAAATACCGACCAAAAATTGGACGAAGGTGGAGCTAATGAAGTCGCTGTGGCAGATGTTAGCGATGCAGTTACTCATAAAGATTTAACCGATAATCCTCATACAGTTACTTCTGCTCAAGTAGGAGCATATACTCAAGCTGAAGTAAATACTTTAGTTAATGGTGCTAAATGTATAGAGATTACTTTGAGTGGTAACGCTAATAATTATTTACTCGCCAAAAATACTACTTATGCAGTTCTTACCAGATTTATTTTTAAAGGAACTACTAAATTAGGTAGCCCTACTAATATCAAAGCAATAGTACATGTTAAAACCGCAGCAAAACCTGGAGATGTTAGAATATATGATTTAACTAATGCTAATGTTATTTGCGAAGTAACAGGAATAAGTAGTTTAGTACCTATTTTAGTAGATTTAGGAACACTATCAAACTTACCTTCTGGAGAAGCTATGTTTGAAGTTCAAGCAAAAGACCCTTTAGCAGATGAAGTATATGTTTCAGGGCTAATATTGGAATTTTAAAAGGAGAATAAATCATGTATAAAGTTAGATTTTATTGTATAGATGGTGCTCATTATGAGTATTTAGAACAGGAAACTATTGATGAGAATGTAACTTGCTCTACTCATCCTGAGTCTGAGATCAAGGATTTTGTAATCATAGAGGATGTAAATGATTTAACAGATGCGATTGATAAAAAGCACATTCAAAATACTGATACAGCATTAAGAACTGATAAATTTATAGTAGACGCAGATGGAAGAGTGCATATAGATACCTCTTTACCAGAAGCACTTAGAATAGGAAATGGTGCGACTGGTGTAGATTATAAAATTAAATTTTCTGGCAATAATGGCGATGGAGAAATTATTTGGCAGGAAACCAAAGACAAGTTTAAATTTGATTGTGGGCTTGATGTAACAGGTTGTGGATTTATAGATTCAATAAATGAATACACACTTGATGCAGGAGTAATAGTTGAAGGTGTAGTAATTAAAGATGGTGAAATAGATACAGACCTTATAGCTAAAAAACACGACCACGATAATAAAACCGAACTCGATTTAGTAACAGATGGCGACCACGATACTCGTACTGACAATCCTCATGGAGTTACTGGCATAACTGGCAAGACAGGTCCTACTGGACCAACAGGAGTAGGAATAACAGGTCCTACTGGTCCACAAGGAACTACTGGTCAGACTGGTTTACAAGGTAGTGTAGGGACTACTGGACCCACAGGTCCGCAAGGTATTCGAGGTGTTACTGGACCAACTGGGCCTATAGTAGCCACTACCTATGCAGAAGACGAAACAGTATCAGGTACTACAGATATCGCTTGGCAACAAAAATTTAGAATGAATTTTACACCTCCCTCTACTGGAAATTATTTATTAGAGTGGTCACTAGAAATTACCAACAGTAAAGCTGGTTCAAGCACTTATGTTCAGATTGAATTAGATGATATAACTAAAATCAATCATATAATTAAAGAACCTGCTATAGTGGGTATATATACAAATTGTTCTGGATTTAAAAAATTAAACTTTGTTGATACTAATTTACACACAATAGATGTAGATTTTAAAGCTGAGGCGGATACTGCATCAATTCGTAGAGTTAGATTATTTATTAGAAAAATATAATCGGAGGTAAATAAATGTTATATGAATATGTAAGAGCGATATGTCCGCATATACCATACATACATGAGGAAGTATCTTCTTCTGTGATGACAGATAAAAGTATAGAATGGTGTAGGTGGGATGATTTGGATGATAGTTTGAAGGTAAATTTTACAAATATATTGTCGGGTGATGACAAAACTATTTTAGATGGTATAGTAGCAACTTGTCCAGAGTATTCAGATGAAGTTTCTGAGACCTGTCTCTGTCTGAGAATTTCAGATTTTATCGAAAGTCTAGATGGGGTGAATAATAATATAGATGTTGATAAACTTATTAATGTTGAAAATAGTAAAATTGGTAAAAAGGTAACTGGTAATGCAGATAATCAGGATTGTGATTTTGATGCTTTATTGCTACTTCCAAGTAACTTGACTGGTTTTGCTACAAATGCTATTGAACTTGATATCAGAGCCTCAGATATTACTGGAAATAATAATATGACTATGAGAGTTTATGGGACAAATAATGTTGAAGTTGGAAGTGGTTTTGATATGACACCAACATCTGCAAACACTTGGCAAACTAAAGTAATAACTGCTTCTCAACTATTAGCAGGAACTTTTACAGCAGGGCAAATGTTTAGAATTAGAATTCATATCATAGTAGATAATGCTGATATGATTGATATAAGTGATGGAAAGGTGAAATTTAGTTAATTATGCCAGTTACTCTTGGAACAAGCACAAATGTTAATGCAACAACATATCCGTTTCAGCGGAAATGCTTCTATACTCAGGGAAAGTTTTGGGTATTTTACTCTGATGGCACGAATTTAGTTTATTGCACTTCAGCAAATGGAACAACTTGGAACAGTCCTACAACTGTCAGAGCAGGTTTTTATGGGCATTTCTTTTCAATATGGTTTGATGGAACTTATGTTCATTATGTTCACTCCCAGACCTCTGTTATTCATTACCGCAGAGGAACTCCAAATGCAGATGGAACAATAACTTGGAGTGCTTCTGAACAGACAGTTTCTACGGACTCGGATAGTGCCTATGTTCCGCATCTCTCTGTAGATACAAATGGATATGCTTGGATAGGGTACCTTGATTCTGGCTTAAAGGACCAACCTTGGGTTATTAAGTCTGGAAACAATGATGGAACTTGGGGAACAACACCAGCGGGATTTCCATATAAACTTAATAGTACAGATAATCCATCTTGGAAAGTGTCTATAGTACCTTTGACTGCTGGCAAGATGCTTGCTGTTTTTAGTTATGATGGAGAAACAGTTCATGCTGAGAGTTGGGATGGTGCAGCATGGAGAGCAGAAGTAGAAACAACTATAGAGAGTACATACGCTTTTCGCCACTCGGTGTGTGTTCAAGGAGATGATGTGCATGGTGTCTTTTTAGAACACATTTCACATAATATATTTTATGCAAGATACGACTATTTGTCTAACGCATGGGTTGGGGAAACAAATGTCCAACCAGCAGCAACAGATGCGTCACCTGCTTTGTGTATTGAACAAGCCACAAATGATTTGTACTGTTTTTGGATTGACCCACCAGCAAACAATATCTATTATAAGAAGCGTGTTAGTGGAGCATGGGATGCTTCCCCAACAAATTGGGTTACTGACCTGACTCTGACAGGCAGCGATAAAATTACTTGTTTCCGTAAAGATTATGGTGGTCATATTGGAGTAGTTTGGATGATTGGGACTGGGAGTCCTTATGATATAAGATTTGCTATGGATCCCTGGATATCACCCGAAGCAGCAATGGATTTAAGAATAACCATTAAAGATGGAATAGTAACTAAATTAGTGGATGATGGAGTTTTGACAAAATTGATGGAAGGAAGTTAAAAATTTATAATTCATTTATGTATAACAAGCAGGTTTACAATATTTTTCTTATTGTAGTAAAAAGATATATAGCTATTGCTGTTAGATTTGTAAAAGGATTAATTGACACAATGTTTTATAAAAAGCACGATATTGATGTAAAATTTAGCAAGGCAGATATAGAAGTTAAATTTGAAGGGACTAGATAATGATAGAGCTTATCCAAAATGACACTAAACCTATTTTGCGTTTTACTTGCAGAGAAAATGGTTGTGGCGAAATTGGAGATGTCATTAATTTAACAAGTTGCACTGTCAAATTTATTTTCAGAAAAGCCTTTGGTGTTGATACATATAAATTTAAACGATTATGTGATATTACAGATGCAATAAATGGAGTCTGCGAATACAGCTGGGAAGCGACTGATTTGAATACTATTGGTAATTTTCTTGGGGAGATAGAGATTACTTTTCCTGATGGTAAAATCCAGAGCAATTATAATACAATAAATTTTAAAATAAAGAAAGAGTTAGGCTGATGGGCGAGGCTGTTCCTAAATATCCTGATAACATCGATAATAATTCTTCTCTAATAGAAGCCAAAGATAATAAATTTACAACATTAATTACAAGTGTTGATGCAGTTGCTACTATTTTTGAAGTTGATAGCACTGATGGTTTTCCAGATACTGGTTATATTAGTATAAATGGGGAAATTGTTCGCTATCTGGAAAAGGATGCTGCACACTTTGGTACAGTTGCTAATCTATTAGAGAGAGGTATGCAAGAAACTGCGGCATCACCTCACGAAGCTGGGGATAGAGTTTATCTTAATGTATTGGCTATCCATCATAATGTTTTAAAGGATGCAGTAATAAAAGTTGAAGAAGAACTTGGGACTAATCCAAAAGGTTCATTTACGAATGTAAAAGAGAGAATTGATAAATTGCTCAAATATGACCCAGATTACAGGGCGTTTAATGTTGAGCAATAGGAAATATAATGCCAACTGGAATTTATAAAAGAAAATATGATTTTGTAACTAAAGAATTTTTAATTAGAGAGTATGTTAAAAATAGAAAATCTAGATCGCAGATAGGAAGGGAATTGGGTTGCAGTAAGCATGTTATAAGAAACAAATTGGTGAAATTTAATATTTTAATGAGAACTTTAAGCGAAGCATTGAAAGGCATAAAAAAGAAACCATTTACTAAGGCACACAGAGAAAATATAGCTAAAGCATTTAGGGGTAGAAAAAGAAAACCTTTTACAGAAGTAACCAGAAGAAAAATGAGTCAAAGAATGACAGAAATATTAAAAGAATTTCCTCGAACTGGTAAAAAAGCAGGCAATTATATTGATAATAGGACTAAAACTAAGCATTATTGTATAGAAACTAATTGCAATAATAAGATAAGTCTTAGTAATTGGTACACTGGAAGTAAAAGATGCAACTCTTGTTCTCATCGTTTAGCTGGATTAAGGTGTTGGAAAGATCCAATTTATCGAGAAAAACAAATAAAAGCTAGCTTTAAAGGATTAGATGTAAAGCCAAATAAATCTGAAAAACAGTTGAATAGATTGCTCCAAGAATCATTGCCCAAGGAATATAAATTTGTTGGTGATGGTCAAATATTTATTAATGGTTTCGTTCCAGATTTTATAAACATCAATGGGCAGAAAAAACTCATTGAATTTTTTGGGAGTTTTTGGCACTCAAAGAAATGGATAGGTAGAACTAAAAAGCAGGAAGAACAGAGAAGAATTAAACACTTTGCTAAATACGGTTATCAAACTTTAATAGTATGGGAACATGAATTAAATGATTTAGATAAGATAAGAGAAAAAGTGCTTATCTTTAACAAAAGGGAGGTAAGCTGTGGATAAGACGAGAGCAAAGATAGAGAAAGTTGGTGTTTGTTGGAAAAGACTTTTTAAGAATAAAAAATCAGGACTTAAATTGTCAATTCGAAAAGAGATACTTGTAGCTTTTGAAAATTCTCGTAAGAAGAAAGATACGGATCCCGATTATGTGATTTGCAAATTTATCGATGAACCAGACGAGAAAAAGGTAGAAGCGAAAAAGGAATAACTATGAAAAATTTTATTAATATAGTAACAAAAAATCAATTGAGCAGGAGGTGAAAATATTATGGCAACTAATTATAGGGTAAATGTAAGAGATATATTCTCGTTTCAGGAAACTGTAAAAGATAAAGACCTAACCACATCTCCCATAGCAGTTAAGGGTGATCGTTATATTATCGCTGGCACTGGTGGGCAGTGGTCAGCTTTTGCGGTTAATGATATAGTTTATTGTTCTACTGCAGGCGATGCTGGAACAGCAGTTTGGCAGAAAATAACGCCAACAGAAGGCTATATATGTTGGGTAGATGATGAGAACGAGTATTACAAATTTGATGGAGCCAACTGGTCAGAATATTTAGGGCAAACTGGTCCGACAGGTCCACAGGGAACTCAAGGCCCTACAGGTTTACAGGGTGTACAGGGTGAAACTGGCCCACAAGGTCCTCAAGGTGTAACTGGTCCTCAAGGAGTGCAGGGTATAACTGGTTCGCAGGGAGTTCAAGGAACTACAGGTCCTACTGGTCTTCAAGGAACTCAGGGTAAGACGGGTCCGACTGGACTTCAAGGTGTCCAAGGTACAACTGGAGCTACAGGTGCAACAGGTTTACAGGGAGTTCAAGGTACCACTGGCCCTACTGGATTACAAGGTTCACAGGGTGAAACAGGACCAACTGGTTTACAAGGTAAAACTGGACTCACAGGTCCTCAAGGAGTTCAAGGTATTACAGGACCCACTGGTCCGCAGGGAACTCAAGGTACTCAGGGAGAAACTGGAGCAACTGGACCTCAGGGAAAAACTGGACCAACAGGTCTCCAAGGTGTACAAGGTGAGACAGGTGTTACAGGTCCGCAAGGTCCCTCAGGCCCCGATGCTACTTATGATGCAGACTACAAATGCCTCATAATTTCAGCTAGTTAATATATTGAGAGGGGAGAAAATGCTTCCCTCTCTTCCAACCAGTAAAACTGGTAAAAATATAAGGGTATAGAAATGGGAGATTATTTAGTAGAAGCACGACAATATAATGCGTGGCAACAGCCAGTTGCTGCTAGAGACTTAAATACACCACCTGTTAGTCCATCTAAAGGTGATAGATATATAGTTGCTTCTGGTGGATTTTCTTGGGATTTATTAAATGAAGATTGTGTAGATATTTCAGATTGGGTTGATAATGATGTTCTGAGTGGACAATCTACCCAAACGGCTTTCGATGGAAAATCTTGTTTTAAATTTGATACAGGTTTTCCAGATGATACTTGTATAGCTTCAAGATACCAAAATATAAATGTTCCAGATACTTATACTGTAGAATTAAATTTATACTTAGATAATGTCGGAAGTAGTGATTATGAAAGATTTAGGGTAATTATTTCTAATGGAACAACTCGATTTATTGTAAGATTTGGTTCTGATGGTTTATTTGTATTTGATGGTTCTATCTATAATGAAGTAGGAACAGATTTAGTTGTTCAAGATACTTGGCAACTGTGGAGATTTGTGGTAAGGGGAGGAGATGCAGAAACTGCTACTTGTGATGTTTATTTGAATGATGAGTTAAAAGCAAGCAATGTAGATTGTAGTTTTGCCGATGCTACAAACCAAGTTAAACTTACTATGTATGGTTATAATGATGGCTACAATGTAGGTTATGTTGACTATATAAAAGCTGGGACAGGTAGTTCAACTGCTTGGGTGGAGCACGAAAAAGACATTGCACAATATACTGGTTCAACTTGGGATTTTTATACGCCAGTGGAAGGTTGGATTACTTGGGTAAAAGACGAAAATAAATATTACAAATTTGATGGCACTAACTGGTCAGAAGATTTAGGACAAGAAGGCACTACAGGCCCCACTGGTCCCACAGGATTACAAGGTCCAACAGGTCCTCAAGGTTCTACTGGTTTACAAGGAGGTACAGGACCTCAAGGAGTAACTGGTTCTACTGGAACTGGTGTTACTGGACCAACAGGTCTTCAAGGTGAAACAGGCCCAACTGGACCACAAGGTATTACTGGAGCAGGTGTAACTGGTCCCACAGGCTCCACAGGAGTACAAGGACCAACAGGTCCGACAGGAGCAGGAACTACAGGTCCGACTGGTTTGCAAGGACCACAGGGTAAGACAGGTGCTACTGGTCCAACAGGAATACAGGGTGAAACTGGACCAACAGGTCCTCAAGGACAGACAGGCATAGGGACTACTGGACCAACAGGACCTACAGGTACAACAGCACCTGTTATCGGTATCACGATCGATGGTGGTGGACAGGTAATTGAGACAGGATTAAAAGGCTACATCAGGATTCCATTTGCAGCCACGATAACTAAATGGACTTTACTAGCCGACCAAAGTGGCAGTATAAAAATAGATATTTGGAAGGATAGCTATGCCAACTACCCTCCGACAGATGTAGACACAATCACAGCAGCAAATGAGCCAGAATTATCATCTGCGATAAAAGCAGAGGACGCTACCCTATCTGGATGGACGACAAGCATAAGTGCAGGGGATGTACTCGGATTTTATGTTGATTCGGCGAGTATAGTGGAAAGAGTAATACTAGAACTTGAGGTTACGAAAACATAAGGTAAAATAATGTGTGCTAAAATTTTATATACAGATTTATTTGAATATGCAAATGATGCAGCAGCCCAAGCTGCTTGGGTTACAGATGCTGCTGGTTTGGAAATAGATTATATGGAATATGCTACCGATGGAGCAGCTCAGGCTGCTTATGTAAGTAGTGATACAGATGTTGGTTATGGGCTTAATGTTCTCACTGGTGGGACAGCAAGTGCCGAAAGTTCACATGCCTCTTTTCCTCCCGCTAATGCTTTTGATGAAAATACTGCAACTGATTGGGTTACCGCAGATAGCGTGCTAACCTCGTGGCTTAAATACGACCTCGGTGTGGGTCAGTCCCATACACTTGCGAAATATGTAATTACATTTAGAAACCATCCCGACACTTCACAATCTCCGAGAGACTGGACATTTCAAGGTTCAAACAACGATTCTGATTGGGATACTTTAGATACGCAAGTTGACCAGACTTTTACACAAGCTGAAGAAAAATCTTATACTTTTGCTAATTCAACAGCTTATAGATATTATCGGTTAGACATAACAGAAAATAATGGAAGCGTCAGCTATTTAGGTCTTGCTGAATTAGAAGGAATGGAAATAGGCACAGTGCAAAACCTCCAATGTTATTCCGAAGACACCATAAAAGAGCAAGGTGATTATTCTCTAAAAGCAATAGCAGTACAAACAGATTCTTTGAATGATACTTTAACAAAATCAGGATTATCAATAGACTTAACCGATATAGACGAATTAAAACTAGATGTGTATGCCTCTCGAACAGGGACTAATTTACAATTACAAATACATGACTCTGGTGGAACTACTTCCACTAAAGACATAGTAATATCTCAAGTTGATACTTGGACTGAAATTACTTGGGATATAAGTGGAATAGCTAATGCAGACAAAGACAATATAGACCAAATAATTATAAAAATAATAAATGCCGATAGTGCAAATACTTTTTATGTAGATAATTTTAGAGTGGAAGTGGATTTACAATG
>Ga0209979_1000252_pt1 | contig 81376 bp, 111 predicted proteins | sample AnhtaG_FD_183114 | JGI IMG/M metagenome (GOLD analysis project Ga0209979, IMG submission 183114) | Deep subsurface microbial communities from Anholt, Denmark to uncover new lineages of life (NeLLi) - Anholt_01485 metaG (SPAdes) (version 2) | ecosystem: Environmental > Aquatic > Marine > Oceanic...
GAAAAGGTTATCGTATTTAGATATAAGTCCAAAGTTCGCTACCGAAGCAAGAGGGGACACCGCCAGACTTATACTAAAATATTGGTAAACGAAATTGTTAAGGGTAAAGGAGAATAGGCATGGCACATAAAAAGGGCGGTGGCAGCACAAGTTACGGGCGGGATAGTCAAGCTAAGCGCCTGGGAGTGAAGAGGTATGGAGGGCAACAAGTTCGTGCTGGGACTATCTTGGTCCGGCAACGCGGGACCCGTATACTTCCGGGTAACAATGTTGGCCTGGGCAAAGATTATACCCTCTTTGCCTTGCTAGATGGCTATGTTAAATATGAGCCGGCAACCAGATACAAAAAGAAGGTGAGCGTTTACAAATGAAGGATAAAATACATCCTAAGTATTATGAGAATGCCAAGGTGTCTTGCCTTTGTGGTAATACCTTCACCATTGGTTCAACTAAGCCAGAAATCAGGGTAGAAGTATGTGGTAAATGCCACCCCTTTTATACGGGTGAACAAAGGATAGTCGACTCTATGGGAAGGGTAGAGCGCTTTAAGAAGCGATACAAGCTGAAATGATGGAATACATTCAAGTCTCTATTTCTTTATGTCAGGTTGGAAGCCCCGGGGCCGGTTATTTCTTGTTGTGAGAGCGGCTGTTTGACCGCGGGCAGTGTTTACTTTTAAGCTTACCTTGGGAAACTAGAAATTCATTCATCGCTGTTACTTTAAGAGATAAACTTTATATTTTCAGCCGTTTTTATCATAATACGATTAGGGATTTTTCATAATGAGACAAGATTGCAGTCTTTGCTTTAGCCAGCCAGGGAGATTGAGGCACTGATGGCAAGACCTTTTCATTACGGTGGCCAGGCAGTCATTGAAGGGGTGATGATACGGGGGAAGGAAGGCGTGGCTATATCTGTACGCCAGCCCAACGGAGAATTAAACATAGTGAAGCAGCCCCTGGCCGGCATATACAAAGGGCGTCTCAGAGAAATGCCTTTAGTAAGAGGAATTATTGCTCTCGTTGAAACCATGGTTTTGGGCACGCAGTCATTACTTCACTCTGCTCAAATTGCCGCAGCAGAGGAAGGAGGAGAGAAAATACCTACAGCGCTTTTATGGGGAACCGTAGCCCTGAGCCTTGCTTTGGGTGTAGCCCTCTTCTTCATGATTCCCCTCTTCGCCACCCGCTACCTTATCGACCCTTACATCGATTCTGCCTTACTGAGTGTTGTCCTTGAGGGACTTGTCCGTATTGGCATTTTCATCGCTTACCTCAAGTTGATAAGTTTAATACCTGATATTAAGAGGGTCCTTGCTTACCACGGAGCCGAGCATAAAGTAGTGAATGCCTATGAGGCAGGCGTGCCTTTGGAAGTGGAGTCGGTTAAGAATTATTCTACTGCCCATGCTCGCTGCGGCACCGCCTTTATATTCATCGTTCTAATCATAGCTATCTTTGTCTTCGCCTTGGTTGGTCGGCCACCCCTTTGGATACGCATACTGTCCCGTATAGCCCTTATCCCGGTTATCGCTGCTATTAGCTATGAAATCATGAAATTCGGGGCGAGTCACATTAACAACCCGATAGTCCGAGTTCTCCTGGCCCCGGGGCTGATGTTGCAAGCTATAACCACCAGAGAACCTGACGATAGTCAAATAGAGGCTGCTATATCGGCACTAAACGAGGTCATCGAGATTGATCAAACTGCTGACTCCGGCCATAGTGCTTAATGAGAGGGACAAGGAAAGGAGGTTGCAGGCAATGAAAATTAATCCGAGCAATCTAAGCCCCACGGATGCACATCATTTGCTGGTGAGTGTTGTGTTGCCTCGGCCAATTGCTTGGGTATCTACCGTCGACCGCCACGGGACATTCAATCTTGCCCCTTTTAGTGCTTTTTGCATCGTAAGTGTTGAACCAGCTATGGTTGGTTTCAGTGTCGGCACGAGAAGAGACGGACAGAAGAAAGACACTCTCAGAAACATCGAGACTACCAAGGAGTTTGTTATTAACGTTGTAGAAGAAAGCTTGGCCAAAGCCATGAATATAACCTCAGCACCTTATCCCAGTGATGTCAGTGAAATGGAAGAAGCGGGATTAACACCAGTGAAAGCTGACCTGGTTAAAGCACCGCTGTTAGCTGAGTCACCTATCAATATGGAATGCCGTTTGAAGCAGGTCTTGAAATTTGGGGAAACAGCGACAACGGATAGCTTCATTATTGGCGAATTACTTCTGATTCATGTGAGAGATGAGTTATACGCCAATGGCGAGATGCAAGTGTCTAAACTTAAAGTGATTGGTCGCCTCGGGGGGAATATGTACTGCCGTATTCAAGATATGTTTGAAATGAAGAGACTCACAACCGAATGACTTACTACAACCAGATAAAAAAGCTGCCCAATTTATGGGGCAGCTATAAGAGATTGGGGGAGAACTTCAGCTGAAGGAGGGAGCAGGCTGGCGACGATACCTCCACTGGCTACTATGCTGTATCTTCGCTCTCTAGTCGCTGGAAGAAGCAAGTTCGATTGCCGGTGTGACATACTGGACCTGTAGGCTCAGCCTTTATAAGAAGGACATCGCTATCACAATCCTTGCTGATGGATTTCAGTCTGAGGAAATTGCCCGAGGTTTCTCCCTTGTGCCACAATTCCTGCCGACTACGGCTATAGAACCAGACGTCTCCGCTGGCTAATGTGCGATTTAGCGCCTCTTTATCCATATAGCCCAGCATCAACACTTCACCATTCCTGGCATCTTGGACAATAGCTGGAATCAAGCCCTTATCATCAAAATTTAGCATTTGCCTCCTAAGTTCCGAAATTTATTATAGCTTCCCCCAAATCAATATCCCCGGTATAAAGAGCTTTGCCTATAATAGCTCCTTCCACACCGAGCTCCTTAAGCCTCCGTAAATGCTCCAGCTTGGAAACCCCGCCGGCCGCAATGACGGGGACATTTGTTTCAGTAAGCAATCTATTTATCATGTCAAAGTTAGGCTCGGTAAGGGTGCCATCCCTTTTTATATCAGTATAAATGAAGCGCCTCACTCCGGCATCAATCATGTCTCGGCTTAATTGGAGAACCTCAAAAACTGTATTCTTCCGCCAGCCGTGGATGGCTATCTTGCCATCTCGGACATCAAGGCTAACTGCGATAGCCTCGCCAAATTGACGGCATAGCTTTTTTACCAGTTCTCTGTTCTCTATCGCCGCAGTTCCCAAAATTATCCGGCTTACCCCCTGACGCAACAGTTTTTCTGCCACCTCTTCTTGCCTGATACCACCGCCTAATTCTATTAACAGGCCACTCTCTTTTATTATCTCCTCAACCACCTCCATATTTTTGGGCTCACCGGCGACCGCCCCATCCAAATCGACAATATGGAGCCATTGTGCCCCCTGGGAATACCAGGTCAAGGCTGCTGTCACAGGATTCTCATCAAAAACAGTCTGTTGGTTATAGTCACCCTGATATAGCCTGACGCACTTGCCGCCCCTGATATCAATAGCTGGGATTATCTCCATCTTCGATCTTCTCCTGGTTTCTCCAACCTCTACACTATCTCTGGCCTGATTATTTTTTGTTGAATGTCTTACTAACCTATGCCTGGCCAATCAAGTTTTAACTCATGATACAACACCCTATATAATCGGACAAGCCAAAGAAGTAACACCTAAGCCTCAATCATCAGGCATATCTTGTCTTGCGATAACTCCTGCTTTTCTGCCAATCTGACGGAAATCTTGAAAAAACGCTTGACGGCGGGAGGATATACTACGGGTTAGAATTTTGGAAAGCTAAACTGTTTCTGATCGGGAAGAAACCCCTCGATGGCAGAGTCAGTTTGCCTGAGAAGTACAGCAAGCGCATTGAAGAGGCTGTGCGGGTATGCAGAGGGAAGGGCAAACAATTGACTTTGGTTGGAACTGAGGCGTGAAATCAGTCCTGAAAGCGAACAAAGTAGCCGAAAGGTGGTGCTAGATTTCAAGAGAGCAACGGTTAAAAGGTGCCGGAGACAATCTATGGTCAGTCATGAACCTCCGGCTAGAGAAGATTTTTAGACAGCCTGTTTTGGATAGCGAACAGGTCTCGTAGGCAAATTGATGGAGGCATTTTCATGAAAGGAATTGACAGAGCAAGAATTAAAATGCTGCTGCAGCGTGAGGAGGCACGCTACATCAAGGAGCGGCCAAAGTCACGAGCATTGTTTGAGAAGGCGAAGGATTCACTTTATGAAGGTGTTCCTTGCCGTTGCCGAAGGAGTAGCTGAAGCAGACCATACACTGGTGGTCTTCTGGGGCCATGGAGGCCCAACCCGCGCAGCCGGCTTGAGCCACGAAGTCATAGTAGAGCTTTGCAAAGACTTGTATATTCTGGCTTACGATGCCTGTATGGTTTGGACAGATTGAGGCGGTGAAGTTTTACGCCCTCGGTGGTTTTGAAGGCTACATGGTGGCGAACCTGGGATACGTTGGGTAGAGGGGCTTCCCCTACCACTTCATCTTGCCACGATTACTGGCTGAAGCCCCGGACCCAGAAGAGCTTGCCATAATCATGGTTGAAGAATTCAGTAATTATCTGAACCGGCTGCCATACATGTCCGAGGTGCAAACTTCCCAAGCTGTCATAAACGTGAAGGAACTTGGTGACGTAGTTGAGAGCTTTGAGGCACTCGTTGGTTTGTTGACAGAGGGCATGAAAGACTACCGCCCCCAGATACGTAATGCCAGAAGCTTGGCCAGTCAAGCTTGGGGAAATAACATATATATTGACCTGCAAATTGTTGTTGAAGAAATACGTGAGGGAATCAAGGTGGACGAAATCAAGGACGCCTGCGATGACTTAGTCGAGGATATGGAGGAGATGATTGTGGCGGTAGGCACCACCATGAAAACGGAAGGCAAGGTTTTAAGCGTCGGGATTTACTTCCCTAGTGGCCACAACCACGTTTCCCAAAGCAGACTGGACATGTATGAGGAGGTCGACTTGGGTTGTTGGGTGGATTTCTTGGTGGCCTACTAAAGGGCCAGAGGGCATCTATAATCTTGGAGCCGTCTTGCAGCCAGGGTGACTAATCAGCCCCCTTGCCAGTGAACTGGCAGGGGGCTGTGTAAATAGGAGGCAACCCACCCGCGCAAAGCCGTGAGGATTTACCTGCTTACTATAGGCATAGGCAGATAGAACACACCATTGGCAGGGCAAACCTGCATGTTTCCGCTGTGAAACCACTATGGCGTGAATTCTGCACTTTGAGCTGCTACGCCTTCCGGGGCCTGGGATACCCTCGAACCTGGAGAGAGCACAGCGTAGCGTCTGGGTAGACCATATTCTAATCGAGGGGAAAAAGAGAAAAGTGATATTTTGGTGGAATAAGTAGAGAAATATCGCTCGAACGGGTTAACTATGCAGGTCAGTTGAACCTGTAAGGCGCTACCTAGGTCGCTTCAAATCGGCACGCTGAAGGAGCTTCATTTTTTCTTTAACCTCACCTATAGTTTCTTTGGCTATAGCTTCGGCTCGATCGGCTCCATCGGCAAGGACTTGGGTGACATAACCAGGTTTGGAGGCTAAACTAGCTCGTCTTTCCCGGAAAGGCGCAAGATTTGAAATGATACTCTTAGCCAGTACCTTCTTGCAGTCCACACATCCGATGCGCGCGCTGCGACACTCTGAAGCAATTTCCTCTACACGAGCCGGCGTGAAAAAATTGTGGAGGCGGAAAATATTACATGCTTCAGGACGCCCCGGATCAGAGCGATATCTCCGTGATGGGTCTGTGAAGGCGGTCATCACTCGCTCCCGGATTTCCTGGGGAGAAGCAGCTATTTCAATATGGTTATCATAGCTTTTGCTCATCTTTTGTATCCCATCCAGGCCCAAAACCGAGGGAAAGTTAGTTAGCTTCGCCTGTGGCTCAGGAAATACAAATCCGAAAAGGGAGTTAAACCGACGCACTATCTCCCGAGCCAATTCAAGATGTGGAAGTTGGTCCTCGCCCACAGGAACAACCTCACCCTTATAAAGGGCAATATCGGCAGTCATAAGCACGGGATACCCCACCAGCCCATAATTGACGTTATGTGGCTGCATCTTAACCTTCTCCTTAAATGTCGGAACGCGCAACAACCAACTTAAAGGAGTCAGCATACCGAACAAAGTATGGAGTTCTTCCACTTGAGGAACATGAGATTGAACGAAGATGATGCTCTTCTGCGGGTCAATGCCGGCCGCCAGCCAGTCAAGTACCATTTCGTAAATATCTTCCCGAAGGGATTCTGTGCTTTCCAGAGTGGTGAGAGCATGAATATCCACCACGCAATAGACACAGTCATACTCATCCTGAAGGACAATGAAATTCTGTACCGCCCCTAGGTAGTTACCAATATGCTGTTTGCCCGTGGGGCGGAAGCCAGAGAAAACGCGTTTTTTCATTTGTTTAAGGCAAAGTTTAGCACACAGTGAAAACAGCTAACAAGGCTAAAGGAAATTAGTAAAAAGTGCTTAATGCCAAATTCGGTTTATCATATGCCTCTTAACGTTTTGCCAGCTTGAAGTGAGGGAAAATGCTGTTTGCCGATAGAAAGGAGCATCGTAACACACGCCGTAAGGAGGGATATTGACAGCTATAGATTCATGAGATGGGCTGAACCTAGAGAATTAGGCATACTGGCTCAATATGACCAAATACGATATGAGGACATAGACAGGCAAGTGTTGAGTGTTCACCCTGTAGTGAGGCTCTGGGAAGTGGTCATGCCATACCTACTTGACATGAACAAAAGTTATAAGCGTTTTTATGATAATCTATATTATCACAAAATAGGCAAACCCAGTATACCACTTGCAGAGCTATTCAGAGGTAAGCCTCACTTGAAGCACTTGCAACGACTGCTGAAGGACAAGCCATACCTGAAGAAGGGCAACAGCGAGGCAATGGAGATAATATCTAACTAGACGGGGGATAGAAATTTGCTTATTTAGTGAAGTTTGAGGATAGGTTGAGGCTCTAATGTTGTATTGACAATGAAATGTAGCGACAATACACTCTCACCAAAGTCAAAGAATTGTGAAATCAGGTCACTGCGAGTTGATATGGGAAATCGCAATTAAAATAGAGGTAAAGTATGAATGCATATGTTTTGGTTCATGGAGCATGGTATGGAGGCTGGTGTTGGGACAAAATTGTTTGTCTTCTAGAGAAAGAAGTGTATAGAGTGGAGGCTCCCGACCTACTATGTCTTGGCACAGCGCTATCTAAATAAGGAAATCCTCGACATTTCATACTGCGTCGCAATACACTGCATGCCATTAGAATAAGTATAAAAAATAGGTATAGTATAATAATAGATGTTAGCAGGAGGAACACAAACATGGCGCTACGAGCTCAAATCGACATTCTAGCAAACTATATCGTGAGACGGTTCGGTGTACAGGTATCAAGAGTGGGATACCCCCCCGACGATAGACACGGACTCGGAATATCTCGTGTAACAATGCAGGGAATGGCAAAGGCAATCAACCGAGCACACACCCTGTTTCCAGAGAGGAAAGTGGTCGCGTTTGTGGATTGCGATACCGACGCTTCTGGCATGCGATTCGACCAGGGATTGGGAGTCGTATGCGAGAGGATTACGGGTGACCCACGGAGAGACCTCTCCGCCCTTGACCTTGACAGCACCTCTCTTATCTTCGGCTTTGATTCGGACGAGAAGGTAACTGCCTATCTAGACTACGTGACTCGAAGAAACGGCAAATACTTCTGCTCCTATGATATCCGTAACGCCAGATGGTGGCATCTCCGTGACACCGCGAAAGCCGTCCTATTGGCTGAGAAAGAGGATTGTATACGCAATCATCATTCCCACTTCGCACCTGACCAGTTGGCAAACCTGATGCAGGCAATCGACATTACGCGTGGCTACTCAGGGGATTATGTGGAAATCGGTGTGTTTAAAGGGACAAGCGCCCGACTTGCTTATCACTATATGAAGGCAACCCAGGTGCAACGCATCTGTTACTTCATAGATACGTTCGCTGGTTTTAACTACGCCGTTGCTATGACAAGCTCAGACGCCCACTGGCAAGGAACCCACGACGCATCGCTGGAGCATGTAGCTCGGCGATTGGAGGCTGCGCCTTCCTATAACGGTCCCCAGCCCACCTTCAAACTTGTGAAGAGCAACATCGTCCAAGATGAGTTGCCAGCCGAAATCAGTTCCATTGTGATGTGTAATATCGATGTTGACATCTACGATGCTGTGTTAGCCGCTCTACGGAAGACGTGGCCGCTTCTAATCCAGAGGGGTATATGTGTTGTTCAAGACCCAGGAAGAACACCCCGACTAGGGGGCGCTCGCCTTGCCTTAGACCACTTTCTACGGGAAGTCGGAAGTCAAGAATGTCAGGCAATCTACTTGGAGTCAGGTCAGACATTCCTTACTAAGTGTTGATTCACCGCAACTCCATAGCCTTGTAGAACAGATAATAAAAATTTAGGTAAATTTCAGGGATTTTTCTAACTACAAAACATCAAAGATAGGACCACCCATAGGAATAGAAACAATAACGGGGATAACAACGACTGTTAATCGTTCATAGGAAAGATTAACATTATTGCATATGGCAGTAATGTAAAATCCAACAAAACGTCAGATTGTTACGCCACCATTCAACATTAGATTGGTTCTGCCGTTGCCATGACTGACTTAACACTGTGAATGGAGTATGTTATAACTACATTAACACTCAATAAAGGAGGACATATATATGTTTCCAGCTTTTAGCGAGCCTGCCAGAAATGATCCCAATTGTGAAATTCGCTTGGGAATTGCGTCATGGGATGATGGCACTGGGACCGCCAGGTCAGTGAAATATGCCTGGTTTGATAAAAACGGGAAGGTCGCGCGTGGGGGAGAGTTCCCAGTTGAGGCTCTTCCTCAGGCATTGGAATTTGCAATTAGAAATGGGTATCTTCGGCTATCTTTTCAATAGATACCTTGAGATGAGAGACTAGTTATATCAGGAGCTAGCATGCCTATTCTTACTCAGTACAGCATAGTTTGTCAAGTTCTTGGAGCTGAACCCTACACAATATGCGCTTACAGTGGCAGAGATTTGTCTCAGGTTCTTGGTATCACCCAAGCCAACTTGCCTGAAGGTCATTATGGGTGGATACAGGAATGCGGTGAGGAGTTCGTTAGTGTCAGCTGCCAAAAACAAGCCGCCTATGCTGACTTCAGACCCAATGCAGCCAAGCGTCAACTGAGAGAAGTATTATCAAAGGGCTCACAGGAGCAGGTTACAGAATTGCCGTCTAGTGCGCTGGGTGTGAACTCCCCCACTCACGATATGGGGGAGAGGCTTTCTCAACTGCCGCCTCTACTTATAGAGGATGGCCCTTATTGTCGGCTTATTAGGGAGGCTAGGGATGTATTTGTCGATGGGCACTTCTATGCTTGCGTCGCAATGTGCGCGATCTCATTTGAGAGGTTTCAGCGGGACAAAGCCGAGCCGCATGGTGCCATGCAGAAAGACAAAATGAGTAGAATCAGAAATATCTTGAAAAAGAATAGGGTCCTCTCATCGGAAACCCTCTCCCTATGCAAGAGTATGGCAGAGTTGCGGAACAAATATGCACATGGATATGGGCTGAACCCTAAGGAAGATGCCCTAAGGTCGCTTGAATGGATGCACTCCTTCATAGACAACGAAACTAATTTGATGCGGGATTATGTGATTGTGGATGGAATGCTGAGTCGTAGACCCGCTACAGGCGATGCACGTTAATTGATCATAAGGACGGTACTACCCAAGCGGTGAAAGAAAGTTTATTCAAGTCATTAGCCCAACTCCACGCAACGACTTACTAGTCAAACCTTGGGTAGGTATAGTTCGCTGCATAGCCGAGCATATGATAGTATTCAACGGCTCTACGTAATGTGAACAGGGGGCACCAGTAGAATCACAAAAAGCCATTTTGTTTGATACTTGGTCACAGTGCAGATTCAAAGGTAGGGAAAATGCAGAAAAAAATCAGCAGATTTTTTTACTCGTGAATTTTGTTCGTAAAATTTTTGTGAAAATTGACAACCTATATTGTTATCCTTAATCCTGTGACTCAAGTTGTCGGCTGAGTGAATCAGCAGTATAATCATTTGCAGATGGCCATTTTAATCGGTTTGAGGAGGTCTTAATGTATGTAACCAGGTTGGATAAAGTCGAGAAAAGTGTTCCTGAAATGGAAGGTGCTAAGGGTATCTATAAGCAGATTCCCTTATCCAGAAAAGAAGGGGTTCCCACATTCTCATTCCGAGTATTCACCATTGAGCCAGAGGGGCATACCCCGTTTCATCAGCATGCATTCGAACACATGAATTATGTGATAAGTGGTGAAGGAATTCTGGTCGCTGACGATGGGGAACGTGAGTTAAGAGAAGGTGATTTCGCCCTAGTCTTACCTGGAGAGAAACATCAATACAAGAACTCTTCTGAAAACCAGAGTCTGGTCATAATCTGTGCTGTCCCGAGAGAATACGAATGACAATTCGCGTGGTAACAATCGCTTGCTTTGTCACCCAACATTGCTGACGTTCGTGGAGTGGATTCACGTTCCACGTGGTGGTGAGCTTGACTGAAAGTAAACCGGCGGTCAGAATTTGGGAGTGTGGAACAGCCTAGCGAACTCTGAGTCTATCTATGGCTGTTATTGGAAATGACCAAGTAGGGGATGGTGGTTGTGAAGAAAATAATATCGGGTGTCACAATTGAGTGTGTTAAAGGTGATATAGCTTCGCAAGCGGACATTACTGCGGTTGTGAATGCAGCAAATGCCCAGCTCAGGATGGGAGGCGGAGTGGCAGGTGCGATTCACCGTGCTGCTGGCCCAGGACTTAGCGAAGAATGTCGTTCTTTAGCTCCAATTGCAGTGGGGGAAGCAGTAATCACCGGTGGGCATAATCTCCCAAACCGTTATGTTATTCACTGCCTGGGTCCAGTCTACGGTACGGATAAACCAGAAAACGAACTCTTGGCAAGATGTTATCGGAACACATTGCGGCTTGCAGAAAAACATGAAATAGATTCAATCGCCTTTCCAGCTATTTCCATCGGTGCATTTGGTTATCCTGTAGAAGAAGCTGCCAGTGTTGCATTTAGCAATGTTTTGGAGATGACCTCGGAGCTAAAGTACGTAAAGAGGATTCGCTTTGTCCTGTATAGTGAGAAGGACCTTGAAATTCATGAAAGGGTATTGTCTGTATTATAGATATGCACCGCACATCTCTCGGGAAGGCGTGACGTGTACTCCGTCGAACAGGAAGTCAAAAAGACATCCCGTCAACGGCATAGGTGAATCATACTTGTTGACCGACAGTCGACGGAGAACTAAACTAAGTGGATGTGAAGAACTGGAAACATATGCTGTGGATGACGGCTTTGACAATCCTGTGTATCATCTGTTTCCCAGTAAACCCCCTTGTTCTGACAGGAGTATTGGAGCCCGATTTCTGCCTAGCTTCATTTATTACGGGTTGGGTGGTCTGGGCGGTTGGTATGGTGCTAGTCATGGCGCCAATAGTGATGTTCCCAAGACGGGGTGGTGTACCTAAAGGTAAAGCATTTGTCCATACCACGCAACTGGTGGACACAGGCATCTATGCCATTGTCAGGCACCCCCAGTATTTGGGTGGAATTCTATCAATATTTGTTGCTACATTGCTGTTGTATCCTCACTGGCTATTTGCTGTCTTAGGTATACCAGGAGCTGTAATTCTGTATTGGAGCAGCAAGGAAGAGGAAGAACGCCTGATAGAACGGTTTGGTAACGATTATCGTGCCTATATGCAGAGGGTTCCCAGAATAAATGCCATCTTGGGCGTTATCAGGTTAATGAATAGAAGGAGCCAAAGATCGTAAGGTACTTGGCGTACATGGGCGTAATGTTGGCACATCTGAATATTCAAGGAGCAATAACAAGTGGCTAAAGAAGTACGCTTCCAGATGGGAAAGGACAAAATAAGGAAACGTCTCATTAAATATACGAGGGAGGCATTTCGTTTGATCCCACGAATGGAAAAGCCTCGGATTCTCGATATTGGCTGCGGTTCTGGTGTCCCAACTCTGGAACTGGCAAGGTTAAGTCGGGGAGAGGTGATAGGAATAGATATGGACCAACCTGCCCTGGATAAATTTGCTGCGAAGATTGCAGAGTCAGGACTCAGCGACCGGGTTAAAGCCTTGAGTTGCTCTCTTATTAATATGGATTTCCCGGAGGAGACTTTCGATATTATATGGTCGGAAGGCTCCATATACGCCATCGGTTTCGAGAAAGGGCTCAGGCAATGGAAACGGTTTCTCAAACCAGGTGGTTTTATGGTTATACACGACGAGCAGGGTAATATAAGTGAGAAACTGGAACAGATACCTAAATGCGGTTATGAACTGCTGGGCTCCTTTTTGTTAAGTAAAGAAACCTGGTGGATTGAATATTTTGTTCCCCTCGAAAAGTTGATTACTAAAGCTCAAACAAAATATTTTAATAACCTGGAGGTTCTTGAAGAGATTCAGCAAGCTCAAGAGGAGCTGGATAATTTCAAGAAAAATCCTGAGCTTAATAGCTCTGTATGCTTTGTTATGAAAAGGAAATATTGATGTAATCAATCGGCGGGGACAATCTACAAAGTAGTTACGTTATGGGGATTTTTGAAGCTATACTGGTAAACATATCTTGGAAAATTCCAGGTTAAAAGAACCAAATTGAACCAGCAATGACGGACCATCAAGGGAGCAGAGCAGGCAAAGTGAAGAACGTTGATAAGCCGAATTATGGCAACTGGATTCCCGGAAGAATGATTATGGTGTTTTTGATAATGTTCTGCATTTTCTGCGTATTATCCGTACTGATTGACACTAGTATTATCAGGGGAATACTCATTGCTGTATCGGCGATTTTCGGTGCTCTTCTCGTGTATATGACATATGCCTACTGGCTCTTCGGGAAAAACGACGGGGGGCTACAGAAGCAACTCTGTAACACCCTGCTGGACAGACTGGATTGGGACGGCCGGGGTAAAGCTCTGGATATCGGTACTGGCAGCGGCAGGGCTGCCATATATCTAGCTGAAAAGTATCCAGCGGCGTATTGTGTAGGAATCGATTGTTGGGGTAATCCGTGGACTTATTCCAGGGATATCTGCTATAGGAACGCTAAAATTGAAGGTGTAGCTGAAAGGGTGAGTTTTTAAGGAGCCAGTGCCGTTAACCTGCCCTTTCAAGATGGAGAATACGATCTGGTAATGAGTAACTTCGTTTTTCACTCGGTGAGAGTAGTGGACAAGATACCCCTGATAAAAGAGGCTTTACGTGTATTAAAGCAGGGAGGGTCATTTGCTTTTCAGGATCTGTTTAACAAACAGTTCTACGGTGATATGGATATTTTTTACAAGGAATTACAGTCATGGGGACTAAAAGAATTCAGACTTGTTGATTCATCGGATTTTGTATATATTCCCTTAGCCCTGAGAGTTGAGCATATGGTAGGAAATGCCAAAATCATCTATGGAGTAAAATAAACCGGGCATTCAGCCATATAAGCTAAAATAAGCGTATACCTAGCAATGGTTGAGCCAAAGGAGTAGGGTCATGAGTGGCTGTGAGTTCAAAGGACATGATTTCGAATGCCCCTCTATTCTCGTTATCCTGGAAGACAAGCTCAAAGCTCTTCTTAGGGGCCTATCTTATACAATGGGTATTTTAATACTTTTCTACACCTCTCGCCCTGGCTTTCTTGAAAACACTTCCTCGCATACCTACTTTGGATCACACAGCCTCCTGGTTTTATGTAGGGGTTGTGCTACCCGGATTGCATCTTATAGTGGATTGTTCAGCACCAATAATTGGTTCCTCTGTCAACTATACTTATATAAATGTTATAAATCTTTGCTCCTACTGTGTTTCCCCAGATTTTCAACATAAGCATAATTGGTATCACTCAACAATGGCTTTGGTCAAAATTTGACAAATTTGACGGGCTTTATTATAGTTATTATTGACATAAGTTCATAATTCGTATGTAGAAAAGGGGGATTATTAATGGCTAGGCCAACGAAATTGCGATGCGTTGCCCAATTGCCGAACATAGGTTTTTTCAGGCCGGTAGGAATTCCGGTAAATGCTTTGCAGGGCGTTCGCCTTTCGCTTGAGGAACTTGAATCTATCCGTCTTAAGGATTTAGAGGGGCTGGAGCAAGAGGAGTGTGCGCAGCAGATGCGAATTTCCAGGCCGACCTTCCATCGGATATTGGAATCGGCTCGGAAAAAGCTGGCTGATGCTTTGATTAATGGCAAGGCGATTCAAATTGGAGGAGGGAACTTTGAGCTTGCCCAGCGTCTGTTTAGGTGTGGCAACGATGGACATGAGTGGAATGTGCCTTTTGAGACCATGGCAGAGAAGCGTCCTCTGTATTGCCCCGTATGCTTCAGCGGGAATATCCAGCCTATGCCTTTGCCTCCGTTTGGTTCGGGCAGAGGGTGTGGCAGGAGATTTCGCCGTGGAAAACAATGGTGAAGGAATAAATAGAAAAGAGGTGAAAGATGCCTGACGGAGTTGGTAGAGGATTTGGCAGGGGTGGATGGGGAATTGGTTTCAGGGGAAGTTCTCCACCCTGGCCTTATGTTGGCCTGGGAAGAGGGGGATTGCCCCGATGTGGCTATTTCCTTGATGGGGCTGGGGGAATACCTGCCTCGCCGGGGTATCCTTCTTATGGTGGCTCCTGGGCTACACCTCATTATGGAGAAACGGCTTATCCAGGTGCTATGCTATATGGTTATGCTGGACCACCTATGGGAGCAGTGCCAGGAGCCTACCCCTACGCTCCGCAGATGACTCAGGAGGAGGAGTTGAGTTTTTTGAAGAATCAGGCGGAAGCGTTGGAGAGTGAGTTAGATGTAATCAGGAAAAGGTTGGAGGAGCTTCGTAAGTAAAGAAATCAGTGGAGAAATGAGATTTGCGTACACAATACTCAAATTGACAAGGAGGTGAATTATGCCAGGATTTGATGGAACGGGACCACGGGGAATGGGCCCAATGACGGGAGGAGGGAGAGGTTTTTGCAGCCCTTGGGGTATAGGGCGCATGTATGGTTTTGGGCGAGGATATGGCTTTGGAAGGGGATATGGGTTTGGGATGGGCATGCCTTATGCAGGGCCTGCACCATCTAGTTACGCTGGGGCACCTGCGGGGGCAGTGCCTTATGGAGGAATGGCTTATCCAGGACCTATGCCATATGGTTATGCTGGAGCACCCATGGGGGCAGTGCCGAGAGCCGATCCCTATGCTCCGCAGATGACTCGGGAGCAGGAGCTGGATTTCTTGAAGAGCCAGGCGGAAGCAATAAAGGGACAGTTGGAGCAAATAGATACTAGAATAAAGGAACTGGAGACGGAATAAACTGGAAAGAGGTGTATCATGAAAATTGCATTATCAGCAACAGCTCCCGGTTTGGATGCCGAGGTAGACCCTCGTTTTGGGAGGTGTCAATACTTCATCATCGTTGACCCCCAGAGCATGGAGTTGGAGACCTTAGAGAATTCTAGCGCCATGGCTGCTGGTGGAGCAGGCATCAGCACAGCCCAGATGATTGCCAGTAAGGGGGCGGAGGTGGTGCTCACGGGTAATTGCGGTCCTAATGCCTACCAGACCCTTTCAGCAGCGGGGATTCAAGTGATCACCGGTGTTTCAGGCTGGATAAAGGACGCTATTGAAGCCTATAACGCAGACAAGCTTCAATCGAGCACCCAACCCAATGTGGGCTCCCATTATGGGATGGGGATGGGTGTGGGTCGAGGCATGGGTATGGGTATGGGTATGGGCAGAGGCATGGGATCAGGAATAACACCGCAGGCAGCGCCTCAAGTAATGGGTCCTGAGCAAGAGATAGAGATGCTCAAATCTGAGACTCAGATGATGATGCAGCATTTAAGTGAGATTCAACGTCGCATAGCAGAGTTGGAGAAGGAGAGTTAAAACATGCCTATCTATGAATATCAATGTAACCGATGTGGGCAGAGATTCGAGGTTCGCCAAAGCGTTGGCGAAGGTAGTTCTGGTATAAACTGCCCTGAATGTAACGCTCCAAATCCTAAGAGGCTCATTTCCTCGTTTTTCAGCCGTGGCTCGAGTGGAACCGAAGCTTCGGAGATGAATTATCCTACTTGTAGCTCTGGAGTCTGTGGGCTGCCGCCCATGGGGTAGGTGGGGATTAAATTCAGAAGGGGGGATTATGATTACCTGGAAATACTCAGGCAAAGAAGTAACAAAAGAGGAGGTTAAGAAGATAATCCAAACTTGCTTCAAGTGTACCAAGGAACATCGTACTGATGACTGTCCGTACTTTATTACCGAACTGAGCGTAGAGTCGGATGCTCTATTAGAAGAGAAAAATCGCGAGGTGATTTATGCCTAGAGGAGATGGCACGGGACCTTCTGGTCAAGGACCGGGAACAGGAAGAGGATTAGGACGTGGTAGGGGTATGGGAAGGATGGGTGGAAACCGACCTGGGGCAGGCCCGAATGGGAGCTGTGTTTGTCCCAGTTGTGGGACAAAGATGCCTCACCAAGCAGGGATTCCTTGCTATGACTTAGAGTGCCCCAAATGTGGCGCCAGGATGGGCAGAGAATAGAATGATAATATCTATTGCCAGTGGCAAGGGTGGCACAGGAAAGACGCTGATCGCTACTAGCTTAGCCCTTTCGCTAAGCGATGCCTATAAGGTGCAACTGCTCGATTGTGATGTGGAGGAGCCAAACGACCACGTACTCTTGAGACCAGAAATCACCGGGAGCAAAGCAGTATCGATTTCGATTCCCAAGGTAGACGAAGAGAAGTGTACATACTGTGGCCAGTGTGCCCAGGTGTGTGCCTATAATGCCATTGCCGTGCTGGGTAACCAGGTACTGACCTTCCCTCAACTCTGTCACGGATGCGGTGCCTGCTGTTACCTCTGTCCGGAGAAAGCTATCACTGAGGAGAGCCGAGAGACAGGGGTCGTTGAGTGGGGACACTCGAATGGTGTGGGCTTCGCTCATGGCAAACTCACGGTGGGTGAGGCTATGTCGCCACCGGTTATCAGGAAAGTGAAGGAATATGCCAATAATAAGGATGGCATAGTCATCATCGATGTTCCGCCGGGCACATCCTGCCCGGTAGTAGAGGCAATCAAGGGGAGTGCCTACTGTATTCTGGTAACTGAGCCAACTCCTTTTGGACTCAATGACCTGGCTCTTGCCGTCGAAACAGTGAGAGAACTCGATATCCCATGCGGCGTTGTACTTAACCGCGCCGGTGTTGGTGATAACAAAGTCGAGGATTACTGTAGGGAAAAGAACATACCCATCTTGCTTACCATTCCATTAGATACAGAGATCGCTCGTCTGTACTCACGTGGTATCGCTCTGGTCGATGGCATACCACAGTGGAAGAGTAGCTTCATTCAGCTTTTTGATAAGATCACGGAGATAGTTGATGAAAGAAGTCGTAGTGCTAAGCGGTAAAGGAGGCACCGGCAAAACCAGCATAGTCGGCTCGCTGGCAGCTCTGGCAGACGACAAGGTGCTTGCTGATTGCGATGTTGACGCGGCAGACCTTCATCTGCTGCTCAGCCCTTCAGAGAGGGTGAGAAATGAGTTCTGGAGTGGGCAGGTAGCCCGCATAGATGAAGACAAGTGTAATGAGTGCGGCCTGTGCCAGGAGCTTTGCCGCTTCGACGCTATCAAGGATTTCCGTGTTGACGCAGTATCGTGTGAAGGCTGCGGCTTTTGTTCCCACGTCTGCCCGACGGAAGCTATAACTATGAGGGAAAGCATGGCCGGCTACTGGTTCATCTCCGATACCAGGTATGGCCCTCTTGTTCATGCCCGTCTGGGAATAGCTCAAGAGAATTCAGGGAAACTGGTGGCAGTGGTCAGGCAGCAGGCTAAACAGATTGCTGAAGAGCAGGGTTTGGACTATATTATTAGTGATGGGCCGCCCGGTATTGGCTGTCCCGTAATTTCATCTCTGTCTGGAGCAGGGTTGGCCCTTCTAGTTACTGAGCCCAGCCTTTCTGGAATACATGATTTGGAGAGAGTACTTGGCGTCTGCCGCCACTTCGGTGTTCCTGCCATGGTCTGCATCAACAAGTATGACTTGAACGAGGAAAACACAAGGCAGATCGAGAGCCAATGTCTTAGCCAGGGAGTTGAGGTAGTAGGAAGAATTCCTTTTGATAATGTTGTTACTGAATCGATTGTTCAAGGAGTGCCAGTAGTTGAATACTCTAATGGTAACGTCACTCGGGAAATAGAAAGGATGTGGCATTTACTTCGATGATGTTAACAAACGGCAGCAAGGGGTGCTATACCCTGGCAATCTATCAATATGATCTCACGCAAAGCAGGTTTGGAAAAGAGTTGGTGTAAGAGATGCCAATTTACGACTTCAGATGTCTCGAGTGCGGCAAGGTATCAGAGATATTTGTCCAAAGTAGGGAACAAGCTCTGCGCTGCCCTGATTGTGGCAGTGCTAACCTGGAGAGACTCATGTCCTCATCCTACGTGGTCAGAACGAATAGTCAGGCTCCTGGTACTACCTGCTGTGGCCGGGCTGAGCGTTGTGATGCACCACCCTGCTCTACCGGGGATACATGCTGGCGGCACTAAGGGGCTGAAAATAGAAAAACAGTAGACGGAGGTTACTATGAGGTATGCAATACCGGTGATTGGCGGCGTAACATCGCCGCACTTTGGTCATTGTGAACATTTTGCCTTGATCGACGCTGATGAAAATGAGAGAAAAATAATCAGGAAAGAGCTTATACCATCGCCGGGACACCAGCCGGGGCTTCTTCCAGAGTGGCTGGCAGAACAAGGCGTTGCTTTTGTGATTGCCGCTGGCATGGGATCTCGAGCACAGAGCCTTTTCCAGCAACACCGCATCGGGGTCGTTGTTGGCACTATGGAAAGCGATCCTGAGAAGGCGGTTCTGAGTTATCTCAACGGACAACTAGCTACAGAGGGTAATATCTGTGACCACTAATAGATGAAATTGGAGGGGAACCTATGACAAGTGAAGAGCAAGTAAGAGAGAGCCTGGAAGAAGTACTGGTACCTACTGTCAGACGCAGCATAGTAGAAATGAACCTGGTGCGTGAAATCGCCACTTCCGATAAACAAGTGAAGGTTACCTTGGCATCAACGGGATTGGCTGCGGGCGCCCAGGACTGGATCAGGACGAAGGCGAAGGAAGTCATTGAGAAGCTGCCCGAAGTCAATGATGCGAGCATAGAATATACTGATGCCAAGGCAAAGGATCTTAACGAAATAGACCGCATTGTTGCCGTGATGAGTGGTAAAGGAGGCGTAGGCAAATCTTTGGTGTCAAGTCTGCTCGCCATCGCGCTGAAGCGTAAGGACTATGAGGTAGGCATTCTGGATGCCGATATTACTGGTCCTAGCATACCTAAGATGTTCGGACTCAGCGCTCGGCCCAGTGGCAACGAAAGTGGAATACTACCAGTACTATCGAGGTCAGGGATTGAAGTCATGTCTATTAATCTTCTCCTGCCCAGTGAGGATGATGCCGTAATCTGGCGCGGCCCTCTAATTGGAAATACCATCAAACAGTTTGGCGAGGATGTACTCTGGGGCAAGCTGGATTACCTGATCGTAGACCTGCCGCCGGGGACTGCAGACGCGCCGCTGACGCTAATGCAGTCATTTCCGATTTCGGGGGTAATCGTCGTCTTCACCCCTCAAGACCTGGTTGAAATGATTGTGCGCAAAGCGGTGAATATGGCCCGGAAAATGGAGAAGCCTGTTCTGGGCGTGGTCGAGAATATGAGTTATCTCTATGTACCCGAGATAGATAAGAGGATTGAGGTCTTCGGCCGGAGTCGGGGAGAAGAGACAGCCCGTGCCGTCAATGCCCCATTCCTGGGCCAGATACCCATAGACCCGAAGCTAGCCAGACTCTGTGATGACGGCAAAATTGAACGCTATGACGACGAAATCGTTACTAGACTGGGTGAATCTCTAGTTCGTGTGCTGTCGGTTGGTGACAAATAAGTCGGAGGCGAAGGAATGTCTACTGGCTTTGAAGAACTTCAGGAGTTGATTTTGGCGGATGCCCGCGATATCTATTCTGAAACAGTTATTGACCACGCCATGGCTCCCAGGAACCTGGGTGTGATGAAGGATGCCGACGGCTCTGCGAGAGTCACAGGCCCTTGCGGTGACACAATGGAAATATGGCTCAAGGTCAGCACTGATGTCATTGCTGGTGCTACCTTTATGACTGATGGCTGCGGTAGTAGCATTGCCTCTGGCAGCATCGTTACGGAGATGGCTAAAGGCAAGAGTATCGGCGAAGCTCAGAAAATAACGCAGCGCGATGTGCTGCATGCTCTGGGTGGACTGCCCGATGAAAGTAAGCACTGCGCTCTGCTGGCAACAGATACCCTCAAGGCAGCCATAAGGGACTACATCGCAACGAAACGAGAGCCATGGAAAAGAGTATACCGCAAATATTAAGGAGAACAAAAAATGCCTCCCGTTGTTTCTATAGTTGGAAAATCCCGTTCAGGTAAGACAATTGTTATTGAAAGGCTCATCGGGGAACTAAAATCGAGGGCTTATCGCGTTGCTACTATCAAGCATGCTCCCCAAGGGGCTAGCTTTGATGAACCAGGTAAGGATAGCTGGCGACATATTGAGGCGGGAAGCGAGACTGTGGTAGTTAGCTCACCAAATAATGTCGTGCTGGTAAAGCCTGTTTCGGAAGACACTCCCGTTGAAGAGATAGTGCATCTCTTGGGCGAGGATTACGACATCATCCTTACCGAAGGATTTAAGCAAGGGGGTGCTCCCAAGATAGAAGTCCATCGGAAAGATGCTGGTGTGCCTCTTAAGGATATCAAAAAGCGTATAGCCATAGTGACCGACGAACCGTTGGAAACTAAGGCCAGGCAGTTCTCATTTGAAGATAAAAAGGGCCTGGCTGACCTGTTAGAGAAAGGTTTTATCAAGCCACAGAAGGAGCGAATCTCTCTTTACATTAATAATACTCCTGTTCCTTTGACCACTTTCCCTAAGCAGATCATCAAGAATGTGCTTGTGGCTATGGTCTCGTGTTTGAAGGGAGTGAAGGAAGTCACTAGTCTCCAGATTTTCCTGAGGAAGGAGGAAGCACGGCAGTGAAGGACTATTATGATGTTCTTGGCGTAAGCACAGACGCCAGCCCTGAAGATATAAGCCTTCCGCAGACTGGCCTTGTGTTATCATCCTGACCGCAATCCTGGAAATATCAAAGAAGCCGAGGGCAGGTTCAAAGAGATAAATGAGGCTTATGAAGTGATTGGAAATGAAAAAAGGAGGCGCCAGTATGATTATTTGACGAGCTATAGGCGAGGACAGACTGAGGGGGCGGGTGTGAATATGGCTTTCACAGGTAACTTTGATGACCCTCCATATAGCAGTCTTGAAGAGCTCTTAAGGATGCTGACGCTAGTCAACTTTGATATTAGCGAAGTGTTCAGGGGACAGGGCAAAGCCTGCGGTAGATTTCGGCAGGTCGTCAGTGCTGGCGTCAACATTGGCGCTGAATCTTGTAGTGCAGTGATGGCGCTTAGATGAGAAAGGTTGGGTACTGAAATGGGAATTATCTATGGTCCTGTCGCTTCATGGCGATTAGGCAGGTCACTGGGTATAGACCTCCTAAATGCGCGGAGGAAGGTCTGCGACTTTGACTGTGTTTATTGTCAGTTAGGCAAAACAAGACATTTCGTCGTCGAGCCAGAGGAATTTGTCAGCTTGGAAGAGCTAAACCGTGAAATTGAGTCCCTTAGGCCGATAGATGCTGACTACGCCACTTTTTCTGGCATGGGTGAGCCGACCTTGGCCAGCAACCTAGGTGAGGCGATTGAGATGGCAAGATCAATTTTGGACTTGCCTGTAGCTGTGCTCACCAATGGTTCCCTCATGTCCCGCGAGGATGTCAGGCAGCGGCTTGCCCGGGCCGATGTGGTGGTGGCCAAGCTAGATGCACCAAACGAGGAGCTGTTTTCCTTAGTCAACAGGCCAGCCTCAGGCTTGTGTTTTGACCTTATATTGGACGGCATGAAGCGCTTCAGGGGCATATACCGGGGCAAACTAGCCCTGCAGGTAATGTTTGTTCAGGCTAATGAAGGTTATGCCCAAGGGATAGCCGAACTTGCACGTAGTATTTCACCTGACGAGGTGCAGATAAATACACCCCTGCGTCCATCGAAGGTGAAACCCCTGCCGCCTGAAAATATAGCTAACATACGAGCAGAGTTCAGTAATCTTCGGAATGTAGTTACTGTATATGAGGCGCCAAGCCATGAAGTCAGGCCGCTTGATCTTGCGGAGACACTGCGTCGCCGCCCCGGTCTCAAATGAGGATGTTGGTTCCTGGGGAAGACATGGAAGGTAAGCTGCAAGTCAGACGGACTCACGAGCATGAAAAAATCAAGCCTGGTGATGGGGCAATGGCCACCATTGTCTACGACAACAACCGGTATGATAGGCGACTCATATCAGCCTGGGGCTTCTCTTGCGTTGTCACAGTCCCCGAGAAGACTATCTTGTTTGATACTGGCGGGGACGGAGGGATCTTGCTGGACAACATGAAAAAGCTGGGTATCAGGCCTTCCGGGATAGATGTAATAGTGTTATCCCATATACACGGTGACCATACCGGAGGGCTGAAGGAATTTCTCAGGCATAATAGCCAGGTGACCGTTTACCTGCCGGGCTCGTTCCCCACACAGATAAAGCGGCATATCAGATCCTTTGGAGCAGAAGTTAAGAGCGTACATGAGCCTGAAGAACTATTCGAGGGTGCCTTTACCACTGGGGAACTGGATGGAGGGGTAGAGGAGCAAGCGCTGTTGGTTAAGGTCTCAGAGGTGTTTTGCATAATAACGGGCTGTGCCCACCCTGGTATAATAAACATCACCAAGAGGGCAAAGGAAATCGCTGGGAAAGAGGTTTATCTGGCGATGGGAGGTTTTCATTTGACTGGGGTATTTAGCTCGCAGATTAGTTATGTGGCAGAAAGCCTGCGCCGATTAGGAGTGCAAAAGGTAGCTCCGTGCCATTGCAGCGGCGACACAGCAAGAAGACTGTTTAATGATTACTTTGGGAAAAGCTACATTGACTCCGGCGTAGGCATGGAAATAACAATCAAGTAGGAGGGATTACATGAGCATAGTTGAAGCATTGGCTGAACTTAAGGCAATTTTGGGAAAAGGACTTTATCCTCAGGCTATTCCAAAGGTGAGAGAAATCTTGGTTAGGCTCAAGGGGGGCGATGTCTGTGATAACCAGATGTCAGCTCTTTCAAAGCGCAAATGAAGGGTTCATATCTAGTAGCATAACGTAGACATGAGAATATCTTGAAGTGTCTATAAACTAAGGAGGAATGATAACTGAGCAAGAATGATTTCGAACCTGTAATCGTGGGGTTTTCCTGTAACTGGTGCTCTTACGCCGCCGCTGACCTCGCTGGCACCTCAAGGGTGCAATATCCGCCAAATATAAGGATGATAAGGGTGATGTGCTCATGGAGATGACGGTACCCGCGACCACCCCAGCGTAAGACAAGCTGGAGACGCTGCTCTTCTCCCAAATCGTGTATGGTTTGTAAACCACCCAGCGGTTGGCTGCAGAAAAGCCAGAAATCTATGTCCGGACGGGAGGGATATAGAATTGACAAACCTCCAGCATGAGGCTCTGGATGGCCACCCTCGTGAGGTAACGTCTCAATACGAAGACGCACTTGTCCGTGTAATATCTCCACAAGCCTCAATAGCTCACTGCGCCCCGCCGAGGTGTCCTCGGATAAATCAATGCCAGAACGAAGTGTTAAAGCATCGGTGAGCCTCACAGTGCCCGTATGACTCCGCATCTCTGTAACGAGAACTCCTGTATCGGGGTGGTAGTATTGCCGTGTTTCTACGAAACCCTCCGGCGCTACAGCAAAGTATCCCCCCTGGAGGCATCAAGAATGCGGCAAAATACCGGAGGGGAATCGAAACGGGGAATACATAGCCAGACAACAGCCCCGTCGCGGCCAATTAACGCCGCTGTTGTACCATCGCCGATAAGTCCATGGTCGCTGATAGGAGGATATCCATCTGTGCACTTAACCGGGGTGAAAGACGGCACTATATCGCTTGTCATCTTACTGCTCCACTTTATAAGCCTGCTCGACTCTGATTACATCAGTACAGTATCACACAGCCGCCACTACCTGTTCGAGGTCACTATAAGAGCATAGCTTTTGCCGGTAACAGAATTAAGCCCCCTGTTTCCAGAATTTAGCTTCAAAACAGGGGGCAAATTTATCATTGGTAGCGCATACCGGATTTGAACCGGTGATCTCCTCCTTGAGAGGGAGGTGTCCTAGGCCTCTAGACGAATGCGCCGTATTGGCTGGGGATCCAGGATTCGAACCTGGCCTAACTGATCCAGAGTCAGTCGTCCTACCGCTAGACTAATCCCCAGCAGGTTCATATTATAGATGTTCCTCTTATCTGGAGCAATAGCACGATGCCTACAAAGTTGGGGTTAAAGAAAATCCAAAAAACCAGTTCCCTGTTGCCAGTTGATAAGTCGGAGCACGGCTAGCGCTTGGTATATTGTGGTGCCTTGCGAGCTCGCTTGAGTCCGTATTTTTTACGTTCCTTGATTCTAGCATCCCGGGTAAGCAGGCCCTCTTTACGTAACATGGGCTTAAACAGCTCATTCTCTTTGACGAGAGATCGAGCAATGCCATGGCGAATGGCTCCAGCCCACCCGCTGAGACCACCGCCATTCACTTTCACAGTGACACGAAATTTGCCCATGGTATCGGTGGCCAGCAAGGGATGTTCAATCATACGGCGATACTCGAGGCGAGTGAAAACTTCCTGGTAAGGCTTATCATTGATAATTATCTCCCCCTCGCCGGGGAAAAGCCTGACCTGGGCTATAGCGCACTTGCGTTTACCTGTTCCCCAAACGTAACTTTCCTCGCTCATAAGTTATCACCCTTCCTTTGGTAATGTTTCACTTTCTTCGTTCTCGGTCGTTCTAAGTCCTTTGCTCCGCTCGTGGTGACGAGGGGAGATTTGAGCCTGGTGAGGATGCTCATTTCCAGGATAAACCTTCAGTTTCTTAAACATGGCTCTGCCTAAACTATTATGAGGCAACATCCCTTTAGCCGCAAGTTCAATCACACGGACAGGGTCTTTACTAAATAGTTCCTCGAAGCTTTGGCTCTTTAAGCCGCCGGGGTAACCTGAGTGTCTATAGTAAAACTTTTGTTTTGCTTTCTTGCCAGTTACCTTCACTCTGGCAGCATTTATTACCACAACATAATCACCGGTATCAATATGAGGGGCGTAAATCGGCTTATGCTTGCCCATAAGTAAACTGGCCACCTGTGTCACCATCCTTCCCAAAGTCTTATCCGTAGCATCAATCACCCACCACTCTCGCTCGATATCTTTCGCTTTAGGACTATAACTTTTCATCTCTTTCGATAAACTCAGTACAGGTCTAGCTTCCTAAGGGCGCAGGATAATTGACATTCATAAGGCATAAGCCACACGCAGGAACCACAGGACCAGCCAAACCTAAACTCCTCGCCCCCATTATATCACGAAATTCTTCGATGCCTATCTTATTCAGGCCTAACCTGATTAAAAGACCTACCGTACTGCGTATCTGGTGAGGCAGAAAGGCATTAGCCACGATGCGGAAGATGGCAACCCTCTCCCCCGGTATCAAGTACGGGGCAAGCTTATTCTTCTCTCTTGAAGGAAGGAGGCAGGTGAGGGTGTCAATTCCCGCTTCATAAACATTACGCAGTGTGCTCCTGCTGTCGTCTAAAGAACTGGCAAAGGAGGCAAAATCATGCTCACCCAGGAGAAGCTGGCAGGCCTCGTTCATCACCTGTATGTCTAGCGGTTTGGGCACCAGTAAAGTGAATCTCCGACTAAACGGCGATCGAGTGTTGCTATTCAAAATATAATAATGATATTCCCGGCTCAGAGCATCGCGTCGGACATTAAAATCATCGCTAGCCCTGTAAGCTGCTTTGACTGCGATGTCTCCAGGTAAATAATAATTTAGTGCTTTAACCAGCGTCATGGTATCTAATGTGGATTTCGCCCGGAAGCTCACCACTTGTCCCTTGGCATGCACACCGGCATCAGTTCTGCTAGCTGCCATGGCCCGGCTGCTTTGCCCGCAAAATCGCCTTATAGCTTGCTCAAGCTCACTTTGAATGGTGGGCAATCCAACTTGCCACTGAAAGCCATGATATTGTGTGCCGTCATATTCTATAAGCAAAATAAACTTACTTGACCAGTTCAATTTGAACCATAGGTGCGTTATCACCAAGGCGGGGTCCCAGCTTTAGCAATCTTGTATAACCCCCGTTACGGTCGGCATAACCCGGAGCAATTTCGGTAAATAACTTGTTAACCACTTTTTTGTCAGTAATAAAAGCTAAGGCTTCCCGCCTCGAGGCAAGGCTGCCATCCTTACCTAAAGTAATCATCTTTTCTGCTAAACTGCGAACCTCCTTAGCTTTAGCTGCAGTGGTGGTGATTTTTTCGTAGGTCAGGAGTGCGGTAGCTTGATTTCGGTATAACGCCCACCTGGGCTCTGTCGCCCTGCTTAGTTTCCGTCCTGCTAACTTGTGTCTCATTCCTTTTTCTTATTAGGACCAGGAAAGCCTAGTTTTGCCATTAGCTCTTCTACTTCGGCGCGAGATTTTGCTCCCAGACCAGGCAACGGTGGCAAACCGTCCCTACTTTTCTCTATCAATTGTCCCAGAGTGAAAATAGCCGCTCTCCTCAAACTATTATAGGAGCGAGTTGATAAATTTAGTTCTTCCAGAGGGGTATCATATTGCTTGGGCACAATGGACAATTCTTTAGCCATGGGAACTTCGAGGTCTCTGAAGGAAGAAAACTGATTAATTGAGATGCTGGCACTTTGACTGAGTGCCTCCCAGGGAAAAATAGTAGCGTCGGTCCAAATTTCCAGGATGAGCTTTTCTGGACTTCCCTCCTGGCCAGGCCTGATGGATTCTACAGAAAAGTTCACCTTCCGCACCGGGGCGAAGATGGCATCTATTGGCAGTGCTCCCACAGGTAAACCGTCAGCCGATTTAGCCGGCCCATAAGCTTTCCCTAGCTCCACGTTAAGTTCAACGTACAGCTTGGCTTGGGGAGAGTCCAGAGCAGCTAAATAAAGTTCAGGGTTGGCAATCCGAAAATCAGCCGATGGTTTAATATCACCGGCACAGACCTTGCCTTCCCCCTCTGCTTCCAATGTCAACCGCCCGGCCTGACGAGAAAGAGGGCAGAGGCTCAGTTGCTTGATATTCATTAAGAACTCCATAGCATCTTCTTTAACATAAGGGATTGGAGAGAATTCATGGTGAATTCCTTCGATCCTGACCCATGTTACCGCAGCGCCAGACAGAGAATTGAGAAGCACACGCCGCAAGGTATTGCCTAAGGTGGTACCAAAACCCGGCTCCAGAGGTTCAGCAAGAAAACGACCATAATTCTTGGTGCCTTCAACACAAGTTACTGTGGGGATAGACAATACGGGCATAGTTCACCTCGAGTAATATTCAACAATAGCTTTCGCATTAAATACAGCTTCAATATCGTCCTTGCCAGGCAGATTTAACACTCTACCTGTCATGCTTTCTTTGTCCAGGCTTAACCAGCTGGGGACAAATTTTTCCTCAATCTCCTCAGCTACTCTTTTATAATATTCTGTTTTTGTGCTGGCATTCCGCCACTTTATAACGTCTCCCGATTTCACCAGAAAGGAAGGGATATCGGTTTTGCGACCATTGACAACTATGTGACCGTGCCGAACTATTTGCCTGGCTTGGGCACGTGAATCAGCAAAGCCCAGGCGATACACTACATTATCTAATCTCCGCTCCAACAATATGAGAAAGTTGTCTCCAGTGGTACCATGGCCCTTTTTGGCCTTGCTAAAAAACCTGCGAAATTGTCGCTCGAGGACACCGTAGCAAAAGCGAACCTTTTGCTTTTCGCGTAATTGAAGTCCGCGATCGGAAATTCTGCTACGCCGTCGAGACAGAGAACGCCCCCCGGGAGGAACACTTCTTTTCTCCAAAGGACATTTAGGGGTAGGACACCTCTCGCCTTTGAGCATCAACTTGACTTCGAAGCGGCGACATAGTCGACAAACCGGGCCTGTGTAACGCGCCATTTTATACTCTTCTCCTTCCTCGCGGACGGCAGCCGTCATGGGGAATAGGAGTCACGTCTCTGATAGCTGTGACGGTAATGCCGGAAGCTTGTAAAGCGCGAATAGCTGCTTCTCGCCCACTACCCGGACCTTTAATATACACCACGACTCGGCGCATGCCATCATTCATTGCTCGGCGTGCTGCATCTCTGGCAGCTAGTTGGGCAGCGTAAGGGGTGCCTTTCCTGGAACCTTTGAATCCAGCAAGACCAGAACTCCCCCAGGCAATAACATCACCTTGCATATCGGTAATGGTAATGGTCGTGTTATTGAAAGTGGATTGGATATAAGCCTTGCCTTCGCTGACCTTTTTATGGGTTTTATGAATTCTCTTCCTCTTTGGCATTTGTTGAAAATAAGTTCCTTACTTCTTACCTATGCCGCGTCTTTGCCCTCGCCCTGCCACTGTTTGCCTTGACCCTCTTTTAGTTCGGGCGTTTGTGCGGGTTCTCTGTCCATGAACTGGTAACCTCATGCGGTGTCTTATGCCTCGATAGCAACTAATTTCAATAAGCCGCTTTATATTAGATTGAACCTCTCGCCTAAGTTCACCTTCCACCTTATACTGTTTGCCAACGACGTCTCGAATCTGGCCAACCTGTTCCTCGCTAAGTTCCTTAACTCTAATACCGGGATCGATACCAGTGGCAGCCAGAATGCGCTGGCTTGATGTATCACCAATGCCATAAATGTTCTGCAAGGCTATCCCGATTGGCTTATCTTTAGGAAGGTCTACACCGATAATGCGTGCCATTACTTATCCTTCAATTTCTAATATTTAACCTCTAAATTCCAAATTCGTCACTATTCATCATAATGTCATTTTGAGGGAGAAATTCGGTTTTGCTCAGTGTAACACTCCGCGACCGAAGCATATCCTGAGCCCTGTCGAAGGAAATCTCAATGACCCTGCGCTTCGCTCAGGGCGACATAAGGGGGCTGTATGGTTACCCAAATTCAAAACAGTTTTGATAATTTGATATTGTTTAGAATTTCGATTTGTGTGCTTAGGATTGTGCATTTTATCCCTGCCTCTGTTTGTGCTTTGGATTTTCACAAATAACCCTAACTACACCATCTCGCCTGATAACCTTACATTTTCTGCATATTGGCTTCACCGACGCTCTTACTTTCATTTTCCATCACCATATAAACAAACCTTGTTATAATAAACCTTCTTAGTTGACCTGTCAAATTATCTAAGCCGATAGGTAACCCTACCCCGGCCCAGGTCGTAAGGGGAAAGTTCTACCAGGACTCTATCCCCAGGCAAAACCTTGATATAGTGCTTTCTCATCTTGCCTGAAATGTAAGCCAGTATTTTATGTCCATTGGCCAATTCGACGCGAAACATGGTATTAGGTAGAACTGTAATCACTGTGCCTTCAACTTCTATCCGTTCCTTCTTAGCCATTTATATATCCTACCTAAACAAGTATCTCAGCTTCATTGTCAGTTATGGCAATGGTATGTTCAAAATGTGCGGAAAGACTGCCATCGGCTGTAAGCACTGCCCACTGATTAGCCGCCAATTTAGTGTGCCAATCTCCAGCGTTAACCATAGGCTCAATGGCTAGAGTCATCCCTTTACGCAGCAAGAGACCTTTTCCAACCACAAAATTAGGTATTGGGGGCTCTTCATGCAGGTCGCGGCCTACTCCATGCCCCGTATATTCTCTAACCACCGAAAATCCTTTTGCTTCAACATAATGTTGAATAGCAGATGAGATATCATCTACCCGTGCCCCACTTCTAGCTTGAGCGATGCCTGACAGTAAACTACCTTCCGTGACCGCGATAAGTTCCTCGGCCTCCTTGCTTATCCGTCCCACACCAATAGTGATAGCGGCATCGGTATGAAAGCCATCGAGTTTTACTCCTACATCTAAAGAAACGATGTCTCCTTCCTGTAGTATTCGTTCGCCGGGAATGCCGTGAACTATCTCATCGTTTACAGAAACACATAAATTCGCAGGAAAGCCGCGATAGTTCTTAAAAGAAGGTATCACTCCCCTCTTCTCCGATTCTTCGGCCATGATTATGTCCAACTGGCCAGTCTTAATCCCCGGTCTTATTTCGGTTTTCAGTTTATCTAAAATGGCGCTGAGGATTTTGCCACACTTTCGCATAATAACTATTTCCTCAGTAGATTTTATAATTACCATTTATTTTGCCTATGCTCACCCCTAATGTCATTCTGAGGGAGCGCTTTGGCTTCGCTCAGTGTGAATTCGGCGACCGGAGCGTGCCCTGAGCCTGTCGACGGGAATCTCAGAGGCTCTCCGCTTTGCTCGGGCTGACATTGGTGCTTAAGTGCAGAGAGTATTTCTCTAGTTACATCCTGTATTCCCTGATTACCATTGACTTTAATTAGTTTACCTTGTTTTTTATAATAATCAAGAATGGGAAGAGTTTGAGCAAAGAAAATATTTAGTCGGTTCTTTACTGTTTCCTCCCTGTCGTCAGAACGTTGATATAATTCACCACCGCATTTATCACATCTACCTGGTGTTTTAGGCGGTGAATTTATTGTGTGATACGGCGTTTGACAGGTGCGGCAAAGCCGTCTCCCGCTGAGGCGTTTCACCAGCTCTTCACTGGGCACTTCGATATATATTGCTTTATCTATGCTTTTGCCCTGCTCCTCAAGGGCTTGGTCTAGAACTTCAGCTTGATGCAAAGTCCGGGGAAAGCCATCGAGAAGACAACCAGAGGCACAGTCTGATTGATCGATTTTTTCCAGAATCATTTTTATGGTTATCTCATCGGGAACTAGTTCCCCTTTATCCATATAGCTTTTAGCCGGGAGACCAAACTCGGCCCTTGCCTCTAAAGCCTGACGAAACAAATCCCCGGAGGCTATATGAGGTAGATTCATCTCTTGAGAGAGAATGTCTGCCTGAGTTCCCTTCCCCGCCCCCGGAGCCCCTAGTATGATTGTGTACATTATTTTAGGAAGCCCTCATAGCGGCGCATGGTTAGTTGAGCCTCTAATTGCTTCATGGTATCGAGAGCCACACCAACAGCTATAAGCATGGCAGTGCTCTGAACTACCAGCACTGTGACGCCGGTGACTTCTTTGACAATGAAGGGCAAAATCGCCACTGTAGCCAGAAAGAGGGCGCCACCGAAGGTAATGCGCTTTATGACTTTATTCAAGTAATCAGCTGTGGCCTTGCCGGGCCGAACCCCGGGGATGAAGCCGCTTTGCTGTTGCAAGGTTTGAGGCAGGTTCATTTGCTCAAATATGACCATGGTGTAGAAGTAGGCGAAACCAATTACCAGGGCAAAGTAAAATCCCTGGTAGAGCAAACCTTCAGGTGCTCCTTTAGTGGAATCGAACAGGTTGCGGATTGTATTCCAGAAATTGGGATCCTGCCCCGGTGGGTTCATAAGAAATGAAGCTATCATACCGGGAAGTTGCATTATGGCCAGGGCGAAAATGATGGGTATCATCCCGGCGGTATTGACTCGCAGTGGTATGTAAGTCGAGCCCGATTGGCGATACATGCGGCCGCTGCGAATAGTGCTCCGAGCGTATTGTACAGGAATACGGCGATGGGCTTCGACAAATATGACTATAAGTACCAGAGTAGCTAAGCTGAGTATAATGAAGACGGTCAAGCCCTCCGGGTCCTGGGCAGCTATAAAGGCGCGGCCAATTATCTCCGGCAGGCTGGCTACGATGCCACCAAAGATTATTATCGATATCCCATTCCCTACACCACGCTCAGTAATCAATTCGCCCAGCCACACGAGGAATATCGTGCCAGCGACCATTGCCGTTACTATGCTGGCTATGGTCAAGTGTCCAAGCGGCTCAATAGTAAGGCCCTGGGTACGGAATAGAGTGAGCATACTGTAACCTTGAATGGCGGCTAAAGGTACAGTTAACAAGTGAGTAATTCGATTGATTCTATGACGACCAAGCTCCCCCTCTTGGGCTATAGCCTGAAGCCTGGGGATTACCGGGACCAGCAATTGCATGATTATGGAAGAAGTGATATAGGGAAAGATACCCGTGGCAACTATGCTGAAACGCGACATAGCTCCACCGCTAAAGAGGTCAATCATTTGGAAGAAGCCTTGTTCCCTGAAGAAGCCTTGTAAGGCCTCAAGATTCACGCCGGGCAAGGGAACTTGAGTTAGAAATCGAAAAACTACCAGGATGCCGAGGGTGAAAAGAATTTTTCGCCTCAAATCAGGCAATGTCCATATGTCCAGCATTGCTTGGACGAGACGCGGGTGGGTTCTTTTGCGCTGCATTTTAAATCTGTTTTGTTTTCCCGCCGGCAGCGAGGATTTTTTTCTCTGCCGACGAAGAGAATTTGTTAGCACTAAGTAGTAATGGGTGCCGGATATCGCCCTGACCGAGAATTTTGGTTGGACGGTCTGGGGTGCTAATTAATCCTGCCTGGAGCAATTCCTTAGGGGTTACGTCAGTTCCTGGTGAGAAAATGGCTAGCTTCCCCACATTGACAATGTTATATTCGGTTTTAAAAATGTTAGTGAATCCTCTTTTTTGTGGTAGCCGTTTTATCAAAGGCAACTGGCCGCCTTCAAAGCCAAGGCGTACGCCACCACCAGAACGAGCTTTTTGTCCTTTGCAACCGCGCCCCGAATAGGTGCCGTGCCCGCTGCCATCTCCGCGACCTATGCGTTTTCTATTCTGCTTAGCACCTAGAGGAGGCTTTAATTCATTCTGTTTCATCTACCTCTTCTTCCTGAGCTTCAACATCGGTTTGAATTGCCGCTTTCTCAGTTTGCTTTAAGTTAGCCAGAGCGAGCATCGTAGCTTTGACTACATTGATCTTGCTTGATCCACCGAACGATTTGCCAAGGACGTCTTTTATGCCTGCCAATTCAAGTAATGCTCGAGTGGTATTGTTGACAATTAAGCCCGTCCCAGGCGCCGCTGGCTTTAATAAGATTTTGGAGGCACCAAACTTAGCTAGGATTTCGTGAGGGATGGTACCGCCCTTGATAGGCACCTCAATCATCCCCTTCCTCGCCATAGCACCTGCCTTGCGAACTGCTTCAGGAACCGCCGACGCTTTAGCTGAACCAAATCCGACATGCCCCTGTCCATCGCCAACTACCACTAAAGCTCTGAACCGAAGGTGCCTACCACCTTTGACCACTTTAGTTACACGGTCGATGCCTAACAGTTTCTCTTCGAGATTCAGGTCCGCGGCATCGATTGTGGTCCTCTTCCCTCTTACTTTGGTAACCGCTTTCATAAGCTAACTCTCAAAATTCCAATCCAGCTTTCCTGGCAGCCTCGGCTAAAACCTTAACTCTGCCGTGATACTTATAGCCACCACGGTCAAAAACCACCTGCTTGATCCCTTTATTTAATGCTTTTTCCGCAATCAAAGTTCCCACTATCTCAGCCTTCTTGGTTTTCACCATTCCATTGGTCTTGCCTCTAATCTGAGAGTCAAGAGTGCTCATTGAGACTAAAGTCTGGTCACTAGAATCATCAATAAGCTGGGCATGGATATGATTCAAGCTACGGAAGACACATAATCGAGGACGTGATATTGTTCCCGTTACTTTTTGCCTCACCCGTCTGTGTCGTATCGTTCTGATTGCCTTTGAATCTCTCTCGTTCATTACAGCCACTATTTCTTGCCTATTTTGCCCGATTTGCCAGGTTTAAGACGTAGCTTCTCATCAATGTATTTAATGCCTTTCCCTTTATAGGAGTCAGGAGGGCGTATCGCCCGAATTTTAGCAGCCGTTTCCCCAATTACTTCTTTATCAATACCAGCGACGCGAATACGATTTGTCCCCTCAAGGGTGATACTAATACCAGGAGGGGGGGGGAACTCCACAGTATTGGCGTATCCTACCTGGAGCAACAGCTTGTCGCCAGTTTTCTGCGCTCTATAGCCCACGCCATTTATTTCCAGGACTTTTTCAAAACCTTCACTCACCCCTGTAACCATATTTGCCAACAGGCTACGAGTGAGTCCGTGTAAAGAACGATGAATCTTGCTATTACTAGGTCGAGTTACAATCAAGTCCCCATTCTTCAAAGCGATAGAAATGCCGGGGTGAAACCGACGACGCAGTTCTCCCTTACTTCCTTTTACCACAACTTCGCTTCCATCAATCTTCACCTCGGTACCTTGAGGTATAGCAATGGGCAGCGAGCCAATACGAGACATAATTTACAACTCCTGAGTTAATTTACCACACATAGCACAGAATTTCACCGCCAAGATGCTGTCGCCACGCCTCTTTACCAGTCATGATGCCTTTGGGTGTGGATAGAATGGCAATGCCCAAGCCCCCATAGACACGAGGGATTTTACGTCTTTCCACGTAAACCCTTAGACCCGGCTTACTCACCCTTTCTAAACCTAAAATTGCAGGCTGGTCATCTGTGTACTTAAGGCGGATTTTTATCATTGGCCATGGTTGCCCTTTAAGTATTTCATAACGTTCAATAGAACCCTCTTCCTTAAGAATTTTGGTTATGGCCAGCTTTATCGTGGAGGAAGGCACAAGCACATCATCATGACCGGCCATGATAGCATTGCGTATTCGGGTCAACATATCAGCGATAGGGTCAGTAACTGTCATTTTTCTTCACCAACTTGACTTTCTTATCCCTGGGATTACACCAGTTACAGCAAGTTCTCGAAAGCAAATACGACATAAGCCAAATTTACGCATATAAGCACGCGGCCTACCGCATAATTGGCAACGATTACGCCGCTGTACCTTATACTTGGGTGGTCGTTTTGACTTAACAATCTTAGATAACTTTGCCATATCAAGTTCTCCTGAAAGGCATACCCATTAATTCTAACAAGGTTCTGGCTTCATCATCATTCTTGGCCGTGGTAACAATGGTTACCTCGAACCCGCGAATTTTATCTATTTTATCGTAATCAATCTCAGGAAAAACTATCTGTTCTTTTATGCCCAGGTTATAGTTTCCTCGGCCATCGAAAGAGTCCCGTGACACTCCGCGGAAATCTCGGAACCTCGGTAGAACGATATTAACCAGTTTGTCAAAGAAATCGTACATCCGTTTACCTCTCAACGTTACCATCATGCCGATAGGCATACCAGCCCGCAGCTTAAAAGGGGCGATAGACTTTTTCGCCTTTGTGGTCACAGGGCGTTGCCCCGAAATTGTGGATAGGTCTTTCTCCGCAGCTTCGAGGGCTTTGGGGTCCTGTATGGCTTCGCCCAAACCAATGTTAAGCACAATTTTTTCCAGCCTAGGCAGTTGCATTATGTTGGTGTAGTCCAATCTAGCCTTGAGCTGGGGAACTACTTCGGTCAAATATTTTTCCTTCAAGCGAGCTTTCACGGTCAAATCTCTCAGTCAATCACTTCTTGACAAGCATTGCAAATTCGCGCCTTTTTGCCATCGGCCAGAAAGCGGAAACCGACTCGTGTGGGTTTGCCACATTTATCACACAACAACATTACGTTGGATAGACGGATTGGAGCTTCAAGCTCAATTATGCCGGCTTGGCGGGTAGCCCTGGGGGCTCGAGAATGGCGTTTAATCATATTGAGCCCTTCCACTACCACTCTATCTTCCTTGGGGAAGGCGCGGCGCACTTTTCCACTTTTCCCCTTGTCCTTACCAGTAATTATGATAACTGTATCATTTTTCCTGATTTTCATTTTATAAGACCTCGGGGGCTAAGGATATTATCTTGGTGAAGTCTTTGTCTCTAAGTTCCCGGGCTACAGGACCAAAAATGCGACTGCCTTTAGGATTATTTGTATCACCAAGAACGACTGCGGCATTCTCATCGAATCTGATATATGAACCATCGAAGCGGCGATAGGGCTTAGCCACACGTATGACCACAGCCCGCACTACTTCACCCTTTCTCACCATTCCATGGGGCATGGCCCGCTTCACCGTGGCCACGATAATGTCGCCTATGCGGGCATATCTTCTTGCCCCGATAGGCACATTAATGCACATAATCTGCTTCGCCCCGGTATTATCGGCTATCTTGAGTCTGGTATAAGTCTGAATCATTTCTTTTGCTCTGGTCGGTCTTCAGCCATTTCCCTCTTGGATATTATCTCTGTTACCCGCCAATGCTTCTCCTTGGACAAGGGGCGAGTCTCGCCAATCTTCACTTTGTCTCCAATTTTACAAGCATTATTTTCGTCATGTGCCTTATATTTTTTGGTAACTCTGATAGCTTTCTTATAGAGTGGATGGACTCTCCTGGTTTCCACAGCCACCACCACGGTTTTGTCCATTTTGTCGCTTACCACTAAGCCTTCTCTAACCTTTCTTTTCCCGAGATAACTCATTCTATGCCAAGCTCTCTTTCTCTTAAAATAGTCTGGATTCTAGCAATCCTTCTCTTCACGTTAGGAATCTCCCGATGATTCTCCAACTGTCTGGTGGCCAGGCGAAAACGGAGGTTAAACAGTTCCTCATGAGCTTCTTCGAGCTTCGTTAATAGCTCTTCAGTATTCAGAGTGCGAATTTCGCTAGCCTTCAAGTTTCTGCCTTTCCCTCCTGACAAAACTAGTAGCTATAGGAAGCTTGTAGGAGGCAAGATGCGCTGCCTCCGCAGCCATCTCCTCCTTTACACCAGCCAGTTCAAACAGGATTCTGCCTCTCTTAACTACGGCTACCCAGTGCTCAGGAGAGCCTTTTCCACCGCCCATCCTTGTCTCTGCGGGTTTCTTTGTTACAACTTTATCAGGAAAAATTCGTATCCATAGTTTACCCCCACGATGCAAGTGGCGCACAAATACGCGCCGAGTTGCTTCAATTTGTCGTGCTGTCACCCAAGCGGATTCCTCAGCCCTCAAGCCAAAGTCACCAAAAGCAATAGTATCTCCGCTTTGGGCACTACCTTTTAGCCTTCCCCTATGTACCTTGCGGTACTTCACTCGCTTCGGTTGTAACACCTTTCTCCTTTGTTTCCGGGATGATATCGCCCTTATAAATCCACACTTTAACTCCAATACACCCCATCAAGGTATGGGCTTCAGTAAAACCATAATCAATATTGGCGCGTAATTTATGCAACGGCATTTGACCTTGACGGACCGTCTCAGTTCTGGCAATTTCGCCTCCACCCAGCCTTCCGCTGCATATTATCTTTATTCCCTTAGCACCGGCTTGCGAAGTTCGGAAAGCTGCTTGCCTCATGGCCCGCCGGAAAGGAATTCTCTCTTCAAGCCGCTGAGCTATACTCCGAGCTACCAAGAGAGCTTCGAGTTCAGGATGCTCAACTTCCCTGATGGTCAATCTAATTTTATCCCTGCTGACCTTCTCCAGGTCCGCTTTCAGCGCTTCCACATTTTGTCCCCCGCGACCAATCAAGATGCCAGGGCGAGCTGAGTAAAGAGTTAAATATACCTCGTCTCCCGAGCGTTCGATCTCTGCCCGGGCAACTGCTCCTCCAGGACATTTTTGTTCCACAACTCTGCGCAACTTTAAATCATCTAACAAAAACTGAGCGTAGCTTTTTCTGGTATACCACTTAGCTAGCCAATCTTTATTGACACCCAGCCTGAAACCAAAAGGATGAACTTTTCGTCCCAAAATTATTCCTCCTATTCGACAAAAACTGTAATATTGCTAGACCGTTTTAAGATAGGGCTCACTCTCCCTCTCGACTGAGGGCGGAATCTCTTCAGGGTACGCCCTTGATCAGCGAATATAGCAGTGATTGTAAGCTCAGCAGGCGACATTTGAAAATTGTTTTCAGCATTGGCTGCCGCAGATTTAATTGCCTTAGCCACGGCTCTAGCTGTGGGAGTAGGCAAGAAGCCAAGGATAGTCAATGCCTCGTCAACTTTTCTGCCTCTAACCATATTTGTCACTAGCCGAAGCTTCCGAGACGAAATGCCGACATCTTTGGCTACAGCTCTTACCTTCATCGCCTATTATTTTCTCCTCGCCTGTTCAGTTATTTTAGCTTTGGTAGTATGGCCTCTATATGTCCTGGTAGGCGCAAATTCGCCCAATTTATGCCCCACCATATTTTCAGTGATGAAAATGGGTACGTGCTTCCTGCCATTATGCACTGCGATGGTATGCCCTATCATTTGGGGTAAAATGGTAGAGGCACGAGACCATGTCCTTATCACTGTTTTCTCGCCCGAATTATTGAGCGATTCTATTTTCTTAAGCAATTTAACATCGCAAAAAGGCCCTTTCTTGAGCGACCGTGACATCTTTATTTCCTCCGCTTAAGAATCATCTTGTTCGACGTTTTACGGCGACGCGTCTTAACTCCCAAAGCTGGCTTTCCCCACGGAGTTTTCGGAGGCATTCCTCGAGGAGTTTTGCCCTCTCCGCCTCCATGTGGGTGGTCGCGAGGGGTCATAGCCGTGCCCCTTACCGTGGGGCGCCAACCTGACCATCTCCTACTCCCAGCTTTGCCTAATTTTATACTTTCGTGGTCAACATTGCCTATTTGACCAATAGTAGCACAGCACCTGTGGTGAAATTTACGCAGTTCACCTGAAGGAAGTTTAAGTACGACATATTTGCCCTCTTTGCTGATAATCTGAGCAGAATTGCCTGCGCTACGAATCAGCTTTCCTCCTTTGCCTGGCTCAAATTCAACATTATGCACTAAACTTCCCACAGGAATGGACTCCAATGGCAAAGCATTTCCAGGTTTTATATCAACGTCCTCGCCTGCCTGTATGGTATCACCCAACTTGATGCCCAAAGGGGCGAGTATATAGCGCTTTTCTCCGTCGGCATAATGAATTAGGGCAATGCGCGCTGACCTGTTAGGGTCATATTCAATGGAAGCTACTTTTCCTGGGACGGTAATTTTATCCCTCTTGAAGTCGATGAGCCGAAGCTTGCGTTTACTTCCGCCACCTCTGTGGCGCACTGTTATAACACCTCGGCTATTACGTCCTCCCTTCTTTTTCAGTGGCGCCAGTAAAGATTTCTCAGGAGCCACCTTGGTTAACTCTTCAAAAGTAGCGCCAGACATAAATCTCCTGCCTGGGGAAGTTGGATTATAGGTCTTTAATCCCATCAATCACTCCTTATTTATGCACCCTTTGCCAGCGTGTCTTTTTAAGAAGCTTCTTATGCTGGTGTTTTGACATCTTCTTTTTTCTCCACTTAACGACTGAACCCATTAGACACCCTCAAAAAAAGTAATTTTGTGTCCCGGTGCCAATGTAACTACTGCCTTTTTCCAGGGTGAGTTAGTTACTTGTCTCCTGCCAAATCTTCTTGTCTTCCCAGGCACCGTCATCACATTGACTTTGCTCACCTTTACCTTGAAAGCTTGTTCCGCCGCTTCCTTAATCTGAGACTTGCTAGCTTTGCCTGCTACCTCAAAGGCATATTTATCTCCCTCCTTAAGCAAAGTAGCCTTCTCCGTAATCAAAGGACGCCGTAAAACTTCGTAAAGATGCAATTTATTTACCCCAAATTTGCTCAATGTCGCGTATTGCCGGTACAGTGGCTACCAGCATTTTGTAAGAAAGCAAGTCCAATACATTAACTAGAGCTGCAGGTAGGACTTTGACTTCAGGCAAATTAGACGCTGATTTAACCACACCGGGTATGGGCTGAGCAGTAAGAATCAGAGCCGAAGAGTCAACGCCAAGCGAAGACAGAACATGAATCATCTCCTTTGTCTTCGGTTTCTCCAAGTTAAATTTCTGAACTAATTTTATATTCCCCTCTCTAACTTTAGCTGAGAGGAGGCACTTCAAAGCCAACCTCCTCATTTTCTTGGGCAGTGATTGGTGATATATGCGCGGCTTGGGTCCGAAAACTACCCCTCCCCCTCTGAGCAGGGGTGATTTTTTATCTCCCCTTCGTGCCCTGCCAGTATGCTTTTGGCTGTAAAGTTTCCGTGTGCTCCCTCTAACTTCGCCCCGCATCTTGGTAGATGCAGTGCCCTGGCGTCTATTGGCTAATTGTCTGGCCATTGCTTGGTGAACTACCGCCTCATTAAAGGGAAGACCAAAAATGGCCTGGCTAAGTTCTATTTGATCAACAATTTCACCCTCTAAGCTATAAATTGGCACTTGCACTTCCTGTTACCTTACCTTCTCAATTATTAACAGCCCCCCGTTGGCTCCAGGTACTGCACCCTTCACCAAAAGCAAATTGCGCTCTGGGTCAGTTTGAATTACCTCGAGGTTACGCGCTGTTACTCTACTATTTCCCATATGCCCTGCCATTTTTTTCCCTTTCAACACCCGCCCCGGAGAAGAGGTAGCACCAATTGAACCGGGGGCGCGATGGCGGTCAGTTTGGCCATGGCTCTTTGGTCCACCGGCAAAATGATGTCGCTTTACCACGCCGGCAAAGCCTCTGCCTTTGGAAAAGCCAGTTACATTTACCAGGTCACCTTGCTTCAGGAAGGCAACATCCACTTTGTCACCGCATTTAACCGAGCTAGTCTCGATGAAATCGGGATTAGTCCTGAATTCGCGAAGATGGCGAACATTCTCTAATCCCCGAAGATGCCCCTTCTCTGGAAAGCTAAGTCGAGATTGCTTCACTTTATCCTCAATGAAGCCCAGCTGGATAGCATCATAACCATCCCTGTCCTGCCTCTTTACTTGAGTTACCACGGAAGGCCCGGCTTGGATGGCGGTTACTGCTATCGCCTCTCCGCTTTCCTGAAACAGTTGAGTTATACCTATTTTTTTACCTATAATGCCTGGAAACATAATTTTAACTATAACTTAATGTCAATCTCCACTCCAGATGCTACATTAAGCTGACTTAGGGCATCTATAGTCTTGGAAGTGGGCTGCAAAATATCAATTAATCTCTTATGAGTCCTGATTTCGAATTGCTCCCTGGAATCCTTATCAATGTTAGGCGAGCGGATAACGCAAAACTTTTCGATATCTGTGGGTAAAGGCACCGGGCCAACTGCTATAGCCCCGGTACGTTCGACTGTTTCCACTATTTGACTGACTGCCTGATCAGCCAACCTATGATCGAAGCTCTTGATTTTGATACGAACTTTTTGGTCGGTCATCTCCTTTTTCTCACTTTGGTCGCAATTTGCTCAGCCAAATTTTGAGGTAATTTTTCATAGTGGTGAAACTGCATGGTATGGCTTGCCCTCCCTTGACTGAGCGACCTCAAATCGCCAGCGAAACCAAATATTTCTGCTAATGGGACAAGGCAACAAATGCTAGAAACTTCATCGCGACCCTCGATTCTTTCGATATGAGCTCTTCGGGAGTTTAAATCGCCGATGATGTCTCCCAGAAACTGATTGGGAGTCGTTATTTCCACTTCCATAATTGGCTCAAGAATAATGGACTTAGCTTTGTCTATCCCGTCCCTCATAGCCATGGAAGCTGCCATTCTGAAAGCCACGTCCGAAGAATCGACCTCGTGAAAACTACCGTCATACAAAGCCACCTTCACATCTATTATAGGGTAACCAGCTAGTCCCCCACTTTGCAGACCTGCCTTAACGCCAGCTTCTACTGGGGGAACAAATTCCCTCGGTATAGCCCCACTTCGAACTTGGTTACGAAACTCAAATCCGCTGCCACGCTCGGCGGGCTCAATTCTCAGCCAAACGTGTCCATATTGCCCTCTACCGCCGGATTGACGTATGAATTTTCCTTCAGATTCCACAGGCAGGGTGATTGTTTCCTTATAAGCGACCTGAGGCTTACCAGCGTTGACCCTTATGCCATACTCGCGAAATATACGCTCCATGAATACCTCGAGGTGGAGTTCCCCCATTCCCGAAACTAAAGTTTGACCTGTTTCTTTGTCATGGTAAATTTTGAAGGTAGGGTCCTCGACAGTAAGTTTAGCCAGAGCGTCCTCTAACTTGTCTTGGTCGCCTCTACTTTGGGGCTCAACAGCCATAGAAAGCACAGGCTCAGCAAATCGTATAGCCTCAAAAAGTACTGGTCGTGTGGGCTCACAAAGGGTATCACCTGTCGAGGTCATCTTAAGCCCCCCAGCGGCTACAATGCTTCCAGCCTCAGTGTGGTCAACCTCTTCACGGTGATCGGCATGCATAACATATAGTTTTCCCAATCTCTCTTTCTTATCTATGCTAGAGTTCAAGACTTGTACTCCAGTCTTTATCCTGCCTGAGTATAAACGCAAGTAGACCAGTCTGCCCATAAAGGGGTCTGAAACCGTTTTAAATGCCACGGCGGAAAAGGGCTCATCGTCACTCGTCAGACGAAGGATTGTCTCTCCACTTCTAGGGTTAATGGCTGAAATGGGAGGAATATCTAGTGGCGATGGCAGATAATCTACAATAGCATCGAGCAATGGCTGGATGCCTCTATCTCTCAAGGCGCTGCCACAAAGAACAGGTACTATGCGATTAGAAATAGTCAGCCTTCTGATGGCTGCCTTAATTTGAGAGGCGGGGATATCTTGCCCGTTAAGGTAGGGCAGCATAATCTGTTCATCGAGTTCAGCTAAGTTCTCTATTAATGTTTGGCGATGCTCCGATGCAATCGGAGTCTCACTGCTTTCCTCAATGGACTCTGAATTAGAATCGTCCGGGAAAGCGATGACTTTATTTTCCACAAGGTCAATGATACCTCGAAAGGCCTTTTCGCTTCCTATGGGCAGATGTATGGGTAATGCCTTGCTTCGCAACCTTTCGTTTATCATGGTCACTGTGTGATGAAAATCGGCGCCAACCCTGTCCATTTTGTTAATAAAACAAATCTTGGCTACGCCATATTTATCTGCCTGGCGCCAGACAGCTTCTGATTGAGCTTCCACTCCAGCTACGCCATCGAAAATCACAACACCACCATCCAATACGCGGAGACTACGCTCCACCTCGGCGGTGAAATCTACGTGCCCAGGGGTATCGATGATGTTTATGCAATGTTCGCGCCAGTGACATGTAGTAGCCGCTGAAGTAATGGTAATACCTCGTTCTCTTTCTTGCTCCATCCAATCCATTACCGCAGTCCCTGCATCCACGCTTCCAATTTTGTAAGTACGCCCTGCGTGGTGGAGAATCATCTCAGTAGCTGTGGTCTTGCCAGCGTCTATATGAGCAATGATTCCTATATTTCTTATTTTTTCCAAAGGGAAAGTCCGCGACATGAGTTTATCCTTTACCTCAACTAATGCTTTTGACACGATTTCTCACCAACGATAGTGAGCAAAGGCTTTGTTGGCCTCTGCCATCTTGTGAAGGTCATCACGTTTCTTGATTGTGACCCCGCGACCTTGGATAGCGTCAACTAACTCGGACGCTAACTTTTCTTCCATAGACCTGCCACTGCGAACTCGTGCTGAAGCAATGAGCCACCTCATGGCAAGAGCACGCCCTCGATCCTCAGGGACCTCCATGGGAACTTGGTAAGTAGCCCCGCCAACACGGCGTGATTTAACCATCAGAAGCGGCGTAGCATTTCTAATCGCTCGCTCTAGAGCATCGTCTGGGCTGCTGTTCACCTGCTGCGCAGTGCGCTGCAAGGCATTGTAGACAATACGCTCGGCTGTAGTTTTTTGCCCTCGAAGCATAAGTCTGTTGATAAATTTAGCCAAAGTGACGCTGCTATATTTAGCATCAGGTGGTGGTATTCTTTTTACTATTTTTCTAGTTCCTCTTGGCATTTGATATCCTTACTATTTTTGTGCCTTGGCTCCATATCTACTGCGACCTTGCTTGCGATCTGCTACTCCTTCGGTGTCCAGGGTGCCACGGATAATATGGTAGCGAATTCCAGGAACATCCTTAACTCTGCCACCACGAAGTAAAACTACCGAGTGTTCCTGCAAATTATGCCCTTCGCCAGGAATATAAGCAGTCACTTCCATGCCGTTGGTCAGCCTGACACGGGCAACTTTGCGCAACGCAGAGTTGGGCTTCTTAGGTGTAGTCGTCTTTACTAGGATGCATACACCTCTTTTTTGAGGTGAACCCCGAGTCCAGCTAATTTTTCCTTTCATTGTATTCCGGACGTAATGCAATGCTGGGACATCGCTTTTCTTTCCCAGCTTCTGCCGCCCTTTACGAACAAGTTGATTTACTGTTGGCATTCCTATGCTCCCTTATTTTTGGCAATTGAAAAGCCGTCTGGTTACATGCCGGTCTACTCTAGGAAAACCTTGCTCGGCTTTAGCCAGCCGGCCCTTACAATTCTCTAAATCTTTACCTTCTAGTAGACGTCAATCTGCTAATTTAACACAAGATAATTAGGATGTCAACTTGCGTGTTGGTTTTCTTAAAAAAATTCACAAGTGGACGGTTAAGCCTTGAGCGCTGGACAGTTATCACTTCAAAGCTGGACTGGGATATTGCATTCTCCTGCAAAGGGGAGATGCAAATGAACCAAGTTCACAAACGGTTGACTACTGAGCGAGTGAAGGTGTCTCTAAGCCTTACCGGCCTGCTTCATAAACTACTTCGCCTCGAAACATAGTTTTGAGGACTCGAACCCCGTCAATATCGAGTGGATTTATGTTGAACAGGTCTTGATCGAGAATAACCAGGTCCGCATACTTGCCTACCTCGATAGTTCCTGTCACATCGTCCAGGAATAATGCATAGGCATTGTTGGCGGTAAAGCTCTTGATCATATCAGTAAGAGAAGAGCGCTCCTCTCTGTTCAGGTTGCGGGTCACTCCGACTTGGATTGCCCGCAACGGGTTCGGGGGATCTGTCACGGGATAGTCCGAGGAGGAGGCAACCACTGCGCCGGATCTGAAAAAGGATCTCAGTGGATACTCGTTTTCTGCCCTCTTGCCGAGGAAGGGGAAGTCAACCACCTCCCACCAGCCCGGCTCCTTCAAGTGCCAGTATGCCTGACAGTTTGCGATCACGCCCAACTCCTCAAAGCGTGGTATATCCTCCGGGGCTACCAGCTGGAGGTGGGTGATGGCGTTGCGATGCTCCCCCGGGACCTGCTTCAGGGCATATTCGAAGGCGTCGAGGGTATCCCTGGTAGCGCGGTCGCCGATGGAATGGATATGAATCTGAAAACCCTCTCTGTTAAGGGTTGTGAAGGCCTGCTTCAAAGCGTTCATATCTTCCCAGGAATACATGCCGTAATACCCATTTCCCTTGCCGGCGGCTTTTTCGTAAGGTTGAAGGAGCTTGGCGGTAACGCCTTCGATGACACCGTCAATAAAGATTTTGGCGTTTGTCACTTTGAACAATTTGCCACTGTAAGTGTCTCTTAGCCTTTTCAGGTTTGCAATTTGGGTTTCCAAGTCTTCATCTCTTGTGATATCAATTCTCTCGGAAGCACGTACCCACATCTTGAGCTCGCCCTTGTCGTCGAGCAACTTGAACACCTTGGAAGTCTCATCATCCATGCCTGCTGAGAATGTGGCAGAGAAGATGCCTGTATAGCCGAGGCTGTGCATGAGGGCCTGAAATGCCTTCACTCCTTCGATAAGCTGCGCTAAGGTGTATTTCTCATCGGGTAGCAGTTCCATAGCAGCTTCCTTAAGTGTACCCCAGGGTTCACCTGTGACCGGGTCTCTTTCAATGATCCCTGCCTCCGGGTCGGGAGTATCTTTTGTTATGCCGGCTATTTCCAGGGCTTTACTGTTTACCCAGATGCTGTGGCCGTCATATGATGTTAAAATGACCGGCTTATTGGGACTGATTGCATCGAGGCGCTCTTTTTTCGGTCCTCGGATGATTTCCTCACCCTCGAATACTCCCACCGACCATCCGTTTCCGTAATAAGCATCCAGATCAGGATTGGTCGCGATAAATTTTGCTGCTTTTGCCAAAATGGTGTCCTTGTCGTCCTTCTGGCTGAGGTAAATGTTGTAGAGTTCTATCAAAGCGTTTCCAGGCGGGTGCAAGTGACTGTCAATCATGCCTGGAAGAACCATTTTCCCTGCGAGGTCCGTTACTTCGGTGCCGGAGCCGATATAAATTTCCATTTCACTACCGCCGCCCAGAGCCAGAATTTTGCCGTCTTTGATGGCAAGTGCTTTCACCGTAGTGTCGTTGGCGTCTGCAGTATATATGACACCATTAAGAAAAACCGTATCTGCTTCTACTGCTGCACCTTCATAAGTTTTCACTTTCTTCCTCCTGATTTTAGCTTATATGCTTAATACAATATTCCTGTGCAAGAGCCAAGCTTTTGTGCTGGCTGACCAGGTGGGCAACACCTGCGGTGATATTTTGGCAGGTTCCTTTTCAATTAGAATAAATTTATACTCTATGGAGGCAAGATAGCCAGGGGATTGGTGTGAACGGTTGAAATCATACTTCAATAAGCTGTTCGGTGAGTTGTGGATATGAACGCTTTGCTTGCTAACGTCGGCGACTCCTTACTTCTGCCTTAACTTTAAATATCCTGCTGCTGGATAAGTTATCCAGAAATGCATTGAGCATGGCTACGTATTCGTCTACTTCATTGCGATCGAATTGTATAACTTCATTGGCTATTTTTTGACAATAATTACATTGATGACATCCGGACAGGCAATTTTGCTTCCTGAAGAAATCCATAAAACCTTCTAGAGCTTGGTTATCGATATAGAGTTTGGGTGGTGTCGCAATAGTGTGGTTTTGTGCGCCCGGTAAGCCTGAATTGGCAAGTCCGATTTTCGGAGTGAGGACGTTCAAAATATCATACAGGTTTCCCTGATAATGACGCGATGAGTACGCTGTGGCGGCACTCAAAATCTGTTCGGTGGGCATTGACCTGCCGCTGATTTTCACCACATCTATACCTATTTCTTCGCAGGCGTGTATATCCTCCGGCCTTACCCAGCGGCACTTGATGTTTTGAGAGATATCACAGAGCCTGTCCAGAGTACAGCGAACTACACAATAGTCCACATAGCAGCCGTTAAGTGGGTTGTAGCTTTGACTGGCATGTCCCAGGCTATCATGGTGGTAATATTCGTAGGGGCACTTGTATAAGCAGAGGTTATTCGCCAGTAAGGCGAGCTCGCAACTTACTGCGTTTCTGATAGCCTTGAGTAACTTAAAGTCCCGATTTATGTTAAAGTCCAGAGTAATAGAATCTGCGCCCAACAATTCAAATGATTTGGCTCTAGCTACACTGTCTACATGAGCTATGGTTGATACCCTTGTTTTGAGGTGTGGAAATTGACGTTTTATAAGCTCAACCAGATAAGGGATGGTTACCGTGACACTATCCACCTCAATGCTGTTGATCCATTCAAGATGCTCTAGTAACTCTCGATGGGTCTTCTCATCCCACTCCATGTTACTCATACTGGGAGCATTTAGGAGGTAGTCAAACTTCAGACCTGCTGAATGAGCCTGTTTGATGTATTCTTCCGCTTGGCCTCCCATCATGTAAACATTGTCAGGACCTGAACCCCCGCTGCCTATCATCGAAGTGGGCAATACGCCATATAGCTCTATGGAGGCTTCCAGTCTGCTCAATGGTGCTATCAGAGCCGGGTCCCAATTTGTTGGTACTAGTAGTTGCATGTCACCCCCCTATGCCAAATGATGGTGGCATAAAGCTGGGCACACATGTCCCATCTCATACCTTCTTTCGTGTTTGGCGAGAACATCTTTATATCGTAGTGCGATGTATTATGAATACAAGGAAATTTTTTGTCAATACCTTCGAGTCAAGAGGCTCTGTTCCACGGTTTTGTCGCGATGCAATTTTCAAGGAAATGTCATCCTCCTATGAAATAGTGGTATTGAATAGGAAAAGGCAATACCTCGATTATACCTCGTATACTTTTGTATCGTAATACTAGGTATTGTAAATATAGATAAATATTTTGTCAATACCTCTCAGTTATTGATATATAGTTGGATATCTTGTGAAGCCCTGTTAGCATTAGATTGGCGTATTGTGATGGCGGCTGATCAGGGAAATGCTCCGCCATCTATAGTGATGACTTGTCCTGTGATATAGCCGGCTCTCTCAGTGGCCAAGAAACCTACCAGTTCAGCCACGTCTTCAGGTTGGCCCAAGCGTTGCAAAGGAATCATAGCCAGCATGCTCTCTCTCCTTTCTGGAGGCAATTTGTTTGTCATCTCAGTAACAATGAAACCAGGGGCCACTGCATTGGCAGTTATATTGCGGGAACCCATCTCTCGAGCTATGCTTTTGGTGAAAGCGATAATTCCACCTTTGGCAGCGGCATAATTACTTTGCCCGGCATTCCCCACTCTACCGACAACAGAGGAGATACTTATGATGCGTCCCCATTCCTGTCTCATCATATGCCTCACAGCAAACTTAGAGCACAGGTAAGCTCCACGCAAATTTGTGTTGATTACATCGTCCCAGGCATCATCAGACATTCTTAGAAGAAGTGTATCTCTGTTAATGCCAGCATTGTTTACCAGGATATCAATCTTGCCCCACTTATCAGTCACCTGTTCTACCATGGCTTTCACTTCTGCGCCATTCCGAATATCAGCTTCAACAGACATAGCTTCTCCACCCAGACGGATTACGCTCTCCACTACATTATCGGCATCAGCCTTGTTGCTGGCTTCAATGGCCACATAATTAACTGCTACCCTGGAACCAAGGCTGGCCAGCTTCAAGGCAATGGCTCTACCTATGCCGCGAGAAGCACCAGTTACCAGAGATACCTTTCCTTCTAATTCCATTATTAGCTTGCAACTATTTGATATTGTTCGCTGACTGTTGAAAACTTCCTATGCCTTCACTTGTTGACACGCTTAAGTACCAGACAGCAGTTTTCACCACCCAACCCAAAGCTATTCTTCAGACACACATTGACTTGAGCCGGGCGAGCCACATTGGGGACGTAATCCAGATCACAGGCCGGATCAGGGGTTTCATAGTTTATGGTTGGGTGGATAATCCCTTTGTTCATGACCAGTAGAGCGGCAATGGTCTCAGTAACGCCTGCAGCAGTAATGATATGCCCAATCATGGACTTAGTAGAACTGATCGGGACCTTGTAAGCGTGATCTCCGAGCACCAGCTTAATAGCTTTGGTCTCACAGGCATCATTCAGCTTGGTGCTGGTACCATGGGCGTTAATATAATCAATCTCTTCAATCTTCACCCTGGCATTTTGCAGGGCAGTGCGCATAGCATAAGCCTCAGCCTCCGGGGCGGGGGCGGTTGCGTCGTAGGCATCGAAAGACCAGCCTGCGCCGGCAATCTCAGCCAGGATAGGTGCGCCTCGCCTCCTGGCATGCTCATAACTTTCCAAAACAACTAATCCGGCACCCTCGCCATAGACGAAACCGTTGCGATTGAGGTCGAAGGGGCGACAAGCTTTGGAAGGGTCAGGTTCACGGGAAAGGGCTCCCAAGATATCTATTCCAGCTACGCTAACCGGCTCCAGGCTAGCGTCGGAAGCTCCGGCTATCATTACATCGGCATATCCTAAGCGAATGAAATTGGTCGCTGTGCCTATGGCATCAGTGCCGCTGGCACAAAGGCTATTTACAGCGCTATTAGGCCCCCGTGCTCCCAGCATCATTCCCACCTGCATTGATGCTGCGCTGGCACATGACTTAGTGATGAAGAGCGGGTCGGCTCTCCTGGGGCCAACTTTCTGGTACAGCTCCCATCCTCTAACAACATAGCCTTGCTCTACCATAGTAGAAATGATAACACCTACTCGCTCAGGATTTTCCTGAGTCATATCTAAACCAGCCGATTGTACCGCTTCTTTGGCAGCAGCGATGGCAAACTGAATGGTCCTCGAGGTGCGGTCAACTACCTTCAAGTCCATATACTTTGTGGGGTCAAAGTCACGTACCTCGGCATCCACTTTCACTCGGAAGTTGCTGGTATCAAAGCGGGTAATAGGACCGATGGCTGACGTTCCCGCGGCTAATCCATCCCAGAACGCCTCAACACTCAAGCCCAAGGGATTGATGGTGCCCATCCCGGTAACTACCACCTTGGGTATATTTATCAGCCCCCAAGAATTAATCGCGCTTTCAGGAACTCTAGCCGTGCTCATCGTCCTCCCTTCCAGCGAGGGCTAAGAGTCCTACAGAGGTACCCCCGTCAACAATAATCGTTTGCCCTCTTATCATGAAGGCCTCTTCACTACACAAAAAAGCCACTGCATTAGCCACATCTTCGGGAATGACCATCCTTCCTGCCGGCGTTACATGATGACTATCTTTTACCAGTCCCTCTTTGACATAAAACTTCAGGGCTTCTGTCTCCACAGCAGAAGCAGCTACAGCATTAACACAAATGCCTTGGGGTGCCAGCTCTATTGCCAGGTAACGGGTTAAAGCTTCCAGGGCAGCTTTGGAGACTCCAACAACAGCATAAGTGGGCCAGGCAAGAAACGAACCCAAGCTAGAGATACTGACTACCTTACCGCCTCTCCCATCCATTAGCCTGGCTGCCCTCTGGGTACAGAGTAAAAGGGCTCTGGCGTTGATGTTCATAGTCCATTCCCAGGCCTTAATATCTATGTCCATTACCGGACGACCTACGCCTGAAGCAGCATTGCTAATTAAGATATCCAGCCGTCCAAATTTATTGCCAATCATGTCAAACATTTCATCTATCTTTGCCGGGTCTCCCACATTAGCTCGGATAATTTCAGTTTTCACTCCCAGTGCCTCAATATCATTAGCTGTTTCTTGTGCCGCATCGCGGTGACGGAAGAAATTAACAATAACATCGGCACCCTGGGAGGCAAGCTTTAAGGCAATCGCCTTACCAATTCCTCGTCCACCGCCTGTTACTAAAGCCAGCTTCCCTTCAAGCGACATGGCTAAACTTTTTCCTTTTGCGCCACCCGATTCTCTACATAGGAGACAAAGTCACCGAAGTTCTGAAACTTCTGGGCCTCTTCATCAGGGATTTCGATCTCAAAGGCCTCTTCCACTGCCACCAATGCCTGTACTACGTCCAATGAGTCTGCTTTCATCCCCTTAAATGTGCTTTCCCGGGTGATAATGCTCTTATCAACATGGGTAATCCGGGCCACGATTTCTCTTATTTGCTCTTCAACAGTCATAATTTACCTCCTTGGTTGAATTTTGCTAATTCCGACTTCAAGACTTCAATAACCCCGGCTTTTACTGCCTCCTTGGCGCTTTCTATAGCACTAGCTATACGGGGGGCTCGGCTAGCTCCATGCGCTATCCTGACAACTCCATCAACACCCCACAAAATACCACCACCCCGCTTCTCAGTTTCAGTGGATATTTTGGTCGCCGGGAACAATTTGTTAAACACTAGTTTAACGAAGATACCTGAAAGTGGGTATTTTTTCAGCTTTTGCTCTGTCCAATTCCGGGCATGATGCCCGATGCTCTCATAGAACTTTAAGAGAACATTGCCCGCAAAGCCGTCACAGACGATGACATTGGCCTTGCCGCTTAAGATATCATTGCCCTCTATATTACCAATAAAGTTCAAGCCGCTATTTTTAAGAAGAGAATAAGCTTCGCGCACTGCTTCATTCCCTTTACCTTCTTCACTGCCAGTGCTTAGCAAAGCTATCTTAGGGTCAGTGATGTTAAGGAACCTCTTAGCATAGACCGAGCCAACGATGGCAAAATTCAGAAATTGATGTGGCTTACAATCTACATTAGCTCCGAGGTCTACCATCACAGTATTCGGTGCAAAGCTACCCAGGGAGCCAACAATAGCCGGACGACATATCCCCTCTACCATGCCTATAAATTGAATGGCACTTACTGCAGCTGCTGCACTAGACCCAGCACTGACTAATGCATCTGCTTCGCCTGATTTTACCATCTTTGCCGCTACGGCTATAGAGCAATCGGGCTTGTTACGAACCACGACAACTGGTGACTCATTTTCCTTGATAACTGCGCTGGCTTCGACAACATGGATGGACGAACCGTTGGCGAATTTGTACTTGGCTAATTCCTTTTCTAAAATACTTGTGGGCCCCACCAGGAAGATTGCTATATCGCCTTTCTGAGCTGCGCGCACTGCCCCTTTAACTATTTCCTCAGGGGCATAATCACCACCCATGGCGTCGACTGCCACCCTGACTTTTCCATTTTGAGCCATATTTTTATCTTTTACCACTTGAGAGCTTAACTATTGCCTCCCCTGCAACTATCACTTCGCCCTTTTGATTACGGCACTCAAAACTGCAATTTGCGTATGATACATCATCTTTCTGTTCAACGCAATCAATTTTACCATTAATAGTCATAGTATCTCCGGGGCGTGCCGACTCTTTAAATTTTGCTCGGAGCTTACCCCCGGACAGCCAGTTTTGGCCAAAGGCCGAAGTCATCATCTCTGAAACATAAGCCAGATTAAGCATACCATGAGCAATAGTGCCGCCAAAAGGAGTCTTAGCAGCGAAAGACTCGTCGATGTGGATGGGATTAAAATCACCAGATGCCTCAGCATAAAGATTAATTTTCTCCTGGGTGATATGTCTTACCACCGAATCAAGAGCCTTACCTTCTTGAATCTCTGTGAGCATTTCTGTCCTAGGTGGGCAATGCTATAGTTGCCCTTCCAGATTGCACCTTTTCTTTGCCTTTGTCAAAAACCTCTAATTCCAGGATTAGCATACTCATTTTACCTCGAGTTATCTTTTGTGCCACTCTAGTGTGACACTCTATAGTGGCGCCGATGGGCACCAGTTTTAAAAACTCTAGCTCTTGTGAAGCATGTAGAGCGATAGTGCCAGGTGGCAGGGAAAAAGACCCTGCCATAGCAGCTACGGCACAGGCCGTAATGGCCAAGGGGGGAACAAATTCAGCACCTACACTATCCACAGCTTTTAGATATTTGGAGACGAAGGAGGCACTCAGTTCATAGATTGCAGGAGGGAATTCGTAACCAGGTATTAGTTCTTCATAGCTTATAGTTTTGCCCGACATTTGACCAGTTCTCGATACATCGGTATACTATGTATATTACATTATACACTAGCTCTGATTATTGTCAATACCTAAATTTCTTGCTGGTCGTCACTATCTTAGCGGGGAGAATTTACAATTGTGTGGAGAATTTCTTTACATGCCAGTGGCCACGAAATAGAGAAAATGCTGGAGAGCAAAGTTTGGGAGCTGCAGTGGGTTCTTGTCTGGTTTGCTGCGCAATGGGCTCGGCAGGATTCGAACCTGCGACCAACCGGTTATGAGCCGGCCGCTCTGCCTCTGAGCTACGAGCCCATTCTTCCCCCATGAAAAGTTCCACTTCTCATGGCAACCAAATTTGTGTGGAGCGGGAGACGGGACTCGAACCCGCGACACCCTGCTTGGAAGGCAGGAACTCTACCACTGAGTTACTCCCGCGAGACCGAATCTATTTTACCTCAAATCTTATAGTTGGTAAACAAGAAGAAGGTTTTGCACCATCAGGTCAGCCTCAACACTGATGCCTGGTAAGCAGCAGGTCATAAGCTAATTTGTCCACAAGGGGCAAATACTCTTTAAGCTCCGACAGGTAATAGCACCCTCACAGCTCGCTTCTATCTGACTCTAATACAGATAGTCCGAAATAAGAAACTCGCTAAACATGGAAGGCATCTGTGCCTCTGCGGCTTTATGTATGGGATTCTCAAGATAGCTTTTCAAAGCAGCCTCACTATCAAAGTCAATGAATAGAGCTGCGGCATAGCGTGGTTTGCCTTCTACTTCCGATGCCTGACCTATGAAAACATTTTTTGTTCCTGGAATCTGTGCCAGTGTTTCTGGAACCTTCTTTGCAAACTCATCTCGCTCTTGCTGACTTACCTCAGCCTTGAAATTGACCATGACAATATGCTTTAACATTTCTCACCTCCCGCAATAAGCTTAGTATAGTTTCATTATACCATCCTGTCTGTCACTCACATTGAGCCTCCATCACGGAGGTAGTGGGCAACGCCTACATAAACCCACCCTTTCCCATCCCCCATCCATCAGGATAGTAAACTTTCAAAATTCATGCTTAGGTAGCAGGTATCCAAAGCCAGGTTGTTCACAAGACAAAGATGGATGTTCACATACAGGCATGGGGTGTCCGCTAGGGACATTGGTGCTGCCTACGCCTAGCGGGGATATGATTGGCTCGTAGAGAAATTGCAGTTAGGTTTAGATTCTGGAGATTTGATAGTCAAATATGTGGAGATTGACGTACTATAGCTTCTTGGACTACACGAAAGGCAGTAACACTGAAATCATGGTCACCCTTTTTTTTCTACAAGCTGCTTCTTAAACACTGCCAACCATTGCATCTGAGTTGCTTTCTGAGTTTCTGATAGTCTCTTCAAACAAACCAGTTCCCAGCCCTCTTCTCCAAGAGAATTTAAATACCCTGGTTTTACTAACTCTCTAAAGGTGTATTTTTCTACATGATAATGCCACTGGCTCATTTAGTTGTACCTCCTTCTTACGCAACTCAAGCATACTGTATCACCCAAGCATAGTCAATGGCTTGGAAAGCTCTGTCTTGCTTTGATTGACACCCACTACTGCGGGGGACAGAATCACAATAAATATGCTTGGTTGGGCAGTTGGCATTTATTTACACGCCAAGGAAACGGAAAGTAAAGAGTAAGGCGGTCCTGATTTCACAGTCGTAGATTGTCTTATGTAGTCTTGCTCAGGATTGGTATGGGGGTATGTCCCTGGGCATTGGTGCTACCTACGCCTAGCCACGAAGATGTTGGCTCATAGAGAAAATCATCTTAGCTCTGAAATATCAGCAATGCTTTATGTCTGGGAATTCATCAGTCCAGTAACGGTCATTTGTTTCATTCTTTAGGAGCGACTTAACAGGCGTTCCACTTGCAACATTCTCCTCTCTGGTCTAGCTGACGGACCAGGAAGAATCTCCGCATCAACACCTTCTCTAAGCTCCAAGAGCGCCCCGTCCTTGTACAGCTTGCTGATAGACTGAGGTTGCGTTGTGGCCCAAGGACCAAAGGTGATGCTTACCAAGGCTATGTCTTGAGTGAAATCAGCAACATTTACAATAATAGTAAATCCCCCTCCATCAACAGTAGCTTCAACCAAGTGAAACCCAGCATCGTAGTCATCCCAATCTGTGCCTTCGAGTACAAAATTTTGAAAGACAGCCCCGTCAGGGATATTGGTGATTACATCAACTATTATCAAATCACCTTCCCAAGAACCACTAACAGAGATGTCAACAGGTTCGGGTGGCGCTGTGCAGATAACAACTGCAGCTATAATTGCAATGACACCTATAATACAGCCTACGATGCCTACTCTTAATTGCTTCTTTGTTGTTTTTGCCTTCTTGGCTGGCTTCTCCTCCTTAACAGATGCTTCAAGTTCCTGAATATACTTTTCTTTCTCTTCAGGAGTAAACTCCTTCTTGAGCCTCTCGCCACATTCAGGGCAAAACTTGATTCCTTCGCTTACTTCTTTCCCACAATGAGAACAAACTGGCATAGCCTCACCTTCTTCCCTTTTGATACATCATATGAGAATTAAGAAGCACAGTCAATACACCTCTTTACGGTGTTTGATTTCCTGGCATCACCCACTCTATCAGGATTTCACCACCATAATCACCACAGGGGAGGTCAAGGTTTAGTTTACGGAGAAAATCCAGTCAGGCTAAAATCTGGGGAGTAAGTAGGACTATATGAAGGGGACTAAAGGGGCGAAATGAAAGGGAGCACTCGCACAGAATAGAATGCTATACTTCGTCATAAGGTTTGAGGAAACACAAGAGTAGAGCCTATACAGGAGGTTACTATGTCAGAGGAAGCTTCAAATCTGGTGCAACTTGAAGCAAAGGTTAAGCAAACCACCGCTAGAAAACACCAAAAGGAAATATCTTTAATCGCAGAGTTGCTTAACATCTATACTAAAGGATTTAGTCTTATAACCTCTTTTAAGCGAACCGAGGACAATGATGTGCCGTACGCATGGTTACTACTGATTGCACGAAGTTACCACTCAATGAGAAGTGCTGTATTACTTATGTTTAGTGGATATTATGGCTCAGCATTAACACTGCTACGAACAGTAACAGAGGATTGGCTTGTTGGTAAGGATTGTGAACTTCACCAGCCTACATTAGATACTTTACTATATGGAAAACACAGATTCGGGGACTGGAAATTAGAACTAAGATATAAAGATATGGCTAAGAGAATCAAGGACAAAGATAGCGTAAAAGACATCGTATACCAACAAGATTATAGCTTTCAATCCAAGTTTACCCATGCTGGAAGACTTAGCCTAGCAGTTATGCGAGACCAGAAGACTAATGAATTGAGAGTCACTCCTTGCTACGATGGTCTACTTTTTTATACTTGTTGCGAACTATTGATTAGAAATGGTCTTAGAATGAATGAACTCATGTACAGATTTCTGAAAAGCTGCTCAGACGAGACCGTAAAGAATTGGAGCAAGATGGTAGAACCAGCAGTAGAAGACATGGGAGACTGGCTACAGACATTGCAGCAGAAGTATGGTGATAAAGATACCTATGTTGAAGAGGAAGATTAAAGAGGCTATCTTTCCCGTACTCTCTACTTAATAAATACTCCGTCTAGCATTCCATCCAGCAAACCACCTTGTGTGCTCTATACTAATGCCTTATTTGGGGGGAAAGGTCAAGGAAGGGGGGGGCGTAGCCCCCCGCCTTAGTAGTAACCTTTTTGTCTCATTTCCTATCCGCTTTCCCATGGTGGATTAGCTTTGGAAGCTAAAATTGTATGCAAGAGGTGCGCCGTGAGCTTAGCTTTAGCAGCGCGGCTTGATGTTATCTTTTACCCAGCTTACTATCCTATCAAGAGAGGTGCCCGGTAAAAATATTTCTTTGATTCCCAGTTTCTTAAGTTCGGGAATGTCTTCTTCAGGAATAATGCCTCCACATCCACCTTATTGCCTCGATTATGCTGTTGAATCGTTGACGGATGGAGCTTCTTGTATTAGACTTATATCTCCAGTATGCATATTTTAGCAAACAAAAGCGAGGGCACTTGGACTTGGCTTGAGTGCCCTAGTTTTGTGCCTATACAGGAGGGAGAGCTATGGATTTAGTCTGGATTTGTATAATAGCGGGGCTTGTGGCGGCAGGTGTAGCTGTATTCTTCGTGCGCTATGTTCTAAGGCAGGACCAGGGCTCAGACAGGATTAAGGAGATTTCTGCCGCCATTAAAGAAGGGGGACTTGCGTTCATTCATAGAGAATATCGCACATTGGGCATTGTGGTAGTGATAATAGCCATTATTCTAGCTGTCATCCCCAGTTTGGGTTGGAGATTGAGTGTAGCTTTTATCTTTGGTGCTCTATGTTCTATGGGCGCTGGCTATGCTGGCATGAACATGGCACTCAGGACCAATGGTCGGACCTGTGCGGCGGCACAGAAGGGGCTGAACCAGGGGCTAAGGATTTCCTTCCGGGGTGGAGCAGTTATGGGGCTGACTGTAGTCAGCATTGGCATCATAGGGCTATCCGTTCTCTACCTTGTATGGCATGATGACCCCAATTTCCTGTTTATAATTCCCGCTTATGGAACCGGTGCTTCTCTGGTAGCTCTTTTTGCCAGGGTCGGCGGCGGCATCTTCACCAAAGGGGCTGATGCTGGTTCTGACCTGGTGGGCAAGGTGGAAGCGGGGATACCAGAGGATGACCCCAGAAACGCTGCAGTTATAGCTGATAATGTCGGTGACAATGTCGGCGATGTCTGCGGCATGGGTGCTGACCTCCTTGAGTCTTATGTGGAGACTGTCATTGCTACTATGACTCTCACCACTGTTGGTGTCGTAATAGCACCATGGCTGACAAAGCTATTTCCTGGGCTCTCAACCGAGGCTGCTCTACAAGCTGCCTGGTGGCTTCCTCTTCTAATTATGGCTGGTGGCATTGTAGCCTCCATAATTGGCTGCTTTCTGGTCAGAGTTGGGGAGAAGGTAGATATGTCTGCTCTCCTGGGAGCTTTGCGTCGCGGCACGTTAGGCGCCACGATATTGACAGCGGTATTTGGTTTTCTGGTGATTCATTTTTTGGGTGCCAGCTTAGGTCTCTTCTGGGCGATGCTTGCCGGCCTTGTGGCCGGTGCCTTAATGGGGGAAAGCACAAACTATTTCACTTCTTATGCCTTCAAGCCAACCCGAGAAATCTCTGAAGCTTCCACTACTGGTGCTGGTGCCACTATAATTAGAGGCTTTGCCAATGGTCTGATGAGCACCTGGGCACCGATAGTCTTGATAGCCCTAGCGATTGTCGTAGCGTTCCAGTTCGGCAGCTTCTACGGTGTGGCTTTAGCTGCTGTTGGTATGTTGTCTACCCTGGGTGTGACGCTGGCTACCGATGCTTACGGGCCTATAGCTGACAATGCTGGAGGCATCACCACTCAGGCGGGGTTACCAGAGGAGGTGCGTGAGAGAACCGATGCTTTAGATTCTCTGGGCAATACCACCGCTGCCACAGGTAAGGGATTCGCCATCGGTGCTGCTGCCCTGAATTCCCTGGGCTTAATTCTGGCCTTCGCTATGGCTGCCGGGATAGTGACGATTTCAAGCACCACAGGCCAATTAGAGCCATTCCCTGAGGCACTAAGCTTGCTGAGCGTGCCAATTATTGTCGGTATATTTATAGGTGCCCTTATGCCTCCTATCTTTTGCGCTATGACGATGAAATCGGTGGGAGTGACTACATCAGCGATTATAGAGGAAGTTCGCCGGCAATGGCGTGAGATTAAGGGCTTGATGGAAGGGACAGCCAAGCCCGAATATGGCAAGTGCGTGGATATTGCCACCAGAATATCATTGAGGCAAATGTTGCTTCCTTCCATAATGACGATAATTGCGCCTGTGATTGTGGGACTGGTTCTGGGCAAATACGCCCTTGCTGGCTTTCTTATTGGCGCCCTGGCTACTGGTTTTATTCTAGCTATTACCTTGAACAACGCCGGTGGGGCCTGGGATAATGCTAAGAAGTGGATTGAGGCTGGTAAGTTTGGCGGTAAAGGCTCAGACGCTCACAAAGCCGCTGTCGTTGGAGATACAGCCGGTGACCCCATGAAAGATACTGCTGGACCGTCCTTGAATATAATGCTCAAGCTAATGTCGGTGATTTCACTGATGCTTGCGCCGGTAATAATGCATTTCGGTGGTCTGATTTAGCCGCAGCAATCTCGCAGACTACAGTCCTATTCTGTCAGCCACTTGGCGCATCCCCATAATGACGTCGGTGACCAGCTCTGTTAGTTCCATCGCGAGCATTGCTGTCCCCTTTTCAATCACGGAGCGGTTCACACCAGCAGCAAATGCCTTGTCCTTCCATTTCTTCATAACCGACCTAGCTTCAAGGTCTGCCACGCTCTTTGACGGCCGGACCAGGGCTACTGCTGAGATAAGCCCGGTTAGCTCGTCAATGGCATACAATGTCTTCTCCATCTTGCTTTGTGGCTCAACGTCATTACAGATACCCCAGCCGTGAGATACAATCGCTCTTATGTATTCCTCCGGCCAACCCCGTTCCTCCAGTATTTCCTTCGCTTTGCTACAATGCTGCTCCGGGAAACGCTCATAGTCCAGGTCATGTACTAGTCCAATGATGCCCCACTTTCCCTCATCCTCACCTGCCTTGCGTGCCATGTAGCGCATCACTCCCTCGACGCAGTTGGCATGCTTCAATAAGCTCTCATCTTGGTTAAATTCCTTAAAAAGTGATAGTGCTTCATCATATGTCGGTAGGTGTTTATGCATCTTATTGCCTCCTTACTCATGTTTCCTTTGTAATTAACTTAGATTTGCTACCCGTCAGTTCTCATCATGCCTTGCCTGCCCGGCGTATCTTAGCTTGAATGGCATTGACTTCATCCTGAGTCATAAGGCCATTCTGCACGGCCATATTCAGCAAAACTCCCGTGCCGAGGATGGACACAGAGGGATTCATCGCCTTGCATACATCTGCCGCAACACTATCATCCATTGCTATGTCAAATCCCCGATGACAGGCAAGCGCAATTGAGGCAGACTCCCCTCTACCCAGTCTATTCTCTAATAACAGCCCGGCATATGTCCATATCTCTACTTCTGAGGACTCATCAACGGAGACGAACATGAGAATTCCTGCAGCTTCCAGCTCCCTCAAAAGCTTCGCCAATCTCTGTCCTTCAGTGCGCCACTGCTTGGCCTCCTCAGCAACCTGCTCAGTAACACGGAAATTTGATTTTGGCCGAACCTGTAAGGCTCGGTGCAGGACACCCGCACTGTATAACCTTGAGACTACATCGTTGTCAAGCACGACTGGTCTTTTGAGAGGCGACATTCATGCATCGCCTTCCTGACTTCCCTGCTCGAACTCTTCCCTGAGCTCGTAGTAGTTCCTCCGCAAAAGTTCGGCAAGCTTCTCGAAAGAGATTAGTTTCATTTCGTACGCTTTGTAAGCAATATATTTATACTGGCGAGGGACAATATCAGGCGGTTCTTCCTCTTTGCCATACCCCAGTAAGCGGGCTGTTGGTGACGACGGCACCTGTTTTAGGGTAAGTCCCGTAGCCGTTCTGGCTTGCTTTAACGCATGTCTCACCGTAGCAGCAGATGGAGACATTACATTGGTTGGTACAGGCATCTTCCTCCAATTGATTTCGGAAATCCAGAAATTTGCCTCTCTTATAACAAGTCTATCAGCCAAAGTTTCACAGGTCAATAGATTTATGGCGTACAGGTAGGGACTGGCAGTGTGAAAAAAGCAGTCTCAGCTGGCGACCACCGCAGATATAGTGCACGAATGCCGGCAAACGGTTTTATTCTTCCTCTAGATCTGCCTCAAGCGTAGTTGTTGCCGGAAATAAGCTTGTTTGTCCGGCCGGCGAAGGACTCACAATACGATTCGAGTTGCTAAACAGCCCTGTTAACCTTCTTTTGAGGGGCATCCGGAATTGATGTTACAATAGAGCATCATGCCAGATGCCATATTTATTAAAGGTGCCAGAGAACATAACCTTAAGGACATAGATGTCGTTATCCCCCGGAACAAGTTGGTGGTTATCACCGGTGTTTCTGGCTCAGGAAAAAGCTCTTTGGCTTTCGATACCATATATGCCGAGGGGCAGCGCCGTTATGTAGAGTCTCTTTCTGCCTATGCCCGCCAGTTCCTGGGGCAGATGGAGAAACCGGACGTTGATTACATTGAAGGACTTAGCCCGGCCATATCCATTGACCAGAAGGGGCCGCCTCATAATCCGAGGTCTATTGTGGGCACGGTGACTGAAATCTATGATTATTTGCGCCTTCTTTTTGCTCGCATCGGGCACCCGCATTGCCCTGAATGCGGAAGGGCGATCTCGCGTCAGACAGTGCAGCAAATTGTCGACGCTGTTCAGGAAATACCCCAGGGTAGCCGCATCATGATTCTGGCACCGCTGGTCAGGGACCGCAAAGGTGAGCATCAAACGATACTTAAGGATTTGCAGAAGGCAGGGTTTGTCAGGGTTCGAGTTGATGGGCAAATTTATGACCTCTCCGAGGAATTTCAGTTAGATAAGAATAAGAAGCACACCATAGAGGTAGTCGTTGACCGGCTTCAGATAGAGCAAAACGAAAATGCCACTCGCCTTGCTGACTCCATCGAGACAGCATTAAAACTGGGGTTGGGCGTGGTGCTGGTCAAGATCCTTGACGGGGAGGAGTTGCTTTTCTCGGAGCATTTTGCCTGTGTCTATTGTGGCATAAGCCTGGGGGAAATTGCTCCCAGAACATTTAGCTTTAACAGCCCCTACGGCGCTTGCCCTGCTTGCACGGGACTGGGCTGTAAACTGGAAATTGACCCTAATTTAGTCATCCCCGACAAGGGACTGAGCCTGGTCGAAGGAGCTATCCAGCCCTGGGCAAGAAATGGGCAGGTCAGCACCTGGTACAGCAGCATACTACAGTCCTTGGGTCGCCGCCACGGTTTTTCTCTGTCCTCGCCAGTCAAGGAACTGAGTGAGGAACTAGTGCATTTGATTCTTTATGGTGACGGGGGTGAACCAGTTCCCGCCACATATGAAGACCGTTACGGCAGAATGCGTCAGTACTACACGAATTTCGAAGGTGTCATACCATACCTGGAGCGCCGCTATCGAGAGACGGGTTCTGATAGTATCAGAGCGGATATTGAGCGCTATATGGCATCCAACCCCTGCCCCGCTTGCCGGGGGAAGAGGCTGAAACCAGAGTCTTTAGCTGTCACTATTGTGGACAAAAATATTATGGATGTTACCGCCCTACCTGTCACACAGGCTTTAAATTGGGTGGAGCAGCTAGGTGACAAAATCAGTCCTCGGGAACTTACCATAGCCAAGCAAATTATCAAAGAGATTCATGCCCGGTTGGGCTTTCTCAGAGATATAGGCCTGAGCTACTTAACCTTGTACCGTCCTTCGGCAACGTTGAGCGGTGGTGAGGCGCAAAGAATTCGTTTGGCTACCCAGATTGGCAGCGGGCTTAGCGGTGTCCTTTATATTTGTGACGAGCCCACAGTCGGTTTACATCCTGCCGATGGTTCCCGGCTTATAGCCACGCTGAAGCGCCTCAGAGACCTGGATAATACTATAATCATCGTAGAGCACGATGAAGCTATGATGAGAGCTGCTGACCACATTATTGATATGGGGCCTGGGGCTGGTAAACAGGGGGGGGGAATTGTTGCCACGGGGATACTTCGGGACATAATGGATTGCCCTCAATCAATAACGGGGCAGTACCTTAGCAGGACAAAGCAAATTCCCTTGCCACCTGAGCGTCGCACTGGCTCGGGAAAAGAGCTAGTGATCCAGGGCGCCAGGGAGAACAACCTGAAAAACATTGACATCCATATCCCCTTGGGGAAGTTTGTTTGCGTCACCGGTGTTTCTGGAAGCGGTAAAAGCTCTCTCATTAACGAAGTCCTGTATAAAAGACTGGCCCGCCTCTTCTACCGAGCTAAGGAGAGACCAGGCAAGTGTGATGGTATTCTTGGCACTGAGTACATCGATAAGGTGGTTAACATTGACCAATCACCGATTGGTCGTACCCCGCGAAGCAATCCAGCTACTTATACCGGAACATTCACACCTATTCGAGCACTTTTCGCTGCTGTTCCTGAAGCTAGAATGCGTGGTTATCTTCAGGGGCGTTTTTCCTTCAACGTAAAAGGGGGGAGGTGCGAAGCCTGTCAGGGGGCAGGCTATGTTCAGATTGAGATGCAATTTCTGCCCAATGTCACTGTCCCCTGCGAGGAATGCAAAGGGAAAAGATACAACCGTGAAGCGCTGGAAATCCACTTTAAAGGGAAAAACATCGCCGAAATCCTAGATATGACGGTGGACGAAGCTTTGTTTTTCTTTGACCATTTTCCTAGAGTTAAGAGCAAGCTGGAGACCCTCCGGGACGTAGGTTTGGGATACATTTGCCTGGGGCAGCCGGCGCCGACTCTTTCTGGGGGCGAAGCACAGCGGGTAAAATTAGCTACTGAGCTATCTCGCCGCTCCACCGGCAAAACACTTTATATACTGGATGAGCCAACTACCGGCCTTTCCTTCCCAGATATTGCTTGTCTCCTGAAGGTGCTACAGCATCTGGTGGATTATGGGAATACAGTAGTTGTCATTGAGCACCAACTGGATGTAATCAAAAACGCCGATTGGGTTATTGACCTTGGTCCTGGAGCTGGGGACGATGGTGGCTACCTTGTAGATGCTGGCGCGCCTGAGGAACTGGCCCAAAACGATGCCTCTTTCACTGGACAATATTTACGTGGTATATTATTAACGCAGCGGGAAGGGGTATTGACATGACATCAAAGTTCGACAGGGACAAAATTCTTGACTCCATCCATACCAATGTCCAGGATAAGAATATGGTCAAGCATATGTTAGCCACCGAGGCAATTATGCGGGCTTTGGCCAGGAAGTTGGGAGAGGATGAAGAAGAGTGGGGAATCACCGGACTCATCCACGACATCGATGTAGAGCTGGTTGAGGATGATATGAGTTGCCATAGCAAATTGGGAGCTGATATAGCCAGGGAACTTGGAGCCAATGGGACCATGGCCCATGCTATTTTGTGTCATAACGAAGCTCACGGCGTTCCCCGAGAAACGAAATTAGATAAGGCCCTTTTTTGCGCTGACCCCCTGAGCGGGCTTATCACTGCTGCTGCCCTGGTTCGCCCTGATAAACTAGGCGGACTGACCACTAAATCAGTATTGAAACGCTTCCGCGAAAAAAGCTTTGCGGCTGGAGTTAATCGAGAGCAAGTGGCTCAGTGCCAGGAAATCGGACTGGGACTGGAAGAGTGCATCAGTCTGGGGATCGAAGCCATGAAGGAAATTGCCTCAGAGCTAGGATTATGACAACTGCTCCAGGTACCTGACGGCATCAATGAAGTTTTCAAAGGGTTTATAATCAAGGTTGTTCCCCCGGCAATGTGTCAGCAGGTCGCCTGTGGCAAAAACATGATGGGCATATCTCGCCGGAGCAATATCGGAGTCGCCGTTTCCCATATATATTACCCTGTACCCTAGCTTCAGAAATAATTCTATATATGCCTCTTTAAAGCCATCCTCTAATCGCTTGCCATCAGGTCCTATGTACTGAACTTTCATTCCTTCGGGGTGGAAGGCAGTTTTCGCGGCATGCAATTCGATGTTTTCCAGGCCCAGGTCTTTCAGAATGGCATTTATGTAAAAATCGAGACCATTACTTACGATGACAAATCTGAAGCCTTTTCTCAGGCAATAATTTACCAGTTCGTGAAACCCAGCTCGTACCTTTACCTTGCCTTTCAGGGCCTCGAGTAGTGTAGCTTTATCAGCTTTAACCATAGCAAAAGCCCTGGTATTGAACTCCCCCACAGATATCTTGTGCTCTTTATACTCTCGCAGCAATCGTCGCCAATCTCCTTGGGCGAAAGCATCTAAGAGAAGGAAGCTGGCATCTTTTTCGGTAATTGTACCGTCGAAATCACATTGAACTAAGGTTTTCATACTCTCAGCTTAATCCCACGGCGCCATTGTCAAAGTGATTACATTGACATTCCGACACAATATCTCGATTTCCTTTGTAGCCTCTCTCTCTCTTCTTTGGCGCTCAGGAGCAAATATGGCTTGGATTAGTATACTATGCCAGGAAGGTAAAGTCTAAGCCCTCTACTGAAAAGGTTAAGTATAAACGTGGTTGGCGGCGTGGCAAGCCCAACCAACCCTTGTTATACTTTGTAACATGGGCAATAAAGTTTCTAAATTCAAGGCATTTATTGAAGGTACTACCACGTTATCATCCAGCCGCTAGGGAATCTTTACCACACTACTTGCCTTCTCTGCCATCTCTATTGCTATGGGGGTTTGGCTTAATATGAATTGGCTAATTTACATGGGATTTGGGCTAGTTGCTGTAGCTGTGATATTAGCTACTATTTGGCTAAAACGAGGTTCAAGGGATACGACTGCCACTAAAGATGATATTAATGCACTTGGCAAGAAGATAGAAACAGCACTTGATAATCTCTCTAATGAGATAGGAGATGTGAAAGAATCTGTAACTAAATCTATGGATAGCCTCATTAATGAGATTAGACAGGACAGGGAGAATCGAAATATCACTAAAAAATAAGAGGCTAAATTGCTACGAGTAAATCAACCACGTTTATACTTAACCAAAAATCACGACCTGAGATATGATTCACTGAATAAGACTGAGACAGGTGTCAATTATCCTCTGGAGGATAGAGATGAAAGTATTTAATACCCTAACCGGAAAAAAAGAGGATTTCCACCCCCGCAGCGAAGGGGTAACTATGTATGTCTGCGGGATTACCGCTTATGACAAGAGTCATATCGGGCACGCCATGACTTACATAATCTTTGATGTTATAAAGCGTTATCTGAGATTCAAAGGCTATAAAGTTAAGCACGTGCAAAACTTTACCGATATAGACGATAAGATCATAGAGCGTGCCAATCAGGTGGGGATGCCGCCATTGGAACTGGCTAATAAATACGTTGACCAGTATTTTGCCGATATGGATGCATTAAATGTAGAGCGGGCTGATATCTATCCCCGGGCAACTGCGGAAATACCAAAAGTCATCGAAATTATCCAGGGTCTGCTAGCTAAGGGTTACGCTTACGAGTCTGAGGGGAGTGTTTACTTCCGCGTCAGGAATTTTCCCAACTATGGTAAGTTGAGCCACAGGAACTTATCGGACATGATTTCCCAAACAAGTACCTATGAAGAAAAGAAGGAATATCCATTGGATTTCGCTTTATGGAAAACATCAAAGCCGGGTGAGCCTTTCTGGGAGAGCCCCTGGGGGTGGGGCAGGCCTGGCTGGCACATAGAGTGCAGTGCCATGGCCTTAAAGTACCTCGGCGAGAGCATAGATATCCATGGTGGCGGACAAGACCTCATCTTTCCTCACCATGAGAACGAGATAGCACAATCGGAAGGTTTCACCGGGCTGGTTCCCTTTGCTCGATACTGGCTGCATAATGGGCTCATGCAACTGGACAAGCAAAAAATGAGTAAGTCCATTGGTAATTTAGTAAGTGTTAAAGACGCACTAAACCATTTCAGCTCTGATGCCATTCGCCTCTTTATCCTTAGCTCGCATTATAGAAGTCCACTTACCTATAGTGAACAGGCTCTGGAAGCAAGCGAGAGGGGCGCAGAAAGATTGCGCTGGGCAGTGACCCATCGGGCTAATATGGTCCAGGGAGTGGCTATGCTCAATGCACAGCCCTTCGAGCAAAAATTTATCGAAGCCATGGACGACGACTTCAATACTTCGCAGGCAATAGCAATTCTCTTCGAACTGGCGAAGGAAATAAACCGCGGCGCTGAACAAGGTGTAAATATAACTGGAGCGCAGCATACCCTGCTCAAGCTAGCAGGTATTCTAGGTCTTACTTTGAAGGAGAAGACTCGAGTCACACCCGACGCAGAAGCATTTATCCGTCTCCTGATATCTATCAGGGAGGACTTGCGGCAAAACCAGCAGTGGCAGCTAGCCGATAAAATTAGGAGCGGCTTGGCCGATTTAGGAGTAACTCTTGAAGACACCCCTCAAGGGACAAGATGGAAATAGCTCTGTAACTTCATCACCGGCTGGAGAAAGCTCTTGACCAGCCTTAATAGTGATAGCCGCGCTATATTTTAAGATTTTGCGTTAGATTTCAGATGATTCAAACCAGCCTTCTATATGATAAAATCATTTCAATAATCAGATTTAGCGCGGGAGAGATGAATAAGAAGAAGAAAGTGGCTGCCTTGAAGCACCGCCAGCGCCGAAAGCAGCTCAAGGAAAAGAGAAAAGCCCAGGCTCCGGCCAAGGAACAATGAAAAGAGTCCTCCTGTTGACTGGTAAGCCGGGCACAGGTAAAACCGCTCTCATCAAAGAAACCCTGGCCGGGACAAAAGTCAAGGGGGGCGGCTTCTATACTGAGGAGATACGGACCGGGGGAATAAGGCAGGGGTTCAGGATTGTCACCCTTGACGGGCAAGAGGCAACATTAGCCCACGTCGGCATCTCCAGCCCCCACCAGGTCAGCAAATACCGTGTGGACACAGACGCTCTAGACAGAGTTGGCGTGACTGCTTTGCGTCTGGCGCTGAAGGAAAGTGACGTCATAGTTATAGATGAGATTGGTAAGATGGAGCTTCTGTCGCCCCAGTTCAGGGAAACTGTGACGCAAGCCATAAACAGTGGCAAGAAGGTTCTGGGGACTATTATGCTCAACCCCCATCCCTTCGCCGATGAAATCAAACGCCATCCTGAAGTCGAAACGCTCCTGGTAACCACAGATAACCGTCCTGACGTAATGAGGAAAATCCTAAACTGGTTAACGGAAATAAAGCAGTATCCATAGTAAACGCTAGTTTAGTAAGTTCTTGCCTTATTAAACAAAATGCCTGATTTGTAGTAGGCCTGATTGGCATGGTGTACCAAGAATTCAGTCAATATGACCTTAGTCTACTGCTTCGGATGCTTCGTCTTCTTCCATTCGAACTTGCATAGGAAGCTCTTTAAATGGCAATTGCAGACACTTAATCATATCAACAGCATTACGAGGAGAATACCCTCTCCAATGATTATTGAATAGAGCAAACAGCAATTTAGTCTGACCTGCCGTTGTCTTTACCCTATCTGTCAATTCCTCTATTTCTTCAGCCGAATACAGGTATTTGTAGCGGGTTTCGCTATCTCCCGTCCACCACGTTTCCGCATTTCTACCGTGAAAGCGGAAGTACGCCATATCAGAGGTTACAGGAAGCTCCTCAGCGATTGAGGACTTAAACTTCGGCTCATCAATTTGGACCCAGGCAACATTATTTTCCTTGAGCAGCTTTGCGATATTGGGGTCGTCACTCCAGCTTCTATGCCTTAGCTCAACAGCCAGCCTGTACTGTCCAAACAACCTGCTCACCGCAGTTATGACTCGCTGCCCAAAGCTATCGTTCCTGAAGCTGGGCGGGAACTGCGCCAGCAAAGCACCAAGCTTATCGCTTTTCAATAGGGGCTCAATACTTCGCTTAAATATATCGACATCCTGCAAAGATATCGCCGCTTCCTCTCCCGTAGCTTCCTTATACATCTTCGGGTGAGTGAATTTCTGCCAGAGTTTAACTGTGAACAGGAAGTCCTTGGGAACCCTCCGAACCCAGTTATAAACGTAGCCAGGATTCGGTGGTCTATAGAATGAGCTGTTTATCTCTACTGTGTTGAAGAACTGGCTGTAGTATTCAAGCTCATTTACCTTGCCCGCAGGGTAGAAGTATCCGGTCCACGTGCCTTCACCTTTGGGGTAGGACCAGCCTGATGTCCCTATGTATATCTTCGCTTGATCGGTCATCTTTTATATTCCTGCAGCATCATTATACCAGCATATCTCCGAGCAGATTAATTTTTGAGATATACTGGGAATTCTGAAAAAACCTCTTGACAATAGCACAGATGTTCTGTTACAATTCTATTCCCTTTCCCGTTTTGGAGTCGATACCATGTCCAGGCTTATTGGTGAACCAGTTAAAGTTTATAAGAACAACGATTCAATAATAACTGCCTTTATCTGGAGGAAGCGTCTCTATAGAGTCCTTGATGTTATTGGTTGGTGGAGAGAACCTTCCGAATGGTGGAATGGTAAATCGATACGTCTTTTCATCCGCGTGAATGCACAGAACTCAAGCACCGGGACGTATGAGCTTTATAAGCTTGGGGGACAGTGGTTTCTCTCCAGAGTCCTTGATTGAGGTGATGGGCATGGGTTTCATTCATCTTCACGTCCACTCTCAATATAGCTTTCTTGACGGAGCTTCGTCTCTGGATGAGCTACTGTATAAAGCTGTTTCCCTGAGAATGCCTGCCTTAGCTCTAACGGACCATAACCGGTTGACTGGTGCCATTCGGTTCTATAGCAAAGCCAAAGCAGCAGGAATCAAACCGATAATAGGTGCTGAGGTTGATTTGGATGGCGGGCGTCATTTAACGCTACTTTGTAAGAATGCTGACGGATACTCAAACCTCTGTCGATTAATAACGCAAGCTCACCTGTCGAATCGAGATAGGAAACCGGAAGCAATTAGAGAGATGCTGCGGAATCATAGTAGCGGACTGCTGGCTCTGAGTGGCTGCAGTAAGGGTGAAATACCTGCCCTCGTCGCTCAAGGTAAGAGTGATAAAGCCGAAGAGGCAGCGCGCTTTTATAGAGAGGTCTTTGGTAAAGACTTTTTCATAGAGCTTATCCGCTATCCTTCAAGAGAGGGGATTTCTGACAGCTACCGGCTTGCTTCGTTTGCTCAGGAAGATAATCTACCGATAGTAGCTACCAATAATGTCCATTACGCTGAAATCAAAGAATACAGGATCAAAGAGCTACTTAATGCTATCGACCGGATCATACCGGCTTCTCAATTGGAGGGTTATCGCACTGTAGAGCAGTATCTGAAATCGCAGCAGAAAATGATGAAGCTCTTCAGAGACCTGCCTGAAGCTATAAAGAATACCGAGGAGATTGCTTCAAGGTGTAATCTAGAGTTGGAGCTGGGGAAGCCTCGCTTCCCTAAGTTTAATATTCCAGAGGGTGAGTCTGATTACGGTTATCTCAGGAAAATAGCTTTTGCGGGAGCCGGAAGAAAATACGGTTTGCTATCCGATTCAATAAAGAACCGCCTTGAGCACGAGCTTGATACTATTAATAAACTTGGATTTTGCAGCTACTTCCTGGTGGTCTGGGATATAGTCCGCTGGGCGAAAAGTAGAGATATAAGATGTCAGGCACGGGGAAGTGCCGTAGATAGCCTGGTTGTCTACGCACTCGATATCAGCAATGTTGACCCTGTTGAATATAACCTGCTCTTTGAACGTTTCATGCATCCTTTAAGGCATGAACCTCCCGACATCGATTTAGATGTTGACAGAAGACGAAGGGATGAGGTGAGAGACTACATCTACCGGAAGTATGGCGCTGAGAATGTTGCCTGCGTAGGAACGATAAATACCTATATGGCTAGAGGTGCAATCCGTGACATCGGCAAAGCTCTACAAATACCAAAAGCGATAATTGAAGAGGCTTGCAATGGTATTCACTGGTTATCTGCTTCCAGGCTTATGGAATATGCCGATACGCTTCCTGAGCTAAAGCACAGCACTGTCTATAAGAAAAAAGAGCTCGCTGACTTCTTTAAGCTATGCACTGCTATAGACGGATTCCCCAAGCATCTATCCGTCCACCTGGGAGGATTGCTTATCGGTAATGGAAGGCTGTCTGATTTAGTCCCACTTGAATGGTCTGGCGGAGGGGATATTATCAGCCAGTATGATAAAGATGACATCGAGAGGTTGGGGATTGTGAAACTGGATTTGTTATCACTCCCTACTCTGACCGTCATTGAGGATACACTGAGCAACATCAAGCAGAGTCGTGGAATTGATATTGACATAGAGAAGATACCGAGAAACGATCCCGCGGCTTTCGGCATACTCAGAGACGGAAAGACTATCGGGACATTTCAGCTTGAATCACCGGCACAAAGAGAAATGGCAGGCAGACTTCTGCCAGATAGCTTTGAAGACATCATCGTGTCTATATCCCTGGTCCGTCCCGGCCCGCTCAAGTCCAATATGGATAAAGACTACCTGCCCAGAAGACACGGCCAACAACCTGTGAAGTATCTCCATCCCAAGCTGAAAAACGCTCTCGGTGAGACTTTGGGAGTAATCCTCTATCAAGAGCAAGTCCTCAAGGTTGCTCACGATTTAGCCGGAATGAGTTACGCTGAAGCTGATGGTTTCAGACGGGCCATGACTCATGAACGCACTGAACAGGAAATGGAGAAAATGAGAGACTCCTTTATTTCTCGTGCTGTTGGGGATGGTATCAGTAAAAATATAGCTGAAAAGGTATTTGAGCAACTGGCTGCTTTTGCTGCCTATGGATTCTGTAAGGGACATGCCTGTGCTTACGCTATTACTGCCTATCAAACGCTCTGGTTGAAGAGTCATTATCCTGCTGAATTTCTGGCAGCAGTATTGTCTAATCAACCTATGGGTTATTATCCATCTCGTGTCCTTGTAGCTGAAGCCAGGAGATTTGGAGTCGAAGTCTTGCCACCCGATATAAACAAGTCCTCCGACTGCTATACAGTAGAGAAAGGGGCGATACGAGTCAGCCTCAAACAGCTAAAGGGAATGTCTGAAAAAGCACTGGAATCAATATTATCGGCAAAAGCAGAGCACAAATTCACTTCTCTAAGAGACTTTGTACTGAGAACCGATGTCAATCAACCCATTCTGGAAAACCTGGTTAAAGTAGGTGCTTTTGATTCTCTGGGCAATCGGAACGACTTGCTATTACAGCTTCCAAAGCTATCGGAACTTAAACACAAGGTAATCCGGGGTACAGTATCACTTTTTGAAGATGCTGCACTCAAAGCAGATACTTCTACGGATTTCTCCATTGATGATAAAAAATCCAGGTTGTTTATTGAGAGAGAGCTGCTATCGTTGAACCTATCGGCGCACCCCCTCGACTTCTATGACTCCGATAATGGAATCACCAAAATGAAAGACCTCCCCTCGATTCCTGCTGGCAGGAAGGTCAAGCTAGTGGGGTCTGTGATACGTTACCAGACTCCACCTACGAGGAATGGGAATAGGGTAGTCTACGTGATAATGGAAGATGGAACGGGAATAGCAGATGTGACCGTATTCGGCGATGTCCAGGAGAAATGCGGTCAAGTCCTGTTTCGCGAAAGTTGGCTGACAGTCGAAGGTAAGGTCCAGAGGAGAGGTCAGAAAGCTACTTCTATAATTGCTGAGGAAGTGTATCCACTAAGCAGGACAGAACGCTCTGTTGTTAATGAGAACAATAAAGCAAGGTATGATTGCTCGCAGACTCGGGATTATGTCCAGAGCTGACATGAAAGCCATAGATGACAATTTGCGCGCTGCCTTAAGTCTGATGCATAAGGTATCCTGGGGGCGTAATACCTGATTTGTAGTAGGTCTGATTGGTATGGTGTCCCTGGAATTCAGTGTATTGTCCTTTGTACCCGCCCAGGCTATAATGCTCATGACTGTCGATTCTCAATTCTCTTGGCAGTATAGTTCGCTTCAAAATAAGGGGGGGGGGTTATGGTGCGGAAAGAGGAAAAGGTAAATAAGGACTCAGGAAAAGTTAAGAAGCACTGGATAAGGAATCGCCCTGAAAGCGAAAGGCCTAGAGAAAAACTTCTGATGTTTGGCCCCGAGAGTCTCTCGAATGCCGAATTGCTGGCAATAGCTTTAAGAACAGGTGTAGCAGGCAAGAGTGCTATTCAATTAGCAGGTGATATCCTCGATGATTTTGGGGGGTTGCGAGGCTTGTTTGCTGCAAGCACAGAGGACTTAAGCAAGACCAAAGGACTGAAAACTGCTAAGATTGCTCAACTTAAAGCAGCATTAGAACTGAGCAAACGATTTCTGCAAGAGAACCTGAAGCAAAAGCCAATTTTAGAGAGTTCTCAAGAGATTTTTGATTACCTTTACCAATCAATGCGTGACCTTGATGCAGAGGTTTTCAAGGTTATCCTGCTGAATGGTCAGAACCAAATTATTGACATAGCTGATGTTTTTCGTGGCTCGGTAGATTCATCCAGTATCTATCCCCGTGAAGTCATTAAATTAGCCCTGAAGCATTCAGCACCGGCGGTTGTCTTTGTGCATAATCACCCTTCTGGCTCTCACAAACCAAGCGAAGGTGATAAAGAGATGACGAAAAATTTAGTCTTCGCCTGTATGGCAACTGGCATCAAAGTTCATGACCATATTATCATCGGTAATAATCAATACTATAGTTTTGCTGATAATGAATTGATTCAGGCTTATGAGAGCGATTTTGAAAGGATGATGGCAACATGAATCCGGGTGGTAAATATCAGAAAACCGACGAAATCCAAGAAAAAGAAGGCAAGATTTATGATGTAGTAAGGGGCAAATGGATAAAAGCCACGCCTGAGGAAAAAATCAGGCAAGCCCTCGTAGCCTCTTTGGCTAAAGAGCTCGGTTATCCTTTGAAGAGAATCCGTGAAGAAGTCCCAATTAAGATGGGCTCAACCTATGCCAGCAAGAAAGCCGATGTGGTGGTTTACGCTGAAGAGGCACCTGACACAATGCACATTATCTTTGAGACCAAGAAACCCAAGAGGAAAGATGGAGTCGAGCAACTGAAGTCTTATATGAATGCAACGGGTGTCTATTTCGGTGGCTGGCTAAATGGAACTGAAACTGCCTTTCTCTTTCGCCGAGACCCTAATATTTTTGAGTATTTACCCAGACTTCCTGCGGTGAATGAAGACATTGATGATGTTCGCCAGCCATTAACCAAGAAAGACCTTCAGCCCATTGAGAACTTAAAAGAAACGGTTCAGGATTTAGAAAATACCGTGCTTGCTAATGCCGGGGTGAGCGCCTTTGACGGGATTTTCCCTATGCTCTTTGCCAAATTCTGGGATGAATTCTACAAAGGACCGAGCGATACACTAGATTTCAGAACAACTACTGCCCCCTTGCAAGACCAGGCAAAAAGGCTTAAAGGCGTCTTTACGCAAGCCCTGAAGACCTGGCCAGATGTGTTATTTGAACAAGATTGGCCTGACATTTCGTCTGAGTCTCTTATCACCATTGTCTCAGCCCTGCAGCATCTCCGCTTTCAAGACGCCGACCTCGATGTAATTGATGCCGCCTTTGAGTATATGATAAACCCTGAGCAAAAGGCAGATAAAGGGCAATTCTTTACCCCTCGACCGATAGTAAAGATGGCGGTCAAGATGTTGAATCCCAAGCCTAATGAATTGATAATTGACCCAGCCTGTGGCCCCTGTGGCTTTATGATTCATAGTTTGTATTGGGTAGTAGACAGACACCTTAAGTCTAAGTATGGTCCAGAGTGGAAAGAATATCGGACTGATTACGCTCGGTCTAATCTCTTTGCTATTGATTTTGACCAACGGCTGGTCAAGGTAGCTAAGGCAATGATGCTTATCGCTGGTGATGGACGTGCCCATGTCTATCGGGTAAATTCCCTCGACCCCAGGGAGTGGAAGGGACGCACTGATGGACTTGTTGAAGCCATAAAAGATGGCACATTCGATGTCTTGATGACTAATCCTCCCTTTGCCGGAAAGATTAAACAGCCAGAGATTCTGGGCACCTATGACTTAGCCTACAAGGGTGACCCCACAAAACATAAAAGAGTGGACAAATTGACCAGGGATGTTCTGTTCATTGAACGATGCCTGAACTTCCTCTGTGCCGGTGGCAGGATGGCAATCGTTTTGCCTCAAGGCAATCTTAACAATACCAATGCTGAATACATCAGGAAATATGTTATGGATAAAGCGCGAATTCTGGCGGTTGTTGGGCTCCATGTCAATACGTTTAAGACCTTCACTGGTATTAAGACCAGCGTGCTCTTCCTGCAGAAATGGCATTCAGGCGAAGACATTCTTGAAGATTATCCTATCTTTATGGGGGTTAACGAAAAACCAGTCAAGGACAACAGCGGAGATTATATCTACAGGAAAGACAGAGAAGACAATATAGTGAAAGACGAATTTGGGAAGCCAATCATTGACCACGACCTGGATGAAATCGCCGTGGAATTTGTCAAGTTCGCCAAAGAACAAAAAATGGATTTTTGGAAAGATTAATGGCAGTCAAGTCCATTGTTAAAGTATCGGAACTTGAGGGGGCTAAAAGGCTGGATGCGGAGTATTACCAGCCGAAATATCTACAAGCAGTCTCTCTCCTCCGAGGCTATCCGCTACTACATAAATTCGTTTACAAAGTCATTCACCCCTCGGAGATCAAACGGGCATATGAGGACAAAGGCTTTCCCTTCCTTTTGTCCCAGAATGTTTTAGAAAACCACCTTGATTTCACACAAGAAGTATTCATTCCAACAGATGTAGCAGCGCAAATCCCGAAGAACAAGGTGGAACCTGGAGACGTCCTTATGATCAGAACTGGAGGAATAGGAAAGGCTGCTCCCTATCTTGGAGAGCCAAAAAACCTTTACTCTTCCGCTCATGTGCTTATTCTCAAAACGAAAGATATATCAGGTTCGTTTCTGAGCACTTACTTCAATACTCGATATGGGAAGCTAGTTCTACAGCGAGGACACTATGGGGCATTGCAACCTGAGATTGCCCCATCTTACGTTCGCACAGTACCCATCCCAAGATTTGATAAGCATGAAGAGAGTGAGATCGAGAATAAAGTAAGGGAAGCCCATTGGTCTTTACAGGAATCTAAGTCCCTCTACCTCCAAGCTGAGCAAATCGTGATGGATGAGTTGGCATGGGATAAGCTCGACCTTTCACAGCCTAAGTCATATGCTATCTCCCTTAGCCAAGCCAAGAATGGCAGCCGCATTGACGCTGAGCATTTCCAGCCCAAATACGAGAAGCTCTTGAATCATGTCAAGAAAGCAGGGGAAACGAGACAGATAAGGGAATTTCTTGATGAGCCTGTATCGAAAGGAGTAACTCCAGACTATATACCAGATGGGGAAATTGTTGTAGTTAATAGCCAGCATCTGGGAAGATATTGTCTGAATTTTGAGGCTACAGATAGAACCACATTGGCATTTTGGGAAAGGAATAAGCGTGCCCAGATCAAGGAACACGATGTAATGATTTATGCTACTGGGGCTTATGTCGGAAGGGCAAATCCCTATCTCGAAAGTGCGAGGGCACTAGCTGGGGTTGATTTGCTACTTGTGCGTCCTAACCGAGAATGCAATCCTTTGTATTTAAGCGTCTATCTCAACGCATTGCCAGGCATATACCAAGCAGAGAAATTTGCCAGTGGCTCAGGGCAGAGGCACATCTACCCTGGCGATGTAAAACAATTCTTGGTTCACCTGCCATCACAAGAACTCCAGAAAAAAGTAGCCGACTTAGTGCTCCAATCCTATCAAGCGCGCAAGAAGGCGAAAGCACTATTAGAAGAGGCAAAAAGAAAGGTTGAAGAAGCTATAGAGGAGGCAACTGGCAGGTGAAGCCGGGAAGTAGACCTTTGAGGAGGTGGGCAGGCGATGCTCACGGCGCTCTGCACCCGCTCTCTGCCGCTGAACAGTACGCTAGAAGATTAAATCGAACCTGTCTGTCCGATTGCACAAATGTCAGTTTTGTTCAATGATAATTCGATACATCACACAGTTCGTCACATTGTGACCTCAGGTAGTGTTACTGGCAGGTCTTTGCTAATATATCTATATGACCGATACTCTGTCTCCTGAACAACGCAGCCAACTGATGGCCAAGGTCCACGGTAAAGACACGGCCATGGAGAAAAAGGTGCGGTCGTATCTTCATAAAAGGGGGTATCGTTTCCGGAAACACATTACCGGGCTGCCTGGCAGCCCCGATATAGTTCTTCCGAAATATGGGGCAACTATCTTTGTACACGGTTGTTTCTGGCACGGCCATTCGGGCTGTAGAAAGAGTCGACTCCCTACGACAAGGCGTGTCTTCTGGGAGGAAAAACGCAGAGCAAACATTGAACGTGATGTCCGGAAAGTAGCCGAGTTGATTAACGGAGGGTGGCGGGTCGCCGTGGTATGGCAATGTGCCCTAGAAAAAACGACAACCTTCTCTTATCACATGAAAATACTTGAAGATTGGATCAATTCAGATAAAGACCAGTGCGAAATACCGAGTGGATGTTGACAATATTTTATGTCTCGCCCCACTCATACTCTTCTATGTTCCGAATAAGTTTGTAAACCCGTCCTACCTCCTCGGACCTTTCCAAGAATGCTTGATATTTTCTATATGCATCTTCAATAAGCTCCTGGTACCTGACGACACGTATATGGTGCTTCTCCAAACCTTCTCGTGATTCTTGTTCGGTCGTGGGACCAGTCCAGTCGCTACAGGGTCTCCCAACAAGGCAAACTACCTCAATCGGCTCATGCCCTTTATTATCTGCCTCAAGAATCTTCTTTAGTGCATTCCTATATTTCAAGACTTGTTTTCCGATATCAAAACTATTTATTGACCTTTCAGCACGTTTTAACTCAATAATAACATGCTGCTTGGACGTAGTTTTATATTTTATATCGAATCTGCCTTCTCTCTCCTCTTTCGTCAGTTTGGCATCCAATTTGGCAAAGGCGGTCTTAACTTGTTGCTCTAAGAGCGGCGTCTCGGTTCCTCTCTCCCATGATGGCTCTAATAGCCATAGGTGGTCATAAAGGTATTTCTGGATTACCTTTTCTAGGACGTTATCTTCAATTTTGCTTTGGAGAGCCTTGACGACTTGCAGCCGCTCGCTGACAATCTGATGGTATAACGTCGCCTCAATATCATCAAGATTGGCAAATATTTCCGAAAAAGCCTGAATATTCTCCATTGAGATATTTTGCAGTGCATCAAGATTGTTCTTATAACGAAAGCTCTCGAATGCCAAAACAGCGTGGCTCAATAAAGTCCTTTTTCCTTCATCCGAATCTATAGATAGTTGGTTAAGCTTACCGAACAGCGACTCTGCATGTTTTCTATTGTCCTTCCCAAGGCTGGTAAACCATTCCTTGATAGCTGGTATTTGTAAAGCCCATTCGGTACCCTCTTTATTACGAAATTTTGTCCAGAGACTCTGAATATTCTTTAATTCGCCCAATACCCAATCCTTCAGGGCAACATATCTCGGATCGTCCTTTTTTATTTCCTGACGGCTGGTAGTAGCACTATCTTCCCCCTCATCAATATCCAAAAAGTCGGCATGCAATTCCCCTATTAAGTACTTCGTATACATGCCTCCCTCGACGAAATCCTCCAATATGTCCTCTTGAGCCAGTTTCCCCCTAACCATAATCACGATTTTATTAAGATTATCACCCTGGTCATCTTTAAGGAGACCCGCTTTTGCCATCGAACCGATCCAACCCGATACTTCATAACCGTTTTCTCCAATCTTATTCGGCCTCTTGTCCTGTTGTAGGAGTGTATCTTTCCTGCAATACGATATGTATTTCTTGCTGTTTTCACCATAATGCCATAAGTATTGAACTTTATAGAAATAATCTCTATCTTCTATTCCTATAGGGCTACCGTCAATATTGACGGTGAAGTTATAGTCGACTCCGATGATGCTGAAACGGCGTGCAAGCCGCTTTCTCAGAGCACTCGCAGTTGTCGACGTACCTCGCTTCAAATTACATATATTCACACGGGTCCCCTGTTTATTGATAGTGATTTTATCTTCGGGTAATGGATCGGGATGATAGTCTCCGCTGTGATTCTCTTCATCTTTTAACTGTTCCTGTATTTTTTTTGCCGACATTACAAAGCCATTCTTATCGCCATTTTTCATACTCTGTATTTCTATCGTATCGGCAATTGAAAAAAGCGACAATTTCCCGATGCCTTTCCTGCCCATTACAGGCCTCTTAAATTTCGGAGTTATTGCCTCATCTGGTTGCTCTCGTCTAATGTAACCGACGAGAAGATACTTATCATTAATGTCGTCATAACTCATTCCACAGCCGTCATCCGTGATTGCTATCTCGTCACTTCCTATGACGATATCCACTACTTCGGCGTCTGCATCCCAAGCATTAGCCACCACTTCCGATAATACAGCAGGGATATTACTGTAAAGATTTATTCCGAGGTGGTTCAACACGTTAAGACTTATGGTCATTTTATAAGTCTTTTTAGTCATGGAATGCGCCCTCTAAATGATTGAGTATACTGCACCCGATTATAACACCTAGACGAACGGGGACAGCGTTACCTATATGTGTTCCGAGCCTTTTTTTAGAAAAAGGCAATTTTGGATCAATGAAATCATAATCCGGGGGAAAAGTCTGCAACAAAGCGCCTTCTCTCAATGAAAGTGCTCTATCCTGTTCCGGATGGCCGAACCGGCCTGTCCCGTAATTATAAAACTGCGTCGTCATGGTAGGAGCCAGCATATCCCATGACATACGTGCGTAGACTCCACTATAACTTTTGCCCGAGTCTTTTTTATGACAAGGGGAGCGTAGATCCTCGTCCCAATCCTTCCATGTGCCTCCGGGTTTCGACTGTTTAATTCTTCTTAAGTTGATATCCCCCAGACGCGAAGCTCTATGTAAGGGATCCTTAGCCGATACCTCACCCGCAGCAAGAACTTCAAGATTTCCTATTATATCCTGTACTTTCTCGTATTCATCTTCTGCATGAGTTGGTGAGATGATATTAATCGCTCCAAATTTCGATGCCAATAGAACCAACCGCTTCCGCGACTGAGGTACGCCATAGTCGGGACAATAAACCTTGTCCCAGGATATATAATATTCTTGTTCTTCCAGTTCGGCGACAAAATCGGTGAATACTTTGTTTTCTGTTATCTCAGGGACATTTTCCATCGAAACAATATGAGCCTGTACTTTCCTGATCAGCTTAGAAAATGAATATAATAAACCCCATTTTTCGTCCTCGGAGCGGCTTTTATTCTTCTGAGTATGTGTGGAAAACGGTTGGCATGGGGCACATCCGACAAGTACTTTGATACATTCGTCAGGATACAACTTTTCTAAATCGGCACCGGTAAGCTCTCTGGCGTCTTTACAAATGAATGTGCTTTGGTTATTTGTTTCGTAAGCATATTTGCACGTTTTGTCGATATCAATGCCGGCGACAACGGGGATACCGGCCTTTATCAAACCATGAGTCAGTCCACCTACTCCACAGAATAAATCTATCGCAGCTACGTTCAAGCTAACCATTGCTCTCTTTTAGGTCATATTATCACACCTCGCGATAGATACCAATATTTTACCCGGGTTCTCTCTTCGCCCTTCTACACGATAAATATTCCCAGTATTCCCGCTTCTTTCGTCGCCACCTGGTTGTATACCGCAACAATATTTCTTATTGTTGGGTAACAGTAAGCCATATTGTTACCTGATGTTCTCGCTTACTTGGAAAAGCAGCTACTATCTACCTCTGCGGCTCGATAATCACGTTTGGGAAACTAGTAGTCAGTAGTCAGTAGTCAGGAGTCAGGAGTCAGGAGTCAGGAGTCAGTAGTCAGTAGTCAGAAGTCAGCATTCAAATTTTCTTATTGTGACAACAACGTTGCCAGCTTCTGGAGCACCTCTGAGATAGTCTCGGTGGGCAAGGTGCATATCAATTCTACATTTCGAGCGCCCCAATCTAAACTCTTGAGCTGATCAGATAGGATTGCCCCCGCTATTGGTAACCCCGCCGGAATAAGAACTTCGAATGGATAACCCTTGATTTGACTGGTAATAGGACAAAAGATAGCCAGCCCCACCTTACCGTTATAGCTTTGCGGTGAGATTACTACGGCGGGACGACGTCCCGCTTCTTCGTGGCCCGCTTGCGGATTCAGGGTTATCCACACCACATCCCCACATCGAGGGATATAGGCGCGAGGATTTACCATGCTTCCTTCCCTACGGCGGGACCGGTATCAACCCCGTGATGCAAGTTTTCTTTTGTCACTCTTGCTAGAAGTTGTTTCAAGGTCAGCTTCGGTTCAGTTACGGGTCTGATAACGAGTTTCCCATCCGCCAGCGATATCTCAACAGATGTTTCTTTCTGCAGCCCTACTTCAGCAGCGAAAGATTTGGGGATGCGCAAGGCAAGGCTATTGCCCCATTTCTGGACACGTGTTCTCATATCAAGCCTCCATTCACAGTATCTACATTGAAGATACACCC
>Ga0209979_1000253_pt1 | contig 81344 bp, 59 predicted proteins | sample AnhtaG_FD_183114 | JGI IMG/M metagenome (GOLD analysis project Ga0209979, IMG submission 183114) | Deep subsurface microbial communities from Anholt, Denmark to uncover new lineages of life (NeLLi) - Anholt_01485 metaG (SPAdes) (version 2) | ecosystem: Environmental > Aquatic > Marine > Oceanic...
TCCATTGGATCCAAATTCGGACAAATACCAAAAAGAAAAACCAAACCAAAAGAAAATGAGCTTGTAACCATAAATTACTGACATTTTAAATTTGCAAAAAAACTGACATTTTCTATTTGCGTTGACACTTACTTAATTTTTTGCTTGACAAAGCATAAACGAATTTTTAAATTCGGGCAAATTGTATCCTGAATGCAAAAGTGGAACAATTGAAAAGAAACATGAATCACGAGATGGATGGAAATTCATAACACAGACAAAGGGATAGGTTGATTAATGTATCAGATGGCTTAGTTTTGAGAAGGAGGTGATGGATAAGCGATCAAGTGGAAAGGATCACAAACTTCAGAGTTTTCAGACATAATACTACAAGAAAAACTTGAGGAGGTGAGAAACGCAGAAATGATATTTAAAGTCAAGAAGATCTTTACTGAGTTTGGCTTTGAGTTGAAGATAAAGGATGTTTTGGCTAAAGAAAGTAGAAAGTGAAAAATTCTAAAGGATGATGGAGGAAGAAATGAAAAAGCTGAGTTTATTAGTTGTCGGCTCAATATTGATTGCTTTGTTGGTATGCAACTTCGCCATGGGGGCAACTGAGGTGAAGGTGGGGAAGGGGGACTTAAAGATTGGTGGTATTCTTCAGGCAGGGTTTACCTACAATGTAGAAGATGAGATGGGCTTTGATTCTTTTACCTTAAATCGGGCAAGGTTTCTTTTTTGGGGAACCATTGTTCCCGACAAGGTGAAGTATTTCGTTCAGCTTGACCACAGGGGAAGCATAAGCGTATTAGACTACAAAGCCCAGTTTTTCTACATCGAAAAGACTGAGATCACAGTCGGAAGGTTCTTGCCGAACTTCACCCTATATATGCCGTACTCCACTGCGAAGTTGGAGCTGATCAACTATCCCATGACCACCAGTAAGTTTGCCATGTGGCGACAGGTAGGCATACAGACAACCACCAAGACGGATTATGTGGATTTCAACCTGGGGGTTTTCAACGGATACCCCAAGAACAATTTTTCTGACGACAACGACGCTAAGGATTTCCTCGTCCGGGCAGAGATTAAACCCCCGATTAACCAGGCTAAAGTTCGTTTTGGCGGTTATGCCTGGATAGGCAGTGCCCTGCCTACATACACTCAAACTTGGACGGACATGATTGTGGTAAACGAAGATGCAGATACAATTTGGCAGACTCGCTCCTCCGTCACGACTTTCCCTGAGGAGACCTTGGAGAGGAACCGCTTCGGGGGATTTGCCAAGGTAGACTACACCAAAGATGAGATGGCATTCAGGTTCAGGGGAGAGTTCTTGATGGCTTCAACTGAGATGCTCTCCGGCCCAACTATGGATGATGTGACTTCTGTAGACGCGCAGGCTTATTTTGCCCATGTAGGTTTTCAGCCGGTTAAGCAAGTAGAGTTTCTGGTACGGTACGAGGCATATGATAAAGATACCGACACGGATGATGATGGAATTTCCGCCATCACCGGTGGAGTGAACTACTATATCGATGGCATAAATGCCATGTTCTACCTGAACTACATCCACAAAATGGAGGAGGGAACAGAGATAGACAACGATGAGGTACAGGCGCAGGTGCAGATAACCTTTTAGGTCACATCTTAATATTTTGTGACCTTCACTCAGAAGTTAAACAGGGGAGGGGGAAGTATTTCCCCCTCTTTTGTATATTATTTTAGGAGGTAAAGTATGAGCCAGGAAGGAGCAGAGAAAGCCAGAAGCTTAAAAGTAAAGGTAAACGGGAAGGAAGTTCCGCTCAATCCTTTCGCCACCCATATAGTGGGCAGCACCATCTGGGCGATGATCACTTCCCTGAAGCTTGAAGAAAAACCCGATCGGATTGAGATCGAGGTCTCTTAATAAAAGCCAACGTTTTGAGACCCTTTGAACTTGCAACCCTCAGTTGCAAACATCCCGATATATCAAAACAAAAAAGCATCCTAAAAAGACGATTTTTGAGGTGTCGAATTGAATGCTTTTACATTGTTCGTATTTAGAAAAATTTTGCTGTCTTTTCTGGTATTCTTTGTTATAAAGAATGCTTTGGCAGAAATTTCATCTGATACTCTGCGTGTCTATCATTTAGGAGAGGTGGTTGTGACTGCTGAACGATCACCCACTTCCCTGACCAGTTCCTTAAGAGAGGTCAATTATCAGACAATTCACCAACGACAAATTCAGACCATAGCTGAGGCAGTTCAGATCACCCCTGGAGGATATATCAGTATTGGATCCCGAAACGAGATGATGGTGCAACTACGTGGAATCGAGCAGAGACAGATAGCGGTCTTGCTGGATGGAGTCCCCATTTATGTTCCCTACGACGGTTTGGTGGACTTAGGACAGATGCCGGTGGGAGCAGTGGAGAAAATAACAGTTACCCTGGGAAATGCTTCGGTTCTTTATGGCCCCAATTCGCTGGGTGGAAGCATAAATATCGTTACCCGACTCCCTTTGCAAAGGCGTACTCGCCTGCGGGTGATGGGAGGAAGCGGTGAACTCCAATTTTATACTTTGGATCAAAGCGGAAGTTTTAAATCCCTGGGCTATTTGTTCGGCTTAGGATATAACCGACAGGACCATTTCCCTTTAGCAGACCACTTTTCACAAACAGAAATCGAAGATGGAGGAGCGCGCAATAACAGCTACTACAAAAAATTCGATCTTTTTACCAAGCTAACCTGGCGCCCGCACAAAAATCACCACACCGCTTTGTCATTTTCCTATATTGATAACGAAAAATACATACCCCCGGACATTTATGCGAAGAGACCTCGCTGGTGGCGATTCCCCAAGTGGCAAAAGTGGATACTGAATTTAACCTCCAGTCAGATTATCACCAACTCCCTTTCCCTAAAGGAAGTTCTTTTTTACGATAAATATGATAATATTTTGGATTCTTATGATGATGCCACTTATTCAACTCAAACCAAAAGATACGCATTTCACTCGACCTATGATGACTATTCTTTAGGTTGCAATATGTTTGCCACAAAAACATTCCGTGGAAATCACATCGTAACCTTAGGAGTTACCTATAAGAGAGATGTCCATCAAGAGCAGGATGATAGGGACTTGCCTTGGGAAAAATATAAGATGGACAGCTACACTGTGGGTCTGGAGCATGAGTGGAGTAGCTCTCAAAATATTTCTCTCTCCACGGGTCTAGGGTTAAACCTTTTGGATCCGATCTTTGCTAACAGTCAAGCTCTTCGTAAGAACATCACAACCCTTGATGGACGCTTAGGCATACACTATGCTTTATCAGAAGCCTGGGAGGCGACAGCATCGATTGGACGCAAAACTCGCTTTCCAACCCTGAAAGAACTTTATTCTGGTCAGTCCGGAAAAAACATCCCCAATCCCGATCTAAAGGAGGAATCATCTTTCAACATGGAGATAAGTTTGTCCCACAATTGGGAAGGTGATAACAGAATTGGGCTCACCATATTCGATAGCGAGATAGCCAATCTTATTGTTGATAAGAAAATCGAAGTCGACGAGGAGGGGAAGGATCAATTTCAATTGCAAAATATCGGTAAAGCTCGCCACATGGGCTTAGAATTTTCTGCAAACATGCTCCCGATAAGAAACTTAACTTTAAACGCCAGTTACGCTTTCTTAAAAGCCCGGAATCGTTCCGACAACCGTACCGCAGACGAATTACCCTATCGACCAGAACATTTGGTCAAATTGGAACAAGAGTATGAGTTCTCTTTTGGATTAGCTTTTTCGCTTAACGAACATTATGTGAGCGAAAGAATATATATGGACCGGGATGGTCTTCCGCACAGTTTGGATGGATATTTCCTGTTGGATTTACAATTTCGCCAGTCTCTGTGGCAGCACCTAACTTTTAGTTTTTCTTTATTCAATGTTTTGGATGAGTGTTATGAGTCCGAGTATGGTTTTCCCATGCCGGGGAGAAGCTTTCGGACAGGAATGGAAATCGATTTTTAAGACATGGAAAAAGCAAGCGCCATAATTCTTGCCGGGGGAAAGAATACCAGAATTGCCAGAAACAAGGCTTTTATTCAACTTGCAACTGGGAAGACTATTCTCCAGAATACCATAGATATTTTGCAGGATACCTTCCCTCAAATTATCATCGTCACCAATAGAAAAGAACTTTACCTGGAGTTCAATGTTCAAACAGTGGAAGATTTAATCAAAGACATTGGTCCTTTGGGGGGAATCTTCACCGGTTTGTGTTATTCCACCTGGTATTACAATTTTGTGATTGGCTGTGATATGCCGTTTCCCCAGATTGGCTTGATAAAACTTCTTTTGGAAAAATGTGGCGACCAGGATGTAGTTGTCCCGGAGATTGATGGGAAAGTAGAACCCCTCTTTGCCGTTTATTCCAAGAATTGTCTGCCTGTAATTTTCCACCATCTTCAGAAACATGATTTAAAAATCCGTCATGTTTTAGGGAAGCTCAGCGAGAAAAGGATTGGAGAAAAAGAAATTGATATAGTTGACCCAAAACATTTGAGCTTCTTTAATATTAACACTGGTGAAGATTTGAAGAAAGCTCAGGCTCTGCTTGCGCAAATGTCAGACTCCGCATGATGCTGGCAAACCTACCTTATTAAGACCATTTTCTTTGTTTGGCTAAACTCCTCTGTTTTTAATTGATGGAAATATATTCCGCTGGCAACCTCGTTTCCCTCTTCATCTTTCCCATCCCATATTACCTCATAACTACCCGGTTCTTGTGCTTCGTCCACCAACGTCTTCACCAATTGCCCCAGGATGTTATAGATTTTCAGGGTGGTGGGGATAGGGTGGGTCTGCCTACTGTCTACTGTATACTTTATTCTGGTCTCCGGATTGAAGGGATTGGGATAGTTCTGAAGAAGTGTCACCAGATTTCCGGAGGATGCAGGGATGGGTTCTGTCTCGTCCTCCACTCCTGAGGGAGAAGAATAGGTTACAACCGCACGGATCATCAAATCCCCACCGAGCACACTCCCATCATCTACCATCCAGTTTCCGTTACCATATTGGTCGTAGCAGTTTACTTTTTGCGTTGATCCATTGTCGATGCACATTGCCGCGCCTATCCACTCGTCGGGGTAGGGTGATGCTATTACTATATGAAAACACTGGTCATCCACCACAATTGGTGGATTAAACGTAATGCTTTGCCAGTATGGATAAAATGAGATTGGCTCGAATTGGGCTTGAAAGAGGACCTGATACGGGGCTCCAAGAGTATCCGTGCAAACGTAGAGAATAAGTTCCAGGGGATCGCCGTACTCGTCATCGTAGACCATCATGCTGATACCTATCAAGCTACAAGGCTGGTCGGGGTGAAACCGTACGCTATACATCCAGTTCCCGCCTTGCTCGTCATACCCAGGCCAAGCAACGTAGTATGAATTACCATCGTCATAGCCAAGGACATACTGCGTTCCTGGTGTCGGTTCTACTATCCCTACGGCATCAAAACCACTCTGGATTGCAGCCTCATTTGTTGCAAACTCTAAAGGATAAAGGTCAAGCGCGGACTGAATGGTTGCACGCCTCAGGTCAATGAAGAAGGATCTGGGAACCAGATAATAAGCCAGTGCTCTATACCAGAGTTCTTCTGTCTTCTCCTTTGTAATCGAATTAGCCAGCAGATACCCGGCATGTGCCGGGATCAAACAGTTTATGTGTACCCCTCCCTGATCAAAGTTGGGATGGTTCGGCAGGTAGATGTATTCACTCATGTGTGCAGGAAGGGGATCTTGACCATCCCAACTGTCGTGAGGATCCGACAGATCTCGCGCCTTTGATACCTGTAGCATGATATCCTCACCCATATACCAGTCTTCCCTATCAATCATACAGCCGAAGAAGTCAGAGAAAGACTCATTGAGTGCACCGTGCATGCCGAGGTAGACCAGATTAGCAGTTGACTCGGTCACCGCATGTGTCGCCTCATGGGCTATAATGTCAAGAGCCCCTGCAACGTTGGACATTTGAGTTCCATCACCATCCCCAAAAGTCATAAAATATCCATTCCAAAAAGCATTACAATAGTTCTGTCCGAAATTGACTACACTCAAAAGGGAGCCACCCGCACCGTCCCAGCTGTTTCGACCATGCACATTGTAGTAATAGGAATAGACGCTGTCAACGTAATAGTCTGCACACACTGCTGCCTTGAGATCCTCGTTGTCGTTAAAGTTTTTGTCACCATTGGGGTCAAAGACGAGAATCAGGTGATCGTAGTCCTCATAGTTCTGCGCATCTAACGTAGTAATCGTGCCGTTAGCAAGATTCGGGTCAAAATTGGATGGATCGGGGGGTGCCCCTGTCCACATTGGTTTGGATGCATCAACCAGGTAGTATGTCCCACTCAGATCATATATATCAAGATTCACCGGATTTCCATTAAGAAGAAGACCCGTGCCGGTTGTGGGACCATCATACTTAATATCGTTGTACTTGAGGAGAATCTCACCGGTTTTTGCGTCCACGAAATACCTCCAGTCCGCCGGGGGGATGACCGTTTTTAAGTTCACCAGCCATGCCAGCCGGTATTTCTGCTCCAGAGGGTAGATGACAAGTTCGCATGTGGGTTCTCCGAAGAATTCACCCTCGTGTTCCAAATCACCCTTGGCAGTCATGAGCGCAGCCTCTTCAGTAATATCTGGTTCAGTTTCAATAGCGGGTGTAGGTTCGTAACGTCCGTTCACAAGGTATATTCTTCGCTCCTTATCGAAATGGACGATGATCTGGCTCGCCCAGACAGGGATACCTTTGTAGGACTGGTCAAGCCTTACATGGGTCATCCCGATTTTATCTTTTTCTGCCTTATTCAACTTGAGTTCTGCACCGGGACTGTGCATGAGAAAGAGCTCTTTGTAGTTATCAAGGAACTTAAGGGCGCTCTCAACAATACTGGACTCCGATGCTGTTGGCAGATTACCCTTTAGGAACGTAGGCGTCCCATTCTTTTCATCGAATTTAACCTCCACTTTTCCTTGAACATCCGCCTTCAGTTTCGCAAGGCATTCCTCTTTGGTCATCCCTGCTTCTACCTTCTTTTCGAGCTTCTTCGGAGTCTCCCTCTTACTCATGCCGAAGAGCGAAGATACTCCAAAGACAATAACAGCGAAACAGATTAGACCTTTCTGCATAACGCCCCCCTTTCAGTATGCGGGTTTAGAAAACTTAAAGCCTCAACCTCGTCCGAATAATTCAAAACTACGTATAAATCCTTCCTTTGAGTGAAAGGGCTCAAGAGCCGAAACAGAAATTCTCTCTTTTAAATACGTATCGGTTTCAACAGCACGATCTTGAGGAATTTAATAGTCTCTCTCAATCAATTTGTGGTGTGTCAAAACCTGTTAGTAACATCAAAAATTTTTTGAAATTGCTCCAGGTGCTTACCTTTCACCTAACACCGTCAGGTTTAAAAGATCTGCAGGAAAGAGAGAAAAATCATTTAAGTAAGGTTGTAGTTTCCTGCTCACCGTGGGATGTTATCCCAGACGAGCCCGTCTGGGGGGTCTCCGTCATCCCACAGAATTAGTTGAAAATCCCGCCAATGGCGGTGGTTGAAAATCCCGCCCTTCGACAGGCTCAGGGTGGTGAGCGAAGCCGAACCACCAAAGGCGGGGGTCGGAGACCCCGCCAACGGCGGTGGTTGAAAATCCCGCCACAGGCGGGGTGGATGATAACGTCCACCCAAGAGCGGGACTGTTTCCCAACAGATTTAACAGATGAAGGATTCAGAAAGAATTAGCGGCGGACAGCGGACAGCCTTTTCTGATTTCCATTGACTTTCTGTCAAAACAGGCTAATTTTGCCAATGGAGAAGTTATGAAGATAGTTCCTCTGGCGTTCGATTCCATGGGGGTACGATCCACCGCCACCTTTGTGGAGACAGATTTAAAAATCTTAATCGATCCCGGGGTATCCTTTGCACCCCTAAGATATGGTCTTCCGCCCACCAAACTGGAGCTTAAAAGGGTGGAAGAGCTTTCAGAGAAAGTTTGGGAGTATGCCTATCAAGCCGAGATTTTGACCATCTCGCATTATCATTACGATCATTATTTCCCAGAAGCAGATTTCTACGCAGACAGGATCCTTTTAATTAAAGATCCGAAAAAGAACATAAATCGTTCCCAGAAGGGGAGAGGCAAGGAATTTTTGGATTGGATAAAGGATACCCCCAAGTTGATGGAGTTTGCCGATGGGAAAAATTTCAAGTTCAGGGAAACGGAGATTATTTTCTCTCCACCATTCTATCATGGAGGAGGAGGGTCGAAATTGGGCTATGTGTTAGCCTGCTTGATAAAATATAAAGGTAAAAAGATGATCCATGCTTCGGATATCCAGGGACCCCAGGTGAGCGTGACCACAGATTGGATCATTCAGCAGGATCCTGATATTTTGATTTTGTCCGGTTTTCCCACCTTGCTCATGGGATGGCGAACTTCAAAATTTGGACTGTCTCAAAGCAATAAAAACTTAGTCAAGATTCTTTCCCAAACCAGAGTTAAAACCATCGTTCTGGATCATCATTTGGTGAGAGACTTGCACTACCCGAACAAAATAGAAGAGGTCATCAAAGAAGCAAAGGCATTGAAAAAGAAGGTGATCACCGCCGCAGAATTTTTAGGAAAAAAGCCTGAGTTTCTGGAAGCGAGGAGGAAGGAATTCTCTAGATTAGAGAAAAAATAAAGGAATTAAATGAGTATTTTGTTGGTATTAAGTACGAAGCTGAAGTGTCAATTGTTCGCTAGGGATAGGCATGTTAAAAAATCACAAGGCATGTCTCTTCTGTCATTCTGACCCCGCCTTTGGCGGGGGAAGAATCTAACAAATCCATTATGTTACAGATGTGAGATTCTTCGGCTAACGCCTCAGAATGACAGCCCAGCTTCCCGTTGGTGTTCTTCACCAACGGGAAATATTGCGGTTGCTCAATCACCAGGATCCCGCCAGAGGCGGGAGAAGACCAACCGCAAGCAGGGTGAACACTTTTGAGTTTCCTCTTGACATAGCCATTTGGGTGCATATAATAGAGTAGAGATGATCCTGGAGCGAAAAAATGCGAATTCGGATTCTACACGCACATTCTCAACCAGGGAGGCAAAAGAGTGAAGAGTCCGATCGATTCGCTTTGAAGGTGGTGGAAGGATATTTATACGGAAACCATATAAAACCCCAGACTGAAGGGAAATAGTGCATTAATGCCTTGACAAAAATGAATTTATGAAGGGAAGCTGGGAGGTGTTTTATGACGGCAGCAAGGAAGATAAGGGTTCTTATATGGAAACCGTATAATCAATAGTTAGCTTATGAAAAAGATATCAGGCATACAGAGCGGGGTTTCTGGAGAGTACTTTGTTGCGGCAGAACTAAGTCGGAGAGGTTACTTATGTTCAATCACCTTGAAAAACACCAAAGGGATAGACATTCTTGTCTCCAACGAAAATTCAAGTAAACTTGTTGGTATCCAAGTAAAAACTAATAACAGCACTAGAAAAGCTTGGCTTCTCAATAAGAAAGCGGAAGAACTATCAGAAGACAATCTTGTCTATGTCTTTGTGAACCTTAAAGAATTGAATGAGCTTCCCGATTTTTATGTTGTGTCCAGCAAAGAAGTAGCTCAACATGTGAAAGATGGACACAGGCAATGGCTTGATACACCTGGTATAAAAGGCCAAAAGCATACTGATACATCGATGAGAATGTTTCAAGACGAAAATGACAAATATAAAGGTAAATGGGATATTATTGAAAAGCTTTTAAGCTAACCAATCACTGGAGCGGACGGCTTAAGCGCCGCCGCTCAGTTCAAGCGTTGTGTGAGAATAAAATTAAAAGGAACAAGAAATGCTTTCACCAAAAAGGAAAAGATTAAAAGATTACGATAAGTGTTTCTATGGACATGAATTTAAAAACCCTCCCAGCCAAGAACTATGCAAGAAACTAGAAGAATTTTTAACAAAACAGAATATGAAAATAACCCCATTTGTTGATGCAAGTAGGTGGCTATGGGAAGAGTTGATAGAAAAAATGGACAGAAGTGCTTTTTGCGTCTTCGAAACACAATCCCAAAATCGAAATGTCCACATCGAATTAGGGTATGCCCTGGCTAAGGGATTAAATATAATATTACTTGTCCCAGAAGAAAAAAATGGAAGCTATCAAAGACATCTTCCGTCTGATTTATCAGGTCTAGTACAAATAAGATATAAAAATATTGATGAATTGCCATCAGAGCTAGAAAATGAACTTCCTAAACGATATTATTCCGTAGAAGAAAGATTATCCGCCAATCTGCAAAATGTTTTTGAGGCAGAGAAAATATATTTCCGAATAATTCTTGAAAAGTCAACAATTAGCTTTAGCGAACTGGCATCACAGGTACGCACTAAAGCAACAGTACTATCAGACAACATTTCTTTAGCAGATTTTATCAGAAAATATGACGAAGCTTTAATAATTGAAGAAACAGATCATTGGGATAGATGTAAAATTTCAATTGATCAAGATTATAAAGAATGGATTTGCAAAAAACTAGGAATATCAATAAAAACCACATAACAATTCGCTTCAGCGGATTTAAAAGCTAATGCTTTTAAACCGCTGAGCTCAAACGTTAGGTATAATTAAAAAGAGAAGAGGTGAAGCTATGGTTACGGTGCACAAGAAAATTGTGGTAAATGAAAAGGGCAAACCAACTGAAGTGATTATTCCCTGGAAGGAGTATAAAGAAATAGAAGAGCTGTTAGGATTAGATCTTGATAAGAAGGCTATCGAAGATCTCAAGCAAGCACGAAAAGATAGAGAAAAAGGTAAAAAAGATGCCTATGTAGAACTGGATTCTATATGAAATATAAGGTTATTGTCCACAAGCGAGCGGCTCGTTATTTAAAAAGTCTACCTGAATTTCAAAAACAACACATTAAGCAATCTTTGAGAGAATTAGAACATGGAATTACTGATAAAATGGACGTGAAGTTGATGGCTGGAGAGTGGAGGGGATATTATAGAATGAGAATTGGAGATATTCGGGTAATTTTTTGGATTGATCATAAATTGAAAACAATATATGTTGATCATATTGGCTCAAGAGGAGAGGTCTATAAAAAGAAATAATACCTTACAAATCATTCCAGCCGACTGCATGAAACGCCGCCGCTAAACTCCAGCGTTAGGCTCCAGCATCAAATCGCAAATCAACTTATGAATGATTTAAGAGAATCTGTCGGATTCCTACTAAGGTTCCCCGTGATTGTCATTATTGGGTTTTTCTGGACCGTTTATATTTGGCCATTTATAGTTGCCGCTGCAGTTCTTTGTATTGTCTTAAAACCGCCTTTTTATTTGATCAGATATTTCATTATTTGGAGCTGGTATGCATTCATTGGTAGCAAGGATCCTGTTTTGCCTGGTTACTGGCAAGGGTATCCTATGCGCTATGTAAACTGGCTTGAGACCGGTTACCCTACATTGAAGCGTTGGCTTATTAAAGGCTGGGAAGGCTGGGACTAACTTTTTTTAAGTTATGTCAGGAGCTACTCCTGACATCTCCTCCTGCCAAGTCTGAGGACTTGGCAGGAACAGGAAGGTTACACTGGTGGAACTATTTCCCTTTGCTTTTCTCTATGATCTCTTCAGCTAAGGATAAGGCTACACCGGAGAGCATCACCTCCACACCGAATTTGGTGAAATCTCCGGACAGAAGCTCCTGTTTCACATTGGCATAAAGTGAACAGGCAGCCTGTCTTTCCACCACAAGCCCGGAAATTTTTCCAGAGGATTCACCCACAAAGGTAACCTCGCCCAATTCTTCACTGGTGACATAACCGGAACAACTATGCAATTGAAGGTGAGCGTTGGAGGTGTAAACCACCAGCATGGGACCTTTTCCTTTCCCCAGGGTCACCTCAGGATAGATTTCCAAAATCAAGATTCTGCGTCCTTCCTCGGCAGACACCTTTATGCGAAAGTGATCTTTCTCCTTGCGCACACTTTCTGCTTTCAGACAATCAGATATTTTATCGATATCCTTCTTGGTGAAAACGGGCATGTTTTATTCCCCTTCTCCGACCTTTTCAGTTTCTTCTCGAAAAGACAGAGGGAGCCGTGTTCCAGATATTTGTTACTTTTTCTTTCCTTCTGAGTCCGATTTTTTCTCTTCTGCCGGAGGTTCAGGTTTGGTTAACTCATCCTGCGTTTCTTTCATAGCCTTTCTGAACTCCCTCATCCCTTTTCCCAATCCCTGTGCGATCTCCGGAATCTTTTTGGCTCCAAACAAAAGAAGGATCACCAGAAGTATTAAAATCAATTCCTGTGCGCCGATTCCTCCTAACATGGATTACCTCCCTAAGATAAATATAATCCAAAATTTGATACGTTGACTTCCGGCTGAGAGTTCTGTTTTCTTACCCAAAAACTTAAATTTTCTTTTAAAGGAACCACCACCGGAAATATATCACCACCAGAATGAGAAATAGAATGCTGACGAAATTTATCTTGACCATAAGACCGATGGTGAAACTTATGGCATAAAGTTCTAAGGTCAGTGGCCTAAACCCGATGGAGATGTTTTCCTTGAAAAGGGTCTTAACTGCACCCTCTGGCAGAAATGAGCCAATGATATCTCCTATCAGCCCTCCCACTACTGCTGCCAGAACCAAGGAAACCAGCAAAAAGGTTACTTCACGTCCCTTCAAACTCTCCCCTCCTTCATCTCCTGGTACCAAAGAAATTAACTATCGACTGAAAAATGTATTTTCCATCATCCGAACCCAGAATGACCTCTGAAGCCCTCTCTGGATGAGGCATCATCCCCAGCACGTTCTTGGTCTGGTTACATATTCCGGCAATGTTATCCAGAGAGCCATTGGGGTTTGCCTCCGTGGAAACGTTTCCCACTTCATCACAATATCTGAAGACTATCTGATCATTCTCTTTAAGCTTTCTCAAGCCCTCTTCAGGTATAAAGTAATTTCCATCAGTGTGGGCTATGGGAATCTTGAGAACTTGCCCTTTCTTACAGAGATTAGTGAAAGGGGTGTTTTCATCTTCCGCCTTAATATGGACGAACTTGCATATAAAACGGAGAGAAGTGTTTCTAAGCATTGCTCCGGGAAGAAGACCTACCTCCAAGAGTATTTGAAAGCCATTGCAAATTCCTACCACCAGGCCGCCGTCCTTGGCAAATTCTATCACCTTTTTCATGATTGAGGAGAACCTTGCGATGGCGCCGGTCCTCAGATAATCACCATAGGAAAAGCCACCTGGTAAGATCACACAGTCGCAGTTGTGCAGGGAGGTATCCTGATGCCACAGAAACTCCACATCCTGCTTTATCACGGTTTTGATCGCCATGTAGGCGTCGTAGTCGCAATTCGAACCGGGAAAAATTATGACTCCAAATTTCATTTGGTGATCTCGAAGTTATATTTTTCTATTATTGGATTAGTTAAAAGCTTTCGACATATCTCATCAATCAGTTCTTCTGGGTTTCTTTTTTCATCTTTTTGAAAAGTTATCTCGAAAATCTTTCCGGAACGTATCTGTTTTATCCCCTGATAGCCCATGTTTTCTAAAGCGCTTTTGATGGTGGAACCTTGCGGGTCCAAAACCCCATCCTTGAGTCTGACATACACCACCGCCAAGCCGGTTTCGTTTTCCATGTTCATAATATCAAATGCTCCTTCAAAAAAATTTATAGTTTCGCAACAGTATTGTTCAAATGAAATGTTCAGGTATCTCAGGTTTGAAGAAAATCTAAGTTAAAGCTTTTCTCAGGTTGATTTAAGCCACACTCTCCTTTTTTTCAGCGCGGAACAACTCATAAACACCTTTACCCAGCCCGGAAAGGATGTAAAGCAAACCAAAGGGGAATAGAGCCAGTCTGGGATTGATTATCAGAACCACCAAAAACACGAGAACATACATGAGTTTGATTTTAGTTTTTCTATCGCTAAAAGAAAACTTGGGCAAGGTTTCATATTCTATCCCGCTTACCATCAATCCGGAGAAAGCGATGATCATGGTGATTAAGGCTTTGGGAAATCGCAATGTTCCCCAGATCTCGTTGCAAAACAATGTATAGCTCACCAGAGTTATGGCCGCCGTGGGAATGGGCAAACCCATATAGGGAAGTTTTTCATCTAATTTGGACTGCTGGAGATTGAATCTGGCCAGTCGAAAGGCACCACACATGACAAAGACAAAACCCAAGATCCAGCCCCATTTGCCCAGGGGATAGATTCTTAGGTTGTAAAACAAAACCGCCGGTGCGATCCCGAAGGAGAGAAGGTCAGCAAACGAATCCAGCTCTACCCCGAAACGGGAGGTGGCTCCGGCAAATCTGGCTACTTTTCCATCCAAGACATCGAAGAAACCAGCTAAGACTATCATCCAGGCGGCATAGATTGGCTCTCCATCGAAGCTGTGAAGAATCGACACAAAGCCACAGAACATGTTGCCTACGGTGAAGACACCCGGGAAGATTCCTTTAATTTTTTTCACTTTTTAAAAATCCCTATGACGGTTTCTCCAGCTTTAACCCGCTGGTTCAGCTCTACTTTGATCTCCACGTTTTCAGGTAAGAAAAGATCAACCCGGGAGCCGAATTTGATCATTCCAAAACGTTGCCCCGCTCTCACTGAATCTCCCGGCTTGACTTTGCACACGATTCTTCGAGCGATGATTCCCGCTATCTGCTTCAAAATGATTTTGCCACGCTTATTCTCCAGACCAAGCTCAGTCTGCTCGTTTTCCGAAGAAGCCTTGTCTTTGAAGGCAGGATGGAACTTGCCCGTATTATACTTAAAATATTCCACCTTGCCGGAGACGGGAGCACGGTTGACGTGCACATTAAAAACTGACATGAACACACTCACCAAAGTTCCCTTTTCACCAACAAAGTTTAGATTGTCAAAAGGTTTTACGGATATGATCTTTCCGTCTGCGGAAGAAAGAATCAGGTTTTCGCCATCAGGAACTTTTCTCTCTGGGTCCCTGAAGAAAAAAGCTAAAAAAAGCGAAAGCAGAAAAAATATTGCCGCAAAGGAAAGAGTTAGCACCTCGGGACGATAGGCCCACAGAGCGAATAGAACAAGCGAGATGAATAAAGTGGGAATGAGAAATTTAAAGCCCTCTTTTGTCATTTAAACACTCTTTTAAAAATATAATCCACGTGTTTTAAATAGTGGTCAAGACTAAAACAGTTTTCGATCTTTTGCCTGCTCAGATACCTTTTTACCTTTTTGTCGTTTTGAATCAGATTCTTAAAACTTTTGTTTTCCCTCCAGGCTTTCATGGCGTTATCCTGAACTATCTGGTAAGCCTCTTCTTTGGAGCGGGTTTTCCTGGAAAGCTCCAGAAGCAAACGCCCGGAAAAGATCATCCCTTTGGTTCTATTTAGATTTGCCATCATGTTCTGAGGATAAACTAAGAGGTTCTCCACAATACGGCTGAATTGGATCAGCATGTAGTCTATCAGAATGGTGGAATCTGGAATTATCACCCTTTCCACCGATGAATGAGAGATGTCCCTTTCGTGCCACAATGTGATGTTCTCCAAAGAAGCCTGGGCATTGGTCCTGACCAATCGCGCCAGACCACATAGCCTCTCACAGGTGATGGGATTTCTTTTATGCGGCATAACAGAGGAGCCTTTTTGTCCTTTGCTGAAACCTTCCTCCAACTCCAGAATCTCGGTCCTCTGCAAGTTTCTTATCTCGGTGGCAAATTTTTCTATGGAGCTGGCGATAAGGGCTAAGGTGGTTAAAAACTCGGCATGCCGATCTCTTTGAATTATCTGGCTGGATATCGGCGCGGGCTTTAGCTTGAGCTTTTTGCAGACATATTCTTCCACTTTGGGATTCAAATTGGAAAACGTGCCCACTGCCCCAGAAATTTTTCCCACAGAGATTATCTCAATAGCTTTTTTCAGGCGCTCGAGATGTCTTTGTAGCTCAGTAAACCAGAGGGCAAATTTAAGACCCAGAGTTATCGGTTCAGCATGAACCCCATGAGTTCTACCCATCATGGGGGTGCGCTTAAACTTGTAAGCCTTTTTCTTAATACTACGACTCAACTTTTGCAGATCCTGTAAGATAAGCTCTCCCGCTTCCCTCATCAGAAGAGAAAGCGAGGTGTCAAGAATGTCGGAGGAGGTCAGGCCGAAGTGAACGTACTTGGAGGCTTCTCCGACGTTTTCAGCCACGTTCGTGAGGAACGCAATCACGTCATGTTTGGTTTTCTCCTCGATCTTGGTGATTCTTTTAACATCGAACTTGGCTTTCTTCTTAATCTTGCTCAAGGCAGGTTTAGGGATAATTCCCCGTTGAGCCATTGCTTCGCAGGCCAAGATCTCAATATCCAGCCATTTCTGGAATCTGTTCTGGTCGGACCACAAAAACTTCATCTGGGGAGTGGTGTATCGTTCTATCATCTTCTGTCTTTTCTCTCGTAAATCAATATTTGATGGGAACCTGAAGGTCTCCGCTACGAGGGCTCTGAAAAAGTCATTTTTGCGGGGCTGGGAGCCCCGCCTACGCGGGAATAAGTCATTTTTATTTAATACTCAACCGCGTAGGGTCCGCCTGAGGCGGGCCGAACTCCGGCACTTTTTTCAGAGACCTCGCTACATTTTATTCGATTCAGATGTAGCGGAAAGCTTCAGCTTTCCACTTCTGACTTCCAAATTACCCTTTGTCCACTTTTTTCCAATCTTCTAAGAATCTTTTTATACCTACATCAGTGAGTGGATGTTTGATCAATTGCTCAATAACCTTGAATGGAATTGTGGCTATATCTGCTCCCATTGTTGCCGCTTCAACCACGTGAAGTGGATTTCTCACGCTTGCTACAATGATCTCCGTGGTCACTTCATAATTCTCGAAGATGGTCACTATGTCCTCAACTATGTCCATCCCCACATGGCTGGCGTCGTCTAATCTTCCCACAAAGGGACTGACAAAAGAGGCTCCTGCCTTGGCAGCTAAAAGCGCCTGAATAGGTGAGAAGACCAGGGTGCAATTGGTCCGAATCCCTTTTGAATTTAGACTTTTTATAGCCTTCAAACCCTCCTTGCACATGGGTATTTTGACCACGATGTTTTTGTGCAGTTTGGCTAAGTCCTCTGCCTCACTTACCATCCCCTCCGCTTCGGTTGCCACCACCTCAGCGCTCACCGGTCCATCCACCACTTCACATATTTTTTTAAGGATAGTCTTGAAATCCCCTTTGCCCTTTTCCTTTGCCAAAAGGGTGGGATTGGTGGTTACGCCATCTAAAATCCCTATGTTGGCAGCTTCCTTTATTTCATCTAAGTTTGCAGTATCGATGAAGAATTTCATTTGTAAACCTCCGAGATGTTTTTGGGAGTGCAAAAGCTTGCTTTCGCGATTTGTTTGGACTCAGCTTTCTCGTTCCATCGTTGCTAAGACTCTGAACAAAACCGCACCCCGCCGATGGCGGGGTGCACTCCGCATGCGATTTAATATTTTACCTCAGCCAGATAAAGTCCGCAAGCCGGTGCTGTAGGACCTGCTTTCCTTCTGTTTTTTGCCTTCATTATATCGATAAAGTCTGAAACCGAAAAGTATCCTCTCCCCACTTCAATGAAGGTTCCCACCAGACTCCGTACCATGGTGTGAAGAAATCTATCCGCCTCGATTTTGAATACCAGTTCATTTCCTGATTTTTCCCAGGTGGCTGACGTTACCTTGCAGATGTTATTCTCCTTTGTCGAATCAGCCACGCAGAAGGGAGAGAAATCATGCTCTCCCCGAATTTCATCTGTGGCTTTGAGAATTTTCTCCAGATTCAGTGAATATAAAACCTCCCAGACATATCTTCTTAAAATTGCGGTTCTTCCCAGATAGACCCTGTATTTATATAGCCGACTTTTTGCGCTGTATCTGGCATTAAAATCCAGATCCACCTCCTCCACCCTGTTTATCACAATATCATCAAGAAGAAGCCCGTTTAGTCCTCTCAGAATTGATTCTTTATCAAGTGGGTTCTTCGTTTTGAAATTTGCCACCTGCTTGAGGGCATGCACTCCCACGTCGGTCCTCCCTGACCCTATCAGATTTACCTCATGTTTCAGGATGGTGTTAAGTCTATCCTGGATCTCCCCTTGAACCGTCCGAAGCTTTGGCTGAACCTGCCAGCCATAAAAATCTGTTCCCTCATATTCGATTTCAAGTTTTATATTCCTTAACATTCAGTGTTCTTTTTAAACCATCTTAATCAAATAAGATACTCCTACAACTACAAAAATCAAAGACAAAAAGAAGAAGTCTTTTGCTTTGAAAACCAGCCTCTGATAGCTTGTTCGTTTTTGTCCACTTCTGAAGCCTCGAGCATCTAAAGCTAAAGCCAGATCATCCGCTTTTCTGAAAGAGGAGATAAACAATGGGATCAAAAGAGGCAAAGTTTTTTTTACCCTCCTGATCAATCCACCTTCAAACGATGCTCCCCGAGACATCTGAGCTTTTCTTAAGGTGATCGCCTCCTCTAAAAACAAAGGGATAAATCTTAAAGAGATCATGGTGATCAAAGATAGCTCTTCCACGGGGAACTTAAGTTTCTTTAAAGGAGAAAAGAACTTGAAAACAGCATCGGTCAATTCCACTGCCTGAGTGGTAAGACTCAAGAATGCGGCAGAGAAGATGAAGATGGCAATTCGCCAGCTATAGACTGCCCCGTTCAGGACTCCTTGATGGCTTATTTTGATAAACTTAAGATCCCAGAATCTGGTTGCTTCTGTGGGGGCAAAGAAAATATGTAAAACAAAGGTGAGCAGAAACAGCCAGAAGAATGATTTTAGATTGCGAAAGAAATAGGGGAGAGGGATTTTTGAAATGAAAGAAAGGGATAACAAAAAAAGCGATATCAAAAGATAGATCCTGAAATCGGTGGTTGCCACCGCCAGGATCATTATACCCAAAATGAGAGCAAGCTTGGTTCTTGGATCCAGTCTGTGGATCACTGAACCTGAGGGAACATATTGCCCTATGGTGATGTTCTCCAAAAAAGCCATAGAAAATAGACCTAAGCTTTTGATTAGTCTTTCTCGTCACCTGAATATAAACGGCACATATTTCTTTGTCAATGGAAACTTGACGGCAGGCTTAATGAAACAATGTTCGTCGGATGCCAGTGAATTGCCTTGACCACGAGTTGAGAACCAGATCATGGGGATGCATGTAAAAAGGGAGACCACACGGGTCTCCCTCGAAGCATCAGAAGATATGGTTTAGAATTTGATTAGTAAGAAGCCTCTTGTTCATCACGGACGCCCTCGTCCGTGACGGTTATGGTAACGAATTCATCCTGAACGGATTCACCGTGAACGGACAGGGTGTCCGTTACCAACGAGGAGACCCTTCACTTCGTTCAGGGTGACAGTGCTGTGTCATTCTGAGTCCCGCCAGAGGCGGGACGAAGAATCTCTTGCTCCCCGAATTCTGGTCATATGACCCAGATTTTGGGGTCTTGAGATTGGATGGATTGTCCTATGGATCCTTCGGGCGGACGCCCGCCCGTCTGGGCGGATTATCATGCCCAGCGCTGTGTGTTGGGGTAGGGGTTCAACCACTGCCCCAACCAGAATACCAAATGGAATGTTTTACAATTTGTAGTTGCCCAATTTATTGGGCATTATGTCAAGCTCGATAAATCGAGCAACTACAATTCGGTTACTTTTTCAGAAACCTCAGATTAATTTTGTTGACAAATCTATTTATTTGGGATATTATACAAAACAATTAAACTGCCGTCTGGCATGTTGACCGATTTGACAGGAGAAGGAGGAGTCTTCGGATGAAGAGAAAATTGATTCATGTGGTTTTGGTGATTTTAATTGCGGCGGTTTCCATTCTGATTTTTTACAATACCTCCGGGTTCGACTTTGTGGCTGACGACTGGGAACTGATCTTTCATAAAGCGGATTTCCTTAAAGATTGGAGCAATCTCAAAACCGTATTTACCAACCCTTTCCCTGCGGAGACTTACGAGCCCATTCCCTTTTATAGACCCATAGTAACTTTAGCTAATTTCATAAATTTTCATTTGCTTGGCAAAACCACCTTTGTATATCATATAGTTAACCTTGGCTTTCATACCTTAAATGCCATACTTCTATATTTTTTGATCTTCCTCCTTTTCAAAAGAGAGCTTCTCTCACTTTTTACCGCTCTTTTTTTCGCCGCCCATCCCATTCACATCAACTCAGTGGTCTGGATTTCCGGGCGGACGGATCTGATCGCCTGTTTCTTCGTCCTTTTGACCCTTATCCTTTTCTTCAAGAGAAAAGATCATACGGGCACCTTGCGATTTCTTCTTTTTGTGGGGTCAATCTTCACTTTCTTACTTGCGCTTCTCTCCAAGGAGATCACGCTGGCTTTACCCTTGTTCTTATTTGTGTGGGACTATCTTTCTGAAAAAGAATCGATCAAAAAGAAGATAATTCCCTACATACCTTTTGTGGTTGTAACCATATTATATATTATCTTAAGAGTGGCGGTTATCGGAAATCTGGGGACGGGAGAACCTTATACCTCCGCCAATCTATTTCAGAGATTTCTCACCAGCTTTGCCATATATTTTTACTATTTCAAGAAATTCATCTTTCCTGTTTATCTTAATTTCTCGCCGCGGGTTTTGACCATCACCTCCATATTCAGTCTGAAGTTATGGGGGGCATTGATATTTTTTGCCGTGATTTTGGCACTGGGGCTTTCCTTGCGGAGAGGTGCTAAGGAGGTCTCCTTTGGAATATTCTGGACTCTTGTCACTTTAGTCCCGGTTTTGAATTTGGTTCCTCTCTATGCCTCTGTCAAGGAATGGTGGGCTTATATCCCTTCCATCGGCTTCTGCCTGATTCTGGGGAAACTGGCGGAGGTGGGAGTGAGTTGGGAACGAAAATTGTTTGAGATCAAACTACCAAAACGTAAGCCTAAAGAAGAAATTATGCCTGAAGCTGAGGTGGCTGTCCCAGAGGAGATTACTTTAGAGGAAAAAGAAGTTTTGGAGGTGAAAAGGAGTAAGTTTCCGGAAAGGTTGCTGATAAGGGCAGGTCATGCACTCTCTTTGTTTTTTGCTCTGCTTCTTTTGTTCTATGCTTTCACCATTAAAAGCAGAGCCAGAATCTTTAGAAAAGAGTATCATCTCTGGACCAACACCTCAAAAATAGCCCCTTATGATGCTGTAGCACATAACGCCATAGGGCTTATACATAAAAGAAGGGGGCTGACACGGTGGGCAAAAATGGCGTTTCAAAAGGCAATAGAGGCAGACCCTAATTTCGCCGAGGCGCGCAATAATTTTGGAGTTGTGCTGGGAATGTCGGAACAGTATGACTCAGCTTTGGTCCAGATCAAGGAGGCGATAAGGCTCAACCCTGAATATACGGATGCTTACAACAGTTTAGGCGTTATCTACGGAGAAAACATGCAATACCACTCAGCCATAGTTGCCTTCAAACGTGCGATTGAGCTGGATTCCACACATTTTTTCGCCTGTAAGAATCTGGGTTTTATGTACTTCGACGTGGGGGATTTGCCCCAAGCTATAAAATGTTTTGAGAAAGCCTTGGAACTTGCCCCCAATAATCAGGAAGCGGCGGCTGTAAAAAACGAGATTGATCAGATCAGAGTGCGTGGTTATCGATAGCTGTATGAGTTTTTCTGATTTCTCAAGGGGTTAACTTTCTTGCTTCACAATTGCCCAATTCATGTGGGTTTTTGTGAACTCAATGAATCGAGCAACTACCGAGACGGGAATTTCAACTCATCCTTTTCAATATGACAAAAAATTCAGCGCCAAGGTAATGGGCGTAAGGTTCAAACAGTGAAGAGTAAAACCGTCAACGAAGTTTAGAGCATTATATGGCAATTTCTGATTGTTTAAGAAAAGAGTTAGAAGAACAAGAAGAAAGATATTTGGCTTCCTATGCCGTGAAAAGCAGGCAGAGCAAGGGGCGAAGGTTCCATGAGAAGGATCATCCTTACCGCACCAATTTCCAAAGAGACAGAGACAGGATAATTCATTCCACCGCCTTCCGCAGATTGGAATTTAAGACCCAGGTCTTCGTCAGCCATGAAGGGGATCATTATCGCACCCGATTGACCCATACCATCGAGGTGGCTCAGATCTCCCGTTCCATTGCCAGAGCGTTGAGATTAAATGAGGATTTAGCCGAAGCCATCGCTTTGGTGCATGATCTGGGACATACTCCCTTTGGGCACGCGGGGGAGGAGACCTTAAATGAGATAATGAAAGATCATGGAGGGTTTGAGCACAACCGACAAACCCTAAGGGTGGTGGATCTGCTGGAGGAGAAATATCCTGACTTTCCCGGATTGAATTTGACTTACGAAGTAAGAGAAGGAGTAATGAAACATGAAACCATTTACGATCACCCCATTCCAGCGGAGTTCAATCCTGACCAGAAGGCAACACTGGAATGTCAACTGGTGAATCTGGCAGACGAGGTAGCCTATCACTGCCACGACATAGATGATGGTTTGGCTTCCGATATTTTAAAGGAGGAGGAATTGAATCAGATCATCCTTTGGGGCGATCTGGCTAAAAATCTGAAAAAGCAATATGCCCATCTCTCTCCCTCTCAGAGGAGACATCAACTGGTAAGAATGCTAATTAACTTTGAGGTCTCCGATCTAATCGAGGAAACCAAAAGAATTATCCAGAAATATCAGATAAAGGCGCTTGAAGATGTGAGAAATATCGGGGAGAATATTATCAGGTTTTCAGACGCCACCAAGAAGTTAAACAGCCAGTTAAGGGAGTTTCTGTTTGATAAGTTGTATCGACATTACCGTATGATCCGAATGGCGGACAAAGCCAGAAGAATCATCACCCCACTTTTTGAAGCATATTTAGAGGATTCGAATCAACTCCCTCCCTCTTTCTGCCAGCGACTCAAAGATGAAGACAAAATGCAATTGATCTGTGACTACATTGCTGGAATGACCGATAGATTTGCTCTGCAGGAATACAAGAAGTTGTTTGACCCCTTTGAAAGAGTTTAGTTTATGCCTGTTCGGGCGGGGGTTAAACCCCCGCCCGATCTAGAGAAGCTTTTTGATCCTTTTGAGAGAGTTTGATAATAGTTGCGTCAGGAGCTTACTCCTGACGCACTAGAGGGTGTCAGGACTAGGTCCTGACACAACACGAAGTTTGCGCTCCTGGGTGGATGTTATCATCCACCCCCGCCTTTGGCGGGATTTCCAACCTAATGTCGTGGGATGATAACATCCCACGGGGAGCACGAAGATTTTTTCACTTTTGCGGAGACTTAAGAAAGTTTCAGAAGTTTGTCTTGACTCGAACGAGTCACGCGAAAAGAAGGTCCCTTTAAATGAAATTATCCTTTGACCAGTTTTTTGGTCTTTTCTTTGCTAATTAGTTTGGAGGAAAAAGCCTTTATCTCTTCTAAGTAGCGACTGTTGTGCACCTTCCATTTGATGAGCATCCAATGACCATAGAGTCGATGTTGAAAGTTTTTGAATTTGAACAAAATCGCGGGTTTGATCGCCTGCCACAACGAGTAAAACTTGGGCATGGCCTCCAGCATCACACCGAACTGAAGCTCCCAAACCGACATCTTGTTGGGTTTGTATACCACATGATGCCCATCATATTGACTCCAGTCGAAAGATGTTATACGATTTTCTGATACCAGATTGTCATAAAGCGGGGTTCCCGGAAGTGGGGTCAAAATCACCATCTGCACCGTATCGATCTTCCAGTTGATGGCAGACTTTACCGTCTGCATCACCGTGTCTCTATCATCCTGCTCACCACCCAGGACGAACATTCCGTGTATTTTGATTTTGTATTGATGCAAAGTCTTGATAGCCTCTTCCATCTCCTCCACAGTTTGACGTTTGTTGTATTCTAAAAGGGTTTGAGGGTTAACCGATTCCAAACCGATATACAGAACCTTACAGCCGCACTTTTGCATGAGTGCTAAAAGATCTTTATCCTTTACCACATCCAGGCGACTCTGGGCGGTCCAGGGGAAGCGTAGATTATTTTCCAGCATCAACTCCAGAAGCCTTTTGGTTCTCTTTTTGTCAGCGGCAAAATTATCATCATAGAAGAACATCCATGCTCCGGGATATAGCCGGTGGTAATACTTTATGTCCTCCAGCACTTTTTCCGGACTGCGAATTCGGTATCTGTGCCCGAACATCTTGGTGACCGAACAGAAGGTGCAGTCGAAGGGGCATCCCCGCGAGGTTAAGACCGGAAATATCGTCGGGTCTTTCCAGCCTTCTATCAGCGAGAGTTCCGGGGTGGGAAGACCATCCTGATCCCTTAAGTGTGGTCTTTTGTCATTATGATACACTCGTGTTCCTATCTTATAAGAAAGCCCGGGGATCCGGGAGATGGAGTCGGGATCATTTCCGTTTTCCAGCCAGGAGAGAAGCTCCAGAATCGTCTGTTCACCTTCTCCTCTCACCACGAAGTCCGCATAGTTGTCCAGCGCCTCTTCTGCCATGAAGGTGACGTGCGCCCCTCCCATCACGATGGGGATGTCCTTTCCCAAAACCCGCGCCTTCTCCTTTATCTTCCGGGCGATATGATAAGTCTCTGGAGCAGTGCTGGTGATGGTGGAGATCATTACCATATCCGCGGTTAATACCTCTGCCCAATCGATGGGAGCGATGTCCTGGCAGAATAGCTTAATCTGGTACCCTTTGTCTCTCAGGATCGTGCCTATAATGGGCAGACCCAGGCGGGGAAGCTTGAATGCGCTGAACACATGAAAACCGGGGGGTGCTGGCTCTATTCCTATAATTTTCTTAATTTCCATTTTTTCCTTTTTTGCCATTTCAAGTTATGGTCCGAATATAAACTTCGTCCAAGTTAACCGAAGCCATACGCTTTTGTCAAGTCTTTTTATTGAGGTCTTTCGAAAAATTACTTTGGAGAGACCAAATTGAAAAATTCACGAATATGCAACTTGGAGTGCCTGCCTTTATGCAGACCTTTGGTCCCGTCAAAGGCGGGACACTCCAGAACAACAGGTAACTTGTAATATCTATCCTTACCAACTCATTAAAACTTCTTTGAAAGGAGTGCATTTTTTATTATTATATTACGAATAGAATGTTCAAGGGTCTCTTCGAAGGGAGACAATCTGGCCGGAATCTGAATTTGTTTACTAAAAAGAAATGGCAATTGACCTTTTGAAAGATTTGAATCCTGCCCAGAGGGAAGCTGTTACCTACACCTCCGGTCCACTTTTAATCTTGGCTGGAGCGGGCAGCGGGAAGACCAGGGTGCTGACTTATCGCATTGCATATTTGATCGGGGCTAAGAGGGTCGATCCACAGAAGATCTTAGCTGTGACCTTCACCAATAAGGCGGCGGGTGAGATGAAAGAGCGGGTGGAAAAACTTCTGGGCAAAGCTGGCATCGGTGTATGGGTAAGCACATTCCATTCATGGTGTGCGAGAATCTTAAGAAGGGAGGCGAATCTTTTAGGTTACACCAAAAGTTTTAGCATCTATGACCAGGATGATCAAAAATCGGTGATAAAAAAGTGTATGGAGGAGCTTGATATCTCTTCAAAGAAATTTTCCCCCGATGCCATCCAGAACCATATCTCCTCAGCCAAAGATAGGTTGCTCACCTGGCAGGACTTTTCTTCCCAAGCCAAAGATTTCTTTGAAGAAAATGTAGCAAGAATCTATCAGCTCTATCAGAAAAAGCTTCAAGAAGCGAACGCCTTTGATTTCGACGATTTGATAATGAAAACCGTTGAGGTCTTCACGAATCAACTTCAGATTTTGGAAAAATATCAGAGCAGATTCTATCATATCCTGATAGATGAATATCAGGATACCAACCATGCTCAATATGTACTGGTCAATCTTTTGGCATCAAAAGGTCGAAATCTATGTGTGGTGGGGGATGAAGATCAGTCCATCTATGGCTGGCGGGGAGCGGATATCAGCAACATCCTCAATTTTGAAAGAGATTACCCGGACGCCAAAGTGATAAAGCTGGAGCAAAACTATCGGTCCACTCAGGTGATTTTGGATGCGTCAGGCGCGGTGGTGCAGAATAACCAAAACCGGAAAGGTAAAACCCTTTATACCCAGATTGAGGGAGGGGAAAAGATTGGTCTTTTGATTTTAGAAAACGAACACCAGGAGGCGGAAGCCTTGGTAAAACAGATTCAGCATCTGATTCATTCAAACAGTTACTCCCGATCCGATTTTGTTATCCTCTACCGCACCAATGCCCAATCGCGTGTGCTGGAACAAAAGCTCAGAGATAACGGCATGCCTTATGTGATAGTTGGGGGCGTAAGATTCTATGAGCGCAAAGAGGTAAAAGATATACTGGCATATCTGAAAGTTTTGACAAATCCTCAGGATGATTTAAGTCTGAAAAGAATTATCAATGTGCCAATCAGAGGGATCGGAGCCAAAACCATCTCAAAAATGGAGAATTTCTGTTTGAGAAAAAACTTAAGTCTCCTGGAGGGGATAAGACAGATAGATGAAATCGAAGGAATCTCGCCCAGACTTAAAAGCACCATAAAAGATTTCTCCAAGATGTTGGATAAATTCGCTTCTATGAAAGATAAATCACTCATAGATGAACTTACCGAGTTTGTTGCTGAGAAAACCGGGTACCTAGATGAACTCAAGAAAGAGAAAACCGTGGAGGCAGAGAGCAGAATAGAGAACATAAAGGAGCTGATCAACGCCACCTCTGAGTTTAAGGAAAGATCGGAGCATCCCACATTGGAAGGATTTTTAGAAGAGGTTTCACTCATCACCGACATAGACATGTGGGATAAAACCAAGGATGTGGTCACGCTTATGACCTTACATGCGGTCAAAGGGCTGGAGTTTCGGGTGGTTTTCATCGCCGGGCTGGAGGAGGGTCTTTTCCCTTTATCCCGTTCGCTGGAAAACCCGTCTGATCTGGAGGAGGAAAGGAGGCTTTTCTATGTGGGAATGACCCGGGCGAAAGAGAGATTGTTTTTATCTTATGCCCGCCATCGTCGTAGATTTGCGGATATGGTGAATTTAGAGTCCAGATTTTTGGACGAAATTCCGCAAAAGCTTTTAAAGATGGAGGATCATCTTTTTTGTAAGAAGGAATACTTTCCCAAAGTTGATCTGGACCGTGTAGAGTCTTTCTTCCCCGATTCAGTCACTCCTTACGACTCAATGTTGCAGGTGGGCACCCGGGTGATTCACTCTCACTGGGGTGAAGGAAAGATCGTTCATCGGGAAGGTGCTGGCGAAAACCTGACGCTGATTATTATCTTCAACGAAGGAATTAAGAAAAAACTTCTGGCAAAATATGCCGATCTGGAGATCGTGGGATTTTAGATGCAGGATACAAAAGTATACTTCTGTCATTTTGATTCCTGGTCAATTACTTCATTTAGAAGGGGAACAAAAAACTCAAGCCTGTGCTCTTCTCTTGACACAGGCTTGAGAAATCTATATAAAAACTTGAAGAAGGAGGAAACTAACCTTATTTATAAGAAAAAAACATGCCAACTTCAATGAACAAACCGAACGATATCATGGAACTACTAAATTATTGTAAAATAGAGAGATGTCTGGGTAAACACAAAGAATCGTGGGTCTACTTTCAGCTTTCTCACTCATGAAACCGCAGAAAATTGCGAGTGAAAAATGTGACTCTTGATGAACGCAGAAAGGCATTTTCTTATCTTGCACACTCTTAACCTCCTCGCAGATTCTTGCGACAGGAATCTACCTGTTCTTGCCTCACTTTTCTCTCCTATGCACTCGGCCCGGCTTGTTTTTTTAGCAGAAAAGGGAGAGACTCTGGTTTTCCTCTTAGTAAGGTGTTTCTGGATATTCCCGAAAGTTTTATAAAGAGGGGAAGGGTGGGTAGCCTACGGGGCGGGGCGGAAAAGATAGAAAAACCTCCATGATAAAATCAGTCACTCAATATTAATGGATACGAACAAAGATTTTTCTTGACTTTCATTGTGCACCGCACTATATTTAAAGGCAGTAGGCAGTAGGCAGATTTTTTTCTTATGAAAACTCGGATCATAAAAAGATACAAGAACAGGAGATTGTATGATACATTTGAAAAAAGGACTATCAAGCTTGAAGATGTGGCACAACTGGTAAAAAAAGATGTTAGCTTTAAGGTGATCGATAATAAAACCGGCAAAGACGTTACCATATCGGTGCTGTCCAGAGTTTTTTCAGATTCGTTATCTGAAGACAAAAAGAATCTTAAAAAAACCACCAAACTAATCCGTTTACTTATTTCCAAAGGAGGAGGTATAACCATGGATTTTTTCAAAAAATCGGTCCTTTTCGGGCTGGGTGTCTTTGACCTAACCAGGGAGAAGGCAGAGAAGATTGTGGATGAGATGATCAAAAGGGGCGAGATGTCTCAATCCGACAAAGCCAAGGCGGTTAAGGAGCTTTTGAAGGGACACGAGGAGCGGATGAAGAAGTTAAAGACAAAAATCGACGAGAGCGTGGAGAAGGTAACCGCTAAGGTAAAGGGAAAGGAGAAGGAGGAGTTAGCTAAGCTTCATAAAAAAATTGATCAGCTTACCAAAGTGATAGAGAAGCTGGAGAAAAAATTGGGAGAGAAATAAAATCCTATTGTTTTCTGATGCATCGGCATTAGGAGGAACTGTTTCTCAAATAGAAATTGGTGCTCGCTGGGGATGTTATCATCCCCAGCCCTTGCGAAGCATCCATGCGAATCTCCTTCAGGATGAATAGCTTGTGGATGATAACATCCACAAGGAGCTAGTAAGACGATTCGTGGGGGTGTAGGTCAAGCATGGCGAAGCCTGCTTGACAGTAGAGTGCTTACAAACCGATTTTCTCTTTGATGCCTGGAAGATTTATTCCGAGGAAATAATAACCGGGATCCTTTTTGACGGTGAGATTTTTTCCTACACCAATATGGAAAAGATCATCTGGAAATGAAAGCACAAAGCCCAAACCTACTTCAATTTTTTGATCTGGATCAAAATCCAGAAAAGAAAGATTTAACCCGAAGCCCAGCTTGTTCAACAAATTTCTCTCTGGCTGAATGTATCTGATGGTGTAACTGATGCCTGCGCCCAATCCTCCGGGGTGGTCTCCGGCTCTTTGCACGGAAAGAATGGGGAAGGAGAGGTTTCCGCTAAGTCCGTGCTTCTTTATGGGAATGTGTCTTTCCAAAACATAGGAGTAGTTTATATCATCATAGATTCTGAGGCGTAGTTCACCCCCAGGTTCCACAGCCCATTTCTGCAAATCTATGTAAGTATCTTTCGGGGTGATATTTTTGTTTGGATCGTAGTTTGGGGAATTGTAAGCGATGGTGCCGGAATCGGGCAGGTGGGAGTATGTTGGCAGGGGAATCTCAAATCGTTTTCCACTTTTTCTGATTACTTCAATATCAACCTTCACTCTTGTTTCACTATCCATAAGGGAATCGGAAAATCCAATAACAATAGAACTTCGATAATCAACTGAGTTTTCTCTATAGATGGTAAGTAGATAGCCATCATGGGTACGTTCCTTGAGAGTGATGAAGTCTGTTTTTCTTCCTCCATTTGCTTTGTGAGGTAGCAGGATGAAAATAAAAAGAAGAATTGTAACCAGAGCTTTTAGTTTCACAGCCACTCCAAAAGTTAACACAAGGTGTTGTTTAGAAATAACGTTTTATCCGCTCTTTGTCAAGTCTTTTTGTCAAAGGTATCTTAGAAAGTTCTTTTCCCAAAGGTTCCAAGAAGGGTTTCTATATGGTTCGCCTAAAGGCGAACACTCCAAATTCTCTTCTTCAAGCAGTCTTCTTAAAAGATCTCTCAAAAATATCTTGACCCCGCTGTTGTTCATCTTATATTCAAATCAAACAAGTTGTGAAGTATTTCTATAATAATGAACAATCCGATCCAAAGCAGAGTTTTTGAGCGGAGGAGACATGTATTATGATAATATCACGGAGTCGGTAGGAAACACCCCATTGGTGAAGTTGAATCGAGTGACTAAAGGGATCAAGGCACAGGTGTTAGCCAAACTGGAGTTTTTCAATCCGGGCGGGAGCGTGAAAGATCGCATGGCTTTTTATATGTTGAAGGAGGAGGAGAAAGAGGGGAGGCTTAAGAAAGGAGGCACCATTGTGGAAGCTACTTCTGGCAACACCGGAGTGGGGATCGCCATGTATGCCGCATCCAAAGGATATAAAGCCATCTTTACCATTCCCGATAAGATGAGCCAGGAGAAGATAAATTTGCTTAAGGCTTTTGGTGCTGAGGTGATAATTACCCCCACCGATGTTCCTCCTGATTCACCGGAAAGCTACTATGAGGTCGCCAGAAGGATTCATTCCCAAACTCCTAACAGCGTTATTCTGGAGCAGTACTTTAATGAGAAAAACTGTGAGGCACATTACAAAACCACCGGACCTGAGATCTGGGAACAGACCGAAGGCAAACTGGATTATGTGGTAATTGGCATTGGTACCGGTGGGACCATGTCCGGCGCAGCAAAATATCTTAAGGAAAAAAATCCCGATATCAAGGCGATCGGAGTGGATCCGGTTGGCTCGGTGTTTTACGATTATTTTAAAACAAAGAAGCTGATTGAGCCTCACACCTACTTAGTGGAAGGGATAGGGGAGGATATGCTTGTTCCCACCATGCATTTTGAAGTAATGGACGATGTGATTCAGGTCACGGACAAAGATTGTTTCCTTATGGCAAGAAGGCTTGCCAGAGAAGAGGGTATCTTCGGTGGAGGTTCAAGTGGAGGAGCGGTCTGGGCGACTCTTAAAGTGGCAGAAAATTTAAGTGAGGATAAAATGGTGGTGGTTATACTGCCAGACGCTGGAGCCAGATATCTAAGCAAGATTTTTAATGATGAGTGGATGAAAGAGAAGGGATTTTTGACTTAGTTGTATTTAGTTAGGCCGGGGATTCAACCTTTGCCCCAGCTGAGCTTCGCGGTCTTCAATTTTAGCTTAACTTACAAGTAACTTATTCAGCTTGTCTTTGGATGTGATGACGATGTGTTTGGACTCTGTGATCAGTATTCCTTGCTTTCTGAATCTACTCATAACCCTGATTGCAGTTTCTACGGTGGTTCCTACGATATCGGCTATATCCTGACGGGTGAGCCTGAGATTTACCCTTATCCCCGACGGAACCACAGAGCCGTGTTTTTCGCACAGCCCCACCAAAAGCGCTGCGATTCTCTTCTCTACCTTGCTGGTTGCCAGGTTGAGCATCATCTCGTGAGTTTGCATCAGCTTCTCACCCAAATACATGATGAAGTGAATCGCCAGGTTATTGTGATTTCTCAAAAGCTGAACGAAATCTTTTTTAGACAGGCTGTAAGCTGAGACGTGTTCCACCGCTCGGGCGGAGGCGAGCGGGGCATGACTGAAAATTGCGCTTCCACCGCAAATCTCGCCCGCGGAGACAATCTCTAAAACCATCTCCTTGCCTGCAGAGGAACATTTTGTGATCTTGACCTTGCCTTCCCTGATGACGTACAGGCGACCTGATGGATCGCCCTCCCAATACAAGTATTGCCCCCTCCGAAATTTATTCTCAGAGAGTTTCTCGCAGATTTTCTTGAGGACAGAATTGGATACCCCTTTAAGGAAAGGAACATTTTTCAGTATAGCTATCTTTTGGGGCAGGTCTTTCGGTTTCTTCACAGCGTTCCTTCCACCACGATGTTCAAGACCGGCACGAACGTGTAACCGGCCAAATCCTTCTTAACTGTCTCGCCAGCTGCGGTGGAATTTAGCGCATGATCCCTCGAATGTCAACCTTAAAGCGAGCTACGTTCTGGCGGCAAGCCCGGATTTCAGAATCTGGCGGTTAAAGAGATGATAAGATTTCGCCCGGGTTCAGACACAGGATTATCGGGATTGGTGGCATTGTAGGGCTCTGCATACGTCTCGTCGAATAGGTTCTTGACCGAGATGTTCAGGGTCTGCCATTCGAAGAGTTTGACAAAACCATCCAGGCTGACTACAGTAAAACTCGGCGTGGGGAGATTGTCACGATATCTTCCCTCGTTGTCCTTGGCAACCCTGTTTTGTCTGTCCACGTATCGCAAAGTCGACTCGAGCCCTAACCTTTCTTTTTGGTTCTTCCATCCCAGGGTGAACACGCCCTTGAAGGGGGCTACGAAGAAAGGTTGATCTGTGGTGAGATTCTCTCCGTGGTTAAAAGCGATGCCAAAAGACCCGTAGAGACCCCTAAACAAGTTTCCTTCCAGAACTCCCTCGACTCCCTGGATTCTCAGTTCGGTAATGTTGGTGTAATGCCACTCCGGAAAGGCCTCATGGCCTAAGTGTATGGTATCGCCGATCGACTCCAGTTCAATATAGTCTCTGAAGTTGTTCTGAAAAAGAGTCAAAGATACGAAGAATCTCTCAAAATTAAGCTTTGCGCCCAAATCTAAGTTGAAGCTCTTCTCTGGCTCCAGGTCGTAGTTGGGAATCACAAACTCTCTCCCCGAAGCTTGTCCGGAGAAATACATTTCCACCACATTGGGCGCCCTGTAAGCGCTGGCCAGATTCGCCACCAAATTTATACGAGGGGATAATTTGTAAACCACTCCCAGGCCCCCGTTTAGTGACCCGAAACTTTGACTCTTAGATTCATAGGGGACCGGTGGGATAACCCGGGTGTCAAGGTAATCCGACGTCTTCTTAGTCTTGAGGTAGAAACGGTCATACCTGATTCCCAAGGTCAGCGTGGCCCTGTCAGAAGCGTTCAACTGGTTGTTGAGGAATACCCCAACGGCATCCAGCGTGTTTTCGGGAACCGTGGAGTTGGTGGTAGTGGTGTGGGAGAGCACCGGTCCGCCGGAGATCTCCAGCTTTGTCCTCACCTCCCTTGAGCCATCAATGGCCTCCCGATAGTAATCCAGTCCCCATGTCAGATGCTGATCTTTCGAGGTCAAGAAAAGCTCCTGGAAGCTGACCCCGAATATATCCACGTCTGTGAGGGTGCGGCTGGACGAGTACAGCGTCATTCCGGGTCCGACCGGAATGGTCATCTCGGAATCAAACTCCTTAGCGAAGTTCTGGTAGAAGAGCTTGGCGCTGATCTTGGGCAGGCGGGAACTGAGGTCTTTAGCCTCCCATCGCAAGACGATCTTATCCCGATCGTGGTAGGGGAAGGAGAACTCGGGAGGGAAGTCGGCCGAGGGCGTGCCCGGATAGCCGATGTCCTTCGCCCTGAATCTGTGGTAATCTAAAGATAATCCGTGCTTCTCCGAAAGGGCATAGGATGCCTTGGCGACAAAGCTGGTCTCTTCGCCCAGGGCGGAGTTCACCACCGTGGTCTCCGGTGACTCGTAATCAGAGGCCTCCCGCATGCTTCCTCCTGCCAAGAAGCTGAACTTGTCGTACTGTCCCCCAAGTTCCAGGCGACCTTTCTTTTGTTCATCAATGGTCGAATATCTCAACGACACATTCCCATGCAGTTTGAACCGGTCTTGAGCGGAGGCGGTCCTGGGAGCCTTGGTGATGATGTTCACCACGCCCCCTAAGGCATCTGAGCCGTAGACTACTGATCCGGGCCCATGAACCGTCTCAACTCTGTCAACCTGGCCGATATCCACCAGAGATAGTTGCGCTCCTGAAAAGGTCGATTCCCGGGTATTGTTTAACCTCTCGCCATCCACCAGTATTAAGACGCGGCTGCCAAACATGCCTCTTATCACTGGCCGGGTTCGAAAGGGTCCGGCATCATTTGTTTCAACCCCGGGGACATTCCTGAACAGGTCAGGGATGATAGCTGGAGATTGTCCCCGGATTTTTCGCGGGGACAGAATTGAGACGGACTGAGGGACTTGAAATGGCTGCTGCTCATATCTGCTGGCGGTAACCACCGTTCCTTTGACGAAATATATTGGAACATCGGAGGAGTCCGTCTTCGCAGTAACCTTTTCTTCGGCACCTTGAGCTGAGATGACAGTAAAAGCAAAAAATAAAACCACACACCAAACGTTAAAAAGGCTTTTGGATTTAAACATCACTTTTACTCCTTTCGCATCGCTGAGACGTTAAGAAAACCTGAGTTTTGCACCTCTTTTGTCGCCAACCGGCGTAGTTTATTATCCTGTCTCTTGCAGCGCTATGATAAATGTCATATCGCTGGGATTTTCTCAGAACACTTCCTCCACTATGGAGATAATCAAACGCTAACGAAGGAAAGCAAGGTTTTTGTTTGACAACAGAGGGTTAATTTCTTATTATTGCCAGAAGTTTTTCAAACTCTAGGAGGTTTGCCATGGATATAATTGTCTGTATGAAACAGGTGCCCGACACGGAAAGCAAAATAAAGGTAAACCCGGAAGGGACCGGGATTGTCACTGAGGGGCTCAAATATGTGATGAATCCCTATGATGAGTATGCGGTGGAGGAGGCTTTGAAGATCAAGGAAAAATTTGGAGGCACGGTTACCATCCTATGTTTGGGTCCTGACCGGGCAACCGAAGCCATAAGGACCGCATTGGCAATGGGAGCGGATGAGGGGGTGCATCTGAATGATCCTGCTTTTGAGGGCTCGGACAGCTTCACCATTGCCAAAATCTTAGCCGGTGCGCTTAAGGATATGAAATACGATTTGGTCCTGACCGGCAAGCAGGCGGTTGACTTCGACTCATCCCAGGTGTTTGGCTGTCTGGCTGAGCTTCTGGATCTTCCTTATGTCTCAGTGGTTGTGGGGTTGGAAATATCCTCGGATGGGAAAACTGCCACCGCCAGAAGGGAGACAGAAGGTGGAGTGGAGGAGATCATTGAAATGCCCTTGCCTGCGGTGATAGCGGCTCAAAAGGGTTTAAATGAGCCCCGATATGCTTCCTTACCGGGGATAATGAAGGCGAAAAGGAAGGAGATAGAAAAGATTGATCTTGCAACTTTGGGTCTGGATGCCGGTGAGGTGGGTGAGAAGGGGTCCAAGTTAAAGACCAAAAACTATCGCCTTCCGCCGGAAAGGCAAGCGGGGAAGAAGATCGAGGGAGAGCCTGCTGAGGCGGCCTCCGAGCTGGCGAAACTTTTACATGAGGAAGCCAAGCTGCTTTGATAAAAAAGCAAGGAACAAGTTTACATACCCCTCACCCTAACCCTGCGAAGCCCGTATGAGTGCATACGCACATTCATACGAATCTCCCACAAGGGGAGAGGGAACTTTACAAGTTTCCCCCCTCCCTTGATGGGAGGGGGCGAGGGGGAGGGTGACAGAGACCCGTCTGGGATTATGTCAATTTATTTAATTCGTTTGCTATAGTTTCTAAATGCAAAAGGTTTTAATGAAAGGATGAAAGATGTCAAACGATGTATGGATAATAGCTGAGCAAAAAGAAGGAAAGTTAAAGAAAATCTCATTTGAGCTTTTGGGCATTGGAAAGAAATTGGCGGAGAAGACTGGCGGGTCGTTGTCCGCTCTGCTTTTGGGACATCAGATAGATAAGCTAACAGAGGAGCTTGACGGCTACGGTGCCGGCAAGATATTTGTCTGCGACTCCGAAGTTTTGAAAAACTATTCCAACGAAGGCTATACCAAGGCGATCGTAGATTTGGTCAAAGCTCACAATCCGGCTATCCTTTTGGGTGGTGCCACAACTTTGGGCAAAGATCTTTTTCCCCGGGTGGCGGCACGTCTTGAAACCGGACTTGCTTCAGATTGCGTGGGGCTGGAGATTTCCGATGAGGGACTTCTTCTGGCAGAAAGACCCATGTTTGCGGGTAAAGTGCTGGTAGATACCATCGTCCCTGAAGCCAGACCCCAGATGGCTTGCTTGAGACCGAACGTTTTGCCACCGGCAGAGAAAGGCTCAGATAAAGCAGAGATCGAGAAAGTTGATGTGGAGCTGCACCCACAGGATTTGAGAGCCACAATAAAGGAAATGGTGAAGACGGCTGGAGAGAAAATTGATTTGACCGAGGCTTCGGTTATCGTTTCCGGAGGCAGGGGTATGGCAAGCAAGGAAAATTTCAAGATCCTGGAGGAGTTAGCCTCTGCCTTTGGGGAGGGCGCTGCTGTGGGGGCTTCCCGCTCCGCTGTGGACTCAGACTTTGTCTCTCATGACATACAGGTAGGACAAACCGGAAAGGTGGTCAATCCCAACCTCTACATCGCCTGTGGTATATCCGGCTCCATTCAGCACCTGGCAGGGATGCGAACCTCGAAATACATCGTAGCCATAAACAAAGATCCCGAAGCACCTATTTTCCAAGTGGCAGATTACGGGATAGTAGATGATCTTTTTAAAATAGTCCCGTTGTTGACTGAAGAGGTTAGGAAGCTCAAAGCGCAAGATTAAAGTATTTAAAGTTGAAAGTTTAAAGTTTAGAGTTAATAGATGGAAATCACGCGAGAGATTTTCTGGAATGTGGGAAGTTGGGTGAGGTGGCCAGTTTATGGTTTGGGCTTAATCGTCATTCTAATTTTCGTCTATGGTCTAATTAAACGAATCCGACTCTGGCGAACGGGAAAACCGGAAAACAGGCTCGACAACATATCCAAGAGAATTGGATCGCTTCTCTCATTCGGACTCTTTCACAGACGAATTCTAAAAGAAGTCTACCCGGGAATAACGCATCTGTTTTTGTTCTGGGGATTTCTCGTCCTCCTTCTGGGTACCATTCTGATCTTCATCCAGGAGGACCTCACTAAGTTGATCTTTGGTAAGGTCTTCATTCAGGGGAGCTTCTATCTTTTCTTTTCCTTCGTTTTGGATTTGTTTGGATTGTTGGCCATAATTGGCGTGATTCTGCTGGCTTTTCGTAGATATGTCCTCAAGCCGGATATGCTGGACAACAAACCGGAAGATCTGATCGGTTTGATTTTGATCTTTCTTGTTCTTGTCACCGGCTTCTTCAACGAAGGAGTTCGCATTGCCATCACCAGACCTGATTTTGAGAGATATTCATTTGTGGGATGGGAGATAAGTAAGTTGTTTGTATCGCCAGGGGAAAGCGAAACCTCTTTGAGGACACTTCATGCCACCTTTTGGTGGGTACACTTACTTTTAGCTTTTGGCTTCATTGGATATGTTGCCTATTCCAAACTTCTGCATTTAATCACCTCTCCTCTGAATCAATTTTTCAGATCCTTTGCCCCGTCGGGAGAGGTCGAAGCTATACTGGATATTGAGAATCAGGAGACTTTCGGGGTGGCGAAACTGCAAGAGTTTACCTGGAAGCAACTGCTTGACGCAGACGCGTGCACCCGCTGCGGCAGATGCCAGGACAACTGCCCGGCCTATCTTTCCGAAAAGCCTCTTTCTCCCAAAAAGGTTATTCAGGATTTGAAAAATCATCTGACCAGTCAGGCGAAAAATCTCGGTAAGGGAGAGGATGCTGAGGAGCAGGTCATGCCGATTGCCGGCAATGTGGTCTCCGAAGACGAGCTCTGGGCTTGCACCACCTGTGGCGCCTGTCAGCAAGCCTGTCCGGTGTTTGTGGAGGTGATCGACAAGGTGGTGGATTTGAGACGTTACCTGGTTTTGATGGAAAGCAAGTTCTCTCCGGAGGTTAAGCTCTTCTTCAAGAACATGGAGACCAATTATAATCCCTGGGCCATTGGTTTTGCCACCCGGGCAGATTGGGCAAAGGATCTGGATTTAAAAAGTGTGGCTGAAAAAGGTGATGTGGACTATCTTCTGTGGGTAGGCTGTGCTGGCTCTTTTGATGAGCGCAACAAAAAGGTGACCCGAAGCCTGGTGGGGCTTTTGCAAAAGGCGGGTGTGAGTTTCGGGATACTGGGCGCAGAGGAGATGTGCTGCGGAGAGACTGCTCGCCGAATGGGAAATGAATATCTAACTCAGATTCTCATGCAACAAAACATCGAGCTTTTCAACAAGTACGGGATAAAAAAGATCATCACCTTATGTCCCCACTGTTTTAACACCTTCAAAAACGAATATCATCAATTTGGTGGCAATTATGAAGTGTTCCATCATAGTGAACTCCTCTGGACTCTGTTCAAAGAAGGAAAGTTGAGATGGAAAACCAGCCTGGAGATGACCGCGGTATATCATGATTCCTGCTACCTAGGTCGGCATAACAACATCTATGATCCTCCCAGAAAACTTTTGGGGTCCATCCCGGATGCCAGATTGGTGGAGATGAAGCGAACCAGAGAAAAGAGCTTCTGCTGTGGCGCGGGTGGAGGAAGGATGTGGATGGAGGAGACCATCGGTACAAGGATAAATCATATGCGGGTGGACCAAGCCGCCTTCACCAACGCCTCGGTTTTAGCAACTGCCTGTCCATACTGCTTGACCATGCTGGAGGATGGAATCAAAGAGAAGGGGATGGAGAGCAGAATGGCGGTTTTTGATCTGGCGGAGCTTCTGGAAAGAGCATTGTAATATTAAGCAAAGAAAAAGAAGAGGTTCTTGCGCTGCTAAACTATACAGAGACCTCCAAGCCAACTTCCAACTCTAAATTCTTCCAAAAGGCAATTTCCGGTGGTGTCCTAATTTCGATTTTCGTGAAATGGGCACGATATTTGCGGAGAAATAATGAGTGTTTATTTGAGATTAATTTTAAAAATATCAGATTTTTAGCTTGACAAAAATAAATGATAAGTTATTTTTATTATTGGACTGTAGGAGTAGTGAATATTTAAACTCAAATTACCGATAAATAAAGTAGATGGGAAAAGGATAACTTTTTCTGTCGCACAATCGTATCATTTTGTGAGGGGATAAATATTAGAATCTTTATCCAAAGAAGGGTGAGACTATGCACGCAAAAAAACTTGTCTTAAGAGGGTATGTTAGACCTAAGGAAGGCTACTTTTTAGCTGTGTGTATTGACCTAAACTTAGTCGCTCAAGGAAAAACCAGCAAAGAAGCTCTTGATTCTTTGAAGGATGCCATTCTGGGTTACTTGGAAGAAATCAATGAAAGTCCCAATTTTTACAAAGAGCCTATTCCTCGAAAATCACCAAAATCCTTCTATGTTGACTATTATCGGGCTTGCCTCAACACATATCTGAGAAAACTCTTTAAATCCCCCAGAGTTCCTGTCCAAAATAAGCAATATGGGAAGTGGTTAGCCGAACAGTATCCTGTAAACTATAGAGGCTTACAACTTGCCTTATAAACTGCACAAACCTATAACTTGTCTAAAAAGAAGTATCCAAGATTAACTCCCAAAGAAGTAATAGATAATTTAATTGCTTTAGGTTTTTCATTTGCTCGACAAAGGGGTGCTCATAGATATTATAAACATCAAACTGGGCACTTGGTTAATGTCCCTATGAATTGGGATTTAATCGATGATATTGGAATGAAATCCATAATTAAGAATAGTGGCAGAACAAGAGAAGAATTCTACTCAGCTACTAAAACTTCAGCTAAAAAATTGGGGAAAAAGTAATATCCCAATAAGTCCGTCCTTCATCTTCAAAATACCCTCATTTGCATCCCCCCTTTTTCTATTGGCTCCTGTGCCCACCTATGGATAGAAGGCAACGCTCATTTCCCCAAAAATTTTTTTATACCTCCACAGAACCATCCAAAAAAGATGTAAACCAAAGCATTGTGTTTTACTTTACCATCAATTCAAAATCTTAAATTTCATCGTTTCCCAGGATAAGTTATTCCTCCCTTTAAGTCAAGAACAAAACCCTTTTGTGCTTGCTGGATAGTCAAACAAGCTCAAAATAGCTAAGAAGGCAAGAAATAGTTACCGCAACAGAAAGAAATATTGTTTTAAGCCGACGACTAAACGTATTGGTAATCAAGGGCTTAGGTCGAGCTATGCAACTTTTCTGAATTTTTCCGAAGATTTCTATTGACAAACAACGGGGTGTTGCCGTATATTAGTTGCGATAAAAGAGAGGAGGTTTTTATGGCAAACAAAGAACACAAACCCCCATATATATCAGGTTGGGTTCTTGAACAGTTTTTTAAAAAAGTCAAGGCTGTAAATATCCCTGATAAGTTAAGTGCTACGACATTAAAAGGATGGGGTGTTGCCCCAAACCAAGAACATCCCTTGTTGAGTGCTTTACGGTTTTTGCGCTTAGTTGACGATGAGGGAATACCATCCCCTAACTTTGGGAAGATTCAGGTTGAAGGCGAAGAATTTAAGTCCAACTTAAAACAGATTATTGAGGAGTCCTATTCCGATCTTTTTAGAGCACTCAAGCTTGAGCAAGCAAGCCATCAAGATTTACTAAACTTCTTTGGAGTGCATCATTCACAAGCATCGAAGTCCAAAATGGCAAGGGCATTTGGGCACCTCTGCAATTTAGCTGGTTTAGAATATCCTGCTTTTAAGAAAATACGACGCAGGAGAAAAACCTCGGAAATAGAACCAGAAAGAAAAACAGGTAAACCTACACAGTCAAAACTAACTACGGCTAATACAAAAACGCAAAGTAACGAAGCACCGATAGGATTGAATGATAGGATGCTACAGCTTGCCAAGATCATGTCAGGATGGGACGCAGAAAAGATGAAGGTATTCTTTGATAACCTCGATAAGATCGAAGGCAAGAAAACAGACAAAGAAAAGGAGGAAAAATAAAGGGTGACCGTGTGGCGGTCACCCTTAATAGGAGGGATGACAGAGCGGTAATGTGCCGGTCTTGGATGCCTAGGCACTCCGCAAGGAGTCGAGAGTTCGATCCTCTCTCCCTCCGTCTTAAATAATAAAGAACTTAGGAGCACCATAGACCCGCAAAGATCATTTGGTGCTCCCCAAACCACAACCCTTGACGGAGCTATGGCTTTACACACATATAATATACGTATCGACAAAAATTTTGTCAAGTATAATTTTTTAGCTCCTGTCAAGAGTGTAGAAAGGCAGGAGCAAAGATGAATTGTTTGTCAAAAGACAAAAAGCTTTTAGTGTTGTCTTGTCTTATTGAAGGTAATAGTGTTCGATCCACAGAGCGTATAGCTGGAGTTCATAGAGATACAATTTTAAGACTGTTACAAACTATGGCTAAAAAATGTGAAAAACTTTCTGATGGCATTATCTGTAATATTCACACCCGCTATATTCAAGTAGACGAAATTTGGACTTACGTAAAGAAGAAACAAAAGAAATTAACAGTGGAGGAACGAATAGCAGAAGAGTTTGGAGATCAATACGTGTTTGTGGGCATAGACGCCGAAACCAAGTTAGTGCCGTCTTATGTGGTGGGAAAACGGGACGGACGGACAGCCTACATCTTTATGCAAAACCTTCGTAAACGTATAGCTGATCGGTTTCAGCTTACCACAGACGCATTCAAAACCTATTTGGATGCAGTCGATTTTACTTTTGGTGCTGATATTGATTATGCTCAACTAAAAAAACTATATAACGGGAATGGAGCTGGACGGGAAGGATATAGTCCAAGTGATATAACTGGCACTGTGCCTATGCCAATAACGGGAAAACCAGAATCCGAATCTATCTCCACCTCTTTTGTGGAAAGACAAAATCTTACAATGCGTACCCAGATGAAAAGATTCACTCGACTAACCAATGGATTTTCAAAGAAGTTGAGAAATTTAAAGTGGGCTCTTGACCTGCATTTCTTTTATTATAACTTTATGCGGATACATGAGACTTTGAGAGTCACACCTGCTATGGAAGCAGGAATTGCGGATCACATCTGGAGCTGGGATGAGCTTTTAAGCTCAAATTAGGACAGCACCCAATTTCCAATCTCCTTGACTTTTCTCTGAGTTTTAACTATCTTGTGCTAAGAATATGAGGTCACAAAAAAATTTAAATTTATCATAAAGAAGATCGAAAAAGTCCAATAATTTAAGTCAAAGTTTGGTATTTTATTGAGCAGTGTGGAGGAGGCGTCACTTATACCGGAATGAAATTGATTTTTAAACTTTGCTCTAAAGGAGATGCTTTGGTTCCGAACCAAGGGCATTCTGCCGACAAAAGAATAAAGGAGGTAGATTTATGGTACAGGAAGCTAAGATAACCAAAGAGATGACCTTCGGAGAGGTCTTAAAAAAGTATCCGGAGACGGTGAAGACTTTTTTCCAGTATGGGATGCACTGTTTCGGCTGTCATCTTGCAGTGGACGAGACTATTGAGCAGGGGGCGGTTGCACACGGGGTGGCGGTTGATAAGTTGATCGAAGATCTTAATAAAACCGCAGCCTCTTCTGCTGAAGAAGTTAAGGACAGCACACCGGATGAGAAAAAGATCGAATCTTAGATCTTTTTCATTGTGGGATTATAACCAAAGAGATTCGTCCCTCGATTCCGGGAACTGTTTTGATTTCTGTTGATATTTCTTAGAGAGGTCTTTATACATTCAAGCACCGCCCAAGATCGAGATTCCGATTCTTCTGGATTGACTTATGAGTATCCCCCAAGTCAAAAACGAGAAGCTGGTAAGTGATATATTAAGGCTCAAAGAAGAGCGCAAAGCAATCATTCTGGCTCACAACTATCAGATAGGAGAGGTGCAGGATATTGCCGAGTTTGTGGGTGATTCCCTGGGCTTGAGCCAGCAAGCCGCCAAGACCGACGCGGAGGTGATCGTCTTCTGTGGGGTTCATTTCATGGCGGAAACCGCCAAGATTCTCTCACCCAACAAAACCGTTTTGATGCCCGACTTAAACGCCGGCTGTGCCATGGCTAACATGATCACTCACAGGCAACTGAAGGAGATGAAGAAGAAACATCCAGAGGCGGTGGTGGTTACCTACGTGAATACCACCGCCGAGATAAAGGCGGAGTCCGATTACTGTTGCACCTCTGCCAATGCGGTGAAGGTAGTTCAATCGATTCCCGAGGAAAAGGAGATTCTGTTTATCCCGGATAAATATCTGGGCGATTACGTCTCCAGGCAAGCCAATCGAAAGATGATTCTGTGGGAGGGTTATTGTCCTACCCATCGTCGCATTCTGGCTGAGGATATTTTAAAAAAGAAGGCTCAATATCCCAAAGCTGAAGTCTTGGTGCATCCTGAATGCACCCCGGACGTGATTGCCATGGCAGATAAGGTTCTTTCCACCTCCGGCATCTGCAGATATGCCAAAGAATCAAATTCAGAGGAGTTCATCATCGGCACGGAGATTGGCATACTTCACAGATTGAAGAAAGAAAATCCCCAAAGAAAATTCTACCCCGCCAGCAATTTGGTAGACTGTCACAGCATGAAGTTGAACAATCTGGAGAAGATTTTGTGGTCTCTGGAGGATATGCTTTATCCGGTCGAAGTCCCTCCTGACATTGCCCAGAGAGCAAAAAGGTCCATCGACAGAATGCTGGAGATAGTCTGAGCAAATTTTCCAGTTTCACTCAATCATCTCAAACTAAAAACCTCACCCCCTATCCCCCTCTCCATTTCATGTTGAAAATCCCGCCAGAGGCGGGGGAGAGGGGGTTCATCCTGAAGGGTTCACCCTGAAGGGAACAAAGGGGGAGAGGTAGAAAAAATCGCAGGTCAGTTGTCTGTTGCCTCAAATGAGTTCCCTTTATGAGGAGAAATCATGCCGGAATTGCCTGAAGTCGAGACCATAGCCCAGGGATTGCGCAAGGCTATTGCGGGAAAAAGGATAAAAGAGGTTAAGGCAATTTTCCCTGGGATAGTAAGGCAGAATTTCAGCGTCTTCAAGAAATCGATCATACAGAAAAGGATCAAAAGAGTGAGAAGAAGGGGAAAATATCTTCTTATAGACTTGTCCGGAGGTATGAACCGTATGGTTCATACCGGAGGGAAAACAATTTTAGTTCATCTGGGTATGACCGGAAATTTTCTTTTTGGCAGATCCACGGATTGCTCACGCGAACCACCAGGTCAACGTGTGTCTGAATCAGAATTTGATGATAAACACGATCGTCTGATCTTTAGATTTTATGGCTCGGATGAACAGCTTCGCTATAACGACCTGAGAAAATTTGGCAAGATGAAGGTGTTTAATACCGCTAAGGAAAGAACCATTCCTGAATTGAAGAAGCTGGGACCGGAGGCGCTTGAAATTAAATTTTCTGAATTTATCGAGATTTTCAGAAGACGAAAGGGAAAGATCAAATCCGCACTTCTAAATCAGCAAATCATAGCCGGATTGGGTAATATCTATGCGGATGAATCCTTATTTGAAGCCAAAATCCATCCAGAACAGAAAGCAGATAAACTCAACCCCAAAAAGTTAAGAAGACTTCACCAAGCCATACAGAAAATTCTGAAAAAGGCAATTAAAGCAGGAGGATCATCTATAGAAAATTACTACAATATAAGCGGAGAAATCGGAAGCTTTCAGCTTCAACACAAAGTTTATGGTAGGGAAGGGGAGCCTTGCAAAAGATGTGGAGCCAAAATCAAAAGGATAAAAATCAACCAGAGATCGAGCTACTTCTGCCCCAGATGCCAGCCACTGAAGGACGCGTAGGCAAGCCTTTAGGGCTTGCAGCCCCGCTACGGCTACCCACCCAAGATTCCGAAGTTATTTCCTTGACTTCGGAAGGACTGGGCGCTATATTGCCTCCTGCTAAGGGAGAGTATTTATGTACAAGGCAAGTCTTGGATCGGAGTTCGGCTACGGGCTTAACCAGTTTATCTTATTGGAAGAGCAAAACTTAAACTTCGCTGCATTACTGCGTGTTATGCTGCAGTTTGGCGACCAATGGTTCTTATGAAGAGACTATATAACCGATCGTCATGAGAAAAACCCAAAAGAATTTCTCTTCATCAATAGATAGGCATTGTTATCGTTATGAACGTATTGCGCAAATTCAATAATATACTAAAAAAAACTCTTCATTTTGATGACGGGGATGACGAAAAAACAACTGCTGAAGAAAATGGTGTCGACTATTACCACAAGAAAGTTGATCCACTAAAGAACACAAAAACAAGTCCCCCCCAAGACGAGAAAATTCGAATTCCTGCACTATGGGCGTTTGAAGTTTATACGCCTAGTTACATTGCACACTTGCATGATGGCGTGTGCAAGCTCGGCTGGTCCCAAGATGATTGGAGTGTTAGCTCTGGTTTTCAAGACGCTTTAAATGAATTGCGTTATAGAGCATCGGGATCAGGTTGGATAAATCTTGGGTACATTATAGACGAAACCAAAGAAACATGGTGGCCTGGAACAAAGAAGGCCAAATTGCCTGATGGCATTGAATCAATTAGAGCATCTATTCTTCAATTTTTACCAAGCACAACTATCCTTGCTTGCATGTTTATACTCAAAGATGATTTGGCCAATTCGATAGAGAATCCTCTTAAAAATATCTATTCAACATACAAAGAAAAAATAAAGAATGGCTACAGGATAATTGATGTATTACGCCAAAAGAAAGATGCCGTAGTGCTGGCAAGAGAATCTTTGAAGAACTTGTGTACATCTTGGTTGGCTGAGAATTTTCCAGGCCTCTTTTCTTCAGGATATCTCGACGGAAATTTCCCGGTATGCGAACTTATAACTTTTGAGAAGCATGCTCCTTTTCAGAGAATTCATGCAAAATCATATGACAGTTTTCTGTCCATGCTTCATCTTGCTCATAATTTTAATGCCTGGCAAAGCGATGAATTGGAGGGTATATTCTTGCAACTACCAGAAGGGAAAAATAGCCGAATAAATAACCTCGTTTTGGCTGGAAATATCAACAATATGCTGGCCAATAAGGATTTAAAAGGCTATGGAGAGACAACTGAAGATAAGATTCTCAATTATTTGAACTATATCGACAAATCTCTCGGTAAATGGGTGCTACTTGTTATAGCTAAAACATTTGAGAGACGGCTCACCAAACTTAGAGACTCATACGGTGAACATGATATAGATAACTTAAACAAGAGTGCTTCAGTTTTAATGAATCTTGATAGACAAATGTTAGATATTCAAAAAAATGCTGTTCCCTTTATAAATGAATTGAAAGGTTTCTGTAAGCATGAAACCTATTTCATGCATGACGTCTTTGAGTTTAAGGCAATTCACGATATGCGTAAAACAGACGATGGCCTTTTTACTTCCATTAGGAAAAGACTTTTGTTTTATGCGGATTTACTCAATAGGAATGAGAAGCTATTAAGAAACACAGCGGATGCTAATAGGCAACTTGCAGCGGCAAAATCTTCCACTTATCTGGCTCAAACAAACATTGGTTTGCAAAAGCGGATGAATTTGATGACTTTGGTTATATTATTATTAATGATAGTGTCTGCAGTTTCTGCAATTCTTGAAATCAAAAAAACATTTGATTTAACGGTCTTATTTGAATGGGTCAATAGGCTGTTGAAATAAATCACATAACAAACGGTTGAAGAAGGATTGGCAAATTCGCTTCGCTCCTTTGCCAACCTCTTAACCATGGCGGGTGGCTCACAGCTCTGCTGTGAGATAGTTGGATAGAGTTACTCGGTTCTGTCAGGTCTTGCGCCGTAGGCGTGTGACCTGACAGTCCGTAGGTCAGGTGCCCTGCGCACCTGACACCAAGATAAGTCAGGAGCACCGGGCTCCTCACCCACGCCCTGTTGCCCCATTTGAAGGTCAACGTTAAGTTGAACAAACGAAAAGGAGGCTAAAATGGACTTCACCAAAAAGGACAGGATTGTCCTGATCAACCAGTATCAGATCCTCAAGAGACTAGGCTCTGACAATTCGTCGCACTACGAAGAGTTGATCGAGATATTGGAGTCTGGGTACGAAATCTTCTACTCGATTATCGGCGAACAGGTCAGCGAAGAGATGTCAACCAGCGAGGGGGCGCTTGTTCTTGATATCCTGAGTATCTATGGCCTGATCGAGGCTTACAAAAGAGACAACCGGAATGATGCTGAAATTGGAGATCATGACTGGTCGTCCTTCCGAGGGTTTGATGGGAACAACGAAACCCGTTACATGGCGTTCACCAGGTTTCTGGTGGACAAGCAGGGTAAGTTCGCTGAACAAGCCCGACGCAAGAAGGAAACCGATGACTTCAACAGCCACATGCCGCTCCTCGACAAGTACCGGAAGATGGTCGAGGTGTGGCGCGGCATACAGCCGCCGCACGATCTTTCGCGCGATCAGATACTCGCGATTCTGAACGCATAGGGCGGGTGGCCCACAGCTGCGCTGTGGGCTTGTTGGTTGAGGTAATCACGTTTCATGACCAGGCTGCAACACTACGATGATTTGGCAGGGTGCCCTACAGCTCCGCTGTGGGCACGCCGGCACCCTTAGGGTGATGCTTTGGTTAGATCTTCAGAGAAGCAACTATGTCGAAGCAAAAGAGACCCAAAGTTCCTATAGCAGCAGAGGAAGAGACCCTCTTCAATGCGAACCATACTTGTTGTATCTGTATGGAATCGAACAAGGATGTCGTCATCCATCATATAGATGGGAACAGAAAAAACAATAATCTCGACAATCTAGCGGTGGTATGTCTGGACTGTCACAGCCGGGTCACGGGGATTCGTGGTCTCGGTAGATCCTTCAAACCAGGTGAAGTGCGAAGGTATAAGAGGTCCTGGGACAAGAAAGTACGAGATTCCCGAGAACTCCCAAGACCCAGAATCTATTACAGAAAGGAACTCGTTTCTCAGATCGATTTCACAATCTGCAGAATCCTAGCGTGCAGAAAGGACAAGCGTCGTCAGGGGGAGTTGCTGGACACACTTTACGAGCTCCACTTGTGGCGAGGAGATAAGGCAATAGACTCCAAGATAATCGAGGGTATGCAACATCTTGCCATCATGAGCGGACTATCCTTTCCTGGACTGGTCGAACTGCTTGCAAAGAAAGCTTGGGAGATGTGTTGGGAGTTCGTTGGCCCAAACGACGTTACAATGGACAAGAAAGACGAGAAGTGCGTAATCAAATGTGCTGAGATCATTGAGACGCTGGCCGATTTCAACTGTCAATTCGCAAGAGGCAAGAAGGCCACACACACGATCTCGCAAAGCGCCGAAAGACTGTTTGAAATCGGTGTATGGTACTCAAGACAGTCGATAGTCAAAACAGTGCTTGCCGCGTACGACAAGGGGTTGCACGGGTGTAAAGAAAATGGTAAAATCAAGTTCCGCAGTGGGTACATTATCCTGCGAAAGTCGCTGTTACATTTATCTAGCTTTATTGAGGGTGACAGGTCTTTTTGGCGAGGGATCCTTTCCAGGCGTGGAAGGTTGTTGAAGAAATACAAGAAGATCTAACAGTCTGTAGGTCAGGTGCCCTGCGCACCTTCCACCAAGATAAAATCCCATTTATGGTGAGTTTCGAAACATTTATGGTGAGCTTCGAACCATTCTAATACCCAACCCGTAGCCTCTCTTACCACAAATAGCAAAATTTCCCTAACCTTAATGGTGAAAAGGATAGCTCCCCTGTTTACGGAAGAGCATATCTTGTTTTGCGCCCGTCTTGAACCCCCCCTTTAGTAAAGGGGGATTTAGGGGGATTTGTCAACTTCTGAATCCGCTTCCTTCTTCTAACGGGCGATGCAGACAATTCAATGCTCTCCTGGATATGTGGAAAAGAGATTTGATATGAACCATCCAATTGATTCTGACCCTGAGATTTCTCCAAGAGTAGACCCTGAGCTTTGTGCTTCGACCTCGTCCTTCGAATCCCTCAGGATGGTGAGCGAAGTCGAACCACTCAGGGACAGTGAGCGAAGTCGAACTGTCAGCACCCTGTCTTCGACTCCGAGGTCGCTCAGACTCGAGGAGAGTTTATCGAAGGGTCGAAGGGAAGACTCCAAGCACTTGAAGCTCCTGGAAACATTGATCGATAACATCATCAAAAGATTGGAGGACAACTCCTGTCAGCCGAAAATCCGGGATGCCTTAAAAGCTATCAAGCTTAAACAGGAGTTGAGCGAAGCGAAATCCGTAGGAGTGGTTAAAACCTCGGAAGCTGAACGGAGTGAAACCCATAGGGCTGAACGGAGTGAAACCCATAGGGCTGAACGGAGTGAAACCCATAGGGCTGAACGGAGTGAAACCCATAGGGCTGAACGGAGTGAAACCCATAGGGCTGAACGGAGTGAAACCCATAGGGCCGAAAAGATGTTTTGGGAGGAAATAGAAACCATAAGAAGATGCGAACTACGGAAACTCTATCCTGAACCTACCAGCCTGGAAGCTCAAATTCAAGCGGCCATCTTAAGCCTCAAAGACCTCGTAAAAAACGGCATTCTTCCAGTCAAGACCGTTACCGACGTTTTTAATCAAGGCAGATCTAAACAAGGACGGCTTACTTATCACCGGATGGCTCGGCTCCTTACCGCCATGGGATTCACAAAGGCGAAAACACCCAACGGGTGCTCCGCCATCATCTGGGATGACAAACTCCTTTATATGTCCCCCTGATAAGGGGGACAACAGGGGGTTCATGTTTCGTGCCCACCAGGTTCCGTGACCTGGTGGCGAATCATAATCTCATCAACCAGGGAGGCTGAAAAATGAAAAACGAGTATCAGAAAGCCCAGAAACGCCAGTTTCGCAGGTTAAACCGGGGTACCCCGCCGCTCGCAGTGGGTTAGCTCCTCTTTCTCTAACCCTTGATGCTCCCCAGCGGTCTCAGTTGAATCACCTTCTTGGATATGCCGAGGCTATCCACCGTCCTGACCACCTCGTCTATGTTCTTATAAGCGAACCCAGCTTCTTCAGCCAATCCTGACATGGAGACCGCTCGAATTACCATGCCCCGCTCAGTCATCTTCTGTCTTAATTCAGTCCCTCTCACCTTTCTTTTGGCTGCCGTTCGAGACATAACTCTTCCTGCTCCATGGCAGGTGGAGCCGAATGTCATCTCATTAGCCTTTTGGGTGCCTGCCAGAAGGTATGAGTTGGTTTCCATGGATCCGCCCACTATCACCGGCTGTCCCACCTCCCTGTATATTTCTGTCACAGCCGGATGGTGGGGCGGGAAAGAGCGAGTGGCACCTTTACGGTGAACAATAACTTCCTTTTCCTCTCCGTCGATGCTATGTTTTTCAATCTTGGCAATATTGTGAGCCACATCATAGATGATGTGCATTCCTAACTCTTTGGCATCCTTTCCGAACACCTGGCTGAATGCCTCCCTGATTCGGTGAGTGATCACCTGCCGGTTGGCAAAGGCAGAGTTGGCGGCACAGACCATGGCTCCGAAATAATCCTGCCCCTCTGGCGAATTGAAGGGCGCACAAGCCAGCTCCCTGTCCAGTATCTTGAGTCCATATTTTTTCATGGCGCTCAAAAATATCTGAAGATAATCCGTGGCAATCTGGTGACCGAATCCACGGGAGCCGCAATGCACCATGACGAAGATCTGATTGGGCTTGTTGATTCCATAAACTTTGGCTATCTCCGGATCATAGATTTGATCGGTTAGCCCAACCTGTATCTCCAGATAGTGATTCCCCGATCCTAAAGTGCCCAGTTGACTGATTCCACGGGAGATAGCCTTCTGGCTCACCTTGGATGGGTTAGCACCCGGCATATGCCCCCCCTCCTCGATTCTATCTGGATCTTCCTGCCAGCCGTATCCATTTTCGATGCACCAATCCACCCCTTTGACCATAACCTGTTTGAAGGTATCGGAATTCAACCTGACGATTCCCTTACATCCCACCCCCGCTGGAACCAGCTTGAAAAGGGTATCCATTAAAGCGTTCATCTTGGGCATAACCTCTTCTAAGGTGAGATCGGTGCGAATCAATCTGACCCCGCAGTTGATGTCGAAACCAATTCCGCCGGGGGAGATAACGCCATCTTTGGTGGAGAAAGCGGCTACCCCTCCGATGGGAAAACCATAACCCCAATGCCCATCCGGCATACACATAGCATACTTCTGAATTCCGGGAAGAGTTGCCACGTTGGTTATCTGATCGAATACTCCCTTATCCATTATTTGCATCAACTTCTCCGAAGCTAAAATTCTTGCCGGAACCCTCATCCCCTCTTTTTCACTTGGAGGAACTTCCCATATACCGTCTTGAATTTTTTTCATCTGCATGATATCACCTCATTTTCTAAAAGAAGCTCGAGGCTCGGTTATAGTTGGCGAAACTCGTATCGAGACTGGATGCTTGAAGCTCGAATCTCGAGAGTTACTCATTCCAGTTTCCAGCTTCGCACTTCGAGCATCGATACGAGCATCGTCACCGTTAAACCAGCTTCGAATCTCATTATATATCTAAGATCACCTTGGCGGTCCATTTATCATCGGTCCTCTTCACCTCCAGCAGATGATAGGTGACCGCCTTCACATCCACCCTCACTCTATGTTTTTTTTGATCTGCCGGCTCACCCCAGACAGAAGCGACGAGTCTATAACCGTCCTTCTTCTGGATCTTTATGTCAAATTTGCTAAAGAGCATAGACTTTACGTCTTTCAGATATATCAGCTCTGCCAGCCAATCAAATAATAGCTCCTCCAGATTTTCACCTGCCAGCTCCACATCCTCTTTATCTTTGTGCTCGATGGTTTTAGTATCCGCCATCACCTCGAAGGTTGCCTGTGCGCAGATTTCGAACAACCCCTCTATGCTTTCCGCTTCTGCCTGGAAAGCCGCATCGGCGATAGCCACGTCATCCAGAAACCGATATTTGCCCATATTGGGAAATCATCACCTCTTTTGCCCCATCTTTATACGTCTTCACTCTGCCACACGTTTTCGTTTCTTTCTCTCAGACCGTGCCAAGGAAATCCATCCAAAAATCAGGCCCAAAGCAAAAACCAAAAGGATCAAAACCGATCGAGACATTATCCAGGACCAGAACAGGAACTTTACCTGCAATGGAGCTTTATTCTGAATTACAAAAATGATGAGAAGAATCGTCACCACCAGGATTATTATGAAACGAGCACTCATCTTTTTTTGGGACTGGCCGCTAAAGTTTCGGTGTTTTTCGAAAGACTTCATAATAAAGTGCGCCGAAGGCGAAGCGGGTCATCCTTTGCTCGTATCGGCGCACTTCTTAACGGTATAGTTTTTTTGTGTTAAGTGGCTTTCTCAATGCATTCTATCGGGCAAACTTCCACACACTTAGATCCTCCCTCTATACCTTCGCATTCATTGCATTTGTCCGGATCGATCACGTATATATCACCTTCGCTGATTGCTGACTGAGGGCACTCCGGAGGGCAAAGTCCACAAGCAGTGCACTCATCCGTGATCTTCATTGCCATAGAATTCACCTCCTCTCCAGATGTTTTTTCTTTCTGGCTCTTTTGCCTGGGATAATATATAAAACCAACAATATGATTGTCAATCATTATTTCGGGGAAGTTTTGCGTCCACTGATTGGGACAGCTTTGGACGCAACGGACTCCCTTTAATGGTATAACAAAATTTACTGTTTGTGGGGATGGTCTAAATAGAGGAAGAGGGTGTGCTTCGGTTAGGGTAGAGGGGGGCTAGGAACTACCCAAAGCTACAGGGCACACCCTCGAGATGAAATCAAATTTGTCGCCTTAATATACTTACCTTTATTAGCTTGGCAAGTAGCAATTCACCCTATTTTATCATAAGAATGGTTCAATCTAAATTTGAATCCCTCCCACTCTTCCTTAGAAGATTGTCCATCAGGAAAAATGAATTCAGCAACTGACAGGCCGGTTGAAAACGCGGGAATTTTCATACGTTTAAATCAACCAATCCCTTTTGAATAGCATATTTCACCAGCCTGGCGATCTCATGGATATTCAGTTTCTGCATGATGTGTGCTCTGTGAGCCTCCACCGTCTTCACGCTGATGAAAAGTGACTTGGCCACCTCCCGGTTGGTATATCCCTCGGCGATCAGTTGCAACACCTCCCTTTCCCTGTCAGTTAACAGATCGAAGGGGGTTTCGGTCTTGCCCGTCTCCATCTTGCGAAGATAGGCATCTATCAGGGTCTTGGAGATGGTAGGGCTTAAGACAGATTTATCCTGATGGATAGAGCGAATGGCAGAGACCAACTCCTCTACCGCTCCTTCCTTCAGGATATATCCGGAGGCACCGGCCTGGAAGGACTGAAGAACGTATTCTTCATTTTTGTGCATGGTCAACATTATCACTTTGACGTCGGGCAAAACCTTCTTTATCTGTTTGGTTGCCTCCAGCCCATTGAGGTTGGCCATGGCAATATCCATGAGGATCACATCCGGCTTCAGCTCAGTTGCCTTTTTCACTGCCTCCCGTCCGTCTGCGGCTTCGCCCACCACCTGCAGGTCCGGCTCTTCCTCCAACAGCTTTTTGATTCCCTGACGAAAGATCTTATGATCGTCAGCCACCAGTAATTTGACCTTCTTCATGTTTCACCTCCTAAAATGGAATGTTTACGTTTAGTCTGGTTCCTTTCTTTGGGCGGGAGATAATCTCAAAACTCCCCCCAAGCAGATTGACTCTTTCCTTTATGTTAAGAAGTCCCATGCCTCTGGGAGCAGATAGAACCTTACTGGTATCAAATCCAGCACCATTGTCTCTCACAGACAAGATGACGGTGGAGTTCCTTTGGGATACTAACACAGACGCCTCGGTAGCTTGAGCGTGTTTGGAAACATTGGTCAAAGCCTCCTGGGTTATGCGATAAAGGGTAATCTCTACCTCCGCGGGAAATCGATATTTTGGGTCCTTAGCTTTTAAAGAGACTTTGATATTTGATCTTCTGGTGTAGTTTTCTACAAACCATCTCAAGGTGGGAATCAGTCCAAAGTCGTCTAACATGCTGGGTCTCAAATCAAAGGTTAATGTGCGTATGTCATCAATGGTCTGTTCCAGAAGTTTTTCGGTATCAAGCAACCAGTCTTCAATCCCTTCCAGCCTTTGAGGTTTTGAGCTCAAATTTCTTTTAACTCTATCCAGATTCATCTTCATAGACTGGAGCATCTGACCTACCTCATCATGAAGCTCTCGCGCAATCCGTTTTCGTTCATTCTCCTGGACTTTTATCAACTCAGCAGACAGGTCTCTTAAGTCCTTGGTGTGTTTTTTAACCACCTCTAATAACCGCGCATTCTCGATGGCAACCGCAATCTGATTAGCCATGGTCTGAACTAACTTGACCTCCTCCCTACTAAAAGTTTTATATTCTTTGATGCTGGTAATGCTCAAAATACCCACCAGTTTCTTGCCAAAGAACATGCCGGCACCCAGCACAGATTTTATTCCCACCTTAAGAAAATACTCTCTTGTCTTACCTTTGGAAGGAATATCAGAAGTATCGCTTATGACGAAAGGTTTCCCCTTTTTTATCGCTTTAGTCATAGCGGGAATATCACCCCACAAGAATTTCGTTCCGATTAACTTATGAGCATCCGTCTGTTCTTTGGAGAAGAGACCTTTGATCTCTAATTGATTGCCGTCCTCGGTGGCAAGCGTCACCGCGCACCGTTCCACCCCCGTAGCCGATCCCACCACCTGGCTTCCGACTTCGCTTACTTCATCCAGATCCATGGTTTTGGAAAGTGCCCGACTGACTCTTAAAAGAATATCTTTCTCCTGGGTTTGTCTTTTTAGTGCCTTAGCCTGTTCGGCTATCTGCGAATGTTCCCTCTTTAAGTCCTCCATCAGCTTACAATTCTCTAAAGCTACCGCCAGCTGGTTTGCCATAGTGAGAGCTAATCGGACTTCTTCTGTGCTGAAGGTCCTGGACTTTTTCGCCATCCCCACATGAAAGACCCCCAGCATCTTCTTTCCCGCAAGTACGGGAATGATCAGAGCAGAAGTAATCTTTGCTCGGCGAAGAATCTTCCTTCCCAGCTCCGGCACAGGATCAATCCGAGCATCAAAAATCTGAACGTATCCCTGCTTTTGCAGAGATGATTTGTATGCAGAGAAGTGTTCTTTTGTGATCCTCAGCTTCAAAACATCTCCCAAAACTTTCCCCTTTTTTAAGGGGTAGACCCGGATACTGTTAACAGAGTCAATACGGTCATCTTCTGTGAGTAGAACCGCGCAGCGATCTGCGTTCAAAGCCTGGGTCATCTTCTCCGCGCCCATCTTAAGCACCCGGTCGAACTTCAAAGTTCGGGAAAGTGCTCTGCTTGTGTTCAGAAGAATATCATATTCTCGGGCTTTCTTGATATCAGTTAAGTCGGACAAGACAGCCAGCGTGCCCATAAAGCTTCCATCTTCGTTCCACAATGGGGCGGCGGAGACATAGAAGTATTTTGGCTTTCCTCTCTTGGTCAGAAGCTCAGCTTCATATTTTAAAAACCCTCCTTTCTTTCTTTTCTGCGTTTCCTTTCTGAACATAACATATTGAGCTTCATCGCAGATCTCTTTTAAGTTTTTCCCCAAAAGCTCCTCTTTTTTGTATCCCAGAAGATCGGCGAAAGCTTGATTAACAAATAGAAGATTTTCCTCCGGGTTAGATATGCCGATCCCCTCCTGAGCTGTCTCCACCAGAGTGCGGTATTTTCTTTCTGATCTTTGGAGAGCCTCCTCTGCCCGCTTGCGCTCGGTGATGTCCCAGAAAATGCCTAATAATCCAATGAGATTACCTTGTTCATTCTTGACAGGCGTTTTGACTGTATGGACAAATACTTCCTGTCGTTCCTGGATATATCTCTCTTCAACATCTTCTGTTTTCCCCAATTCCATAATTCTTTTATCGTCTGCTCTGTATTTCTCAGCCAATTCCTTAGGGAAGAAATCATAATCTGTTTTTCCAGCAATTTCGTCGGATTTAATCTTTAAATCCCTAGCGTAACTCTCATTGCAGGACACATAAACTGAGTTCCTGTCTTTAAGAAATATCTTTTGAGGAAGATTTTCAAGAAGCGTTCTATACTTATTCTCACTTGCTTGGAGCGCTTTCTCCGCCCGCTTGCGCTCAGTGATGTCGGTATCGGTGCCAACCATTCGGACCGCATTCCCTTTTGCATCCTGCATCACATTTCCACGCGAGAGGATCCAACGGACGGAACCATCCCTATGCACCATGCGGTGCTCGAATACGTACTCAGGTGTCTTTCCGTCAAGACACGCCTGAGCTGCCGCCATCACGGGCTCTCGGTCGTCCGGATGCACGTAGGTCATCCAAACTTCTATGTCGTTGGGGATTTCTTCATCTTTGTATCCCAAAATCTCCTTAACAGTCGGATCAATGTAAAATTCGTTGGTCTTCATGTCCCAATCCCAAACACCAACATTCGCGGCCTTTGTGGACAATTTGTATCGTTCTTGACTGATTTGCAACGCCTTCTCCGCCTGCTTGCGCTCGGTGATGTCGTGACCGATAGCGATTGCTACAATCTCTTTTTCGGTAGATCCCAGAATGGCAGTATTGGACCACAGGATTGTGCGAATCTCACCGCTTTTAGTTACGATGGGACCTTCGTATCGGTCGCGAGGATGGGCATGAACCCACTTGGCAAAGGATTTCAATTTGAAATGGTGGTGATCCGGTGGGAGAAACAGTTCTGGCCATCGCTTTCCTAACACCTCTTCACGCCGGTAGCCGGTCACCCGTTCACATTCCTGGTTGAAGACCATAATCTTAGCATTGGCGTCCAGGCAGATGATCAGACTGTTGGCGGTCTCCAGAATCGATTGCGAAAAGTCGCGTTCTTGTTTCAGTGCCTCCTGAGCTTTAACCTCCCGGACACGAGCGGCTACGGCCTCCACCAACATCTCCAGAGCTTCAATTTTTTTAATATCAGGACGACACCCGTCGATAGGAGTGTCCACCGAAAGGAATCCCATGATCTTTCCGGAAAAATCACGCAGGGGAACAAACAGTTCGTCGCCTGGTTGCCAATCGCCACCAACTGATTTTTTTCTCTTCTGAGGTACATGACGGCCGGTTTTGCTGAAATTCACACTAGCCTCAGTCGGAATGAAGAAAGAATCGGAGATGCGGAACTTTTTGTTGGTAATTCGGGCTCTCAGCTTCCTGTCCATTGGAGGCGCTTGTCGTGCGCGTTTAACCACATCAGGAGGTAGTCCCACCTGGCCGAGGTGAACGATTTTTCCTTCGGGTTTATGCAATGTCATTACAGCACGTTCGAACAGTCCGGAATCACGAACTGCTTGGCAGACCCTGGTAAGAATGTCGTCAATTCGATCTAAGTTACGGAGATCGGTCAGGAGCCGGGCGCGTTCCCGGGCGATCCGCTCATTTCGAATTAGCGCTTTCTCGGCCCGCTTGCGTTCGGTGATGTCTCTAATTATGCCACGGGTTCCGACAACTTTGCGGGCTTTTATTATGGGTGTTGAACTAAATTCAACATCATGCAGTTTTCCTTCTTTATCAAGCAGAACGGTTTCAGTAGTAACTTTTTCTCCTCTGAGAATTTGCTTAAAGGCTGCCATTGCTTTAGGTAGCTTTTCTTTCGGAATCCATTTGGCAAAATTTTTGCCAATTACTTCCTCACGATCAAATCCATATACGGTTTTAGAAGCTTCATTTACAGAGGTTAAGTTTCCCTTTGTATCTAAAGTATATATGACATCGACCATCTTCTCAGTTAGATCCCTGTACTTACTCTCGCTCTCCCGCAGCGTCTCCTCTGCCCGCTTGCGTTCGGTGATATCGTACATTACACCCTGTAAGCAAAGTGGGTTTCCTTTATCATCTCTGACAATCGTTGCATCATCCCTGAACCATACCAATCGACCGTCTTGGGTGACCATACGATACTCTGAATTAAAGGGCTGGCCACTTTCATGGGAACGACTTAGTTCATCCAGCACTCGCTCGCGATCGTCGGGGTAAAGGTGTTTCACCCAAAAATCGGGGTCGGTTTTATATTCGGCTGGAGAGATGCCCAATATCTTCTCAATCTGCGGGCTGATATAGAGCGTAGTGCTGGATTCATCCAGTGCTGCGGTATAGGTGATGGCAGGGAGGTGTTCCACGAGCGTGCGAAATTTTATTTCGGATTCAAGCAACTTCTCCTCTGCCCGCTTGCGCTCGGTGATGTCCCTGGTTATGCCCACAAAACCTATGGATTTGCCCTCCCGGTCTTTCATCACGGCTGAGTTTATCTCCACAGGAATTCTGCTGCCGTTCTTGGTGATGACATGATACTCTCGGCTCTTGGAGTATCCCTCTTTCAGTGCTTCTTCCATGCCTTCAAGCGCTTTCTTCCCGTCTTCAGGAGCGATAAGACCAATGGAATCTTTTCCAATCAGGTCTTCTTTGTCTTCCGTGCCATACATTTTCAGAGTTGCTTCATTGACGTCTATGATCTTTCCCTCCAAGTCACTGATTACAATGCTATCGGTGGACATCCTTGCAGCGTTAGATAGGCGGATCAATTCCTCCTCCGCTCGCTTACGCTCGGTGATGTCTCTGGCAACACCAAAGGTGGCAACTGTATTCCCTTGGGAATCAAATATTGGTGAAGCATTATTTAAAATATTGATATAAGAACCATTTTTAGTTTTATATCTATATTCCATGTTGTCCACACTTTTACCTTCAACTAACTGAGCAAATTGCTGTTTTACAATTTCTAAATCTTCGGGATGAACCAATTCAAACCCATTTATTTTTTTTATTTCCTCATCTGAATATCCTAAATTCTTCTCAAATGCTTTGTTGGTGAACTGGAAATTTCCATTCAGGTCCACCGTGAATATCATGTCATTGGAGGTTTCGACTAATGTTTTATACTTTTCTTCTGATTCTTTTAGCTTCGCCTCGACCCGCTTGCGTTCGGTAATGTCCTCAATTATCCCCACCAGATGGGTTGTCCTCCCGGATGAATCTCTTAAAGGCGCTTTCTTGGTATGCATGTAATGGATTTTGCCCTCTTTGTCGGTGATGGGTTCTTCTGGAATATCTATGACTTTTCTGGTGCGGAACATCTCCTCGTCTTTTTTCCAGAAGAAGTCCGCCTGATCTTTGGGGAAAAAGTCGTACTCGGACTTACCCAACATTCTTTTCCGAGGATATCCCGTCAGATCAGTGACGACTTTATTTAAAACCACCAAGCGATGTTTTCTGTCTTTGATAAATACGGGATTGGGAATATTATCGATGATCGCCTCGAGAAACCTTTGAGATTGTTTTGATTCCTCCTCGGCTTGCTTAAGTTTGGTCATAACTATCATATTGCCTAGCAAAGCTAAATATTTCTGATCTTCCTTAGTGAAGCTGGGCGAGGACCAATCCCTTGCCACATTTAATGCCCCCACTAACTTACCATCCTTCTTCAGTGGAACGCCCATGAATTTATGAATGTTCCTCCCCCGAAGGAATCTATATATAACTCGGTTCTTTTTATAAAGCTCACCGATATGGTTACATGTTACAGGATAGGTGCGATTTAAAATTTCAGGAGAAAGTTTAGGAAGCAGTTGAGATTTGATTAGGTTTTGCCTGCTTTTGGTTTCACCCAGACTTTTAAGTCCAATCTTATTGTCTTCAATCAGAAATATCCAGCATAGTTTTGCACTAAAGATTTTTTTGGTCTCTTTTAAAGTCTGAGAGATGATTCGCTCCGGATCAGTTTGTGAGAGGGCGAGGGACGAGAGTCGAATCAGAACAGAGCAAAGGTTAAGGTTTTTCTTGTTCTCTTTGTGAAGCTTTTTTTGATCCCTTACACACATATAGTAAAAATCCTTAAAAAAGAGCAAATGTCTATCTAGCTATACGTAAAGCCATTTAATTTGTTGATAAAAAATTTGTGTCAACAGTTATTTCGCAAAATTACAAAAGAGATCGACTTTTTAAAACAAAATCATTACTTTGGCGAAAAACATAACCACATAATTTAAGAGAGATAAAGATGGCTAAAGCATTCATTAACAGCATAATGATAGCAATTTGGTCAAAGACTGTTAGCATTTGTAAAGGAATTTATAGGAGAACGAAGTAATACCTTTGGGAGCATCGGCAAGGCATCCAGTTGATTATTACCTTCCCAAGCTTTGCGCTTTGGATAATTGCCATCGTGATTTCGTATCGCACCTGGCAGGAATCTCAGAAATTTGGTTCTACAATGATCGCTCAAATGGATACACTTAGCCATCTTTTTACCAAAGTAAACGAACAAATCTCTTATCTGCCGGCAAGTGTGAGTGGATTTGATAGCACCATTAGGAAATTAGACAAAGGCATCAGTGATCAGCAACAAGAGTTTCAGAAATCAATAGGTGGACTGCAAAGCAATATTGACGCTTTCTCAAAAGGGATAGCAGACTATGGTAGGACTCTGGCAAAGATAGTTATTGCGAGCGATAAACAACTTGTAGTGCTGGATAGCCGGCAGAAACTGTTAGAACAGGAGCTGATGAAAAACCCTAAGCTGAAGTTGCAGGTGAAAGGATGTGTCAAAGATACATTGGGTCGATTACGGATTGCACCCAAGATCGTCAACGAAGACAATGAGATAGCGACATTCTGCCGGATTTTGCTTAAGATTCCTGCCAGATTTGGTTTTGAGTCGTCTGGGTATATCGTTTGGGATTCCACGGCCAGTGTACAGGCCTGGAGTTATGAATTCTCGGAATTCGTTCCTTGTGGGTACGGTATAACGGTCCATAATCCAAAGATAGACTTTACAATAAAGGTTCTTCCTCACGCAGAAGCACCATACAAATTTCGCTGCTTTTTATACCACAATAAAGGAGTTGACGCGGATACACTGGTTATAGACCCATCCAACTGCCAATAGACTTTTAGTTCTCGGATGCTACGGCACCACCCTTTTGGGCTTTGACATATGAAAAAGAAGGGAGTTCCTATTCGGACTCCCTTCTTTAACTTTCAAATATAGCGCGCGAATTTACTTCATCATGACCATCTTCTGAGTTGCAGTGAAGCCGGCGGCATTCAGCTTGTAGAAGTAGACGCCACTGGAGACCTCATTGCCAGCATTGTCCTTACCATCCCAGATGACCACGTTCAAGCCAACAGAACCCATACTCTCATAGCTTCTCACCAGCTGTCCAGCCACATTGTAAATATTCAGACTGTAGCCTACAGCTTCAGGCAGAGTGAAGCTTAAGTTGGTGAATGGATTGAACGGGTTGGGATAAGCTGGATTCAATGCAAAGGCAGTCGGTGCTACCTTGGCAGTGATGGAGGTCTGAAGCTCACGGCTGTCACGATCAACCGCAGTCACGATAACCAGCTCAGCGTCACCAGCAAAGCTCAATACCTCGGCAGCCGCCTTAATGCTGTAACCCTCACTGCTCCACACCAATATCTTGTTGTCTTTGTTCACCATCTCCATGTTGGTGGCAAGCAGGGTGGGAACAACCGCTGAATCAAACTCAAACAGAATGGCGCCAATCGGGCTGGCACACTCTGTGGTGATAGTGTTGCCCGAAACGATCACGTTGGCAATCTCAGAGGACGGACCCAGCTTCGGACCTATCTCCGGCGCATCACGCAGGATCACCCGAATCAGGTAGATTAAGTCAGACAGCGTCAGAGTCCGACCATCCGCATTCACATCCGTGGCGCAGATCTGCTCATCCATATTAAGGGTGAACACATAAACCCCTTCCACGAAGTAACGAGCAAACAAGACCGCATCCGCAGTCTCATAAGCTATGTGGTTCAGGTTGATGTCACCACGCACACACTTGAACGAAGTGCAAGGTGAGCAGATGTGAACTCCACCAGCCACGAAGTCTAAGATGGCCAAGGGCGGATATTGCTCAGGATCACTGCATATAAACGGATCGAACTCCAGCGGATCATTGCTCGCGTACAGATCATTCCCGGAACAACTGGAGAAGGTGTTTTCCGCGCAATCCCAGTCCTGGATGATGTAATATTGACCAGCATCATTCGTGTCGGCGCTCAGCTTGTGCTCCCACTCGAAGGCGATCGGCAGCTTCAGGTCTCTCAACAACTCGTTGTTGGCTACCTGGAACTTCAACCAGGCCAAAGTAGCTCCTATTGTATCAGGAGGATCTCCAGGAATTACATCAACATACCACCACGTGGAGGGATCCTGGTCAGTTTCTCCACCTGCGACCAAGCAGTATCCTTTGCGGAACAGACCATCCGGCATGTCAGCCTGACCAAAGAGCAGGATTTTATACTTATGTGGAACGGTGCAAGGCAGAACCCGGTAGGTGAAGTACTCCCAGCTCCAGAAGACGGGTGGATCTTCTTGGTCATACACACGCCTCTCCAACAGACCACCTCTCATGGCGCCATAGAAGGTCAGATCGATATAGTCGAACTCCACCTCCAACTCAAATCCACCAATAGAAAACCGCCCAAAGCCATCCAGAATGATGGGGATCTCGAACCAATCACCCGGATTGATGCCCCAGTAAGGCGGGCAGGCGTCATCGGGGATAATGTAGTTGTCGCAGGCAATATCCTCCTGCCAGCAGAAATAATCCCAGTGACCAAAGTTGAAGCGCTCATACACCTTGTTGGGGATCTTCACTGTATCCCCCTCCCATACCGTCAGGCTGGTTGCACAGCTTGTCGTACAATTATGGGCATCCGTCACCTTAACCCAATACGCATACGAACCTGCCGGCGGACACTCGGTAATACACTGCGTCACTTCTCCTCCGGGGCTCCACAGGTAGGTGTACGGAGGAGTGCCTCCACTCGGCTGCACACAGAATTCCTGGCAATCTCCTTCGGAGATCGCCGCACTAGGCGGATCTATGGTACAGCTGGGGTTCTCAACCACGTCCAAGGAGGTCCCACAGCTGGTGGTGCAATCATTGGCATCGGTCACCTTAACCCAATAGGTGGACGAGCCTGCCGGTGGACTCACCGTGATACACTGGGTAACTTCTCCTCCGGGACTCCACAGGTAGGTGTAGGGAGCAGCGCCACCGGTGGGAACCACACAGAAGGTTGCCTGATCACCCTCACAGATGATATCAGTGGGCGGATCTATGGTACAGCTGGGGCTCTCACCCACGTCCAGGGTGGCCTCACAGCTGGTGGTGCAATCATTGGCATCCGTGACCTTAACCCAATACGTATACGAGCCTGCCGGTGGATTCACCGTAATACACTGGGTCACTTCTCCTCCGGGGCTCCACAGGTAGGAGTAGGGAGGAGTCCCACCAGTCGGCTGAACACAGAATTGCTGGCTCTCTCCCTCGCAGATCGCCGCACTAGGCGGATCTATGGTACAGGTGGGGTTCTCAACCACGTCCAAGGTGGCCCCACAGCTGGTGGTGCAATCATTAGCATCGGTCACCTTAACCCAATAGGTGTACGAGCCTGCCGATGGATTCACCGTAATACACTGGGTCCCTTCTCCTCCGGGGCTCCACAGGTAGGTGTAGGGAGGAGTCCCACCAGTCGGCTGAACACAGAATTGCTGGCTCTCTCCCTCGCAGATCGCCGCACTAGGCGGATCTATGGTACAGCTGGGATTCGGAACCACCTCCAAGGTGGCCTCACAGCTTGAGGTGCAATCCTGGGCATCGGTCACCTTAACCCAATAGGTGTACGAGCCTGTCGGTGGATTCACCGTAATACACTCCGTCACTTCTCCTCCGGGGCTCCACAGGTACGTGAATGGAGGAGTGCCGCTGGGAACAACACAGAACGTCGCCAGATCACCCTCACAGATCGTATCAGTGGGCGGATCTATGGTACAGGTGGGATTCTCAACCACGTCTAAGGAGGTCCCACAGCTGGTGGTGCAATCATTAGCATCGGTCACCTTAACCCAATAGGTGTACGAACCTGGCAGCGGACACTTGGTGATACACTGCGTCACCTCTCCATCGGGGTACCACTCGTAGGTGTAGGGAGGAGTGCCACCAGTCGGCTGGACACAGAATTGCTGACAACCTCCTTCGCAGATCTGGGCACTAGGCGGATCTATGGTACAGCTGGGACTTTCACCCACCTCCAAGGAGGTCCCACAGCTTGTCGTGCAATCATTGGCATCCGTTACCTTAACCCAATAGGTGTACGAGCCTGCCGGTGGACTGACCGTAATACAATCGGTCACTTCTCCTCCGGGGCTCCACAGGTAGGAGTAGGGAGGAGTCCCACCAGTCGGCTGGACACAGAACTCCTGGCTCTCTCCCTCGCAAATCTGGGCACTAGGCGGATCTATGGTACAGCTGGGACTTTCACCCACCTCCAAGGAGGTCCCACAGCTGGTGGTGCAATCATTAGCATCGGTCACCTTAACCCAATAGGTGTACGAGCCTGCCGGTGGACTGACCGTAATACAATCGGTCACTTCTCCTCCGGGGCTCCACAGGTAGGAGTAGGGAGGAGTCCCACCAGTCGGCTGGACACAGAACTCCTGGCTCTCTCCCTCGCAAATCTGGGCACTAGGCGGATCTATGGTACAGCTGGGACTTTCACCCACCTCCAAGGAGGTCCCACAGCTGGTGGTGCAATCATTAGCATCGGTCACCTTAACCCAATAGGTGTACGAGCCTGCCGGTGGACTGACCGTAATACAATCGGTCACTTCTCCTCCGGGGCTCCACAGGTAGGTGTACGGAGGAGTCCCACCAGTCGGCTGGACACAGAATTGCTGGCTCTCTCCCTCGCAGATCACCGCACTAGGCGGATCTATGGTACAGCTGGGGTTCTCAACCACCTCCAAGGAGCTCCCACAGCTGGTGGTGCAATCATTAGCATCGGTCACCTTAACCCAATAGGTGTACGAGCCTGCCGGTGGACTGACCGTAATACAATCGGTCACTTCTCCTCCAGGGCTCCACAGGTAGGAGTAGGGAGGAGTCCCACCAGTCGGCTGGACACAGAATTGCTGGCTCTCTCCCTCGCAGATCGCCGCACTAGGCGGATCTATGGTACAGGTGGGGTTCTCAACCACGTCCAAGGAGCTCCCACAGCTGGTGGTGCAATCATTAGCATCGGTCACCTTAACCCAATAGGTGTACGAGCCTGCCGGTGGATTCACCGTAATACACTGGGTCCCTTCTCCTCCGGGGCTCCACAGGTAGGTGTAGGGAGGAGTCCCACCAGTCGGCTGCACACAGAATTGCTGGCTCTCTCCCTCGCAGATCGCCGCACTAGGCGGGTCTACCGAGCAGGTCGGCTGGGGATGAACCATCAAGACCACATAGCAAGTGTCTGCCAAATTATTAGCATCGGTCACTATCACCCGGTAGGAGTCTGCATCGGCTATTGTAGCGTTTGATATGGTAAGGGTCGCGGTAGTGGAAAGACAGGGATCCGAGTAAGGCCTTTTCGTCCAACAGTATGTATATGGCGGTGTGCCGTTAGTGGTAATATCTGTAAAGGTTGCGGAACCACCAACGCATACCGTTGTATCAGAAGGAGTTACATCACACACCGGGGGTGGCAAAAGGATGTCTGCACCCTTTATCTGGTTGTCTTGCGAGCCAAGCGAGGCGCCATCAAGTGTGGATAGCTTGAAGTGATAAGGACCGCCAGAGATATTGGCAGACCCTCTTCCTGCACCATAGCCAACGCCCGTTTGACCCACCGGGTCTGTGCCTGCCGCTAAATGACCAGCCATTTCGATGACGATTGAATCCGAGCTCGACGTCCACGTTAGCGTGTAGTCAGCATACATATCGCCGCTTCCCGTGTAACCGTTAAATGCGATGGACGCGGCCGAAATCGGCGTATTGCCATAAATTTTAACTGTCCGGTTACCCAAGTTAGCCTCGTAAGCAATCACGCTGGATGCTACGTCGTCGCCTATGAGAGTGCCCATGGCATCCGGAGCGGCAGGAGTGGCAGTGAACCCGCTCGCGTGAAGAGTAGAGCAGATTGCTCCCAAATCATGTGGTGGGCCTATCTCCGGGCCACACTCGTTTACGCTCACGAACATAGTAGATCCGCCAATTTCGGTCCCTGCTTGCACCCCCTGAGGCCACGAGGTCAGAAAATCGTAAGCGTGGATGTCCGCACTTTTATTTGCCTGGTGACTGAAATTCAAAGTATGCACGTGGCCTGCAGTCTTGGGAATGTTAGTGAAGACAAGCCGTTGGAGGGAAGACATACCCTCGTAGTATTTTGAGTTGCTTTGCTGTAGGATCGAGCCTATCCAATGCACGTCGCCCGGGGGATACGGACTATCGTCGTTGGCGCTCTGCCTGAAATCTACCACCAGCGGTCCCAGCAATATGTTAGTTGTGTCGGAGCTTGTTGCTGCCTGTTCGTCCGTCACCGGAAAGATGAAGGTGTAGATGCCGATGGTATCCGGGTGGAAATAGAACTCATCAGAGATAGGAGCAGGCTCGGTTTTGGGAACGTAGGTTCCTGCTCCTAATGTCTTCTCTACCGTAATGATATCAGCTACATCCGGGTCGGAGGCGTAAATCCAGATTCTCACCGAATCGCCACTGGATAGAACGACGCTGGTATCTGGAGTAATAGAGATATTCGGTGCAGAGTTAGCCCGAACCGACCCAACTAACAACAAGCTTGACAATATGAAGCTTGTGGCAAAGAGTACTAACTTTTTACTCATTTTACCTCCCGGGTAATTTTAGTGAAAATGTTCCATAAACGTTTCATATCCAAATATTTCTACAAACCATCAGTTAAGGTAAGAGTTAAAACCCTTTGAGACTTTTCTACATTACCGTCATTACCGTCAACAAACAACATATAGGTTAATCCCAAATTCTTATCTGCAACTTTACTAATATCAGCTACCAGACACTTGGCAGTAGTTGACAAAATAACAGGACCCTTACTTAAGCTTCCAGCTGGAGCCTCCAATTCTACAGACAGCGTGGCACCAGGTGCCATATCAGCATCAATGCTCCCCATTATTCTCTTATTAGTTTCATTGGTGGTAATGGCCCAGCTAACATAGCCTGTAGTGCTTTTTTCGCCAACAGCCATGGCTAAATAATTCGAGCCTCCATTAATTGAGAGTTCATTGATAGCATCAACCTGAAACGTTACTATCTGTTGAGCAACATCCCCGGCTATTGCTAAGCTGTTTATCCATAAGGCAAATGATAATAGGGCTAAAAATTTTTTCATTTATAAACGTCCATATATAAAACTCTCCGTAGAGCGAAGTTGTTTTGTTTAATCTTAGGATGATTCAGATACAATACACCTTCCCCGGTGGCGATATGTTTCAAATAGTGAAGGTATATTACTAAATACAAAAGGCTACTGATTTTAATATAATAACCTGCCCTCGTTTGTCAAGTACTTTTTTCATTTTTTTTACAAATGCTATCCTAAAAATTGTGTAAATTTTGAACAGCAATTTGTCGCTTTAAAATCTATAGTATTTAAACATTTCAACTAACCTGCCGATAAATCAAATACCATGCCATCAATGGGATGAGTTTTCATCTTTTTGACACACAGAAATATCACACAACAAAGCTAACTCAAAGATCAAAAAGGCCTTCAGAATGAAACGAGCTTTGAAGATTGTCTCCCGGAAACAGAATATAGTGGGGCCAAAGTCCCAGAAGCGGAGGAATGAACTTGTGGGGAGAAATGCACTTTCTGGGCAAGAGACTGCGCATTTTGAGACGAAACAATCAACTTTGAACACTATAAACGAGTTGGTGTTTACAATTTCCCACTACCTGAATAGCCCTCTCACTGTGCTTTTAGGAAAAGTCGAACTTCTGTCTCAGGTAAACGAAAATGGAGGGGTGTCAGAAGAAAATGTTAAGAAATTTGTGGAAGCCTGCAAAAGAGAAATCTTTAGAATAGACGCTATCGTTAAGGCTTTTCAGGATCTTTGCCAGGTGCAGCATAAGACCTACCCACCCGGTGTGAAGATGTTGGATGTGGAAAAGGAGATCAAAAACAGGGTAAAGGAGACCAGCTTTTTGAGATAAACCCAAAAAGCGAAATTACCTAAATCCAGTTAAGCCAGTCTTTCTTTACGATTCGATGGGCTGGTTTTTTATTGTTCCGTCGATCAACCTTCAAGTGATTTTACAAAGAGGACGCCTTTACAAAAACCTGCTGAAGTGTAGTCATTTATGTTTGCCTATATTCTCAGATGTAATCCTGATGCGTTGGTGAGATGCGTGAGCGTCTGCAGGTCCAGTGGACAGATTCCTTCTTTCTTGCCACCAATGGGAAAAATGTGCTTCTCTCGATCAGGAAACCAAGCTAACATTAAAGCACCTCTTGAAACTTGCCGATTTACTAAAAATAAAAGTGTTTTTTGAACATAAGCCATGTGATATGGGTTAGATATGCCCGGGGAGGTCGGTGGTCGAAGATGATGGTCGTGAATGCCAAGCTCTTCGGATGCCTCTGTTCTTGAGTGGACTATTTCTTGTTGTCCCTTAACCGTGCATGCGATAGTCTACGGTGAGGGATTTCGATGCTGCTTTAGTGGAAATTAGGGAGGTGGATAATAGGTCATCCTGAACTAAGTGTGAAATGGACTCAAAGGATTTCTTAGACAATTTTAACTTTCAAGGTGAGGGGATGCATTTACCATCAGGGTTTTAAGATTTTCATTTGTCAGCACTGAAAAAGAGCTCCGGTTTTTGAGAAACAAGAATTTAACAATCTTCTTCTACAACAACGGTTAAAAGATGAGTATCCGAAAGTTCTTTTTTGATAGACCCATTAGAACCAAGATAAGCGCGGCTATTATTTTTGTCCTCTCAGGCATCTGGGTTTTCAATCTCCTTTTTTTTCCGGCACAACAGAGGAAGCTGGCTCTGGAGGGGATGAAGACTAAAGGGGAGAGCTTGGCTCGAGTGCTGGCATATGATTTAAGCCCTGCCCTGGACTTTGGCGACCGCCAGTACATAGAGGAAGTGGTGGAGGAAGTTTTTCAAGATAAGGATATCTCTTTTATTAGAATATTACGTTCCCAGTACAATGATACTCTATTCTTCCAACCTAAAAAACCAACCCACAGTGAGCAAAAACTTCTCCCTGTGCCGGCTGGTACCGCAGGCAAGGTTTTCATGGATGAGGACCAGCTCTATGTGGTCAGCCCCATCAAAGCAGGTGATCGAACCTTGGGGGTGCTGACGCTCAGTTTTAGTCTAAAACATCTCAAGATAGAGATAGCCAAGAGAAGGAGGCTGATCTTTGGCCTGAACTTCCTGGTTCTGATTCTGGGGATTGTAGTGGCTAACTATCTCTCTGGTCTTTTGACCAAGCCGATTCGTAGGTTAAGTGGAGCCGCCCTTCAAATTTCAAAAGGGGAGTGTGGAATTCAGGTTCCGGTTGAGCATTCAGATGAGATAGGAGTTATTGCCAACACATTCAATCGGATGAGCAAAAGTTTGAAAGAATCTAAAGAGCACCTGGAAGAATATAGCCGGACCATAGAACATAAGGTGGGGGAGAGGACGGCAGAACTCAGGAAGGTAAACGAGGAGCTTGCCGCCAATGAGGCCACCATTACCAGAATGTTAAAAGACTTGAATTCAATGAATTGGGAGCTTACCCGGACCAAAAACCAACTGGAGAATATTTTTAAAAGTGTAGTGGATCGAGCTATCATCACCATTGACACTAAGGGGGGGATCACTTTCTATAGCAAGAGCTCCGAGCTGATTTTCGGCTATGAGGTCGAAGAGGTGGTGGGCAAGAAGTGGATTCAGGAGTTTTTCACCTCAGAGAATAATTTCATTTACATTTTGTTAGAGCATACCCGGGAGGCGGGAATATATAAAGGAGAGGCTGAACTAATCCGGAGAAGTAAACAGAGCTTCCCGGCGATTGTCACCATCACCCCACTGAAAGGAGAGGGTGGGATCCTCACTGGATACACGCTTATTGCGGAGGATATTACTCAAAAGAAAAAAACAGAGGAGAATATCCGTTTGCTCTCCTTGGCAGTAGAATCTGCCACTGAGGGTGCTGTGATGATTGATATGGATGAAAAAGTTGTTTTCGTCAATCGCTCCCACGCCCGAATGCATGGGTATGAACCATATGAGATGATAGGAAAATTCCAGAAGGATTTTTATCCAAAATCCTACTGGCCACTGGTGGATCAGGCAATTCAACAGATTTTTGCGGAGGGAGGCTGGAGTGCAGAGCTGGAAGAACCCAGAAAAGATGGAAGCACCTTCGCCGCACAGATTTCCGCCTCTTTGATCAAAGACCATCAGGGAAGACCGGTGGGGATACTTGAAATTTGCAACGACATAAGCGAAAAGAAGAAAATGCAGCAGGAGATATTGAAAAGCAACCGTGAACTTTCTACGCTTAATACCATTGCCTCCACCGTCAGCAAAACCCTTAATTTGCAGGAGATTCTTGATCGAAGTTTAAAAACAATATTGGAGCTTACTCGCTGCCCCGCCGGGTGGATCTTGCTGGTTGATCGAGATCACAAAAGCAGTTTGAATTTAGTGGCACATCGAGGTTTATCCCAGGAGTTTGTGGAAGATGAGTCGAAGTTACCGCAGGTAAACTGCCTGTGCTGGGAAGTGGTGGAATCCAAACGACCCCGGCTGATAGATGTTACCAATTGTCCCAGATTGAAAAGTTCTACCATCCTGGAGGAGAAATTGCAGTGCCATATAGCCATACCACTAATATCGAAAGACGAAGTTTTGGGGGTGATGAACTTAGGCTGGCAGTCAGAAAGAGATTTTTCCGAAAGAGAACTGGAGTTTTTCTCTTCGGTGGGAAATGAAATCGGGATAGCGGTGGATAACGCTTTGCTTTTTGAGGACGTGGAAAAAGCCAAAGAGAAACTCCAAAAACTAAACCGAAAATTGGAGGAGGTGAGCCAGATAAAGAGTGAGTTTTTGGCCAACACCTCTCATGAGCTTCGTACTCCTCTGAATTCGATCATTGGATTTTTAGGATTGGTCCTGGATGGATATTGCGTGAATGGAGAAGAGGAAAGAGAGTTTTTGCACAATGCACAACAAAGCGCCAAGCACTTATTGTCCATAATAAACGATGTATTAGACCTTGCCAAAATCGAAGCCGGAAAGATGGAGATGGAGCTGGGAGAGGTTGATTTGAAGAGCCTGTTTGAGGAGGTGCATTCGCTGGCACAGGTGCAAGCTCAAAAGAAAAAACTGAAATTGTCCTTTGTCTATGAGAATCATCCCTCCCCAAGAGCTTACGCCGATTCTGGAAAGTTGAGACAGGTGATGGTAAATCTTGTGGGTAATGCCATCAAATTCACCGAAAAGGGAGAGATCGTGGTAAGAGCCAGGGTCCAAGAAGAAAAGGGGAATATATTGATTCAGGTCGAGGATACCGGTGTAGGGATCCCTCCTAAGATGCAGGAGAAGCTTTTCGAGAAATTCAGACAGGCGGATGGTTCTTCCACCAGGAGACATGGTGGAACTGGTCTGGGATTAACTATAACCGAAAATCTAGTGGAGATGATGGGAGGGAAAATAAAGTTGGAAAGCCCGGGAGAAGGAAAAGGAACCAGAGTCTCTTTCACCGTGCCGATCTATCGAGAGACCAAGAATGGAGGGGTTCTCCATGGAGAGGAAAAACTTGAGGAGATCAGAGGGGATAGCAAGAAATCTATGGCTTTGATTGCAGAAGATGACCCGTTGTTCAGTTGCTATTTGGATGAGTTGCTGAAAGCCGAAGGATTTGCAACTCTTCTGGCTCGAACTGCGGATGATGCAGTAACTTTTGCAAAAGACTTTCATCCACAAATCATTCTGGTGGATTTCTCTCTTCCTCAAAAGGTGGGAGGACAGTTGAAGGACGGAAAACAAATCGTCCAGATTTTACGCAAAGATCCAACCACCCAGGACATTCCTATAATTATAATTACCGGACAGGATTTAGATCAGGTTAAAAAAGAGTTATCTATGGCTGAACTTGATCTCATTCCACCAGTTTTTTCGAAGCCAGTTGGTACAGAAATCCTATTGGAAAAAATCAGAGCGGTTTCCACCAAGAGGAAAGAGGAAATGTTGGTATGCAAGGATAACTGAGGGTTTTTCTGGGAGACCTTCGTCTTGGTTAACAGTATGATGGTTTAAAAACAAAACCTCTAAGACAAAAGAAAAAAAAGTCCGGTTCTGCATTAATAACCAGCCATACAAAAAGTGCGATGTCTTTTTTATCTCGTTTTTTCAGAAAAGCACAAAAGATTAAATCAAATAAATTTGGAAAGAACCTTTTGCATCTGCCGATAAGGATTATAACGGGCTTAAAGATCATCCCAGCTTAACTTTTATCTCAATCGGGGATGAGATTCGAAGAGGATGTGTTTTTCTTATTGGTTTGAGGAATCAATTGTGGGAACGCCAACTGAAAAGGAGAAAAGATGTACACAATACTCTTAATTGATGATGAGAAGATGAATTTGAAGATTTTAAGGACTGTCCTGCGAAAGGGAAGGTATCAATTTCTTGAGGCAGAAAGTGGGGAGGAAGCGTTAGCAGTTCTGGAGCAGGAAAACGTTGATTTGATCGTTTTAGATCTGATGATGCCCGGAATGGACGGTTTTCAGACCCTGGAGAGAATAAAACATAATCCGTCCACAGCCTTCATTCCGGTTATAATCGCATCTGCTCTCAAGGATTCGGTAGCCATCGAGAAAGGTTTGGATTTGGGGGCAAATGATTATTTCACCAAACCACTAAGCGACGACGATCGAAGATTTCAACTTCCTTTAAAGGTTAGGAACTTAATCAAGATGAAGAAAATGCAGGATGAGCTGGTAAACTTAAACCACGAATTAAGAAAGACACAGGATAAACTGATTGAAAAAGAAAAGGAGTCTGCGGTGGTGGAGATGGCCGGAGCCGCCAGCCACGAGTTGAACCAGCCTTTGACCGCCATCTTGGGAAATCTACAGTTGGTCATGGCAAAGCTTTCTGGAGGTGATCCCTTGGTCGAAAGATTGAACAAAGTGTTAAATCAGGTGGAGCGAATGGTAGAGATGGTTAAAAAGATAGGGCAGATCACCAGATACAAGACCAAAAGATATGCGGAAGATGTAAGGATCGTGGATATTGACAAGTCTTCCGACTTGGATCATAAAGAGGCAACCACCAAGGTAAACGTTGAAGAAACGAAATAATTTGTTAGGAAAGAATTCAGGTTTTTGATAATCAACACTAATTCAAACGCATTTGCGTATGCTCGTATGAGTGCATACGCACATTCATACGAATCGAAGATGCATACGCATATTTCTGATACGAAGCTGCCCCCTCTCCCTATCCCTCTCCCCCGTGGGGAGAGGGGATTCGTATGAATGCATACGCAAGGGTGAGGGGCAATCTTGTTAAATGTAACCAATCGAAGATGCATATGCATTTTCGTGTGCCTGTATTAGTTGGCTTTTTCAACAGCCCCTAAAGCCTGAAACTCCAACAGCATTCTTTTCTCACTTAACCTTTCCGAAGACTACATACAAAAGATTTGACAAAGTTAGGTCTGTTTCTTACCATTCATCTGCGATGAAGCAAATAATTTGTCTTCTTGTCCTGTCCTTGTCTTTCTGTGTGCAGAGCTCTGGACTTTCTTCCTTTCTTGTAGAAGCAAACGACCACAGCTATATCTGGCCCATAGAGAAGACAAAAAAGTTATCCTCCACGTTCGCTGATCACCGTAGCTTCCGTTTCCATTCCGGGATCGATATCCCCACCCAAAAAAAGACAGGATACAAAGTGTTTGCCTGCCAGTCTGGCTATGTGTATCGGCTCTTCACCTCCTGGTGGGGATACGGCAAAGCGGTCTATCTTAAGCTGGATGATGGGCGTTTGGTGGTATACGGACACCTCTCGGATTTCTCCAAAAAGATCTCGAAATTTGTGACCAAAAAACAACTTGAAACCAGAAGGTATCACACCGATTTTCTTCTGAACGAAAATGAAATAAGGATAAGGGAGAGGGAACTCATTGGTTATTCTGGGGAAAGTGGGTTGGGAGGACCGCATCTTCATTTTGAGCTGAGGGATTCGGTCGGACACCCCATAAATCCTTTGACTTCAGGTTTTTCTGTGAAAGATAAAGTTCCTCCCATCATGGAGCATCTGACAATAAGGCCATTGGGGGTGGAAGCAAAAGTTGATGGTTCAACTGAACCGGTGGTTTTCTCTCTCTCTTTTGATTCCCATAAAAACATTTACAGATTACATCAAACCCCGGTGGCTGAGGGAGAGATCGGTCTGGAGCTTTCGGTTTATGACAAGATGGAGACTTCCCGATTTAGTTTCGGAATCTATCGTCTTGAGCTTTATCTGGATGATAGTTTGGTATTTGGCTCCCGATATGATAACTTCTCCTTTGAAAATACCCACAAGATCGAGCTGGACCGTGATTTTGAGCTAAAGAAAAAACAAGGAAAAAAGTTTTATAAACTTTACGTGGAGGAAGGAAATGACCTTCCCATATACGACCTAGTGGGAGGAAAAATAAATACCGAGACTTCAAAACCGGGTTCTCATCAGTTAGAGATTAAGGCTTTCGATGCCTCTGGAAATTCCTCCACTTTAGCTTTTTCTTTGATCTTCGATCAAAGACCATTGATTCTTTCCTGCGCACTTGAAGATGACAACGGCAAGCAGAAGATCAGAGTTCAGTTCGATGATCCGGATGATGTGATTCAGCAGATCATTGTGGAGAAAAGCAGTTTGAACCAGATATTTTGGGAGGAAATCAATCGAGAAAGGATGAGTAAATCACGAGGAGAACACATGGTCCAATTGGCAGAAAAGTTTGATGAACCTGCTCTGCTCAGGATGAAAATGAAAGACAGTCTCGGCACCTTCTCCGAACAAAGGTATTTTGTTGTGAATGCAGATCAACTTGAGGGATCAAATAAAGAGGATTCTTTGAACTTGGATTTTGAATATAGTTTCAAAGATGATTTTTTCATCTTCGATCTGAGGTTCAACCAGATATTGAGAAAAGTGCCCGGGCTAACACTTAAATGTGATGGATTTAATTTCGATCCCCTTTTCTGTGAACAAACAGGCGAGAGAAGTTATCGAGCGGTTTTTCCGTTTTTCCTGAAGGAGCAGAAAAAGATGTCTCTTTTGATAAAGGGAACAGACTTATATGGCATTCCGTTCACACTGGAGGAGACCATTCCCATTGTGATAATTACCAAATCTTTTGGAGGGGTAGTAATAAGTGCAGATGGTGAAGCAAAAGTCGAGTTTGACCCGGATGTAGTATACAGCGATTTAAATGTGAGCATCCATACCGTAAAGATGAAATTAGAACCTAAACATAAACCGATAGAGAAGGTTTATTCCTTTGAGCCATCCACGGTTCCATTCAACGGCTGGGCAAAAATCTTCCTAAGGTATCCTCAGCGGGGGTGTGATCCAAATAAATTGGGGCTTTATGAGCTGACGGAAAAAAGAACTTGGAGGTTTGTAGATCAAAAATTAGATACCTTGAATAGGATGGTGGAGGGAAAGGCGAGGTCTCTTTCTGCCTATGCTCTTTTGGAGGACACCCTGCCGCCAAAGGTGAGCAAAGTTTCGGTCTCTGAAGGCAAAAGGATCAAAGCCAGAAGACCCAGAATCACTGCGGTGGTAAAGGATGATCTTTCTGGAATCGGGAGCGATCAGGATATTCTAATTGAAATTGATGGAGAGTGGATGATACCGGAATATGATCCGGAAAAGAGGATCCTCTTCACCCGTCCAATTCTCCCCTTAACTTTGGGAAAGCATCTGCTCACCATCTCGGTTAAGGATCGAGCCGGAAATGAGACCAAAATAGAAAGGAATTTCTTTGTCGTCGGAAAGTAGGATGAATTCAACCGAGGTTTCTGAAAAAGTCTTCTTTGCGGGGCTGGGAGCCCCGCCTACGCGGGGCTGGGAGCCCCGCCTACGCGGGGCTGGTCATGCCTTAGGCAGATCCCGCCACAGGCGGGAGAGCCCCGCCTACGCGGGACTAAGTCATTGTTATTTAATACCCAACCGCGTAGGGCGGGTTCTTAGCCCGCCGAACTATGGCTCTTTCAGAGATCTCCAACCAAAGACTTGACAGCCCTTCAAAAAAAGAAAATGCTTTAGTCAGATTAACAAAAAGAAACCAGGGGTTCAAGTTGGTTAAAATCAAGGTCATTGCGGTAGGTAAGACTAAAGAAGGGTGGATTAAAGAGGGGATTTTGCATTATCAGAAGCTATTGAAAAAATATGTGGAGCTGGAACTGGTGGAGATCAGGGAGGAGAAGATCACCAAATCCAGAAAGGCTGAAAAGATTTTAGACGCTGAAGCTAAGAAAATTTTAAGATATACAGAAAAGCCCAGTTTGTGTATTGCGCTGGACGTAAAAGGAAAAAGCTTGAGCTCAAAAAAATTTGCCCAGCTATTCGAAGAAAACTTAAGTCGGGGGTATAGCGAATTTGTATTCATACTGGGTGGTGCGCTGGGATTATCCCAGAGAGTTCTGGATGCCTGTCCCATTAAACTCTCACTTTCTCAGATGACCTTCACCCACGAGATGTCAAGACTAATTCTTCTGGAACAAATCTATCGGGCATTTTCCATCCTCAAAGGAACCAGGTATCATAAATAAACATTTTGGCGAGGGGTGTTATTGCCAAAACCGAAGAACCTCATTTTTCCCGCCATAGGACACGGGCTCGATAAAAATAGTTAAATTTTCCCTATCTTGAGAAGATTTTACTTGCTTTTTCTTGTTGTATGAATTATTCTATATTAAGATTACAAAAAGGTTGTGGGACGTTATTCTTAGGCTAAAAACCTGAACTGTGCACTATAAGCTTCTTATGACCAACCCATTTACACAGGAGGTCTTAGCATGAAGAGGATTCTAATTATTTTGTTTCTTCTTTCCTGGGTAGCACCAGCCCTGGCTCAGGTAGACACTGCCTGGGTACGTAGATACAACGGACCCGGAGACGGCCAGGACGCGGCTTACGGAATAGCCGTAGACAGTTCCGGTAACGTTTATGTGACTGGAGGAAGTCTCGACAGTACAGAACTCGCGGACTATGCCACCATAAAGTATTGTCCCAATGGAGATACTGCTTGGATCAGAAGATACGGTGGTTCAGGCATCGATTGGGCTCTTGCCATCGCCCTGGATGATTCTAATAACGTGTATGTGACAGGATTTAGCGAGGGCATTGGGACAGATTATGATTATGCCACTATAAAGTATCATCCCAATGGAGATACCGCCTGGGCGAGAAGATACGACGGACCGGCAAGCTCCAATTCCTATGATGAGGCTTACGCAATAGCCATAGATGATTCCGGCAATGTCTACGTGACAGGCTATAGTTGGGGTGACGGGACAGGCTATGACTACGTCACCATAAGTTATTATCCAAACGGAGATACTGCCTGGGTGAGAAGATACAACGGGCCGGGAAACGGGGATGACGTGGCTCATGGCATAGCAGTAGACGATTCGCACAATGTCTATGTGACCGGATCCAGTTACGGCATGGGCACATACGATGACTACGCCACTATAAAGTATCATCCCAACGGAGATAGTGCTTGGGTTAGGAGATACAACGGACAAGGAGATTCCACTGATTGGGCTCTGGCCATAGCCGTGGATGATCATGGCAATGTGTATGTCACCGGAGTAAGTTGGGACAGCAGTGAGGCAGACTACGACTATGCCACAATAAAGTATTATCCTAACGGAGACACTGCTTGGGTGAGAACATACGGGTCAGGCTACCTCGACCATTTCGCTTGTGCCATCACGCTAGATAACTTAAACAATGTGTATGTGACCGGTGGAAGTGGTGGCAGTTGGGCAGAGCAGGACTACGCCACAGTGAAGTATTATCCCGACGGATATGGTGTCTTGGTGGGAAGATACAATGGGCCAGAAAATAGCTCGGATCGAAGTCATGCAATAGCGGTAGATGATTTTAACAAAGCCTATGTGACTGGGGAAAGTTGGGGCAGTGGGACGGGACCCCTGCCCTACGACTATGCTACCCTGAAGTACCTTCCTCCCACCCACGATGTGGGCGCGACAACCATTCTGGCACCCACAGGAATCGTTCACGTGGATTCGGTGATTGTGCCCGTGGGAGAAGTTAGGAATGTGGGGCAATCACCTGAGATATTTTCAGTGATTTTCCAAATAGGTTCAGCTTACTGTGATACAGCCTATGTTACAACTCCCCTTAGTCCTGGTGGCGCTGACACCGTCAGCTTCGAACCCTGGATCGCTACCCTCGCCAAATCCATAACCTACTCCACAACCTGCTCCACCGCACTGGACGGCGATATGTACACACGTAATGATGCAGTGGGCGGTCACGTAACGGTGTCCACTGGTCTTGACCCAGTGATCCTGAGCATTTCGCCAAATAAGGGAGGCAACATAGGAGACGTAATCGTTAATATCATAGGGACTCGCTTCCAAGAAGGAGCGACCGTGAGCATAGTCAAAGACGGACAACCCGACATTATCGTAGACACTTTGCTGACTACGGTAGTGGACTCCACGGAGATCAAAGCCCTTTTCCACCTTGAGAATGCGCAAGTAGGAGCCTGGGACATTAAGGTGGTTAATCCTGACAGTGGGATAGCGGTATTCCAACAAGGCTTTCTTGTAGAGCCAGGGGTTCAACAAACTTGGACAGACATAGTTGGTCGAGGAGACATTCGAATCGGCCGTACAGCTGTCTACCGAATTTCCTGTAGCAATACCGGTAATGCAGACCTTTTTGGGGCAGTACTACGTCTGGACCTGTCGTCCGAGCTGCGATGCCTCGAGGTCAAAGATGAAGAAGGGAGAGTTGTCTTTCCTGACACGGGGTATTGGGTCGGTGCGCCAGATACTTGCACCGCGGGACCGATAGTATTTAGCATTCCGATTCTGAGAGTAGGCGAGAGGCACAACTTCGACTGCACTGTCTTGGCGGTTGGCGGTCCATTGCTGGAATCTGTTGACCTCTGGCCTGTCGAGCCTACCTTACTAGTTGTCATCGGCGGTGGGATTCTGATGCATGAAGCCAAAAGCTGGTTTGTGGAATTTGCACGACGCAAGACGGTGGAATATGGGCCCGGGGATCCCTTCACGCTCCAAGAGGTCTTGGACTGCGCCAAGCGAGCGTGGCTTAAACACGCGTGGGATTGGGTAGACCATCCAATAGTCAATGCGTTCAACTTGGGGTCCAGCATATTCGTGAGCAAGATGTGTCAGGATATGGAGGACCTCGGGTATACAGACGAGGCGCTAATGGTTGAGCAGGGATGGGGTGCTGCCACGGCAGATATGTCCGGAGACTTCGAAATACTAATGAATAACATCGCTCACTCCCTTGAAACGGTCGGTTGGTCTGTCCAAGCTTGGTGGCAAAGTGTGTATCCGAAATTCGTTCGGATCGTATATTCTTGGGACCCGAACGACAAAGAGGGACCTACAGGCTTTGACACGCTGTACCATTATGTCCCTAGCACAGAAATGTTCAACTACATAGTCTTTTTTGAGAACGACTCGTCGGCAACAGCCGACGCTGAGAGCATCTGGATCATCGACACCTTAGACGCTGACCTCGATTGGAGCACGCTTGAGTTCGGGGAAGTCTTCCCGGGTGCCGGGCCGGATAGTATTCATCCAGATTTGAACGTCATAACAGAATTCGACCCTCTCAATGGCATAGTATCTTGGGGCCTTTTTGACATCAACCTTCCGCCAGACACGGCACCGTACTGGGGTGAGGGTTGGGTCAGTTATTCTATCAGACCAATGGCCGATTTGCTGTCAGGGACACAAATTCAAAACATAGCAGGCATAAAATTCGATACGAATCCATGGATTCTTGCACCAATGGACAGTATGCCGGTCATCAATACCATAGATGCCAACCCACCCACTTCACAGGTAGCTGCTCTTCCAGTTGCTCAAGGCGATTCTATCTTCGGTGTATCTTGGCTCGGACAAGATGATTCCCTGGGCTCAGGACTAAAGGATTACACGATCTACGTTTCTGTGGATGATGGACCCTATTCTGTCTGGATTCCCAATACCACTGATACTTCCACAACATTCACCGGTGAAGCCGATCATGAATATTGCTTCTATAGCATAGCGCGGGACAATGTCGGGCACGTTGAACAAAAACTAGTCATCCCCGATGCCTGCACCAGGACTCCGAGCTATATGTGCGGAGATTGCACCGGCGACTATGTTGTCGATCTCGGTGATGTGCTTTACATTATTAGTTACTTGTACAAGAACGGGCCCCCTCCTCAGCCTTTGGACGCAGGTGATGTTAATCTAGACCAGCTAGTTGATCTTGGAGATGTACTTTACTTGATAAGCTATCTCTATAAAGGTGGACCACCACCGTGCCAGTCACCAGTTGGAACCTTCGCAAAGCTCAAGGCTACATCGGCGGACGTATCGCTGCAGATCTCGCAGACTAAAGATGAACAAGTTAGCATTTTCCTGGATGGAAAATTTGACGTCAACGTGTCCGGGGTGCAGCTGGAGCTCAGATGGGACAAAGACAAATTGGAACTGTCGAATATTTCGCAGACCGCCCGGACTAAGAAACTCGGACTATATCATAACAATGGTAAAGACGGAGAGCTCAAAGTTGGTATGGTAGATATCAAGGGGAAAGAACATATCTCTGCTGGCGAGGGTGCTTTGCTCAAAGTGAACATAAAGTCAAAGAGCGATTCATTGGACTTAAGTAGCCTTGAAATCAATGAAGCAATATTGTTTGACGAAAACGGGCGGAAACTTGCGGTCAAGATTGTCAATAAAGTTGGCAATCTCAATCTGCCCAAGAAATTCTCTTTGTCACAGAATTACCCCAACCCATTCAACCCACAGACTGTTATTAAGTATGCCTTACCCCATGGCTGCGAAGTGAAAATCACAATCTACAACGTCCTGGGTCAGAAAGTCAGAACTCTGGTTGATGAATATCAAAATGCCGGATACAAACGAGTCGAATGGGACAGCAAGAATGACGGAGGTGAAGAAATTGCCAGCGGAGTCTATTTCTATAGAATCAAAGCAGGAGAATTCACTCAGTCGAAGAAAATGGTAATACTTAAGTAACCTATCACGCTAATTGAGTTGAGGTGAAGCCCCGGCTGCACTGTTGTAGCTGGGGCTTTCATTAATGGTAGATGAAATATTATATGAAGTGAGAGCCGCCAGGTCAGGTCTGAAATTCGGGGAAAAGATCGGGAAAAAGCTTTGCACGCCCACAAGTCTTTTCTTTCGAGCCTCGGAAAGCTTCTCCTTATCCTGTCTTGCAAGCGCAAATCTAAAAGCCAAAAGACAAAGGAAAGGAGACTTGAGCCTTCTTCCGGCCTCCCCGACCTGGCTTTTAACAGAACCTGATAGCTGGCGACCCTCCTTGGATTCTTACAAAAATTTTGCGTTTCTTACATTAATCACGCGTAGGCAAACCTTTACGGCTTGCCAGTTCATACCAAGCCATGAAGGCTTGGCTACGCAAAAAACTGAGTTTATGAAGAACCAATTCCCGCCGTATGTTAGATCATTTATGGTTAATAGTTGATGAATATACAAACATCGTAGACTCATCTTAGAGTTTTAAAATATACGAAACATCGTAGACTTTATAGTTCGATCTTTGACAAATCAATGGATGTCTTTGGTAAAGGGTAATCAAATTTCTCTAT